>Ga0315282_10002770_pt1 | contig 31830 bp, 23 predicted proteins | sample YL17G07_20_MG_FD_203693 | JGI IMG/M metagenome (GOLD analysis project Ga0315282, IMG submission 203693) | Sediment microbial communities from Yellowstone Lake, YNP, Wyoming, USA - YL17G07_20 | ecosystem: Environmental > Aquatic > Freshwater > Lake > Sediment | place: USA: Wyoming | collected... | reverse complement strand
TCGCAAACTCAATGTCCGAAGCGTGGCTCACTGCCGCAGGGTTTTTCTCCGCCGTAATGTTTTGGCTGATCTTCGGCGTCTTGGCGGCTCGCCTCACTATTCCCTTTCGAGTTCCACGATGAAGAAGCGTGTCGCGATTGTGGTTGGCGTGCCCACACCTTACCGGGACCCTCTTTTTGAACGCCTGGCTAGGTCGGCCGAGTACGATATTCAAGCGCTGTACTGTCGCGAGCGCCAACCGACTCAGGCCTGGCGTCTTAGCCCGCCACTTTACACGGCCAGCTACCTCTGGAACCTTGCGCCGGCGGGATGGCACGGACGGTTATTGATCGGAGGCATCAACCCCGGCTTAAGGAGAGAACTTCGAGCCTTCCGCCCGGATGCGGTCATCGTCTACGGCTATAACACCGCGACTACATTGCTGGCCATCCTGTGGGCTGGCAAACACCGCATTCCAGTGCTCATGCGCAGTGACTCGAACGTGCTCGAGGAGGAGGACAAACCACCTCTTGTGCTTGCCTTCAAGCGCTTGTTCCTGCGTTGGCTGACCAGCCGCGTCTATGGCTTCCTGTCCGTGGGGACTTCGAACTCCCAGTACTGGCTTCGCTACGGCGCCAAGCCGGAGAGGATCTTTCTGGCCCGCTATGCGGTGGACAACGAGTATTTTTGCAGCCAGGCGGCGCATTACCGGGCCAGTCGCGTGCAAATCAGGGAAGAAAACGGCTGGAGGCAGCGCTATCTGCTGCTTTACGTGGGCCGGTTGGCCAAGGTGAAAGGTATTGAGGTGCTGATTGAGGCCGTGCGCCGGATCTCCGCAGTGCGAGCAGACATCGGACTGCTCATCGTGGGGGAGGGGCCGGAAAGAAGGTCACTCGAAAAACGGGCTCAAGACTTGCCTCAAGTTTTCTTTCTGGGGTTCCACGATTGGAACCAGTTGCCCAAGTTTTACGCTGCGGCGGACCTTTTTGTGCTTCCTTCGGTGCGCGAACCCTGGGGCCTTGTGGTCAATGAGGCCATGGCGAGCGGGCTGGCGGTGATCGCCACGCAGAAGATCGGGTCGGCGCAGGATCTAATCGTCGAGGGCCAGAGCGGCTACCTGGTGCCTGCGAGTGACGCCGAAGCGATGGCCTCCGCCATCGACCGCGCCTGCCAGGGTGAGGAGCGGCTGCGCGCCATGGGCGAAGCAGCTCAACAGGTGATTGCAAGCTGGAATTACGAGGCGACGCTAAGCGGCTTTTACCAGGCGCTCGCTCACTGCTTAGCTGGCAGTAAGCAGTAGGCGGTAATTGGAAATTAGAGCATGTGCGGAATTTTCGGATTAGTCGGCAAACGCTCCCCCGAGGTTAATCGCGCCCTCAGCCTCGGCACACGAGCCCTGGCGCATCGCGGCCCGGACGACGAAGGGACCGAGTTGCTTGCGCTGGCTTCTGATCCCGACACCTGCGTAGGACTGGGCGCGCGGCGGCTCGCCGTCCTCGACCTTTCCCCAGCCGGCCACCAACCCATGTGCGATCCGGCCACGGGCAACTGGCTGATCTTCAACGGCGAGATTTACAACTTTCGGGAAATCCGCCGCGAGCTCCAGAAGCTTGGCCATGCCTTCACCTCCACCGGCGATACGGAAGTTTTGCTGCGAGCCTACGGGCAATGGGGCGAGGCCTGCCTGGAGCGATTGGTTGGCATGTTCGCCTTCGCCGTCTGGGATTCCCATCACGAGCGCCTTTTCCTCGCCCGCGACCGCCTGGGAGAAAAGCCGCTCTACTACTACCCAGGCCCTGCGCTGTTCATCTTCGGGTCTGAACTCCGCTCCCTGCTCGCCAGCGGCCTGGCGTCTCGCCGCCTGGACACGGTGGGTTTGGCTTCCTATCTGGCCTTCGGAGCCGTGCAGGACCCTCTCACCATCATTGAGGGTATTCGTTCGCTGCCCCCTGGGCACTCGCTGACCTGGGAAAAAGGCCGGTGCCGTACCCAAAGATACTGGAACCTGGCTGAGGTGGCTGCCCGGCCGCCTGCCACGGATTCTCCCGTCGAGGCGGTCAAGTGCATCCGCCAGCATCTTCTGGAGGCGGTATCGCAACGTTTGGTCAGCGATGTTCCCCTGGGCATCTTCCTGAGCGGGGGAGTGGACTCAAGTTCCTTGGTGGCCACGGCCAGCGAGGTTTCTGCGAGGCCGATCGAGGCTTTCTCCGTGGTATTCGGGGGCACCTCGTTCTCCGAGGTCACTTACTCTGAGCATGTGGCGCGCAAGTTCGGTTGCCATCACCATAAGATCGAGTTGACCGAAACACAGCTATTGGAAGAAATCCCTGAAGCTTTGGCTTCGATGGATCAACCGACCATTGACGGGATCAACACCTACGTCGTTTCCCAAGCCACCAAGAAGGCAGGAATCACCGTGGCTTTGAGCGGGCTGGGTGGAGATGAACTGTTTGCGGGATACTCGAGCTTTGTTTCTGTCCCCAGGATGATGCGATTGCGCCGCTATGGGGAATGGCTGGAACCCTTGGGCAAGGGAGTTAACGCTCTGCTCGACCGCAAGGAGACGAACCGGCTGGCAAAGATCCGCGCCCTGGTGGCACGCGATTATTATACTGACCAGCCTTACTTCCTCTCCCGCGCCCTCTTCCTGCCGGCAAGCGTCCGCGCGCTCCTGCCCTCTCTCGCCCTTCAGAATGGCAATCTCGCGGCGGCCTGGAATCTGCGCGGCGTGGCGGAAACGATCCGCGGGCTTGATCGCGTCAACCAGGTGGCAGTGCTGGAAGGCTCGACGTACATGGCCAATACGCTGCTTCGCGACACCGATTGCATGAGCATGGCCCACGCTTTGGAAGTGCGCACTCCCTTGCTGCACCACCCCCTCTGGGAATACGTCCTCCCGCTGGCCGGCTGGCTGAAGCTCCATCCCCCCCTCCCCAAGCCTCTTCTTTTGCGCGCCGTTGGCCAGCGCCTGCCTGGGGAAATCTACCTGCGACGCAAAATGGGCTTCACCCTTCCCTTCGAGCCTTGGATGCGCAACGGATTACGATCTGTGGTGGAGCGCGAACTGCTGGATCCGAGCGCCCAAGTGCACTTCCCGCTGGACGCCCGCCAGGTGGCAAACATCTGGAAGGCTTTCCTGGCCGGCAAGACCAGTTGGTCACGGCCTTGGGCCCTGTTCGTCCTGAAGCGCTGGATCGGACGGCATATTGAGAGGTCTTCGCCTTGAAGGTTGCAATATGTTCGCGCTTACAGGAGCATATGCAAGGAGGACACATTGTGGGGTTACACCCTTAATCCAGGAAACTGCCGAGCCCGAGTCGTTCCGATGAGGCATTTCTCGGTGATGCAACTGAAGCGAGGGTTCTCAGTTCAGGCAGAGAAGGAGTACTATTCTCGGCCGCCTGTGGTCTTCCCTGGATACCGCGGTTTGCTTCCGTACCTGAAATTGCTTCACCCAAATCCCGAGGTTTTATTTGCGGGGAAAAGGGTGTTGGATATTGGTGCGGGCGAGTGCGTTTACACGGGACTGATCGCGAACGAGTTGGGAGCGGCGCGTGTTGTGGCCCTAGATCTCATGCGAGACCGGATGCTCCCCGCCAAACAGTCACTTCCGCCGTTGTCGGTGGGGTTTGTTCAGGGAAGCTGTTACAACCTACCTTTTCAAAACCAAAGCTTCGACGTGGTTTTTGGTGACCTGGTACTGCATCACCTTCCCGGCTTGGCCGCCGTCATTTCCGAAGTCAGAAGGGTGTTACGAAAGCCGGGATGCTACGTAGGTTTGGAGCCGAATTTCTTTAATCCGGCGCAGATCATTTCGCGTTTCTTCGAGCGAGGTTCCGATAACGAATACGCGTTGTGGCCCTCGTTGGTTCGCAAGGAGTTTCGCCACTGCGGATTTGAGGATGTTGAAGTCCGTTACGTTTGGCGGCGGCTCCCTTCTTTGCACAACCCCCTGCTTTCAAGCTCCGTTGCAATCTCGGCGCGAGTTTTGGCTTAACCGCTAACCGGAGAGCTGGTCACTTGAGAGTTGTTATCAACGCCGTTTCGGCCAAGATGGGCGGCGCAGTGAGCTACCTCACGAACCTTCTGCGCCATCTCCCGCCCCCTGAGAGCGGCTATCGGTTCTTCGTCTTCCTCCCGGATGACACGGCGAAGCTGCTGGGGGATGTACGAGGGGACATCAAGCTCTGCCCCCTACCCTGCAAAGACATCGGTGGTTGGAGACGCCTCTGGTGGGAGCAAGTCAGCCTACGACGTTTTTTGCGGAGAGAGAAAGTCGACCTGTTGTTTTCGACCGCGAATTTCGCGATGCTTCGCTGCCCCGTGCGGCAGGTCCTGCTGGTCCGAAACGCTCTCTACTTCTCGAGGATGTACCGCCAGATGTTCTTGGGGAAGCATGGATTGCGCTACAGGGTGGCTTTTGCCCTGCGGCGCTGGATGATCCTCCAGTCCGTGCGCAACGCGGACGTGCTGATGACGCCGACAGAAGCCATGCTTGACGAACTGGCTCAGTTCGTGAAGCTCGACCGACGAAAGGCCCTGGTGAATTATTACGGGGCGGGCCGCCAGCATGGCGTAGTCCTCCCGCCGCTCCCCCACCCCTCTTCCCTTTGGGGGAGAGGGTGGACCGGCGCCGGCGCCTTCGCCAGTCCGTCCACTGACGGACCAGGTGAGGGGGTGCCTCCCCACCCGCCCGTCGTCACCAATAACGCGGAACCGCGCACTCCCGCACCCGTTGCCGATCCGCAATCAGCAGTGATCCGGCTGGCCTACGTCTCTCTTTACTCGGAGCATAAGAACCTGAGCACGCTCTTAAAGGCCATGTCGCTTCTCAATAGGAACGGCGCGGCCAGGTTCCTGCTTAGAACGACCCTGGACCCTGCCCGGGAGGAAGCGGCTTGGACGGTCACCCAAAAAGACGACCTAGCACTGGCACGCCAGCCGGACGTGGCGCCGTGCGTGGAGTTCTTGGGCCCGCTCCAAACCGAGCAAGTGGAGCAACTTTACAGGCAGGGCGACGTTTTTGTGTTCCCCTCCCTCTGCGAGTCGTTCGGGCATCCGATGGTAGAAGCAATGGCGCACGGCTTGCCGATTGTAGCGGCAGACACGCCAGTGAATCGAGAAATCTGCGGGGAAGCTGCTGTTTATTTCAGCCCGCTCGATCCTGAGGAGTTAGCCGAAAAGCTTAGTCTGCTGGGCGGCGACCAGGCCTTGCGACAGAAGCTTTGCATAGCCGGGCGCCGGCGCGCGGCGACGCATTTCCGGTGGGAAGATCATGTTGACCGCCTGTTGAAAGCCGCCGACAATCCTCCGTTGCATCGGTCAAGTTCCGCATGAAGGTGCCTGTCAGCGCTCTGGTCCTCACGCTTAACGAGGAGGCGAACATCGCTGCTTGCCTGGAAAGCTCACGATGGGCCGCCGAGGTGCTTGTGGTTGATTCCCTTAGCGCCGACCGCACCGCCGAAATCGCCAAGAGCCTGGGGGCTCACGTTTATTCGCATCCCTTTGAGGGTTACGCGAAACAGCGGAATTGGGCGCTTGATAACCTCCCGTTTTCGAGCGAATGGGTTTTCATGCTGGACGCCGATGAGCGCGTGCCGACGGCTCTGGCCGAAGAAATAGCTCGCGTCGTGGGCACGAATGAGGCGGGCCAGAACGGTTACTACGTAAAGCGTCGCTTCTTGTTCCTGGGCCGTTGGTTGAAGCATGGCGGGCTCTATCCCACCTGGGGGCTTCGCCTTTTCAAGCGTCACTGTGTGCGGTACGAAGAGCGGCCGATGAACGAACACGTAATTCTAGAGGGCGAAGCAGGGTACCTCAAGAATCCTTTTGACCACTGCGACAACCGCCCGCTCTCCCACTGGATCGCGAAGCACGACCGCTATGCCGACCTGGAGGCTGAGGAATACCTGAGCGAGAAGCTTAAAGGTGGTTATCAAGACTCAATTCCGGCGCGTCTCACGGGTAAGCAAGCTGAGAGGAAACGCTGGATCAAACTCCACCTATGGAACCGATTGCCGATCCTCCTTCGCCCCTTCCTGCTTTTCTTTCGCAATTACTTTCTGAAGGGCGGTTTTCTGGACGGCAAGCCGGGCTTCATTTACCACGTTCTCTGGAGCTTCTGGTACCAATTCCTCATCAGCGTAAAGATTATGGAACGAAAAGGGAAGGGGTTGAGCCCGATGGCGTCTTCCCGTGTGTTGGAGACCACTTCAGAGCAAGGCCGATATGGCAGGAATGAAAACAAATCGGTCGGGACAATCGACCCCTAAGCAAATATCGATACTTGGGATTGAAGGCAGCGTCGTCTGTACCCACCCGACCGCACCCTGAGATCTGGCAGCCCGATGTTCGATGGAGGTCAATTTTACAGCTTCTTGCCCTTTCCCTTGCAGAACCTTGCGATTTCCGCCTACGGTGGGTGGGTGTCACGTCGCCGCTATGGGAAAGGCTACAAGGAAATTTTGCGTGCTGTGCTGGAAAGGCAGCGCTGGTCGCAGGAGCAAGTGCGGGAACTCCAGAAGAGGAGACTGCTCGAACTGGCGCGGCACTGTTATGAGAGGGTGCCTTATTACCGGAATGTTTTCCGGAACCGGGGGCTTACGCCCCACGACTTTCGGGATCCCGGCGATCTTCAGAAATTGCCAATCCTCCGCAAGGACGACGTGAGAAACAGTGGCAGTGAGTTCTTTTCCGAAGACATCCGCAAGCGGCGGCACATTCACTCACACACCAGCGGGACAACGGGCGCGGGTATGCAATTTGCTATTGACCTTGTGGCGCACCAGGAACAGTGGGCGGTATGGTGGCGGTACCGCATGAGCCATGGCATAAACCCCGGGACTTGGTGTGCCTACTTCGGCGGGCGGACGGTCGTACCCGTTCGTCAACAAAGAGCCCCGTTCTGGAGGATCAACTTTCCGGCCCGCCAAGTTCTCTACTCGATGTATCATATAAGTAAAGAAACACTCTCATCCTACGTAACTGACCTGAGACGACGAAACCTTCCCTGGATTCACGGCTACCCTTCCACCTTAGCTTTGTTGGCCCGACACGCGCTCGACGCTGGTGTGCAGTTGAACTTTAGATGGGCAACGGTTGGCGCCGAAACCTTGTTCCCATGGCAAAAGAGGCTGATCGAGGCGGCTTTCCGATGCCGTTGCTACCAGCACTACGGGAGCGCCGAGGCGGTGGCCAATTTCTCTGAATGCCGCGCCGGTAACTTGCATGCCGATGAGGATTTTTGCGTCGTCGAGCTCCATCCGACAACCACGCCTGGCCAGTTTGCGATTGTTGGGACCTGCTTGGCAAACCACGTCATGCCCTTCCTCCGTTATGACACCGGGGATCTGTGCAGTGGTCTGGTTGACGAATGTCCTTGCGGGAGACCGGGACTGGTCGTCTCGCAGATCGATGGGCGGGCAGAGGATTACATCCTCCTCGGGAACGGGCGGATTCTTGGGCGGTTGGATCACATATTCAAGGACGCAGTGAACGTACGTGAGGCGCAGATTTTCCAGGCCGTCCCCGGCAAAGTCACGCTTCGCGTCGTGCCTACGAACGCATGGACGTCCAGAGACGCTGAAGATCTACTGACTGAGTTTAAGAGGCGAACCGGTCCTTATCTTGATGTCGACATCGAGCGCTGTGTGGAGCTGGAGCGAGCGGCCAGCGGGAAGCTCCGGTTTGTCGTGTCCAATTGTAACGGGGGAAAGCTGGATGCCCCGCGTGTAGGAGTCGGGAGAACGAGAGAAGCGAATTGAATTTACAAGACCGAACGGAGTCTGTAAGTGCAATCCGCACGAAGGGTACGGGCTATTGTTCGGAACCGCCGTTCGAGCCCGAAGAGGCCTACCCTGAGACGCTCTGGCCGGGGAGCCATAGGGGCCCTCCAAATCCGGCCTACGAAGGGCTTCGAAAGTTGCTTGCGGCTAGGGGTTACGACCGCGAGGGGTTCGGGACGGCAGGCTGGAACCCGCTGGGTTGGTTGGTGAAGCCGGACAACACGGTTGTCCTGAAGCCTAACCTGATCAAACAGAGCCATCCGCGCGACCCGCGAGGGTGGAGTTACGTGCTCACCCACGGTAGCTTCATTCGAGCCGTGGCGGATTACGTCTATATCGCCCTGAAGGGCGAGGGCAAGATTGTTGTTTGTGATGCTCCCCAGACCGACTCGAGCTTCGATCAAATCTGTAAGGTCTTGGGCCTCTACGCCCTGCGCTCCTACTATCGCGAGAGAGGGGTCCAGTTTGATTTGGTCGACCTTCGGCGCGAAGAGTGGGAGTCGAGAGATGGTGTGATCACAGGTCGCAGGGAACTCTCGGGGGACCCGCTCGGGAGTGTGGCATTTGATTTGGGCGCTTCCAGCTACTTGTCAGACCATTCCGGGAGCGGGCGGTATTATGGCGCGGATTACGACGTTCAGGAAGTGAACTCGCACCATCGCGGAGGCCGGCATGAGTACCTCTTATCCAAAACGGTGATGCAAGCCGATGTGTTCATTAACCTGCCCAAACTCAAAACTCACAAGAAAACCGGAATTACGGTTGCGCTGAAGAACCTGGTGGGCATCAACGCGGACAAGAACTGGCTGCCGCACCACACTGAAGGAGACCCAACGGAGGGCGGGGATGAATTCCCAAGCACTTCGCAGATGCGCGAGGCGGAGGTAGGCGCATTGAAAATCTTACGCCGGATGGCCCTGCGCTCCCCGGCGATCGGAGGACGAGTTCTCGCACTATGTAAAGCAGCGGGGCGGCCTGTCTTCGGAGACAGCAGCCAGATGATCCGTGCAGGTAACTGGTTTGGCAATGATACGGCCTGGCGAATGTGTCTTGATCTGAACAGGATCCTTTTCTATGGCCGTCCGGACGGGACGATGTCTGCGCCGACCGATCAGCCCGCCATGCGCTATTTGGCGTTGGTAGATGGCATTGTCGCCGGCGAGGGAAATGGTCCTCTCGACCCAGATCCGGTTCCTGCGGGCCTCATACTGGGCGGGACCAATCCTGCGGCGGTCGATTCGGCGGCAGCCGTTCTCATGGGATTCGATCCGGATAAGATTCCGCTTTTGTCACACGCCTTCCGAGGCAAGCCGTACGCCCTGGCCGAAGGGATATGGAAGGATATCCAGCTTATCTCTGATTTCGCGCCTTGGAATGGCAGACTTGAAGACATCGAATCTTCCGCTTGTCTCAAATTTCGACCGCACTTCGGTTGGGAAGGACACATTGAGCGGGAGCCTGCGACTGTCGCACGATGACCACTTGGCTGCTCCTCCAATCTGCTCTGATTCCACACAATGGCATCGACAGCACTTGAACGTGACGCCCGAGCCGTCGACGGCGAAGTTAGTCTACCAGAGATCGCACGACCTGTGACCCATCCTACTTTGGGGACTTACTGGCGAACCGCGCGGCACTTGCGCTGGGCGCAGCTTGCTGCTCTGGCCCAGCGGCGCATGCTGCCGCCCAACACTTTCCGGGGGTGGAAGCCCGCCCCGGCAGCCCTGCGCAAAGTTTTGCCGGCGCCGGCGTTCCCGGAGTGGCAGCCGGCTCGAGCCCTGCGGATGCTTGAGACGGGCGAGTTCGGTTTTCTAAACGTTGCCCGTCCGCCCTCAGAGACCATTCCCTGGTCGTCGCAGGGCTTGAGCAAGCTCTGGCTTTACAACCTCAACTACTTTGACTTTCTCAACGCCGATTTGGGCGCCCCGCAGCATCGCTTTCGTCTACGCCGGGCGCTGGACGTGGCTCGAGATTGGTGCGCACAGAACACCACAGGCAAGGAAGTTGGTTGGGAGCCCTTTCCACTCTCCCTGCGGATAGTCAATTGGCTGAAGTTTTTGATCCGGAACGCCGAGCGGGTCCGAACCGTGGGAGAGGCCGCAACCCTCAACACTCTTCTTGCCAGCCTGCGAATCCAGGCGCTGGCCCTGGAAGCGCGGCTGGAGACGCACCTTCTGGCCAATCATCTCCTGAAGAATATCAAGGCCTTGATGTTTGCCGGAGCTCTGCTCGAGGCGCCCGAAAGCTCACGTTGGTGGAGCAAGGGAGAAAAGCTGCTGCGGCGTGAGCTGGCAGAGCAGATTCTTCCCGATGGTGGACACTTCGAACGCTCTCCCATGTACCACGCGGAGGCGCTCGAGGATCTTCTGGACCTCACGGCCCTGGCAGTGGCGTGTGGGAGAACAGGTAATGGTACTGAGATGCTACTGCCATGCGCGGCCCGCATGGCTAATTTCCTGCGCTGCGTGCTCCATCCTGACGGTGAAATTCCCCTGTTCAACGATTCGGCTTTGGGCGTGGCGCCTTCGCCGCGAGAGCTCCTCGCGCGGGCAGGGGTGCCAGTGGAAGTACCATCAAATAACCATCCCGAGGTAACAGTTCTTGCCGAAACCGGCTACGGCGTGATTCGTGACCCGAGCTCTCGAAGCTGCTTGATTTTCGACTGTGGCCCCTTGGGGCCGGCCTACCAGCCCGGCCACGGCCATTGCGACGTGCTCAGCTACGAACTTTCCTTGCACGGCCGGCGCGTAGTGGTTGACACCGGCGTGAGCACTTACGAGCCTTGCAGCGAGCGGCACTACGAGCGCTCCACGGCGGCCCACAACACCCTGCGCATCGCTGGCCAAGAGCAGGCAGAAATCTGGGCCAGCTTTCGCGTCGGGCGTCGCCCAAGAGTGGGACGACTCGAAGGAGGGGAAATCGAGGAGTTTTACTTCGTGCGGGGAGTGCATTATGCCTTCCAGCAGCGCGGTGTTATTCACTCTCGCATGATCGTCCTGACACCCAGAAGCTGTTGGGTGGTTATCGACTTACTAAGAGGAAAGGGAAACCACCTCGTAGAGTCCTTCATCCACTTCCACCCGGCCGTGGGAGTCGAGAGGGTGAACGATCCAACCAGTACTAACCTCGGCGGAGAGGGTACGTGCTGGGCGGTAGGGTTCGGGGAGGAGCGGTACTTCTTGACAACCCCTGGGTGCGGACAAGTCGAGGCGCGACCAAGCTGGTATGCGCCGGAATTCGGCTTGCGGCAGCGCCAAACTACACTCCATTGGTCCTGGCAAGGGGATTTGCCTGTCAGCCTCGTTTACACGTTGACGCCGGCTGGGGAAAGGCCACCAGTCATTAAGCAATGTCCAGGCCGAGAAGCCGTTGAAATCGATCGTACTTTGCTTCCCTTGGTGTCGTAGCGGCGAGTTTATCCGTCATCCGACGCACCACATGGCGGCATAAAGCCGCCCCTACTTTCGTTCCCATGAACATTCTCTACATATCTCAATATTTTCCGCCTGAGGCTTGTGCCCCCGCGGCGCGTGTAAACAATTTTAGCCGTGAATGGGCTCGGGCCGGAGCGGAAGTCACGGTCCTAACCGGATTCCCCAATCACCCTGAAGGGATCTTACACTCGGAATACCGAAAGCTCTGGCGGCGTGGGTTTGTCCGCGAGGAGCGCGAGGGAATCAAAGTTTACCGGACGTGGCTTTACCCTTCGGCCAATCGGGGGCTGTGGGGTCGTGGAGCGAATTACGCTTCCTTTGGGGTATCCGCCGCTCTGGCGGGAAGCTGCGTGGCCCCGAGCAAAGGGGTGGTCATCGCCACCTCGCCGCAGATTCTGGTCGGGGTGTCGGGTTGGGTAGTGGGAGCCGCGCGGTCCTTACCCTGGGTGTTCGAAGTGCGGGACCTGTGGCCGGAGTCGCTGGTGGGGGTGGGGCAAACCGCCGCTGGCACCTTGCTCTATCGGAGCGTGGGACACGTTGCCAATTTCCTCTACCGCCGCGCCACGCATATTGTCGTGGATGGCGAATGGAAGCGCCGGCACTTGATCCAACGGGGCCTTGAGGAGAGCCGGATCTCGGTGATGCGAAACGCCATCGAGGAGGATTACTGCTCAGATCCGGACTCTGACAGCGCCCGGGAAACCCGCCAGACGCTGCGCCAGGAGCTCGGCCTGCGAGAGAAATTTGTGCTTCTCTATGCCGGGACGCTGGGCATGGCGCAGGGGCTGGATACGATTTTGCTCGCCGCGGCGCGGCTGCGAGAGCGGAGCGAGGTGGCCTTTGTTGTGATCGGCGAGGGGGCGGAGCGCCAGCAGTTGCTGGCGCGGAGCCGAGAGTTGCGCCTGACGAACGTGTGTTTTCTCGGCAAGCAGCCGCGGGAAAAAGTTCCTGGCTATCTGCTGGCGGCGGATGCGTGCCTGGCGCCCCTGCGCCGGAGTGAGGTCTTCAAAACCGCTATCCCTTCCAAAATGTTTGAGGCCATGGCTGCGGCCAGGCCGGTGCTGCTGGGCGTGGAGGGAGAGGCGAAAGAAATTTTGCTCGAGGCTGGAGCTGGGATCGCCGTCCCTCCAGACGACCCGGAGGCGCTGGCGAATGCGATCCTCATGCTTTACCAACACCCGGAACTGGCGCGTGCCCTGGGCGCGAACGGCAGGCGTGCGGTGCGGGAGAAATATTCTTGCCGGCAGCAGGCGAAGGCCTATTTGGAGCTCTTAGGCCGGCTAGGCGCCACGGAGCGACGCCGCCCGGTTCCAGAGCGGTTGCAGCCGCCTGAGTCTGTTCCAGTAAACAACCCTGAGGTGCTGACCGGGAGGGGACGATGAGGACTTATCTTGTACTGTTTGTTCTTGGTGTGCTGTTCACCTTGCTCGCGACGCCGAGGGTGAGGGCACTAGGTCAGCGAGTGCGCGCCTTTGGGAAAGGGCACGATGGCCGGGAACAGCCGCAGATTCCGCGCTTGGGCGGTGTGGCGATCTTCCTGGCCACGCTTGCGGTCTGGGGAGCGTTGCTGCTGATACCGAATGCAGTGCGAGACCGCTTCCTGTCGGAGTGGCGGACATTGGCGACCTTGTTGGTTCCCGGGACGTTGGTGCTGCTTGCTGGCGTGTACGACGATGTGGCAGGGGCAACCCCCCGCCAGAAGCTTCTAATTGAGGCGCTGGCGGCCGGCATGGTTTGGTGGGCGGGCTTCCGCATCGTTACCCTGCCCTTCGTGGGGTATCGCGTCCATAGTCCGCTCTTCAGCTTGATGCTCACCATGTTCTGGATCATCGCGGTGACCAATGCTCTTAACCTGATTGACGGGCTGGATGGGCTGGCCGCGGGCATCGCATTCTTCGTCACGGTTTCCGTCTTTGTGGTTTCGCTGATCCAAGGCCACCACTTCGTGTGCATTCTGGCCATCACGCTGGCGGGGGCGCTGCTGGGATTCTTGCGCTTCAATTTTGCCCCGGCCACGATCTATCTGGGTGATAGCGGCAGCCTTTTTTTGGGATTTATCCTGGCCTCCTTGGCCATTCATACCTCGCAGAAAAGTTCGACCTTGCTGGCCATCGTGGTCCCTTTTGTGGCCTTTGGCCTCCCTTTGCTGGATACCTCGGTTACCGTGGTACGCCGTTTTCTGAGCGGGCATCCATTGTTTCTTGCCGACCACGATCACATCCATCACCGGCTGCTGCAAAACAAGCTCGCGCTAAAGGTGGTCATCCTGGGGCTTTACGCGCTGGCCGCGCTGTTTTCACTCGGGTCGCTCCTTATCATTCAGTCCACCGGGAGCTTGGTCGCGTTGGTGGCGGTGTTGGCAGGCGCCTCAGCCTGGTTTCTGACCGGGGGACTTCGCTACGAGGAGTTGTCGGAGTTGAACGTGTACGTGTCGCGAGCCATGCTCTCACAGCGGCGGGTGCTGGCCAACCAAATCCTGATACGCAAAGCCTCGAGGCAATTGGAAGAGGCCACATCTCTAGAGGGGAGTTGGCAGGTTCTGGCCGGCACTCTGGAAGCCTTGGACTTTGACGGGGCCACGTGTGAGCTTTCACAGTGGCCGAATGGCCGCGCGCCGTCCCTGTCCGGGTGGCGGCGCTGTGGAAAGGAGAGCTCCGAAGAGTGCTGGAGCGTCTCCATCCCCCTGCGGGCCGGCGAAAAGGCCCTGGGCGAGCTGCAGCTTTGGCGCGCACTCAGTAGAGACCGCCTGCTTTTCCAATTTTCCTCCCTTCTGGACACCCTGATACCGCCGTTTGAGAAGCAACTCAAGCAGTGCTACGAGGCGCAGGAAACGAAGCTGGCCGAGGAGTGTAGCCCGCGGCCAAGCCCTGGCTTGCAACCCAGTCTCCTGGCCAACGGAAGGAAAGGATGAAACAGGTTCTGCAAGACCTTCGTTCGCACCAGGTGCAGGTGGAAGAAGTGCCGGCCCCTTGTTGCCTGCCGGGGGGAGTGCTGGTCAAGACTGCGGCTTCGCTGATCAGCAGCGGGACGGAACGGGCGACGATAGCTCTGGGAGGGAAGACGTTGCTGGGCAAAGCGCTGGAGCGGCCGGACCTTGTGCGGCAGCTCTTTCGTCGCCTCAAGTCGAGTGGTGTGGCGGAGGTAGCCGCCACGGTGCGCGCCCGGCTGGACACCGCCGTGGCCCTAGGCTACAGTTCCGTCGGGGTAGTCCTGGAAGTGGGGGCGGGAGCCGAGGAGTTCGCCGTGGGCGACCGCGTGGCTTGCGCAGGAGCGGGACACGCCGGACACGCCGAGGTGAACTGGATTCCCAAGAACCTGTGTGTGAAGATTCCGCCCGAAGTCAGCTTCGAGTCGGCAGCTTCGGTCGCGGTGGGCGCCATTGCCTTGCAGGGAGTACGGGTGGCGGAGGCGAAGCTGGGGGAGCGAGTGGCCGTCATCGGATTGGGGCTGGTCGGGCAGCTTGTTGCGCAGATTCTGCGTGCGAACGGTTGTGTGGTATGGGGCCTCGACCCCGATCCGGAGCGGGTGAGGTTGGCGGAAGAACTTGGCAGCGATTGCGCTTGCGAGAATCGGGCTTGGGAGCAAAGCCCGTGCGGTGCCTTATGTCGGCGCGGCGAAGGAGCTGACGCCGTGATCCTCGCCGCGGCGACCAGCTCGAGTGAACCTATCGAGCTGGCGGGAGAGCTGGCGCGTGACCGAGGGGTTGTGGTCGTGCTAGGCGATGTGCGCGTGGATGTTCCGCGCGAGCACTATTACAAGAAGGAGCTCCAGGTGCGCTACTCACGCTCTTACGGGCCGGGGCGTTACGATCCTGAGTACGAGGAGCGCGGAGCCGACTACCCGTACGGCTATGTGCGTTGGACGGAAAAGAGAAATATGGAAGCTTTTCTGGGGCTGGTGGCGCAGCAGAAGGTGCGGATCGAGCCACTGCTGACACATCGCTTCCGCATTGATGAAGCCCTGGAAGCTTTCAAGATTCTTTCCGGGGAGAGAAAAGAGAGATACCTGGGCATTCTGCTTGCCTATCCTCCTGCTGCGTCGCTGTCGAACCGGGTAACACTTCAGGCGCCTTCGCCGCCTGCGGGCCCAGCCCGAGGCGACCGTGGGACCATCGGCGTGGGGTGGATTGGAGCCGGAAGTTTCAGCCGTGCGAAACTTCTCCCCAGCCTGCGGAAAATCGGCGGCCTCGAGTTTTTGGGCGTAGCCAACGCCACGGGTAATTCGGCGCGCAGGGTCGCCAAGAATTTTGGCTTTCGCTATTGTTCGACTGATCCTCAGGAGATCCTGAACGACCCGGAGGTTCACGCTGTCTTTATCGGCACTCGGCATCACCTGCACGCCCCTTTGGTCATCGCCGCTCTTGAACAAGGCAAAGACGTTTTTGTGGAGAAGCCCTTGTGCGTCGACGAGGCGGAACTGAATCAAATCGCGGAGAGATTTGCGGCCTCGGGGCGAATACTCACCGTGGGCTTTAACCGCCGCTTCTCTCCTTTCGTCCGCGAATGTAAGAGCTTCTTCGCGGGGCGTCATGAGCCGCTGTCAATTCTGTACCGGGTGAACGCGGGACGTTTGCCGCCCACCCATTGGATTTATGATCCGGCTCAAGGGCACGGCCGGGTGATCGGCGAGGTCTGCCACTTCATCGACCTGGTGGCCTTCTTAGCTTCCGCGCTTCCCACCGTGGTCCAGGCTTGGCCGGTGAAGGGCGCCAGCGGCGGCGCTGAGGATGACTTGCACATGCAGATTCTCCTTGCCGACGGCTCGCGGGCTGAGATCCTCTACCTCTCTTCGGGTGACGCCAGCGTTCCTAAAGAACGCATAGAAGTCTTTGGCGAAAGTCGAACCGCCATTTGCGAGGACTTTCGCAAAGCGTGGTTTTATTCTGATAAGCGCTGCCGGTCGTCGTGGCTCTTCTCTCAAGACAAAGGGCATCGAGAGGAATTGCGTGCCTTCACCGAGGCCATAGCAGGGCGCGGAGAACCGCCCATCCCCTTTGAAAGTCTCCGCGCGACAACCCTGGCAACCTTCCGCCTCCGCGAGTCGTTAAAGTGCGGTGAGGCGCTGCCGCTTTATCCTTCTGATATCGCCTGAGATTGGACTTCCACCCTCGACCCATGCAGGAACCGCACGCCGCGCGTACAGATCACCCACCACTAAAAGTCCTGAGCGTAGTGGGAGCCCGGCCGAATTTTGTCAAGATCGCAGCCTTGATGAGAGAAATGCGGAAGCATCCGGGCATTCAGCCTATGCTCGTGCACACCGGCCAGCATTACGATCCAGAAATGTCCGATTCCTTTTTCCAGGAACTCGGCATTCCTGAACCGGACATTAACCTGGAGGTCGGGTCGGCTTCTGCGGCTTGCCAAGTGGCGCAAATCATCGCGCGGTTGGAGCCCGTGCTGGCGAGCGAGCGGCCGGAGGTTGTCGTGTTGGTGGGTGACGTGAACTCAACCTTGGCAGGGGCCCTGACGGCTGTCAAGCTGGGCATTCGGGTAGCCCACGTTGAGGCCGGGTTGCGGAGCTTCGACCGCAGCATGCCGGAGGAGACGAACCGTGTGGTGACGGACGCGATCTCCGATTTCCTTTTTGCCAGCGAGCCGAGCGGCGTCGAGAACCTTTTGAAAGAAGGAAGGCCAGCCAGCCAGATCTTCTTGGTCGGGAATGTAATGATCGACACTTTGAAGAGTTGCCTGGCAAGGGCACGGCAGTTGGAGCCGTTCGCAGTTTCGGAAATGTGGGGCGATCACAGCTCGAAGCGGCCAGCAAGATTCGTTCTCGTGACACTTCACCGGCCCTCGACGGTCGACAACGCCAGCGCGCTTCGCATCGTCTGGCAGGCTCTCGAGGAGATCGGTAAAGGAATTCCCATAGTTTTTCCCGTCCATCCCCGCACCCACAAGCGACTGCGTGACCTGGGGCTTGGCTCCCCAGCCATGCCGCCGCCTTTCGCTCATCCCAATGGAATTCGATTGATTCCTCCCTTGAGTTACCTGCAATTCCTGCATCTCCAAAGCCTCGCCACCTTTGTGATCACCGACTCAGGCGGCATCCAGGAAGAGACCACTGTGCTGGGTGTCCCTTGCCTCACGGTGCGGGAGAACACGGAGCGGCCCATCACGGTAACCGAAGGAACGAATACGCTCGTGGGTCTTAATCCGGACCGGCTCAAGGAAGAAGCTCACCAGATCCTGGGCGGGAAAGGGAAGCAAGGCCGAGTTCCCGCTCTTTGGGATGGTCAAGCGGCGCAGCGCATCGTGCAAATTCTTGAACAGCAATTATCACTCGATTCCCACCTCCGGCAAATTCCCGCCTGAAAATTCCTCTCCCACCTCAACGTAAAGCCTTCGGGCCTTCTGCTTGAAGGCCTCTTTAACCTCCTTTCAGGATTAACCTGTTTAGCCCTTACCCCCTGACTTCCACATCCTGCGATTCTCCCCGCTCGAATCAGGCCTGACTTCCACATCCTGCGATTCTCCCCGCTCGATTCAGGGCCAGAAAAGTGGCCGGAAGAATGCTCTTGACATCACGGGGCGCCTCCGTGATGCTTGCCCGCTTATCAAGTCACATTCCGCGGGTGGGAGGAAACATGCGCTCTAAACTGCTCTTGATGCCGGCGATCCTGGCTGGGGCGGTGGTCCTGAATGCCCAGACTACGCCGGACGAATTGAAACCTATTCTGGGTCAGGAGATCCAGCCTGTCCCGGTGGTTGCCTTTCAGTTGAGTCAATACCTGGCGGCGCGAATTCCCAAGTTGCCTTCACCCAGTTCGGCGGAGCAGTGGACCGCCGAGGCAAAGCGGTGGCGAGAGCATATTCTGAATGACATCGCCTTTCACGGCTGGCCTCGCGAAGCCATTGATGCGGCGCCGAAGTTTGAGGATCTCGGAGCGGTTGAAACCAGTCAGGGCTATCGCTGGCACAAGCTTCGCTACGAGATCGTGCCGGGGTTCGACTCGACGGCGATCCTTTACGAGCCCGACCATACCACGGGAAGGGCGCCGGCGGTCCTGAACGTCCACGGACACGACCCGTTGGGGAAAGCCGCTGAGTACAAGCAGAAGCGCTGCATCAATTTCGCCAAGCGCGGCATTGTGGCCCTCAGCCTGGAATGGATGGGTTTTGGCGAGCTCCGGCTGCCGGAAGATGCGCACGACTTCGGCGCGCACCTGGATCTGGTGGGGGCGAACGAGCTAGGCCTGTTCTATCTGGCGATGCGTCGAGGACTGGATTATCTCGTCTCGCTTCCGCAGGTGGACCCGGCCCGGCTGGGCGTCACGGGTCTTTCCGGGGGCGGCTGGCAGACCATCATCCTCGGGGCGCTCGACGAAAAAGTGAAGGTGGCGGTCGAGGTGGCCGGCTTCGGCTCTCTCGAATCCAACCTCACCCATCCCGTGGATACGGATGAAATTGAGGAAGACCCCACGGACTTTGACGCGGGATTCGACTACACGATTCTCACCGCCCTGCGCGCCCCCCGTCCCACCCTGCTCATCCACAACGCGGAGGACAATTGTTGTTTCCGCGCCGACCTGGTCAAGCCGTACATCTACACCGAAATCCAGCCCTTCTTCAGGTTGTACGGAGCGGACATAGCCTTCGACTGGCACGAGAATCTTGACCCCGGAACCCACAACTACCAACTCGATAACCGTGTGGCTGCCTACACGTTCTTCACTACTCACTTCAATCTGCCTGTCGCCGCAAAGGAGATTCCCAGCGATGCGGAAATCAAAAGCTACGATGAATTGGCCGTGGGTCTGCCCAAAGACAACCTGACGATTCTCGGCTTGGCGCGAAAAATGGCGGCGGCGTTTCACCGTGATCCTATCCCCGCGGATTCCACGGCAAAATCCAAGTGGGCGGCGGCAGAACGTTCCAGGCTCGAGTCGGTGGTGCGTTACAAGCCGGCCAGGATCGCGAGCGCCTGGAGAATGTGGAACACCAAAAACAAAGGACTCGAAACCATCTCCTATCGTTTCGACTTCGACAATAAACTCAGCGCGGCGGGCGTGTGGTTGAAGGCGCTCGCGGCGTCAACCGATGCGCCCGCCACACTCGTGCTGAATGATAAGGGGAGAAAAGAATCCGTCGAGGTGGTTTCCGACCGCGTCAATCGCGGTGAGCAGGCCCTCGCCCTGGACCCGCTTTTCATGGGCGAAACGATTCCGCAGAAGCCGGACCCGACGGATTGGGAGCTGTTGGTGGCGACGACGGGTGACCGCCCACTCGGCATCGAGGCGGCGCAGGTGATCGCCGCTGCAAAATGGCTGCGAGCGATCTCGGGCCAACGCCAGGTCCGCCTGGAAACCGCCGGAATTCGGAGTGAAGTGATCGGCCTGGTTGCGGCCGCGCTTGAACCCAGGCTGTTTTCCGAACTGGTGAGTCGCGAGGCGATGCGCAGCCTGGGCTACTTGCTGGATGCTCCCGTGCCCTTCCGCGCCGCGCCGGAACTTTTCTGCCTAGACTTGTACAAGTACTTCGACATCGATCGCTTTATCGCTCTGGCCGCGCCCACCCAGGTGAATCTGCGCGAGCCGCCGGCCGCAACCAAATAGTAGGCTCAGCACAGAGGCCGCAGAGTTCACGGCGCGGCAAAGCCGCAATGGAAAATTCCAGATTCAAAATTCAAGACCCTAGCTTGCAGGTTCAAAATTCAAGACCCTAGCTTCCAGTACGGCGCAAGGGGCAGGCAACAACCGGCCATCATTGCCTCCGGGGCCCCCTTGGCGGCGCTGCCTCGACGGTCAGCTTAAAGCTCCGGTCGACGGCGGTGCCTGATTTTGGTGGTGAAAACTGAGGCGGGCGAATGGGCATGATCACCTTCCCGCCGGAGGCGGCGGCTTTTTTTCTTCCGCTAGATACTCAAGCAGGCTGAAATAGCGGATGACGACATGATGCAAAAAGTAGACCTGACGTGCGAAATTCTGGGTGGCGGCAAACAACGTCTGCGCCTCTTCCTGGCCCAACCTGCCCTGGGCGGCAAGATAGCGGTCTCTCAGCTTGCCCATCAACTCGCTCCGGTCCTGGGTGAGCCGCTGTAGCATCTCCACATCCTCCGGGCCTGGGTTGTTCATGGTTTCAGCCGCCGTGAGCAGGAGGAATTCCATGCTTTGCCCGAGCTGGTCGGCCAGGCCGGCATCAATCCGGGCGCATCCATAGAAAAGCCCTTCCCCGAAAGTGAGGACCGTCTCTTCCAGCGACAAGCTGTGGTGCAGCATCTCCTGCAAGCCTTGAGCGCGCGCGGCCAGCCAGGCGGGCAACTGGCCATGGGTCAGATCCGCGACCTGACGGTTCAGGGGGCCGGCCGTATGAATGAATTCCGCATGCAATTCTGCCAGGGTCAGCCAGTTGCCCGATGCCCGGTTCAGCCAGCAGGAAGGATAACGAGAAAGCAAACCCAGCAACTGGCGGATCTGCGCCATGATCCGCTCGAGGCTGATCTGAGTTTCTTCCAGGCAACCGTCCTCGATGTGGATGATGCGGTCAGCCACATGCAGAATCCGGTTGTCGTGCGTCACCAGCAGAATGGTGCAGCCGGTGCGCTTGGCGAGGCGGTGCAGCAGTTCCACGATTTCAAGGCCGGTCTTCTTGTCCAGGGCGGCGGTGGGCTCGTCGGCCAAAATGATTTCCGGGTCCCGCACCAGGGCGCGCGCGATGGCGACCCGCTGTTGTTGACCTCCGGAGAGCTGGCGCGGTTTCCTGTGGGCGTCCTCTCCCAAACCGACTTCAACCAGGCATGACAGCGCCTTCTCCCGCGCGCTGGCGGGAGTTTCCCCGGCCTCGCCGACCAGAGCCATCTGCACATTTTGGCACGCCGTCAGCGCATCGATCAGATGGTGCGATTGAAAGATGAAGCCCATGCGCCGGCGAATCCGCATCAGCTCGGCCCCGGAAAGATCGCGCAAGCCCTGCCCGCGCACCGCCAGGTCGCCCGCCTGCACCGAGCGCAAGGCGCCCACCAAGGTCAAGAAGGTAGTCTTGCCCGAGCCGGACGGCCCGGTGACGATGACGATTTCTCCGGGATAAAACTCCGCCGACACCTGGTGCAAGACCTCTTTTTGCAGCAGGCCTTTGCCGAAGGCGTGTGATAAATTGCGGACTGTGATGATGGGGTCTTGGTTCATAGCCTAGAAGACGTCCGCCGGGTCGGCCGAGCGCAGACGGCGCAGGGCCAGCATTCCCGCCGTCACGCACATGAGCAGGCTCAGCACAAAAACAGTGGCCACTATATTGAAAGACATATAAATCGGGAGCTTCGCCTTGACCCGGGTCAGATGGTAGGGGAAAGCCGTCAACCCCAGCCCGGGGGAAAACCCGGCCGCCAGCAGGATCAGCGCTTCCTGAACGACCAGTCCGGAAAAATAACGGTCCGGCAGGCCGATGGCTTTCAGCGTGGCGTATTCCCGCAGATGGTCGCTGACATCCGCGTACAGGATCTGATAGACGATCACGGCCCCCACGACCATGGCCACCAGCATGGATCCGAGAAAAATGAAGGCAATGGGGGAGCGCTCTTTCCAATAGCTTTGTTCTTCGCGGATCAACCCTTCCCGCGTCCAGACACGGACATCGGGTGGGAGGGCTTTTTCCAGCTGCCGCGCAACGGCCGACGGATCGGCGCCCGGCTTGACGTGGATCATGCCCAGGCTGATCATGTGCGGCGGGTGCTGGGGAAAGACACGGAAGAAGGCTCGCTCGCCCACCAGCAGATGTCCCGCGGCGGTAATGGTCGGGCCCAGGTGGATGACGTCCTGGATCTTCAGTCGCATCCCGCCCGCTTCGGTCAGGACTTCGCCCTGCGATTCGAGCATGGCGCCGATCGGGCCGAATTCCGGCAGCGACAAGGCATCAAAGAACGCATCCTCGTCGATTTGGAGCCATTCCGGATGGCGGGAGACCTCGGGAAAATGAAAGGGATTCTGGCTGGGATCGACCCCAAAAACGAAGATCCTCTTGCTTTCCAAAGTGACGGGGTTCCTCATCCAGGTGTAATCAATATACAAGGGTGCCACGGAATCCACTTCAGCAAGGCCCTGGGCCTGATAAAGCCGACGCAGGCTGAAGGCGGCGTTGCAGTAAAAATTGCTGTAGTCCTTGCTGGTCAGCGCCAGGTCGCCTTGCAGCGCCTTGTGCGGGAAGACCACCTTAGTGAGCACGGCAAAATAGGTGCCCAACTGGTACATCATCAGCGTCACGGCCACAGCCACCCCGGCCAGGGCGGTTAGGAAACGCTTCTTCTCCCCAATCAACTGTAGCCACGCCAGGGGGATGCCCAAGGGGCAAACCAGGTGCAGGATTGACCTCAGCATGCGCGTCATGGCTGTATTTGCACCGTCACCAGGGTATTGTTCAGCGAGGTGACTTTAGCGCCATCATCCAACCGGATTCGGGTCTTGACCACCCGCCGGTCCACAAACGAATACGGGTCGGGATTCAAGACCGCATTGGGATTCACCTGGGCGACGATTTCAGTTACTTTTCCGCTCAGCTCCCCGCTGTAGCCTTCCACCTTGACTTGCACGGGCGACCCGACAGACACCCGTTCAATATCCGTGATATACACTTCCGCTTCAACCATCATGTCCCGGGTGTCGGCTAAATCGGCAACGCCGCGCGAGCCCACGGTTTCACCCGGATAGGTGTTGATCTCGATGACCTGGCCGTCCAGGGGCGCCCGGATGAAATCGAGCTCGAGATCCGCCTCGGCGCGGACCAGCGCCGCTTTGGCCGCGGCCAGCTTCTGTCGGGCGGTGGCCACGTCTTCCGGCCGCACCCACTTCAGGCTGGCCAACTGCTCCCTGGCTTCGTGGACACGCTCGCTGGCGCTCGCCCAGCTTGCCTGCGCCTCGTCCAGTTGAGCCTGCGAGATGATTTCCTCATGATAAAGCCCTTGCATGCGCCGGTAATCGGCCTCGGCTTTTTCCAGTTCGGCTTGGTAGCGGGCCAGGACCGCCTGTTGAGCCAGAATGGTGGCGGGCTTTTCCCCGGCTTCCACCTGGACAAGCTCGGCTTCCGCCACGGCCACTTCCGTTCGCATCTTAACTACGGAAGCCCGCAGCGCCTCCTCGTCGCCCAACGTGGCGATGATTTGCCCCTTCTTGACTCGATCCCCACGCCGAACGTGCAATTCCTTAAGAATGGCCCCAGCCGGAGCCGTCACCTGGATCACCCGTTCGCCCGGAACCAGCCGCCCCAGGCACACGATTTTGCTTTTATTGCCCGCGCTTGATTGGGGGGCGGCCGAGGGCAGCGTTTCCTTTTTCGAACAGGCGCTTAATGAAAGCAACAAGATAATGGGGACCCAGGCGGCCTTACGCCAAAGCAAATGACGGCTAATGAAATTTGGTGTAGGGAGGAAATTCATGTTGCAGGCCTCGTTCTTAAATTTCCGCCTCATATATCGCAAATTTTCTGTAAATTTCAGGTGTAACGTTAAGAAATCGGTGAAGATACTTCTTGGCCAAATTGATACTTGGCGTGTTTTCTCGAAAAATAAAACCACCTTCGCAGAATTCAAAATTCAAATCTTTGATGGTCTCAACAAAAGCTTTGGCCAGTGCCAGATCCACAGTCTTTTTATGAAAATCCTCGGCAATGCCTATCTCTGCAAGGCGCAATGTATCGATCGGATTTGAGAATCTGAATTTTCGCCAATGACGACTGAAGGGGTATTTACATCGTAATTCTTCAAAATTCGACGTCAGCAACTGGTTAAAGTCCGGGAACCAGAGCAAAAATGCAATGGGGTTTCCCTTGTACTCAGCAACGATCAAAATATCGTTGCAAAGTAAATTTTTTATTGGTGCGAAGAGTTCATAATCTTCGCTGTAATCTCTGCCTGACCAATAGGGTAATTTTTTATTTGCCAGGGTTTTAACTAATGCTGCGCCGGCAGGCCTGAAACTCTGGTTATTCAGATATACAGTTTTCTGAATATTCAGAAAAGTCTGCATATCTTTCTTATTTTCGACAACGTGTATTTTCATATCCGTACTCCGCTGCCGAAAGATGCAAGGCATCCATTCATCCAAGATCCCCAAGATCAAGATCCTGAACTGCCATTGATCCGGAAGTTCCAGGATCATGGACCTCCTGGATTCCCCATTTACGTCCCAGAAATTCGAGTCCATTATTCGGCGACATAAGCACAAATGCAAATAATAAATGGCCTGACCGTCAGCGCCTTGCGGGCCCCCAGAGCGCAAGATCAGAAAGTGCGAGGCCCAGGATCAGCCCTACAGTGTCTTCTCGGCAGGCGGGATGTTCAACCCGTCGTTGCAGCCTTGCGTGAAGATTGCCGCAATGTCCTTGCGCATGAAATGCCAGAAGACGGTTCCATTGCGCATGTCGGACGTGTACGCTCAGAATGAGCTGGGCACGCTGCTCATCGACGGCGAAATTGATGTCAGGCTTGGGAAGGCGATTCCGGGTACAACGAACCTTTTGCTGGAGCTGCGCCGCGCCAGATCCGATCCCCCTGGACGGCCCTTGGCTGCTAAGCCTGGGAGATAAGCCCGCAATCCCTTTGGACCATTTGCAGTCGTGGACGAAGCTTGCCGAAGGCAAGGACTACAGTGGCTGGGGAATTTATGAGACCACTTTCGACGTTCGAGACCTCGGCAGCGCTCTTGAATGGCTGCTCGACCTGGGCAAAGTCCACGAAACGGCTGAAGCGGTCCTCAACGGACAACCCTTGGGTGCGGCCTGGAAAGGGGCTCAACAATTAAGATGCACCCACGCCCTCAAGCAAGGCCCTAACTGCCTACGGGTAGAAGTTGGAAACCTGTGGATTCAGAGGGTGCATGCGCTTCCGAAACCAGACCTGAAGGCGCTGGCGGAGACTTTTGGAATTCGCTGGCCCCACTACGGCGAGATTGAACCAAAAGAAATTCCTCCCTCAGGGCTTCTCGGTCCTGTCCGGCTGCTTCGGCTGAAACATTTCGAACTTGTGCTTGGGAATTTCTAGCATGGCATAACTTTAGCAGGTCACGTGAGGGCCCCAGCCAGTTGCCGCCTACGAGGGTATTCAACGGCTCAGTCTTTCACCAACACTACCTCTACCATCTCCCCTTGTTTTGCTTGGCCTTTCGCGGGCCGGTAGGTGATGTTGGCATGCCAGCCTTTGATGTCTGTGCAGGGATTGAGTGTGCCTTCAGGTTGGAAGTTGAGGGCGCGGTAGGAAACCTTGAAGTAGTTATCGTTATAGAGTTGCATTTCTCCAGCTTTGGATTTGAGCGTGACTTCGAGTGTCGACGTGCTGGAGCACTTTGCATCTTCGATGATTCCTTCGGCCATCTTCCTGTCTGACAGGAGTTCCGGGCGGGGGGCGTGGGCGTCCATCGCGGCGACAGGAAGCAGTTCCTCTCGGCGACGCAACTTTGGCGGCTCTATGGGAGCTTGGCCGGAGCCTGAAACCGCCTGAGCGGCCGTACTCGGCTGCTCGGATTGGCTCTTTTTGTTTGCCCCGAGCGCTGCGGCTTCTGATTGCACCTTGTTGAAGGCATCCTGCTGCTCCTTTACTTTCTTTTGATACTGCTGGTGCCTCTGCGCGTTCAAAAGGGCGGCGCTCGTCTCAGCTTTCTCTGCGGGTGTTTTGGCCATGGAAGCCGCGAACTCGGTAACCCGAACGGCATCGTCGACGCGGTCCATCATCTCGAGTACTTGTGCCGACATAAGCCGATGGTGGACGTCGCCCGGTTCAAGGCTGACGGCGGTAAGAGCCATCCTGTATGCTTCTTCAAGGTTCTGGTGGCGTGACGCCAGCAGGTAGGCCAGCGCGTCGTAGGCGGGGGCGAAGTCCGGTGCGATTTTGATGGCGGCGCGCAGGCTGGATTCCGCCTTGGCCGCCGAGTCGTCGTCCAGCGAGCCCTTGAACAAGTTCATCGCGTAATAGTAGTTCGCCAGGTAGCTTTGGGAATTGAGCGCCACGGCTTGGGAGTACCATTTGATGGCCTCATCCATTTTTCCCTGCTGGCTAAGAATAAACCCCATGCTCTCGTGCGCCGCAGCCAGCTTCGGATCGAGCTTGAGCGCCTCCTCCAGCATCTCCTGCGCCTCCTGGTAATGACGATCGTGGGCCATGAAATCAGCACGCACGGCAAGCGATTCGGCATCAGAGGTGGGCGCAGCCTCGAAATCCTTCGGGTCCAACCGCGCTGGAGCGTCCAGACGCGCGGCGGCAAAAGCGCGCCTGTCAATGTACTCAATCAGCTCATTCTGGAGCCGAGCGGGGTCGCCGATTGTGCGTCGCGCCGCCTCATCGGCCCCAACGCCCTGGCCCAGTAGAGTGACAAACTGGGTGACGCGATGGGTTCCTTCATGCCAGTCACGCGTCGTCAGATAATGCGTCAGCGCCCAGGACTCCGCGTAGAAAATGGAAGCCTTGTTCTCCTCGTGGTAGTAAGGCGAAGAAGCATTCACGGCAAAGAGGGTGCTGAGTGGAAGCGGCGGGGTGCTGTGCAATACTTCGAGATTCGATTCGCTGTGCACGCCCACGATTACTCGGTTGCTTTCAATGCGAATATTGCCGTAGAACTCGGCCAGTCCCTCCACCAACCACAGCGGCAGTTGCGACATGAACCGTCGAGTAAGGAAATGGACGTACTCGTGGTAGAGGGGTTCGAAAGGCTCGCCTTCCCCTTCTTGCTTCGTGGTCGCATCAAGCCGCAGCACTATGTAGTTCTTTTCCGGACCGCCCAGGTAGATGCCGCCAGGGTGCATCAACCCCTTCTTCGCCCAGGACTCGGGCAGGAGGGGCTTCAGGTCATCCTCGTTCTTGACCGCGATAATGATGACGGGCGGGTCCTTCGCCGAACCCGGGATGTTGAAGAACTGGCGGAAGACTGCGCGGATCAGCTCGAATTGAAAGGCGACGCGCCGCCCTTGCTTCTCATTCGCATCGGTGAGAACGACGAAGTCTGGACTCCTTACTTGGAGCCACGTCGCTGACTTCCCGGCGAAAGAGCCGCGCTCTGCTGCCCTAACCAAGAGGAGAATCACAAGGCAAGTGCGAACAGGGTGGCGAAGCATATCGCCTGTATATACCCGCCGGGGGCCGGAGTCAAGCTGCTGGCTGAACAACCTCGTACTCTTTCTCGATCACTTCTTGGAAGTCCGAGGCGATGTCATGCCAGTCGAGCACGTCGACGCGAAAGGGCAGATCGGACTCCTCGAAAGCTTCTTTGAGGTGGCGGAGGATATCGTCATTTAGCTTGCCGGATGCTACAACGGCCAAATCAAGATCGGAGTAGTCCTTCGCGGCCCCACTGAGGCGCGAGCCGAAGGCGCGGACCTCGCACTGCGGGACATACTTGCCCAATATGGTTCGGACCTTCTCCAGATGGCGAGAGGGTGGGTTAATCATTACGCGCTTCCAAAGCTGCCAGTAGACGCGCAGCGTCGGGGGCGAAATCATGGGCAGTGTTATAGACCCTGTCGGCGATCTGCGGCTGGTAGATGTGGGAGGTCGAGTTTCGCGCCTCGTGATAGCGCATCCATTGTTCGACATGGTCAATCAGGCGGTTCTCCGCCCCGAGACGGAAAAGTTCACGGCGCGTCACGCCATCAGCTACCGTGGCGCTGATGTTCATTTCCAGCCAACGCTTGATAAATTTCCAACAAAGCTCATAGGTGAATTCGAAGTGCAGGATTACGCCCGCTCTGATCGCATTGCGAGCGACATCATCCAGACGGCTCATGAATTCGGTATTATCGCTCTTGGCCAGAACGCCGGCCAAAGCGGAAACCGCTTCTTGCAAGCCGCTAAGCACTAACGCCACGCCGCCCTCCGAGTTTCCGGAATCCCTGCAGGACTCACGGTCAGAGGGGAAGTCTACAACTGCACAATCTCATGCGTTAGAATGCAATGTGCGGAATGGGTTCGCCAGATAAAAGCCGCAGACCTTGGAAAGCAGGTCTGGGCTACCCACTGCCTAAACGAGGTGTTCGGCATGAGAGTCTCGTCTCTTCTGAAACCCGCGATGGGTGTTCTTCTGCTCGCCCAATTTGCCTTGGCTCGCGGCCCGAGGGTCGCCCCGCCCACTACCGGCGATTCCTTCTATCCTGTGGCGGTGTGGTACGGCGGCGGCAAGGCGCGCGCGCCCATGCTCGAGCGCCTGGATGCCACCAGCCCGGAGCGCTGGGGAAAGGATCTGGACCAGATCAAGGCCGTGGGCTTCAACACCGTGAAGTGTTGGGTGGACTGGGCCACGGCGGAGCCCAAGCCGGGCGAGTTCGGCTTCCAGAACCTTAATCTGCTGATGCGCCTCGCGCAGGAGCGCGGTTTGCGTGTGGTCGTGCAGATCTATCTCGACTCCGCTCCCGACTGGGTGGGCGAAAAATATCCCGAGGGCCGCTTCGTGGACCGCAGCGGGGCCGTGATTGTCTCGCAAGCCGCTCCGGGGTTCTGCATCGATCATGCGGGGGTGCGGGGCGAGATCGTGAAGTTTCTGGAAGCGCTCTCCGCCGAAGCCAACAAATTTTCCGCGCTGTACGGCTGGGACGTTTGGAGCGAGCCGCACGTCATCAACTGGGCCGAATTCCCCTTTCTCAACAATCCCGAATTCTGCTTCTGCCCCTCCAGCCAGGCGCGCTTCCGGGAATGGCTCGAGAAGAAATACGGCAGGCTCGAGGCGCTGAACGCCGCCTGGTACCGCCGCTTCGAGCGCTGGGAGCAGGTGGAGCCGCCCCGCGCTTCGACGATTCTCTCCTACACGGATTACCTCGACTGGCGAGCCTTCATCGACGACAAGCTGGCGGGCGATCTGCGTACGCGCGTCGAGGCCATCCGCAGCGCGGACCACGCGCACGCCATCACGAGCCACGCCGCGGTGCCGGCGCTCTTCACCTCTCCCACCGACGGCTACGGCGAGCCGGACGATTTCAAGATGTCCGAGAGCGCTGACTTCTTCGGCACCTCGCTCTATCCAAAGCATTCCCAGTCCGTGCGTCCCTGGTCCTACCCGATGCTGGCCGCGGGGCTCGACTTCACCCGCTCGGCCGGGCACAGCGCGGGCAAAGGCTTTTGGATCGGCGAACTCCAGGCCGGCCAGGGCGTGACGGGCATGCGCATCGCCGCGCCCGTGGACTCCCATGATGAAGAATTCTGGATTTGGAAAGTGCTTTCGCACGGTGCGCGGGAGATTGCGGTCTACGCGTGGTATCCGATGAACTCCGGCTTTGAATCTAACGGCTACGGCCTGATCAACCTGGACGGCACCCTGACTCCTCGGGCGCGCGCCGCCGGCATGGTGGCGCAGCAGATCGCGCAGAACGGCGCCGACCTGTTGGCCACCGAGCCCGCTCGCGCCCAGGTCGCGGTCCTCTTTAACCGGCTTTCCTACATGGTGGGCGGCTCGCAGGCTTCGCTCTCGAAGCTCGGCAATGCCACGCGCGATTCGCTCGAAGGTCTGCACCGCGCCTTCCTCGAGCAGCAAATCCCTGTGGACTTCGTTCATCCCATGGACGTGGTGCACGATAAGCTCGGCCAATACAAGATTCTGTTTCTGCCTTTCCCGGTGATGCTCTCAAAGAACGTTGCCGAGGGAGTGGTGCGCTTCATCCAGAACGGCGGCAACGTGGTGGCGGAAGCGCGCCTTGCGTGGAACGACGAGCGTGGATTCTCGAGCGACGAGGTTCCGGGCATGGGGCTCGCGGTGGTCTTCGGTGCGCGCGAGAAAGTCATCCGCCCGGTTGAGAAGCCGGAAATCATTCCGGAGCCGAGCCTGGCGCTGCCTGGCTGGACTCCCGGCACGCGCGTGACGACGGAGGCTTTCGAGGAGGAACTCGAGCCCCTGGCTGGCGCCCGCGTGCTGGCGCGCTTCGCGGACGGCGCGCCGGCCATTATCGAGAACAGTTACGGGAAAGGGAAGGCGATTCTGGTGGGATCGTTCCTGGCCATGGCCTTCGAGCGCCAGCACAACGAGGCAGCGAAGCAAATGTTGCTGGCCTTTGCGCGCGCCGCGGGCGTCACGCCGGAAGTTACGGTTTCGGGCCACAACACTTCCCAGATGGAAGTCCGGCGCTTGGAGGGAAGCGAGGTCCAATTCCTCTTCGTCTTTAACCACGCTGACCATGCCGCCGACGCCAAAATCGCGATTCGTGTGCCATGGACAGTGCGCGAGGCTCGCAGCTTGAATGACCAGCAAAAGGTAGAGTTCAGCCAGTCAGAGGAAGGGCTGGTTCTCTCCAAGCAACTCTCTGCGGGTGGCATTTGGGTCGTTCGATATGATCGAAAGTGATCTAGTGGCACAGGCACTCTTGCCTGTGCTACTCGGGAGTTCCCCGAAGGGAAACAAGATCATTAGCCGTAGGTGAAACCTACGGACAAGGAACGAAAAGCATATTCGACCCCCACGGGGTCGAACATCCGCGGACGACGCCTACCGTGGGTTTCACCCACGGCTACTGACTTTCGACCATTTCGGGGCCGGCGCCGTCGTTTGCAACGTTCACAATGACCACCCGATTTTTTCTCGGTCTGGACCTCGGGGGAACGAAGATCGCCGCCGGGGTTGTCAATTCGCGGGGCGAGCTTCTCTCCAGCGTGCGGTTGGCGACTCCTGCTCGCGGGGTGAGGAAAGACCTGGCGGCGCTCTTTGATGCGGCACGCGCGGCGGTGAGCGCGGCGAAGATACCCTGGTCAAGGGTTCGGGCGGTTGGAGTGGGAGTGCCCGGGGCCTTTGATCCGCAAGCCGAGACCGTCTGGGTGCCAAACCTGCCGGGATGGGCGAAGGTTCGCTTGAGGCATCTGCTCGAGGATGCCTTGCAGCGTCCCATTTGTGTCGAGAGTGACCGCAATGTGCAAGCCTTAGCAGAAGCGTGGCTGGGTTTGGGGGCACAATGCCAGGTTCGGAACTTGGTTTTTCTTACGGTGGGAACCGGCATTGGCGCGGGATTGATCTCGGAGGGGAGATTGATTCCCGGCGCCCATGGCGTCTCCGGCGCGGCCGGCTGGATGGTGATTGACCGCCGGTGGAAGCCGGAATACAGCCGTCTGGGTTGCTTCGAAGCCCTGGGCGCGGGTCCGGCGGTGGCCAAGCTGGGCAAGCTAGCTTGGGAACAAAACCAGTCGAGCTTGATCGGCATCCTGGCCGGGAAAAACGCCGGCAACATTACCGCCGAAGTTGTGGCGGCGGCGGCCCGGCGTGGCGACAAAGCTGCCCGCCGAGTGCTGGAAGAGGTTGGCACAAATCTCGGATTGGGTGTGACCAGCATCGTGAGCTTGTTGAACCCCGAGGTGGTTGTGTTGGGTGGCGGTTTGGCCGGTATTGGAAACCTGCTCCTGGCGCCACTCCGCAGGGCCGTGCGCCAATGGGGCCAGCCGCTTGCCAAAAGACAAGTTCGCATCGTGATATCGCGTCTGGGAGACGAAGCCGGGATACTAGGCGCCGCCCGATATGCACTACTAAAAATGGAGGAAATGGAATAATGTCAGCCGATACGTACTTCGCAGAGGCACAAAAGGTTTACGACCGGATACGCTCCACCCAAATCGGAAACATCCGGAGAGCCGCGCAATGCGGCGCGGATTCGATAACGCAAGGGGGGTTGGTTCACCTGTTCGGCAGCGGGCACTCCGTGATCCCGGTGATGGACGTTTTCCCACGTTACGGCAGCTTTGCCGGCTTCCATCCA
>Ga0315282_10002769_pt1 | contig 31838 bp, 31 predicted proteins | sample YL17G07_20_MG_FD_203693 | JGI IMG/M metagenome (GOLD analysis project Ga0315282, IMG submission 203693) | Sediment microbial communities from Yellowstone Lake, YNP, Wyoming, USA - YL17G07_20 | ecosystem: Environmental > Aquatic > Freshwater > Lake > Sediment | place: USA: Wyoming | collected... | reverse complement strand
AAAGGCTAGTTTTTGAGGGAGGGGGCCAGGGGCCGAGGGCCCCTGCCCCCTCCCTCAAACTCCCTCCCCCAACCCCCATAAGTAGGGGCGACCCGCTGGGTCGCCCCTGAAAAATTCTAGAGCATAGGCGTCTCCGCCTATGCCCGTGGGGAGGAAAACTCACTGTTACGGCTGCCACAGCAGATACGGCGTGCCGTAGCGGTTGAGCCACCGACGGCGGGCCTTATGGTCTGGCAGGATGGCCGCCACGACCCCCCAGAAGCGGGGGTTGTGGCCCGGCGCCAGCAAGTGGGCCAGTTCGTGGACCACCACGTAATCGATGATCTCCGGCGGCAGCATGATCAGCCGCCAGTTGAAGCGCAGGTGGCCGTCTGGGTGGCATTCGCCCCAGCGCCGCCGCCATTCGCGCATCTCCACCGGTCGCACCTTGACCCCCAGTTGCGGGGCATAGTAGGCCGCCCGCGCGTTGATATAGGGGTCCGCCTGGCGCGCCAGCCAGGCCCTCAGGGTCGGCCACAGGGAGGCCCCTGATTCCGGCCGCACCCGAATTTCCTTACCCTTGAGCGTCACCGGCTCCCGGCCATTTTTCGCCATGGAGAGGCGGTAAGCCCTCCCCAGAAAATAGGCGGCGCCCTCCTGCAAGCGGGCCCAGGCCTCTTGTCTTTCGGTCGCCTTCGCTTCGATCCAACTCCGGTGCCGGGCCACGGCTCGGGCGATTTCGGCCGCCGGGGTGCCCCGGCGAGCGCTGACCACCAGCTTCCCCTCGGCGGTGACCGTGAGGCCGATGCTTTTCCGCCGGGAGCTATATTTGTATTCGATTTCCAAGTCTTCTAAATTAATCATGATTCGTCATTTGGTAGCCGCAGGCTTTAGCCTGCGCCAAGTTACCATTATTATACCAGGAAAGTCCCAAAAATCTCGGTGGGGCGGGCCTCCGCGCCCGCTGTTTTGACGTTGAGAGAGTAATACATTAAAATAGTGTTCATGAGAAAGGTGACTATTTCCCTGGACGAGAAATTAGCCCAATGGGCCAGGATTCGGGCGGCAGAGCGCAATACCAGCGTCTCCCGCCTGGTGGGAGAGCTGCTCCAGGAAAAGATGCGGGAAGAGGAAGACTACCGCCTGGCCATGGAACAGTACCTGTCTCAGAAGCCCGGGGTGCTGAGTAAATCCGGGACCAGCTACCCGAAGCGCGAGGAGCTGCATGACCACTAGTCGAAAAAGCGCAGGCTAAAGCCTGCGGCTACCATATCCGACCCTTAAACGGCTTAAGAGGAGGGCTGGAGTTTTTTGCAAATTTCCCTGGCCTTCCTCCTTACAAGAAAAAGTGGTCAGGGGGCGTTGCCCCCTGACCACTTAATGATTTAATGGGTTTTCCGGACTTACAGCTTATAACGCTCTTCCACGATGCGTTCCACCTCTTCCTCGGTGGGCATGGTGTCGCGGTAGCCGGCCATGTACTGGTTCCGCAGCCAGCGGAAGAGGCTGACGGTCTCGTTGATCCGGACGATCTCCGGGATGTCGCCGCTCTTCACCGCCTTGATGTGCGGGTTGTACTGGCCCAGCATGCTCACCACGTCGTAGAAGGTGGCCGCGTCCCGCTTGACTCCCCGCTTGAAGGACTTGCCTTCCTTGGGATAGATCTCGTCCGGCGACGGGTTGCCGGAGATGTCGATGCGCTGGAACGGCCGGCGCACCGCCACCTGCCACTTACGAGACTCCACCATCATCCGGGAGATCAGCGGTCCGGCCCAGTCGTGGGTGACGTGCCCCGTGGGGCAGGTGGAGAAGAATTCCACCAGGGACGGGCCGTTGTAGGCGATGGCTTCCTTGAGGATCTTGACGGCATAGAAGGGGTTGTCGATGGACAACTTGGCCGCGTAGACGTGGGAGATGGCCATGGCCTGGCTGATGATCCGGCGGTGCAAGGTGGTCTTGCCCGCGTATTTCCGGCCGATGGGGGAAGTGGAGCGGTCAGACCCGAAGCGGGTGGCCCCGGACTTCTGCATGCCGGTATTCATATAGCCTTCGTTGTTGAAGACCACCCAGGTGATGTCGTAATTTTCTCCCAGGGCGTGGTTGAAGGGGCCGTTGCCGATATCGTAAATGGCGCCGTCCCCGGCGAAGACGATGATCTTGGTCAGCACGCTGTTGTAGCGGTTCTGGTGGGCCTGGTCCAGGCTGAACTTGGCCCCCAGGGCCGCGGCCGAGGCGGTGCCGAAGCCGTAATGGCCCGCCGGATAGATCCGGGTGTTGAAGGGGTTCACCAGTTCCGAGACCTGGTCGCAGCCGGTGGCGTTGATGGCGTAGATGTTGAAGCCGTGGTCCAGCATGTGCTCGATGGCCCGCTTGTTCCGGTCCGAGAGGATCTTGATGCCTTGATAGAAGGTGGCGATCCCCTGGGGGTTGTTGCGCAGGGACTCGGCGGCGAAGAAGGTCAACAGGTTGATGGCCCCTTCGCTGCAGCCCGGGCACAGGGTGTGCTTGCCGGGGTAGAGCTTGGAAAAGACAAAGAGCACCTGGTGATTGAGGGACATCTGCCCCACGTACGGGGCGGCGCCGACGGTGTTGTCCCAGGCCCGGCATGCTTCCGGGAGGAAGTCCTCGTCTTGCACCTCACTCTTGGCCGCCATCTTGAGGGCGTCGGTGGGGCAGGCCTGGGCGCAGACGCCGCAGCCCTTGCAGGAGCTGGGATCGGCGTTGAGGTTCAGGGCGAAGCGCTCCCAGGGGATACCCTTGGGCGGGTTTTTGAACTTTTTGAAGTAGCGCGCCGCGGCGTCCACCGGCCGGTCGGTGATGGTGGAGATCAGGGCCGAATCCGGGCAGGAGGCGGTGCACACGCCGCAGGCGATGCACTTGGAGGCGTCATAGACCGGCAACTGGGTGCCGATGTAACTCACGTCCCGATAACGGCTGGTGCCCGCCGGGACGATGGGCAGGAAGCGGTCCCAGGGGACCTTCTTGCCTTCCAGGGTGGGTTTGATCATTTCCTGATAGAAGGTCTCCTGATATTCGGGCATCAGGTTCACCGGCTTGATGGTCCCCAAATTGTCCTTATCGGTCAGAATCACCGGCAGACCCGCGGTCTTGGGGCCCTGGCCGAAGTCCTCCGGCAGCGGCGGGGTGTAAACCGGGGTGGTGGCGTCCAGGGCCTGGGCCCCGGGGGCCTTTTCGGCCACATGGCCGGAAGATTGGTCCACCCCGTATTTCAGCAAGGAGACATTGGCCTCCAACATCTCCTTTTTCTTGGTCCCCAACTTCTTCTCCAGGATCTTTTTGAAGCGCTGCTCGAATTCCCGTTCCGGCAGGATGCCGGTCTCCTGGTTGATCAGACCCAGGATGGCGGCTCCCGGCAGGTTCTTGTTCAAATGCTTCAAGGCCCCCTTGGTGCCGTCCAGGGTCATGAGCTTAATGCGCCGGTACTTGATCAAGGCCTGTACCTGGGCCGGGAAGGTGGCCATGATGTCGTAACAGCTCTTGCTGGTGTTGATCACCAGGAGGCCGTTTTCCTTCAGGCCGCCCACATATTCCCTGAGGATCTGGTCACTCAAAAACTTCTCATTGAAAAAGGCCAGCACGTCCCGTTCGGTGAGCTCCGAGCTGTTGCGGATGGGTTGGGAGGAGATCCTAAGGTTCATGAAGACCGGAGCGCCTTTGCGGGCGGCGCCGTAGCGGGCCCCGGACTGGACGTACTTGCGCCCGGCGCCGCTCTCCTGGGCGTAGATCAGGGCGGCGGACTCCAGGGCGGTCTTGACGCCTTCGGCGCCCACACCGATCATGGTCATGCCCATTTCCCGCTCCAGGTAGCCGGGCAGGGGCGCCGGCCGCAGGGTCAGCGGGCCTTCGATGCCCACGTAAAAGTCCCGGAAGAAGCGGCGCTTCTTCTCATAAAAAGACAGCATGTTCTCCACCACGGCGGCGGCGTCGTACTTGTTGAAGTCCTTGCTCCCCAGGCCGTAAACCCCGTGGAACAGGGTGGGCATATCGAGGCGGCCGTAAATCCTATGCTCTTTTTTGCCTTCCCGGCCGGCCCGCAGGGAGATCTGCAGAGAGGCCTGCACGTCCGCCAGGAGCAGCTGGTTGTGGGCCGTGCCGGCGCGCTCCAGCACGCTGATCACCTTGGCGTTGCGCATGCCGTAAGCCAGCTCTTCGTAGCAGGGGGGATTGAAGAGCACGGGGCGCACCACCCCGATCTTGTAACCCTTGACGTCCCGGTAATAGTCCACCACGTCCTTGACCACCCCGGCGCCGGAGCCCAGGATGACCACCACCAGGTCGGCGTCTTCGGTGCGGTAGCAATCCACCACCTTGAGGTTGGTGCCCAGGGTCTTGTTCATGGCGTTCATGGCGATGACAAAGCCTCGCTTGAAGAAGCGGTAGGCCAGGTCCTGGGCCACCTGCCCTTCCATGGTCAGGTCGGTGTCGGTGAAGGTGCCGGTCAAAGTGCCGTGCTCGAAGTTGGGTTGATAGAGGCGGCTGGGAGGCCCGATAAAATACTCCAGGAAGGCATCCGAAAGTTCCTTGATGTTCTCGATGGCGTGGCTCTTGATGAAGCCGTCGCCGATGACCATGGTGGGCAGCATCACCTGGCGCAGTTCGTTGACCTTGAAGGCAACGGGCAGCAGGTCATGCAGTTCCTGGTTGTCTTCGGACACCAACTGGGCCCAGCCGACGTTGCGCACCGCGTAAAAATCGGTGTGGCCGCAGTGAATGGAAAGCGAGCCCTTGTTGACCTCCCGGGCCATCACCGTCATCACCACGGGCAGGCGTTTGCCGGCCACGGAAAAGAGATTCTTGGTCTTCAAAACCAGGCCCTGGGAAGAGGTGTTGTCCACATACCGCCCCCCTTGACAGGCCATGGCCTCCACCGCGGCGATGGCCGAGAGCTCATCCGAGGGTTGGAAATACATGAGCTCATGGCCGAACAGGTTTTTCTGGCCGTTGGCCGCGGCCTTGGCAAAATTTTCCGCGATGGGAGTGGAGGGGGTGATGGGATAGCCGCAGAGACCGTCCACTACCCGGGTCAACACCGACAGGGCCGCCTGGTTGCCGTCCATCAGGACGTCCTGGCGCTTGCGCATGTTTTCCAGGAGCTTTGCCGGGATGGTGCGCAGGTCATAATTGAAGAGTTCGGCCGCGTCGAAACGCTCCCACTCCGTCTGCCAGTCGACGGGGACGATCTGCTCTTTTTTGACTTTCCGGAGCTTGTGGTAGGGGAGTTGCTGACGCAGGGTGTCGATCTCGGTGCTGGGTCTCATGAAGCGCTCTCCTTAAAAATTGAACTGTTAAGTTAATTATCCAAAATAATATAAGCATTGGCAAGGAAATTTCAATTGACAAAGACAATTATCCTTCATAGATTTAAAATATAATTAATGAAGGATAAATATTTGGCAGACTTCCACGCCTTTCTCGAATTAACCGACAGCCAGCGGCGCACCTCTGGGGAGGCGGCGGAGCTTTACCAGGCCTATCTGGAGGCCGTCAGCCAGAACCGGCTCTTCAAAGGCGGCATGCACTGGAAAAAGATCCGGGGCCGGGAGTACCTCTACCGCTACCGGGACCGCTACGGCCACGGTGGCAGCCTGGGGCCGCGCTCGCCGCAGACGGAACAGGTCTGGGGCGATTTTTCCCGGCAGCGGCAGGCCCTGACGGCCCGCCTCCAGGGTCTGCGGCTGCGGCTTGCCGAGCAGGCCAGGTTCTGCCGGGCCGCCCTGATCCACCGGATTCCCACGGCCATGGCCAAGATCTTGCGGCGCCTGGAACAGCACGAACTGGAGGGCAATTTGCTGGTCATCGGCACCGCGGCCATCTATGCCTACGAATTCGCCGCCGGGGTCTTTCTGGCAGGTTCGGGATGCCGGGAGCTCTTAGTAAATGCCGGGCCCAGCCTCACCCTGTCCGATAATGGGCCAATGTCCCGGGACGATTTGCTGCGGCTGCTGCGCCGGGCGGACCGTTCCTTTGGCCTGCTTGAGGGCGAGGGCTGCCGGGCGGCAAACCGGGACGGCTTTCTGGTGCAGTTGCTCAAATCCGAGGCCAGGTGGCCTGGCCGGCACAAGGCCATCACCGTGCCCGGCGCCCGGGAACCTTTGCCGCCCGAAGCCGGCAACCTCCAGTTCCTGACGGCTTCCCCCAAATTGTCGCAAGTGGTCATCGGCCAAGACGGCGGGCCGGCCGCCATGATGGTGCCCGACCCCCGGGCCTTTGCCCTCCACCATCTCTGGCTGAGCCAACAGCAGGACCGGGAGGAGTTAAAAAGGACCCGAGATTGGCGCCTGGCCCTGGCCGTGGCCGACCTGGTGCTGCGCCATCTGCCGCAATACGATTTTTCCTCCTCGGAATTGGACATGTTTCCCCGGGACCTGGTGGGAAACACAGAGGATGTCGAAGGAATGGAATGACCGAAGAAAACCAAAATGGGATTATCTGGCGTTCTTTTTACTTGGAAAACACAAAAAATTGATTATTGCTGATTGAACGGGTTAGAATTAATTTGTGAGTAAAACACTCGAGAGGGTTCTTGAACTCGTTCGCCAGAGGCAGGTCGTCATATCGAGCCACGGTTATGATGAACTGGCTGCTGATAGTATTCCCGTGAGAGACATAATGATTGGCGTTGCTAAGGCAGTCTTGGTTGAGGATTATCCCGAGTACCCCAAAGGCCCCTGTGTTCTTCTGCTGCAAGAGGATAGTCAGGGTAACCCGATCCATGTGGTGTGGGGAATACCGAAAGGAAGATCATCTCCAGCAGTAGTGGTTACGGCATACAGACCAGAACCCCGGGTATGGTCGAGAGATTTTCTGAGGAGAAAATCATGAGAAAAAGGCATCACACCAAGCTGGTCCACGAGGGCGAATATGTGGCCGAAGTTGATGTGGAACTCATTTACACAGACGAGGGTTGGTCGCCCTATTTATCCCTAGATGACGCTCAGAAATTGGACGAGGTGCGGGAGGCCTTGCAAAGGGGGGATTTGGAAACAGCTACCCAGCGTGCCCGCGTCTATTCCTTAACCCCGATTGCGCTATGAGTCGGTAGGCGCAGAAACCCGCCCTGCCAACCGTTTTACTCGTTCCCAAGTTGCACTTGGGAACGAGTGGGTAAGTGGCACAGGCCTCCGGCCTGTGAGGAATAATAGGCTGGAAGCCTGGTCCGTTCATGAACCGCCAAGGGCGGCGGTTCCACATCTTATAATCCTTCCCTTCCCCCCCTGGACACCCCGCCCCCAAATACCTATCTTTTGCTAAAGATTATCAGCAAGGGGCCTTATGGAAGCCTGGTTCGACCCGGTCATGCTCTCCCGTTACCAGTTCGCCCTGACCACCATGTTTCACATTACCTGGGCGGTCCTGTCCGTGGGGCTCAGCCTGTTTCTGGTGATCCTGGAGGCCCTGTGGCTCAAGACCGGAGACGAGGACTACTACCGCCACGCCCGCTTTTGGGGCCGGCTGTTCCTCCTCAATTTTGCCGTGGGGGTGGTGAGCGGCGTGCCCCTGGAGTTCCAATTCGGCGCCAACTGGGCCCGCTTCGCCGCGGCCACCGGCGGTTTTTTCGGCAATATCCTGGGGTTTGAGACGGTCCTGGCCTTCATGCTGGAAGCCGGCTTCCTGGGGGTGATGCTCTTCGGTTGGCAGCGGGTCCCCCGGGGGGTGCACCTGTTCGCCACCGGCATGGTGGCCCTGGGGGCCAGTCTCTCCGCCTTCTGGATCATGGTGGCCAACTCCTGGATGCAGACCCCGGCGGGCGGCTACTGGCAGGACGGGCGTTACATCTCCACCAGCTTCCTGGCAGGCCTTTTCAACCCCGATATGTTCTGGGGCACCTCCCACATGTGGGTTGCCTGCCTGGAGACCACCCTGTTGGTGGTGGGCGGCCTCAGCGCCTGGCATATCTTGAAGAATCGGCAGGTGGCTTTTTTCGCCAAGTCCTTCAAGGTGGCCCTCATCGCCGCGGTCCTCATCGCCCCGGCCCAGATCTACCTGGGCGACGGCTCCGGTCGCGCCGTGGCCCACCACCAGCCCGCCAAGTTGGGGGCCATCGAATCCCACTGGCAGACCAACCCGCCGGGGCAAGGGGCGCCGTGGACGGTGTTGGCCTGGCCCAATCGCGCCGCACAGAGAAACGCCTGGACCTTCATCACCATTCCCAACGGCTTGAGCCTGTTGATCACCCATTCCTTCACCGGCACGGTGCAGGGCCTGCGGGATTTTCCCCGGGAGGACCAGCCGCCCGTCGTCATCCCCTTTTATTCCTTCCGGATCATGGCCGGCATCGGTTTTCTCATATTTTTCCTGATGCTCTGGACCCTCTGGCGCTGGTACCGGGGCGGGCTGACGCCCGAGGCCGTCGGAGGCCAGAAATGGCTGCTGTACGCCTGGGTGGCGGCCTCGCCCCTGGGCTACGTGGCGGTGGAGACCGGCTGGCTCATCCGGGAGGTGGGCCGCCAGCCCTGGATCATTTACGGCTTGATGCGCACTTCCGAGGCGGCCAGTCCCCTGCCCGCCGCCGTGGTGTTGACCTCATGCCTCATTTATCTGGTGGTTTATACCGGCCTGTCGGTGGCCTTTCTGGTCTTTGCGGCCCGCCTGATTAACCAGGGACCGGACCTCAAGAGCCCGGTGCCCGGCCGGGTTAAAGAGAGTCCGACCACGGCGGGAGGTGATTGATGAGCCTCGGAGACGTCTGGTTTGCCCTCCTGGGCTTCATCCTTTTCCTGGCGCTGGCCCTGGACGGCTTCGACCTGGGGATCGGCATCCTCTCGCTGTTTTGCCGGGACGAAGCCCAGCGCTCCACCATGATGAACAGCATCGGGCCGGTGTGGCACGCCAACCTCACTTGGCTGGTGGTCCTGGGAGGTCTGCTGTTCGGGGCCTTCCCCCTGGCCTATGGCGTGATCCTGTCGGCGCTGTACATCCCTCTCAGCCTCATGTTGTTGGGCCTCATCTTCCGGGGGGTCTGCTTCGACTTTCGGGAAGAGGCCAGGAATAAGCGCCCTTGGAACCTGGGCTTCGGCCAGGGCAGCCTGACGGCCGCCCTGGCCCAGGGGTTTATCGTGGGCGCCCTGATCAGCGGCTTCAAGGTTGAGGGGCGGGTATTTGCCGGCGGGGTTTGGGACTGGCTCAACCCCCTGGCGGCCTTGGTGGCCCTGGGTCTGGTGTGCGGTTATCTGCTCCTGGGAGCCACCTACCTGATCATCAAGACTGAGGGGGAGGTCCAGGAAAACGCCCACCGCCAGGCCCAGGCCGCGGCCTGGTCGCTGCTCATCGTGGCCGTGGCCCTCGGCTTCTGGGGATTTTTCAAATATCCCTTTCTGGCCCGCCGGTGGTTGGTCTGGCCGTCCTTCTGGCTCACCACTTTTCCCATTATTTTGGCCGGCCTCTCCTTCGTCAGGCTCCTCTCCAGCCTGCGGAAAGCCAATGACCGGGCCCCCTTCGGCTGGAGCCTGGCCATCTTCTTTTTTGCCTTCCTGGCCATGGCCGCCAGCCTCCACCCCTACGTCATCCCGCCGGCGATCACCGTGGCCGAGGCCGCGGCCCCGCCGCTGACCCTGGCCGTCATGCTGGCGGTGACGGCCGTGATCCTGCCGCTAATGCTCATTTATAACGGCTACCAGTACCTGGTATTCCGGGGCAAGGCCGGTGGTGGCTACGAGGAATAGGAGAAAGGTAGGGGCGGTTCAGATGTGTAGGGTGGGCACTGCCCACCATTTCCTTAAAAGTCCCTGCGGTGGCACAGGCTTTCCACTCAGATTGATCCTTTACCTACCGGCCGCCGGTTTTTTCCCAAGGCCAGCGACCGGTGATTTCCAATTCGAGGGCAAAACTCAAAAAGGTGCGGATCAACACCAATAACCCCAGCACTCCTAAGTCTCGGAAGGTTGGACCAACCGCCACCGTGCCAACTATATCGGAAGCAATGAGAAATTCCAGTCCCAGTAAAATCGACTTGCCGAAATCGCTCCGAAACCTCCGATAACATTCGTCCAATCCACCCTCTTTGATGGCTCGCGCAATGAAAACGGCGGTGGTCAGGATCGCACCTATCACGATGATGGCGATGGCCAGGGATTCGATGCCCACCGCCACCCATTTGATAGCCTGATCAAACCCTACGAATCCTTTATCTGGTGATATCATCGCGGCTTACCTTTAAAAAAATTGGCACTTCTAGTCCTATAGGGCGGGCTGCGCCCGCCGAATCACAAACCACAGACCACAGACCACTCGTCACTCTATTCTACCCAACCTTGCGCAACGCCTCGGCAATGCTCACCCTCGCGGCCCGCCAGGCCGGCAGCGCGGCTGCCAGAATACCGACCCCGAGGGCCACGGCCAGGCCCAGGGTCAGGGTGGCCCGGGTCAGGGGCATGACCCGAAAGTATTGACCCAATTGGCTCTTGAAGACATACACCGCAGGAAAGGTCAGCGACAGCCCCACCAGGCCGCCGGCCGCGGCCAGGAGCAGCGACTCCCCCAGGATGAGGACCACCAGGTGGGGCGCCTTAAAGCCCATGGTTTTGAGCACCGCGTATTCCCCGAGGCGCTCCCGGGCGCTCATGGCCATGGTGTTGGCCAGGACCACCAGGATCACCCCGATGACCACCCAGGAGACCACCTGGATGGCCAGGAGGATGGTCTCGGTCATGGAGACGAAGCCCAGGTAGAAGGCCTTTTCCGTCTCGGTGATGGTTTCGGCCAATGAATTCTTAAACATGGCGTCCACCGCGGCCGCCACCTGGGGGGCCAGCTCCGGCCGGGCCACCTTGATGGTAAACCAACTCGCCTGGTCGGCCCGGCTATCGCCACTCTTTTTCAGGCTCTCATTCAGGTATTCCCAGTGAAAATAGAAGCGGCCCTCATCGGTGGTGGACTCCGCCCCGGTATAGATGGCCCGGAGGATGAACTGCCAATCCCCGGGATAGATGTTGCCTTTAAGGATGATGGAGTCCCCCAGGCGCCAGCCGTAGCGGTTGGCCAGAGCCCGGCCGGCAGCCGCGCCCCGGCGGTCCTGGAAAAAGGCGAGCTTCTGGTCCACAGGCATGAGGTATTCGGGGTAGATGCCGAAATAGGGGCGCAGCGGGTCCACGGCGAAGACGGGGAAGAACTGCCGTTCGTCTTTATAGTTGCCCCCGAACCAGTTGCCGTAAACCACGGCCTCCACCCCGGGCACGCCCTGGATCTTGACGAGATAGGCCATGGGCAGGGGGTAGATCAAAGAAATGGCGTTTCTGGTCACCAGGCGGGTGGGCGAGGCGCCCTCCACCCCGGCATACCAGGCGGCCACCATGGTGCGCAGCAACGCGAAGGCCAGCACCGCCACCGCCATACCGGCCACGGTGAGTGAGGCCCGTAACGGATGCCGGATGGTATTGCGCCAGATTAATTTTAACATCAGTAGCCAGTAGCCAGTAGTCAGTAGTCAGTTTTGAGTTTTGGGTGGCACAGGCTTTCCAGCCTGTGCCATGTGCACCGGTAGGATACCGGTGCCACCAGGATTATGTAGGGTGGGCACTGCCCACCATAAATTTCTTTTTACCTTATTGCTTTTCTCTTAGCCCTTTCCCCTTTTCCCCTTTTAACCCCATCCTTTGCCGCCAAAATCTCCACCGCCCGCAGGCCCACTTCAATCAGGCGCTGCTCCGACTGCCGCATCAGCCGTGGAGAAACAAAGGTATGGTTGAGGCGGTTCAGAAAGACGGCGCAGGCGCCGCCGGCCCTGAGCTTTAAGGTTGAGACCGCCGCCAGGGTGAGATAGGCGGACATCTCCATTTCCAGGTTGAGGACGCCGGCCCGGCTCAAACGCGCCACCTTTTCTGGCTCCAGGGTGGGAAACCCCGGCACCACCCGGCCCTGGCCGGCGTAAAAGTCCGGGGAGGTGCAGGTGACCCCGACGTGATGGGGGACCTGGAGGGCGGCCGCGGCCTCCCGGAGGGCCGCCAGGACGTCCGGATGGGCCAGGGCCTTCTGACTCGCCGGGGCATAAAAATGAGTGGTATTTTCCTCCCGCAGGGCCTCGGCGGTAATCACCAGGTCCCCCAGATTGATGTAATCCTGCAAGGCCCCGGTGCTCCCCAGCCGGATGAAGGTGGCCGGAGCGACGCACTGGGCCGCCTCCACTATGGCGATGGCGCTCGCCGCCGCCCCGATGCCGGTGGCGATCACCGACACTGGAATCTTATGGTAATAGCCGGTGAAGGTCAGAAATTCCCGGTTTTTCCGGCGCAACTCCACCTGGTCAAAAAACCGGGCGACTCTACGGGCCCGGTCCGGGTCGCCGCAGGTGAGGATGTAGGGGGCCAGGTCCCCGGGGCCGCAATTCAAGTGATAATAGCGGCCCTGGCGGTTCTTGGGAAGATTGACGTCGATCGTCATAAAACCTTGGCCTCAAAGAGATAAGCACAGGCGAGACGCCGGTGCCACCAGATTATAGACCTCAATGCCGGTTATTGTCATTCAGCAGTTGCCCCTTGATCAATTTGCGGATATGGGAGGCGTGGGCCGCGGCCTCGGGGTCGTGGGTGACGATGATGATGGTCTTGTGAAACTCTTGGTTCAGGCGGCTTAAAAGGTCCAAAACCTCCCCGGCGGACTGCCGGTCCAGGTCGCCGGTGGGTTCGTCGGCGGCGATGAGGGTAGGGTCGGTCACCAGGGCCCGGGCGATGGCCACCCGCTGCTGCTGGCCGCCGGAAAGTTGGGCCGGGTAGTGGTGCTGGCGGTCGCTCAAGCCGACCAGCTCCAGGACCAGTTCCACGTGTTCCCGGCGGACCCGGCGGGACAGATTAGTGAGGAGTAGCGGCAACTCCACATTCTCAAAAGCGGTGAGGACCGGGATCAGGTGGTAGAACTGGAAGACGAAGCCCACGTTGTTGGCCCGCCAATCGGCCAACTGGGCCTCGGTGAGCCCGGTCAAATCGAGGCCCTGCACCAGCAGTTGTCCCTGGTCGGGGCGATCCAGGCCGGCGATGAGGTTCAAGAGGGTGGTCTTGCCGGAGCCGGAGGGTCCCATCAGGGCCAGGAATTCGCCGGCCGCGATGTTCAGGGAAATGTCTTGTAAGACCGGCAGGATCTGGTTGCCCCGGCGGTAGGATTTGTAGAGATGGGCGATCTCCACTACCACGGCCGGAGACGGCGTGGGGGCGTCGCTCATGATTCCTTGACTTTCACCCGGGCGCCGTCGCCCAGGCCGGCCGGCGGTTTAAGCACCACCCGGTCGCCTTCCTTGAGGCCGCCCTTAATTTCCACCAGGTCGCCCAGGGTTTCGCCGACGGTGACCGGTGTCAGCCGCGCCATGTTATCCTTTACCACGAAGGCAGAGGTGCGCTCTTGACGAGTCACCAAGGCGGCCTTAGACAGGGCCAGACGCGCTTGGCGCTCGCCGGCTTCCAGGGGCCGGGAGAGAAAGGCCACCTTGGCGCTCATCTCCGGCAGGATGCGGTCGTCGAACTCCAGGAATTTCACTTTGGTGAGCACCGTGGCCTTGGTGCGGTCGGCGGTGGGGACGATCATGTGGACCTGGCCGGCGAAGCGCCGGTCAGGAATGGCGTCCAGGCTGATTTCGCAGGGTTGGCCCGGGCGCACCTTATCTAGGTTGGATTCGGCCACGTCGGCCTCCACCATCAGGGAGTTGAGGTCGGCCATGGTGACCACCGCGGCCCGGGCGTTGACCGCGGCGCCGAAGGGCGCCACCACTTCCCCCACTTCGGCGTATTTGGTGGTCACCACCCCGTCGAAGGGGCTGCGGATATAGGTGTATTCCAGGGCCGCCTGGGCGTTGGCCAGACCCGCCTGCATCACCTTGATGTGAGCCTGGGCGCTGGCCACCCCGGCTTTGGCCTTGGCGTAGCGGGCCACCGCGGTATCAAAGTCCTGGCGAGCCACCAAATCCTTCTCCACCAAGGTTTTGTAGCGCTGGTATTGCAGCTCCGCGTCCGCCAACTCCGCCTGGGCGGTGTTAAGGCCGGCTTCGGCTTCCTTGATCTGGGCCACCGACTGATTGCGGGCCGCCGCCAGGTCCTCGTTTTCCAGGGAGGCCAGGATCTCCCCCTTCTTCAGGCGGCTGCCTTCCTCCACTCCCAGGAAAGCCAGACGGCCGGTGCTTTTGGAGGAGACCGCGGCCTTCCGTTGGGCCACCACATAGCCGCTGGCATTCAGGACGGTGTAGGCTTGCGCCGGGTAGAGGCGGGAGACCACCGCCACCGTTACTTCCTGGGCGGGACGGAGCGGTCCCCAAAGGTAGAGGGCCAGGAGGATGAGGATGAGAGCGCCACCCAGGGCCAGCCAGATGCGGCCCCGGGAGGAGGTCTTGGCCTGATATTGTTCTTCGGAACGCTGGATACGGAGTCGGTCGAGGTCGGGAGGCACGCCGGTTTCCTAAAGATTTGCTGCCGGCCGACCGTGGGTCGGCAGGCAGCCACAGTTTAACAAATCTTCAGGAATGCGGCAATCTATCCGGGAATTTTGTCCGCTTAACCGGATCAGGTTTTGGTGATCCCGGCCTTGGTGATGGTCACGTACTGGAAGGGGGCCGTGATGTATTCGTCCTGGCCGGCCAGCTTCTCCATCCCGGCCCTGGCGACCTCCGCCAGTCCCCGCTCCCAAGGTCCCTCTGGCAAATGACTCAATGCAGCAGGCGCGACGGTGGGTCGGGCCAGATTAACCTGAGCTGGGGGTGATCCTCCGGGGCGGCGGCCGCGGCCTCATCCGGGAGCAGATTCTCCCGAATGGCCTCGAGAGCCCCTCGCAACTGGTCCAGCTCCCGCCATAAGACGTCCATGGCCAGAACCAAGGCCTCCTGCAGTTTTCCCAGTTCCAGGAGCTGCCGGGCCTCTTCCATCTGCCAGGTTATATCCGGCCCTAGTTGCTCTTTCATGTTGACACCTCGGAATTACTGTTTGAGTGCCCCCTGAGGCAGAGCCGCTTTTTGCCGTTAGACTGCCCGCCAGGGGAAACCCCGCTCAAATAAAAGCAAGGTTTATACCAAATACCCACCAAGATAAAAATGCTAATAATTAACAATTGTTAGGTTAATGCGCCAATTTAGCTTGACCGGGAAAAGTTAAAATTGGTAAACATTGCGGCTATCAATCTGAACAAACCGACGCCTCCCAGCAGACCGGATCCGGCGACTTCGCAGGTTTGCAAATGGGCAGGGAATGTGCTACGTTTTGCATATATTTCCAGACTCTTAGGAAAATTTAGAAGGATGCTCTCATGACCGCTGCGGAAAACGATTCCCCACCGGAGCCAACCGATGCGGAGATGGCCGAGCATATCCGGCCCCTGGTGAATGACATCCTGGAGATGTTCAACCAGCGGCAGGTCTCTCCTTCGGAGGCTGGGATGGTAGTCCTGTCCCTGACTTACCGCCTGCTGGAGGTGCTGAAGGAGGTCCCGGAGGCCCGGCGCCATTTCATCCTCACCTTGATTAACTTGATCAACAATTATCTGGCCGATGAACTGGAAGGCGACCTTGCCGCCAAAACCGATTTTTCGGTGCAGGAAGAACTTTGAGCTCCCTAATTTTCACAGAACTTTTGGATATGAGCTATGGAAGGTAAGGCCTCGAATATTCTGGAGTTAATCGGCCGCACCCCCCTTGTGCGCCTGAACCGCCTCAACTCCAATCCCCGGGTAAAGATTTACGTCAAACTGGAATACTTCAACCCCGGGGGCTCCGTCAAGGACCGGCCGGCCCTGGCCATGATCGAGGCGGCCGAAGCCGAAGGCTTGCTCACCCCCGATAAGACCGTTCTCGAAGCCACCAGCGGCAACACCGGCATCGGCCTGGCCCTGGTGTGCGCCGTCAAGGGCTACCGGCTGCTCCTGGCCATGCCCGAGTCCGCTTCCATAGAGCGCAAAAAAATCCTCCAGGCCATGGGGGCCGAGCTCCTCCTCACCCCGGCGCACCAGGGGACCGATGGCTCCATCGAAGAGGTCTACCGCCTGACCCGGGAAAACCCGGAAAAATATTTCCTGGCGGATCAATTCAACAACCCGGACAACCCTGCCGCGCATCAGGCCACGGCGCAGGAGATCTGGGAGCAAACCGCCGGCCAGATCACCATGCTGGTGGCCACCCTGGGCACCAGCGGCACGGTCATGGGTCTGTACCGTTACCTGAAAGAGTTCAATCCCGCCATCCGGGTGGTGGCGGTGGAACCTTTCCTGGGCCATGCCATCCAGGGCCTGAAAAACATGAAGGAATCTTATAAACCGGGAATTTTCGACAAATCCCAGACCGACGAGATCGTCAATGTCGAAGACGAAGAGGCCTATGAGACCGCCCGGCGCCTGGCCAGACAAGAGGGCCTGTTCCTGGGGATGAGCTCCGGGGCCGCGGTGGCCGTGGCCCTCCGCCAGGCCCGGGAAATGGCAGACGGCCTCATTGTGGTCATCGCCCCGGACGGCGGCGAGCGCTACCTCTCCACTCCCCTGTTCGTCGAAAAAGAGGTGCCCACCCTGCGCTTTTACAATACCCTGGCCCGGGCCAAGGAAGCCTTCGAGCCCCGGCACCCGGGCGAGGCGGCCATCTTTACCGACGGCCCGGCCCTCTACACCAACCTCTCCCTGGGGGTAGCCCGGCGCCTGGTGGTGGCCGACCTGCTCGGCCGCTATCTTAACTACCGGGGCGTCCAGGTGCGCCAGGTAGTGAGCCTCATCGACCTGGACGACCGCGCCATCGCCGGGGCCGAAGCCGCGGGCCAGGATTTGCCCGAGTTCACCGGACGCTACCAGCGGGAATTCTTTGAGGATGTGCGGGCCCTGCGTATCAAGGAAGGGGTGCTCTATCCCCTGGCTTCGGACCACATCGACGAGATGGTGAATCTCACCCGTAAACTCCTGGAGCGGGGCTTCGCTTACGAAAAGCTGCGTTCCGTCTATTTCGACATCTCCCGCTTCAAGGATTACGGGCGCCTCTCCGGGGTGGACCTCAGCAAGATCCGGGTGGGCAAAACCGTGGACCTGGACGAATACGCCAAGGAAAACCCCCGGGACTTCACCCTGCTGAAACGGGCCAAGCTCTCGGAGCTGAAAAAGGGCCTCTACTACTCCACCCCCTGGGGCCAGGTGCGCCCCAGTTGGCACCTGGAAAGCGCCGCCATGGCCCTGAAGCACCTGAAGGAGACCGTGGACTTTCACGTGGGCGGGGTGGAATCCCTCTTCCCCCACGACGAAAATGAGAACGCTTTGTTTGCCTCCGCCACCGGCAAACCCCTGGCTCACGCCTGGCTCCACTGCGAGCGGGTTCTCAAGGAGGGCCGTCCCCTGAAGGACGAGGCCGCGGCCCGGGTGCGGGACCTCACCGCCCAGGGCTTCAGCGGCGCCGACGTGCGCTTCTTCCTGCTCACCACCCACTACCGCAAACCCCTGGCCTTCCATGCCGGTAGCCTCAAGGCCGCGGCCCAAGCGCGCTCCCGGTTGGACCACTTCCTGGAACGCCTCTCTTTGGTAACCGAAGCGCGGCCCGCCGACGGCGCCATCGAAGAGCGCCTTTTCCAGTTGAAAAAGGAGTTCGTCGCCGCCCTGGACGACGACCTCAACATCTCCCGGGTCCTCTCCGGCCTCTTCGCCCTGGTGGGCGAATTCAACGCCGACCTCGACCGGGGCAAATTAGGCCATAGCGCCGCGGCCGCCATCTTAAGCCGCCTGGCGGAACTGGACGAAGTCCTGGGGGTGATGAACCCTCCGCAACCCGCCGCGGCCCGGGACGCCGAGATTGACGCCCGGGTCCAGGCGCGGGAAGAGGCCAGGAAGCGCCAGGACTGGGATGCCGCCGATCAGATCAGGCAGGAACTGGCCGGCCAGGGCATCGAAATCACCGATACCCCCGCCGGCCCGCGCTGGCGGCGCCAGGGGTGAGGATGGAGTGAGGAGGAGAGGAGGAAAGAGATGTGGGGGAGGGGCTAAGGGCCGACGGCCCTTACCCTTACAAGAAACTCCCCCACACCCCCTCCCCCAAACCCGTATATGTAGGGGCGACCCGTTGGGTCGCCCCTAAAAAGATTAGGTAGCACAGGCTTTCCAGCCTGTGCCGCAAAAGGTAGCCGCAGGCTTCAGCCTGCGCTTGCCCTGGACCTCCTGAAAAAGCGCTACGCCAAAGGGGAATTTACCAAAGACAAATTCGAACAGATGAAGCGGGATATTCTGGGATAGGAATGGTCGGGACGAGAGGATTTGAACCTCCGACCCCAGCGTCCCGAACGCTGTGCTCTACCAGGCTGAGCCACGTCCCGACTTGTATAAATTTATCCAAAAGCCGCGGTTAGGGCAAGAGAAAAGCGGAGATTTCTAATTGAGGCAATTCAGCGCGGTCATTCTCCCCCCTTTTTTAAAGGGGGGCAGGGGGGGGATTATATGGAGAAGGTAATCCCCCTAAATCCCCCTTTAAAAAAGGGGGACTTTGAAACCTATTTAAACTGCCTTTTACTGATCCTCCTCCTGGCCCTGGCGTTTGGGGGCTGCAAGGCCGCCGAGGACGAGAAACACTACGGCGGACCGGACACCGGCCCGGCCTACGGGGACCTGTTCATCGACGCCTCCATCGGCGACGCCAGCACCCTCTTGCCGCCCCTGGCCAGCGACGCCGCCTCTTTCGCCATCATCGGCCTGGTCTATGACAGCCTGTTGAAGTACGACGGCGATCTCAACCTCGTCAGCAACCTGGCGGAGTCCTGGCAGGTCTCGGCAGACGGCCTCACCATCACTTTCAAGCTGCGCCATGGCGTCAAGTGGCACGACGGCGCCCCCTGCACCGCCCGGGACGTCCTCTTCTCTTACCAGGTGATGGTGGACCCCAAGACCCCCACGGCTTACTCCGGCGACTATCTGCAGGTGAAGAAGGCCGAAGCCCCGGACGACTGCACCTTCCGGGTCACCTACCCCAAACCCTTTGCTCCGGCCCTGGGAAGCTGGAGCAGCCTAGCCATCCTGCCCAGGCACCTGTTGGCGGGCCAGGACATCACCAAGTCCCCCCTGGCGCGCCATCCCATCGGTACCGGACCTTATAAATTCAAGGAGTGGCGGGCCGGAGAGAAGATCGCCCTCAGCTTCAACCCCGACTACTTCGAGGGCCGCCCCTATCTCAACGGCTACCTCTACCTGGTGAAGCCGGACACGGCCACCATGTTCCTGGAGTTGAAGGCGGGGAACCTCGACCGCATGGGCCTCAATGCCATTCAATATACCCGCCAGACGGATTATCCCAAGTTCAACCGGATGTATAACAAATTCCGCTACATCCCTTTTTCATATATTTACCTGGGCTACAATCTGGAGGATCCGAGGTTCGCCGACCGCCGGGTGCGCCAGGCTCTGACCTACGCCATCAACAAGAAGGAGCTCATCGACGGCGTCCTCATGGGCCTGGGGCAGGAGGCCTACGGCCCCTACAAGCCCGGCACCTGGTACTACGACCCCGAGGTCCCCAAGTTCTCCTATGATCCCGGGAAGGCCAAGGCCCTCCTGGCCGCAGCCGGCTGGCAGCCCAACTCCGATGGTATTCTGGTTAAGAACGGCCGGCCCTTTGCATTTACCATCCTCACCAACCAGGGCAACGATACCCGGGAGCGCACCGCCGTGATCATCCAGGACCGGCTCCGGGCCGTAGGCATCGTGGTGAAGATCCGCACCGTGGAGTGGGCCGCCTTCCTCAAGGAGTTCATCGAGAAGGGGAACTATGAGGCGGTCATCCTGGGCTGGAATACCGGCCTGGACCCGGACCAGTACGACATCTGGCACTCCTCCAAGACCAAGCCCGGAGAACTGAATTTCATCCATTATAAAAATGCGGAGGTGGACCGGTTGCTGGATGAAGGCCGCCATACCTTCGATCGGGAAAAGCGGCGTCAAGCCTACTTCAAGCTACAGGAGATCCTGGCGGAGGACCAGCCCTACACCTTCCTCTTCGTGCCCGACGCCCTGCCCGCCATCTCCAAGCGCTTCCGGGGCATCAAGCCGGCCGCGGCGGGCATCGACTACAACTTCATCAAGTGGTACGTGCCCCAGGGCGAACAGAAATACACCATGTCGCCGTATTGACAAAAAGACGCGAATTGCTGCAATGGGTTTAGATGGAAATTTATTAGATATGGAGATCAGATAGCAAAAATCTAAATATTTTCGATAGTGGCAAGTTACCTGCAATGCACCCTTGAAAAATTGAGACCGCCATCCAATCCGCATATTTTGTACGGAACATACGTTGCTGACTCAATCCGGCGCCCCTTATTTTTCCCTGATGCACAAATCAGAGTTTCATATCTCAGATATTAGCTTTCTCTCTTTGCTACTCACCCCAATGTCGCTAATAGTATTTGAGAGAACCAAGGAAATAAAGCCTGGCAAGAGCCTTTATAATTCTAACAAAATTATGTCTTCTTTGGATCTCATTACATCAAGGTCGAAGAGTATATTCTCATGCAGCTCGTAATCTATGGGTTTTGGGGCGTACTTGCCTTGTCGTAATCATTGATGCCCCGACTCTTAATGAAGTAACTCCGGCAGGCCACATCCAAATTCTGGTAAGTAAGTCGTGGTACCTGGCCTAACGCCCTGGCGCGATCTATAAGATTCTCAACCAGGTCCCTGGGGTGGCAGGCTCGGAAAGACCGAGGACCATGGACATAATAGTTAGCCACTATTTCTTGAATAATATTTTGATCAAAATCTAAAGCATAATGTGTACAGGCACGGCGAAAGATCTCCAAGTATTGTTCCAGATTAATCTCACCTATAAAGACCTTATGGCGAATGCGACGCCAAAAGGCTTCATCTGCCAAGGCATTGGGATTAAGATTGCTGCAAAAAATGATGAGCTGATCAAAGGGCACCGCAAATTGCTGGCCGGTATGCAAGTTACAGAAATCCTGACGTGACTCTAAGGGAACCATCCAGCGGTTTAATAGTTGTTGCGGTGATATTTTCTGGCGCCCAAAATCGTCAATAACAAACAACCCATTGTTGGCTAGAATTTGATGAGAAGCTTCATAATACTTGGAGACTGGATTATACTTGGGTTCTAAAGCAGCTTCGGTCATTTCACCTCCGGCGATGACTACCGGTCGCCGGCACAAAACCCAGCGGCCATCATGTCCCTGAGCCTCACGGGAAGGGGCCACACCTTCGTGAATAAATTCATCGTAAACCCGAATGATTTGGCCGTGAACATAAAGGGCGTAAGGGATATAAACCGAATCCTCTAAGGTTTCGGCGATGCATCTGACCAGGGCAGACTTGCCGTTGCCAGAAGGGCCGAACAGAAAGATGGAACGGCCGCTGGCTATCCCCGCTCTGATTTCATTGAAAAGAGGTTCCGTCACCACGTAGTCTTTGAATGCTTCCCGCAACCGGGCTTCGGTTATCTCCAGCTGCTGTACTGTTTGAGCTTCCACCCAATCCCAATAGTCCTCCAGACTGACTGGCACCGGCCCCGCATAGCTGTTAAATTCCAAGAGTTGCGCGGCATTCTGCTTCCCCGCTTCGGAGAGGGTGTATCTGATTTCGGTGGCCATATGAGCGGGGAGGGGGTGCAGAATGTCCCTGGGGCTGATGTCCAAATATTTCTGCTGCCTGAGGTATTCGATGAGTAACTCGATTAAGTGCTCGGGAATCTTTAATGTCTCTGACATTTCCCGGGCACTAAAGGCATAACGGAAGAAGGCATGTTTCAATAATAATTGGGCCAGAAAATTCTCTGGCAGGCCGATCTCTTCAAAAGTTTTTGGAGCCGGTGGATAACTGGGCACTACAACCGACACCGCTTCAGGGTCCATGAGATCCAGAGCAATGAGATGCTCGGCCAGAAAACCTCTAAACCTTTTTTGGCGATGCAGGGCCCGGCCTAGTTGTTTTTGCGTCAGAATCTCGTCTTTTAAGAGACGTTTGGCTAAATTCAAGGCTTATCCTCTCATTTTATTAAAGATCCGATTATGAAATACTAACCCTTTACCCGCTTTCTTTAGAATTAAGTTCTCCGGTTTATCATGGCTAATGCAAGGAGAATAACTACTGCTCCAAAAACAAACATTACCTCTTGATTCTCAAAATATTGCACGATGAGAAGCCAGGCAAAGTTCAGCTTGATAATGAGACAGTCAAGGGGATCCATCGCCAATCATAACCTTTCCTTAAAGATGGAGCCCAACAGTTTTGATTAAAAACAGCCAGCGTCACCATTGAATCTACTTCACTAGCTCCTAAGTCCTCCCGATCCTGTTAATATCTTGGCGGCAATCTTTTGCGGTTGACACGCACAGTTCGAGTCAGGTTGAGAGGAGAAAAATGTCGGCTTGTCGATCCACCAACCGACATCTTCCTCAAAGATTGCTAACCAATAAGCACGGCTTATTGTACCAGCTTGGGCTCGGTGGCCAGAATGCCATACCAGGCCCCGCCGCCATAACCGGGAACAACCCAATTCCCCGGCACAATCTCAAGGTCAATATAGTTTTCAGGTGAAGTTGCCACCTGAACAATTTTCACGGGCACTGCCCCCACGACAGCGGCTTGATTGAAGGTATCGGGATTGGTCAGTCCGGATTTATCGTAAACCGGCAGCATGTAGATTATGTCTGCATACGCTACACCTTTAGAATTGTTACCTTGTGGTGTGTAGATTTTGCTACCATTCGATACTTCAACTAATCCAAATGGGTTGTTATTCCCAGTCATGGCATTGATGGCAGAAGCGATCTGCCCGTTATTTAATCCAACTTCTGACATAAAAGGGCAGTCCGGAACACTGTTTTGACCAGTAAGAAGATTCTTGAGGTCACTAGCGTTAGGATTGGTATTATTCGGGTCGAGGTTGCTCCAACCCATAGTGTCATTATTGTTGTTCCTAAAGGTCCCGTGAAACGGCGCAGGGTTATCAGGTAGATACTGCTTCATGGGCCCAAAGGGCAATGCCGGAGAGCCGGGGGTAAACCCCCCCACGCCACTCAATGCCGCGGTAGCTTTAACATTGGTAACGGCAACCGAGGTTTTTCCGAATATCTGGGCCAGGGTCATGCTCACCGGGCCACTATTATGAGAATCATCTCTTTTTGCGGGCAGGCTGATTCCAGGGCCGATGTACTTTCCCCATGCGCTTGAAGGAGGAGGCCATTCCCAGGCTTGTAATTGCTGATTGGGATCGGGACTCTCCGCCGCCTTGTAATACCAGATGCCCACCTGGATTTCGTCAGTGGGAAGGTCTGTCAAGTCTTTTTTGTCCGATTTGTTTACCTTGATGGTCAGGCTGGCTTCCGTCTTGGCGCTCGCGGGGTCCGGGTCCACCGGTGTAGGCGATGATCCAGTCACCGGGATGGAATCCGGTAGGAACGCCCGGGCGCCGCGCAGGGCGCAGGCATCGGCGGCATTCCTAAGCTCGTTATGGACAGTGTGAAGGTGGCCTAAATCAACCACATAAGCCAGGAGGCCCAGGAATACGGCCAGTAAGATGACAGTCAGAGTTGATATTGAGCCGCTTTCATTCCTAATTAAAGAAGAATCCCTTTTCATGAGACGACCTCCATTTGGCGGTTCTCAAAAGCCAGTTATTCCGCCCCCGCCCCCCAGACCAGAAAATAAACCGTTCCTAAAAAACTTTTCGTACATATGGATAAGCCCAGGGCCCACGACCACGATCACAATGGCTGGAAAGATACAGAAGAGCATCGGGAAAATCATCTTTACCGGCAGCTTCGCTGCTTTCTCTTCTGCCCGCAAGAGTCGCTGAGTACGAGTAAATTCGCTATGATGCCTTAAGGCATCGCCGATGCTGCCGCCCAACTTGCCGGTCTGAGTCATTAGACTGACCATAGACCTGATGCTCTGCACCCCGGTGCGTTTGGTCAAATTAGCAAAAGCCTCATCCCAGGTAATGCCGGCGTTCAATTCACCCGCGGTGATCTGTAGCTCTTCGTAGAAGTCATCGAAAATCCCTTGGATTTCATCCGCTACCCGGTGCAGAGCCGCATTTAGCGACAAGCCGGCGTCCAAAGAAATTACGAACATATCCAGGATATCCGGCAGGGCCCGATCCAGACGGTCCTGCCGGCGTCCGAGGATCATTCCCAGAACTTGCGTCGGCAGATAAAAGCCAATGACACAAAGGGCAAAAGCTATTAGCAGATTAGCGGGGCCGATTTTGCCTTGGATAACGAAAAAAAGGAGTAGGGGAAGGGTTAAGGTAACCGCCATCACCACCCTGAGGCCCAAATAAACCGCAGGAGCCTTGGGATGCCGATATCCGGCCTGGATCAGGCTATTCCGCATTTCGGAGACCTTTTCCAGATCGGGCAGGGCCCATTCACCGGAGTAGACCAACCATTCCATCGACCATTTTTTGAGGCGGGAAGCCTTTCTTTCCTGTCGCAACAAAGGCGTCACCGCCATGGGGATCGGATTACCGGCGCGTACCTTCACCCTGTTCCATCTGGTCCACGCTATCATCAGACCATAGGTTAAACAGAACATCGCGACAAAGACTACGCCTCCAATGGTCCAGATCATCATTACATCTCCATTCTCGAGCCTAAGACTCGACCGATCGCATCATTCTTTTCAACAAAAAGGCCCCAATAAATACAAACACCACCCCTGACAACAGCATCGCCCGGCCAGCCGAGGTTTGCACCAAGACCCCTTCATACTCTCTGGCAACCAGCATCATCAGGAAGAATGCTACAACTGGGGCAATTATCATGATAGTAGTTGACATTCGTCCCATGGCAGTTAGGCCTTGAACCTTGGATTTGAAGTTCAGCCGGCTGCGAATCACCTTGGCGATATTTTCCATGAGTTCGGCCAGGTTGCCCCCGGTATCGGTCTGGATCAATACCGCCCCGACAAAATAGCGCAGGTCCATGCTGTCCACCCTCTCCAACATATGGAACAAGGCCTCGGACGTGCTGATGCCGAAATGCTGTTCCTCGTAGGCGATGCCCATCTCCCTGCCAATTGGGTCCGGCATTTCCTGGGAGAGCAATTCGATCGCCCCGGGCAACGTATGGCCGGCGCGCAAGGACCTGGCCAGCAGTTCCATGGCGTCCGGCATTTGCTCTTCGAATTGCTTGGTCTTGATCCTCCTTTTCCTTTGGATATATAGGTATGGGAGGATTCCCAGACTGCATCCGATAGCCCCCGGGGTGCTTCCCAGCATCCACCCTCCGGCCAACCAACCCAGAACTCCGAGACCGAAACTCCACATTAAGAAGAAACCGGGACTACGATAAATATTCGCCTGGAGCATCTGGCTCCTCAGTTTAGCAAGCCGGCTTTCGCCCAATAATTTGATCAATAAATTTGGCCCCCAGCCGGTCGGTTCGGTTGAGTCTTTTTTGAGGACCTGAATTTGTCTCAAATAGTTTTGGTGACCTTCACTCAGGCGCCGACTCACTTTCCGGCGCTTGCGCCTCGGCTCAATCAGGAATTGATAGATCGCCATCGTGAGCAAGATCACGGCGACCAATATGACCGAGAGAACCGCGGCGTACCAGAAATCCCTTAAAGTAATATTCCACATGGTTTACCTTTTTGCTTCGGGGAATTTACCTTCTCACCCCTCTTTGAATGCGATCGTTTTTAGTCGGCATAAAATAGTGATTCGGGATCGGAGTACCATAAATCTGGCAACGGTCAGCAAATTGCGGTCTGATCCCGGTAGCCACAAATTGGCCCAAAACACTGCCATCATCGGCAATCCCATGCCGGTCAAAGGCAAAGATGTCTTGGAGACTGATGACCTCATTCTCCATGCCCGTAATCTCCGAGATAGAGACGATACGGCGGGTGCCATCGGTGTGCCGGGCCAACTGGATAATGACATCGAGAGAAGAGCTGATCAGGTTACGCAGTGCCTTCTGAGGGATCTGATAGCCGACCAGGTTGACCATGGTTTCCAGGCGCAGCAATGCGTCCCGAGGGCTGTTGGCGTGGATGGTGGTCATTGAGCCTTCATGCCCAGTGTTCATGGCCTGAAACATATCCATTACCTCAGGCCCGCGCACTTCGCCCACCAGAATGCGGTCCGGACGCATACGCAAGGCATTGCGGACCAGGTCTCTCTGGGTGATCTCCCCTTTGCCTTCAATATTGGGCGGACGAGTTTCCAGCCGGACGACGTTTGGTTTATTTAACTTAAGTTCGGCGGCGTCCTCGATGGTCACAATACGCTCGTCTTTATCCAGGTAGTTAGAGACAATGTTAAGCAGGGTGGTTTTGCCGCTGCCGGTCCCCCCGGAAATCAGGATGTTCAGCTTGGCCTTGACAAGGGCCTGCATCACCTCGGCCATTTCAATCGTCAGACTACTCCGGCTCAAGATCTCATCCATCGTGGGGCGCATCACCATGAATCTGCGGATCGAGAGCACCGGCCCTTCCAGGGCCAGGGGGGGGATGATGGCGTTGACCCGGGAGCCGTCCGGCAATCGGGCATCCACCATGGGGGAGGATTCATCGATGCGGCGCCCGATGTTGCTCACAATCTTATTGATGATTTTCATCAGGTGGGCATTGTCCCGGAAACGAATCCCGGTGATTTCCAGACGGCCACGGCGTTCGATGTAAACCTCATCGTAACGGTTAACCAGGATGTCGGAGATGCTATCGTCTCTCACCAGTGGTTCCAGCGGACCCAGCCCCAGGATTTCAAATTCCAGATCCTGGGTTATGCGAACCCGCTCTTCAGGGTTCAGGGGGAAGGGGTCATCCGCCAGCAGTTGAGACAGCGCCCGGCGAATTTCAGAGGCCACCAGGCTGCCTTCCATGCCCTCCAATTGCGCCACATCCAGACGTTCCACCAAGGTACGGTGCAAGCGTCTTTTGACTTCATGGAGGTGCTTTTCCCGATTGGCAGCCCCCTCCGGTCGGCTCTGGTTTAAAGTCTCCGCGGATTCGATGCCGCCGTTATCGCCTGCTCGTAACCATGCCATGGCCGTTTACTCCCTCTAAGAGAAAATTCTCCGCAGCAGGCCCGGCCTAACCGCGTCCTGAGGCGCGGTAACGGCTTCATTCTGCGCCACCAGTTCCTCTGCCACTTCCTTCAGGCGGCGCCACAACTTCGACCTGGGCGCCGCATCCGCCAGGGTCTCCCCCTGGTTTATCGCTTCTATGATGGTTGAATACTCGTGCGGCAGAGGATGGAGAACCGACCGCGGCATAATATTTTGGATATCTTTGAGTCCAACGGCGTAATTCTTCGAATAGTGATTGACCAGCACCTTCACCTTAGCGTCATCCAGAAGAAGATCTTGGAAAAGGGCTTTGATTATTTTCATATTTTGCAGGTTAGGCAAAGAAAGCTCAGTAACCAACAGAATCTGATCGGCATTCTGGAGCACTCGGTTGTAGCACTGATCTGGCCAGATTCCCAGATCCACCACCACCCACTTGTAAGTAGTGCGCAAGTTGAAGAATATCTTGCCCAAGGCCCCGATATCAGGAACAGTATTGGCATTCAGGTGGGGATTCGGGTTGCTGATGAGAACATCCAGATTTGATTTATGCTTTTGGACAATTTTTTGCACAAACGTCTGGTCCAGATTGTCTGCACTATTAATCAAATCCATGATGGTGTGATGGCATTTCAGGTCCAGGAAATGGCCCACGTGCGGAAAAGGCTTGGCCAAATCGACCAGGATGATTTCCCTGGGCTTGATCTCTGCCAGGGCTACAGCCAGGTTGGTGGCAATCGAGGTTGTCCCCACCCCCCCCTTGGTGCCGGTTACTGCCAGGACCTGGTTTTGGCTCTGGTTCTGGCGTTGTTCCCTTTCAGTCCTGATACGATCCAAAGTTGCCAAAAATTCGGCTCGATTCAAAGGCAGGGGAATGAAGCCTCCGGCCCGCAGCTTCATGACCCGGATGAGGAAATCCGGATCCCGGCTATGAGAGCAAACCATGACTTCGGTTTGAGGTAACTCTGCGATAAATGATGTAAGCCAGCTGGGAATTATGCCCGAACCATTTAGGTCCACCAGGACCAGGTCGGGATGTTTCTCACGTTGCTGAATCAAAAAAGTCTCGGGATCCTCAGCTTCATGCAAGAGTTTAAAATTTTCTATGGCTGAGAAGAATTCCTGGTACTCCGGGTTTGGAGATCCCGTCCCATAGAGCAAAGAAACATTGATAGGGTTGGAGTTCATGGCCTTTTTCCTGTTAAGCCTTTGGCTTGTGGCCTCTTCTCTGAGACCACTCCTGCCAATGAGGGTCGATAAACTGATTGTTTCCGAACCGGGTTCATCCTTAACCGGCAGCCGAGTTAAAGTTTGGATTCGGTGACATTCATGCCCTTGATCACCTGGACGGCCCTTGCTTGTTCCTTCGGAGCCGGCTCCTTCGCCGTTGGGGCCTTAACCGGCGTCTTGTTGCAAAGTTGAGAAGTGGCCACCCCACCGGTGGAAAAATTGCCCTGGTTCCGCTGGTTCCGTAAAGCCAGGCGGATTTTCCCTTGAAAGCTCGCCAGGTTTAAAACTTCAGCCTGCTCCGCAGTCACCTCCAGGGTGACAGTTTGCACCACTTGGGGCTTCTTATCCGCGGTCTGATCCCAGATCTGCCCCTTGCTGAGAACCTTGAGGTTTTGCAGAATCAATTTTGAATAGTGCTCGTTGCCGTCCCCGGAGCTTGGCATCTCCACCAATACATCTATCCGATCGCCAGGGCTGATGAAGCCGCCAACTCCGGAAACCTCATCAGTTTTCACTGTTAACGCTAGGCGGTCCGGGTCCAGGAGTCCGCCCAAACCCGCCGCGGTACCCTCCGGGGCCAGCTTGGTAAGAAGGATGGCTTCGCCTTTGGTGACGATTGTCTGGGTCACTCGTCCTTCCAGCTCCGTGGGATTGGCCACGGCCTTGGAAGGAATAATTTCTCCGGGCCAGGCGGCGACTCGCATCAACCGCCCGGACAGGACCGTCCCGGGGACGATGTCGGCTTCCGCCACCACCACCTTACCGGTGGGTCTGATGGGCACCGAGACTACCTTACTGATATAGCCATGGACCAGGAAAACTGCTGCCAGCCCAGCCACGCCTGCCAAAACGAAATATTTTGAACCTGGGGGTAATTCCATGGCTCTCTCCTCACTCCATTTTCATAGTAGTCTGCGCCGAAACGGATATGGTTTTGAAGTCGGTAATTATTTCACCCAAAATCAGGGCAGCGTTGGTTGCGGTGACCGTCACTTGGACCGTGCTTCCAGTAGTGCTTCCCGAAACCACAGGGGTCGGCACAGTCCAGGTAACTCCAGGTAACTTGTTATTAAGGTAATTATTTACTGCCGTGGTTGCCTGATCCTGGGCCCAGGACATCCGCTCGCTGGCGGGTGAATGAAACATAACCGCGGCCCTGGCCCCTTCTCGGGAGGCGTTGGTGAGGGTGTGGCGCACGTAAAACAGGTGGCCGAACTCCATGATCCCCACCAAGAGTATCAGGATTAGGGGGAACAGGATGACGAATTCCAGCGCCACTATCCCATCTTCCCGAGAAGCAGTCAGTGTTCTGGCCTTTTCTTGGCACCTCATACCGTTCCCCTCGTCTCGAGCGGGCTTTCATCCCGATCCAGCCTGTCTTCGGCAATAGGAGACCGGCTTTTCGGCCTCCCTTTGGAACTACCCGATCCGCCAGGCTTTACCTCTTCCAGACAAAGCCTGGTATTTAATTTGTTAATGCGGGACTTTCCCGGTGTAACCATTCACCGTGGCCCCGGCACTATTGAAGAAATCGTTAGCCGCATTAAAATAAAGAGCCACCCCGGCAGCCAGCAGAATGCCCGCTGCCGCGATCAAAATGATGATTGAGCTGGCTTCGGCGGTAGCCGAGTCATCCATTACAAACCTTTTAATTCTTTTCATTTGCCTATTCTCCCTGAAAGCCCGACCTGAATTATTCAGGCCGGGCCCGGGATTTCGCTGGTTTGGTTAAAACTTGGCGGTCATACGGCCGGAGTAAGCAGTCGTCCCGGCGCCGGCGTCGGTGAAGAAGGTGGTGAAGGCGCCATAGTAAAGCGCTACTCCGGCGCCCAGCAGGATACCCACCGCGGCGATCAAGATGACAGATGAAGTTGCTTCGGCAGTACCCGAGTCATCCAACAAAAACCTTTTGATTTTTTTCATTTGTCTATCTCCCTGAAAACCTGGCCTGGATTATTCAGGCCGGGCCTGAGATTCCGCTGGTTTGGTTAAAACTTGGCGGACATACGGCCGGAGTAAGCAGTCGTCCCGGCGCCGGCGTTGGTGAAGAAGGTGGTGAAGGCGCCATAGTAAAGCGCTACTCCGGCGCCCAGCAGGATACCCACCGCGGCGATCAAGATGACAGATGAAGTTGCTTCGGCAGTACCCGAGTCATCCAACAGAAACCTTTTGATTCTTTCCATTTTGCTACTCCTCCTAAAGTCTGGTTTTTGTAAAGTTGTTGCTTCATTGCCATAGTTTTGGGATAGAAATTGCCGCTCGTAACCTCCTTCAATCAGGGACCGGTCACCGCCTTCCCGCAATACATCAATGGGGCGGAGGGTTGTACCGGGCCGGCAAATCTTTAAAGAAGAGCATAAACCGTCACGACCAGGAAGAACCCTACTGTTACCACCATGGCGATAGATAGCAGCGTGGGAGAGTCCAACCTGTCACGAATTTTTTCGAAATTCACTCTGCCAGCCATTTCAAGTCTCCTTTAATTTCTCTTAGCCGCCGAAGTATCCGGCCCAGGAAGCGAAGAAATTTCCCATAGCGTCCAACAAAACCCCGACTCCCACGGCCAAAAGGATGCCGATCGCCGCCGCGAAGATGACATATTCCATCGCGACCACACCCTTTTCCTCTTGGAAAAACTCTTTTACTCTCATGTCATCCACCAATTATCCGCCGGTCCATTCGAGATTAATTCCTCGGGGATGATCCCGAAACTGTGTTCATAACGTTCGAGGCAATCCCCCAGGACTTTGAAAAATGCCTTGGCATAAACCGGGGTGCTGATGATCCGGGTATGGAACTGGGCATCATCGTCCTCAAGATAGACCTGGCCGAAGTCGAACAGGAATTCAAAACCATTTTGGCCGATTTGGAGGTAGTTCGCGTAGACTCCATCCACCCTCTTCATGGTCATTTTTTCATTCATACTAGTCTCCCCAGCTCCCCGCGTCAGGGCTCAGGTTGCTAATTATGATTCACTAGGGATTTTAAGAAATCGCCGGCAATGTGTTTGGCAGGGTTAATTGCACAACGGATGCCAATAATCGGCAGCGCCGCATAACTCATGGATATATAAGGAAATTATATGCTTTGCCGTTTTATAGCGGCCCATTAAAGATCTGATAGGATTACATAGAAATGTTATATTGAAAAATATATTTATCAGACTATTAGAATCGCTGTATACCTATTAGACAACTATAATAGCAAGTTAACCTAGTTAAATGCAGAAGCTCGGAGTATTCGCCACTGTCACAACAACTGTATAAAAGCGTACCAGCTCGTAACACCATACTGAAAAGGTAGATCCTGGGGCCCCGCGCTGACATGAATTGGCCTACGGCCTATGATTGTCCCGGGATTATCTCTCAAATTCCAACTACCATTCCAAAAGGCCTCTGTAGTGCGGCTCGCGAGCCGACTTGACGAAATCCTTCCCAAAGGCAGAAATATTTTTGTAAGATAGCCCCGAGACACTGCATTGGATGAGGACAACAGTGGGGGGAAGGGAAATCGGGATTACTCCGGGAGGCGATGACAGAGGCTAAGTCAGCTTAACCCCATAACCGGATAGAAGGGCCGGGGTATTCGCAATTATCCGACTGACCGTCTTTTAGGAGGCAAGATTGCTAACCTGCGGTATCGAAGCAATTTGACTGTCTTATACCGGAGGCA
>Ga0315282_10002768_pt1 | contig 31841 bp, 31 predicted proteins | sample YL17G07_20_MG_FD_203693 | JGI IMG/M metagenome (GOLD analysis project Ga0315282, IMG submission 203693) | Sediment microbial communities from Yellowstone Lake, YNP, Wyoming, USA - YL17G07_20 | ecosystem: Environmental > Aquatic > Freshwater > Lake > Sediment | place: USA: Wyoming | collected... | reverse complement strand
TCCAGCCGCTCATCGGCCCCAGCGTATATGATGAGTCCCTGAAAAATCACGGCGAGGGCTTCCATCATCTCGCGTTTAGCGTCAAAGATATGGATGAGGCTGTACGCCTTCTGGGATCGAAGGGCGCCCCAGTTTCGCAGAGTGGCGGGTGGGATTCCCCCGACAGCAAAGGGCGGTTTGCTTACCTCGACACCGAACCCTACGGGGGGGTTGCCGTCGAATTGCTGTGGGATCAACCGATGGGAAAGTAAGCGCCGCAGGAATTCCACGGCCCCATCGGTGGTGAGTTAAGAGCGTGTAGCTGCCGTCTGAAGCCAAAAGGCGTCCTGTGGAGTTCAATGTCATTCCGACCCAGAGCGAAGCGATGGGGAGGAATCTCGCTCTGGTTGAGCTGGATCGCTCTCGGCCTGTGCCGAGAACGCAGTGATGCCAATGCTCAAGAATTATTATGTCTACATCATGGCGAGCAAATCGCGCACGTTGTATACAGGGGTGACTGGCAATTTGGAACGGCGCGTGCTCCAACCTCGAGGAAAGCTGCTTCCGGGGTTCACAGCGCGCTACAACATCAACCGGCTCGTCTACTACGAGGTGTCCGGTGAAATCGCCGCCGCCATCGCTCGCGAGAAACAGATTAAGAGCTGGGGTCGAGGGAAGAAGATTGCCTTGATCGAATCCCTGAATCGCGATTGGAAGGACTTGAGCGCTGCCTGGTTCGGGGGCTTAGGGGGGTTCCCAGGGGCGCAGGTCGAAGGACGCCAGAGCGAGATTCCTCGCTCCGCTCGGAATGACATTCGGGCCCTTCGGCATCACGCTGGGGCGCTTCGGACGGCTAATAGGCCCGACCAAATTCCAAATTCAGGGACGAAAGTCCGTAAGTGTCCTATGACAGTCGAAGTGCTTATGACGCTGGCGGACGGCGAGGTCGCCTATCCGAAAAAGGACGGTAAACGAGCAACACGGGATTAGCCCAGTACGGCCCCATCTGAGCGCTTGACCGATATCGCGGCTCGGCTGACAATGATTTTCTGGGCACATAGCTCAATTCTTGGTGGCGTATGAAGGTAGGGTTTCACATGGAGTCCGCCGTGCTGTGGGCGCTTTGCCTGGCACTCCAAGTTGGTGTCGGGGCTCAGCAGGCAGAGAAAACCCCGCCGGTGGGTTCCACTGTGACCCCGGCACAAAAGCCGAGCCCATCGAAGAAGGCCGTGCTGAGTGACGCGACACGCGCCAGCACCAGCAAGGCTATGGAAGGAGCTGCGAAGCAAAAAGTCACGGCAACGGGCGAGCAGGAGCCCCGCGCGCCGGAGGATTCCGCCGTCACGGAGTTTCGTGCTGTGCCGCCGGGCCAGGCGAATGACGGACGCCAGCCCGCTCCTACGAACTCCGGACAGAAGGCAGAAAGTGGGCCACTGAAAGACGTTCATGGTTCGGTGTATGGTGGGTCCGGCGCGGCTGGCTCCAGCGCGCGAACTACGGGAGCCGCGGCGGGAGCAAGTTCGAAAAGCGGCAAAACCAGCGTCTATATCGAAGGGCAACGGGCGAGAGAGTCCTCTCCGCGCCCCTAAGCGATGAGGCATTCCCGAATTCTTCCGAGCTTGGTTCCGGCCGTCGCCGCGCGCCTGGCCGTCTTTCTCGCCGTGGCGGCGCTGAGTCCTGCTGCTTATGGCGCCGCGCCCTCGGCTTCTCTTCAGTGCGATTCCATACCCAGCGCCATCCTCGGGCGATCAGTGGACGTCTGCGTGGCACTGCCGCCCGGCTACGAAGGCTCGACCCAACGTTATCCTGTTTTGTATTTTCTGCACGGATTATTTGAGAATGAACATAGCTGGATCGATCGCGGCGGGCGCCAGACGCTCGAAAACCTGTGGGGCCAGGGCGAGGTAGGCGACTTCCTGGTGGTTCTCCCGGACGGCGGCAAGACGTTTTACGTCAACGCTTACGTAGGCCACGAGCGCTACGAAGACTTTTTCATTCAGGAACTGGTCCCGGCCATCGATCGCAAGTATCGGACCGTGGCGGAGCGGCGAGCGCGCGGCATCAGCGGCAGTTCGATGGGTGGCTATGGCGCCCTTCACCTTGCCATGGATCATCCCGACCTCTTCGGTTCCGCGAGTGCTCACAGCGCGGCGCTGATCCCTAAGATACCAAAGCCCACTCCCACCGAAGGGCGCTGGGGATTTTATGCAGGCATTCTTCAAGACCCCTTTGGCTCGCCTTTGAACGACCAGTACTTTGACGAGAATAATCCCCTCACCCTCGCAGAGCACCCCGAACGATTCTCCCAGCTCAAGCTCTATTTCGATTGTGGAGATCACGACCGCTACGGCTTTGAGGCCGGAGCCCAGCTCCTGCACGAGGAGCTTGCGGCAAAGAATTTCGCGCATGAGTTCGCGCTGCGGCCCGGCGGCCACGGATGGAACTACTTGAACCAGTACTTGAGATGCTCTCTGGCCTTCCACTGGCACCTGTTTGCGCAGGCGGAACAGAGCCTTGCCTCGGCATCCGGCCGAGGAGGTGACCGGTGAAGCGCCTCTTCGCCATTGCGGCGCTGGGCGTGGCGCTGAGGGCATTCCTAATATTCAGTCCGGCGGCGACCGCGACGGCGGCTGAGACGAAGCCCGACGCGGAAACGCGTGTGCTGGGATACATCCGCGACCACTTGCGCCCGGGCGAGCCCCTCCTCGTCACGGAGCTTTACAATCAAGTCTTCACACAGCCCGACGAGCGCCGGGCCTTGAACAGGCTCTACAACGCGTTCTTCCGCCTTCCACTGTTTGCCACACAATATCAGGCAAAGTTCGGCCACCCGCCGTCGCTCAGCGCGCTCGCGGAACAATTCTCCCTGAAGTCCACACGCGATGCCGATACCTTGCTCCGGGTCATGGAAGCCGATCCGCGCGTACCGGAGTTTCTGATCCGCGATCCCGAATCCGGCGAGATTACTCGGGTGGACACGGAAAGAATTCTCAAGGATACGCGCTTCAGCAAGGTTGTGGAGCGGCAACTGGGCGGAATGGAGGGCGAGACCGGGCCGACATTCCTGCTACCTGGCCTCGGCCAGCCGGCAGTGAGTTCTGAGGGGCTGCGCGGCAAGACCGTGCTGCTCTATGTCTGGTTCACGGGTTGCCCGCCCTGCATGAAGGAGACGCCCGAGCTCGTGGCCCTGCAGCGCGATTTCGCAGCGCGGAATTTCACCGTGGCCGGCGCGAACGCCGATAGACTGCTCGGCCTCGCGTACGATGACGCGGCGCATCAGCGGTACCTGCAGGAACAGAAGATAGACTTCCCGGTTGGAGAATGGACGCGCGAAAGCGACGGCGCCTTCGGCAGCATCGCCATATTTCCGACCCTGTTTCTGCTTGATGCCAAAGGCATCATCCTTCATCATTGGGTCGGATACACAAGTAGCGAGGAGATCCGTAAGGTCCTCGCGACAGCTCTGACTCGATAACTCGGACTCAAAACTCCGGAGGGTCGGCCATGCCCGGCTCTGACGACAGAATGCAAAGGAGAAACACGCAGATGAAGAAGTTGAATTTCGTTCTGGTCAGTTTGGTTTTTGTCGCGATGCTGGGATTGGCGCCTTTTGCCACGTTGGCTCATGGCCAGGAACGCGGCACCGCGAAGGCCACGATCGGCAGCGCCAGCGTGAGCCTTGACTACGGGCAGCCATCGCTTAAGGGTCGCGACATGCTAAAGCAGATGCCCGTGGGCGGAGTTTGGCGAATCGGGTCCGGCGACCCCACGACGATCACCTCCGACGCCGACCTGGACTTTGGCGGGACACGCGTGCCGAAGGGCAAGCACATCCTGCTCACACGCCTGGCGGAACCCGGCAAGTGGTCGCTCGTCGTCTCCTCCAAGGGCGCCTTCCAGTACGAACCCAGTGCCCGGATCGCCGAAGTCCCCATGGAGTTGCAGGAAGCAAAGGACTCTGTCGAGACCCTGACCGTCAACCTGACCAGCAAGGGCGGCAAGGGAGTCATCGAGATCGCCTGGGGAACTTCGCGGCTGACGGCCTCCTTCTCCGTCGCGAAGTAAGAGGGGACGCAGGGTCAGGAAATTGACGATAGGCGAATGGAAGAGCCAATTGAAAGGCGGCGTTTCTCGATGCGGGAGTGGGTGTTCCCTCCCGTCACGCCATTTGATTGTTTCCTGGATCTTGCTTTTCGGTTCTCGCGTTTCGTCATCAGCCGGCAGTGACCACGGTCCAGGAAGCCGGAAACTCGCGTATCCTATCTGCTCATGATACCCACCACGGTTCTCGCGCTCTTTGCCCATCCCGATGACGCAGAGTTCCTCTGCTCGGGCACGCTCGCTCATCTCGCCCAGCGTGGCGCCAAGATTAACATCGCCACCCTGACCGCCGGCGATTGCGGCAGCGCCATCCTGCCGCCGGGGAAAATCACCCGGATCCGGCGGCGGGAAGCCGAGCGCGCCGCGGCGATGATCGCCGCCGACTACTCCTGTCTGGAGGAAAAGGATATCCTGGTTTTCTACGACGGGCGGACCCTCAAGAAGGTCACCGAGCTTGTCCGGCGCGTCAATCCCGATCTCGTTCTGACCCACTCTCCCAGCGATTACATGGCAGACCACGAAGTCGCCAGCCGACTCTCCCAGAGCGCCTGCTTCATCGCTATGGCGCCGAATTTCCGCACCGGTGCACGGCGACCCGCCAAAGCGACGCGTGCCATCCCTCACGTCTATTACGCACAGCCATTCGGCGGCCGCGATATCCTGGGCCAGGAAATCCGGCCGCATTTCTGTGTGGACATTTCAGGGACGCTTGATACGAAAACACGGATGCTCGCCTGCCACGAAAGTCAGCGCGCCTGGCTGCACGCCCAGCAGGATCTTGCGCAGATCGACGAGCCGATGCTCGCCATGGCTCGCCGGGCGGGAGAACTCTCTGGATTCCGCTTGGCGGAAGGTTTCCGCCAGCATGTCGGCCAGGGATATCCGCAAACCAATCTGCTGAAAGATCTCCTCGGCGACCTCGTTCGCTCAGCAGCGAGCTGATTGTGGCCCTCTCCCTACCCCTTCCCGCCCGCGGAGGCATCATGTCATCGAAGCCATCTCTCAAAGAACTGGAGTCGAAGATCAAAGACCTTTCCCTTGAGTTTGACCCAGCTCTGATGCGTCAGGCCGGATACCGCGTGGTGGATTGGATGGTGGAGCGTCAGATGCGCCTGCCGGGCAGCGCAATGGGACAGGAACTTCCGCGCGGAGAAACGGAAGCGCTACTGCGCGAGACGATGCCGGAGGAGCAAGGCGACTTTAACCGCGTCTTCGACGAGTATTTGGAGAAAATCGCCCCCAACTCGGTCCCTGTGGATCATCCGCGTTTCTTCGCATTCGTTCCCAGCGCCCCGACTTTTGTCAGCATGCTCGCCGACGCGTTGGTTGCCGGCTCCAACATCTTTGCGGGCACGTGGTTCGAGTCATCCGGTCCCAGCCAGGTTGAGATCATCGTGATCGACTGGTTCAAAAGAATGCTGGGATTGCCGTCGGAAGCCGCCGGACTGCTGGTGAGCGGCGGTTCGGTCGCCAACCTGACCGCCCTAGCGGTGGCGCGGCGCGAGATCCTTGCCGATGAATCCAGTCATGCCGTGGTGTACCTGTCCGACCAATCGCACGCCTCCATCGACCGCGCGCTACGCCTCCTGGGTTTCCGCGCTGAGCAGCTTCGGCGGATTTCTTCCGATGCCTCGTTTCGCCTCCGGCCGAACAATTTTCGCGACGAGATCGAGCGCGACCTCGCGGCTGGGCGCCGTCCGTTTGCGGTCGTTGCCAATGCGGGCACGACGAACACCGGCGCCATCGACCCCATGGAGGAAATCGGTGCGATGGCGCGCCAGTACGGCCTCTGGTTCCATGTGGACGCTGCTTATGGAGGTTTCGCTGCCCTGACCGAGCGCGGAAGGCGGCTCCTTTCAGGAATCGAGCGCGCGGATTCCGTGGTGCTCGACCCTCATAAATGGTTCTACTGCGGCTACGAAGCGGGCTGTGTCATCGTACGCTCCGGCCGCCTGCTGCGTGAGACCTTCAAGATTCTGCCTGAGTATATGACCGACGTCGCCCGCGAGGAGCGGGAAGTCAATTTCTGCGACTACGGCGTGCAGCTCACGCGCGCCTTCCGAGCCCTGAAGGTCTGGATGACGGTTAAGACCTTCGGCGCACGGCGCTTGCGCGAGATCCTCGACCAGTGTATGGACCTCACTGAATACGCGGCGCGGCTGTTCCAGGAGTCGCCGCGCATCGAGATCATCACCCCACCGTCTCTTGGTGTGTTTTCTTTCCGCTACGTTCCAGGAGGGGTTCACCCGGCCGATCGTGAGGGGTACTTGAACCGCATCAATTCCGGCCTGGTCAAGCGGGCTATTGCCAGCCGGCGAATCGTCTTGTCAACCACCCGGCTCGGGACACGAACCGTGATCCGATTCTGTGTGCTGAACCACCGGACGAAGATAGCTGACATCCGCGAAGCCTTGCGGCTGATTGAGCAGTTCGGCCAAGAGGCAGCCGCCGGGTGACAGCTTCCCTGCCCCATACCCAGCAGCTCAATCCTGGTCCCGCAGGTGAGCCCGGCGGAGTTTGGGAAGCCAGCGCGGGACGGCTTTCAGGTATTCCTCGTACGGAGATCCAAACTTCCGTCGCTCAGAACCAAGACCTTAGCTGAAGAGCCCCTCCCTCAACCGTCAGACTGACGGACAAGGAATGCCAGTGGCGGCCGCGGTATCACTTGAGCGGGGTGAGCCTGAGGTTGCGATAAAAAACTTCCGCGCCCTCGGATTGAAACAGGATCCTGCCGCGGCGCGGATTTGCGCCCGTCCCTTCATTGACGAGCTTCCCATTCACGTAATACTTCACCGTGTCGCCCGCAGCGACGAGTTCGAGCTTGTTCCACTGGCCGTGAGGCTTCTCCACTTCACCCGCCGGATCGCGGTAACCGGCGATGTCCTTCCACGGGCCCTTGCCCTGGCGGTCGATGCGGCCTTCGTTGTGCGCCACTCCCGCCACCGTCAAGGAGGCGCCATCCACCACAATGATGTCGCCGGTGCCCCCTTCGATGATCTGGAACTCGATCGACTTCGGAAAAATCTTATCGGGTCCCACGAAGTGGTAAAGGATGCCGCTATCGCGCGCCAGGCCCTCGCGGGGCGCGTGCGTCTTCTCGCCCCACTTGAACTCTGCGGTCAGCCGGTAATTTTCGTATTCGGCTTCCGTGGCGAAATATCCAAACTCCTCCCCGGAAACGTGAATCGTTCCATTCTGCACCGTGAAGACATGGTTCGGGTCATGATTGCGGCCCTGCTTCTCGGTGTAAGTGTAGAAGCCGTCGAGGTTCTTGCCATTGAACAGCTTGACGGTCTTGCCCGCGCCGCCCGCCAAAGCCCGGCCTGCGACCAGCAACGAAATACCCGCCAGAACCAGAGCGGTTTTCAAAATCATGGATGTGTTTTTCATATGCGTTGAGTATACACGACGCCGATAAACAACCAAGCCTCCTCGCGCCGGCGCCTCGTGGCGTCGATTCGACGAAACGGCCGCTTGATGCGGCAGCGGGCGAAGGAAACGCTAGCGCGCGGCGGCGTGAAACACCCCTTCGGCTACGAGTGGTCCATTGCCCCGCACGTCGAAGACGTCTCGCCCGAGGAGCTTCAGCGGCGCAGCGCTGAAGCGCAGGGGTAGCCCCCGCCCAACGTAAGGCTCTGCAGCTGACCCACGCACCTCCCAATCCATGACCCGGGTGCTAGGGCGTCACCAGCCGCACCTTATCGGTGATGAGTTCCGGCGAGCCGCTGCCCGGGGAGGTTGGGCCTGCAAATGCGTTCTTGACCAGCAGGCCGCGCACATTCACCGTGTTGCCCACCAGCAAGCCAGTGAAATCGCTGAGGCCGCCTTCAAACTGAGTGCTAGAGGAAGTTGAAACAACGGCAGATGTGATCGAGCAGCTCTGGCAGTCAGCCGAAAGGGGGCGGAGCAGCGTGGAAGTCCCGAAAAGGCTCGGGAGCGAGCCCAGGGTGAAATTGGGTGCGGCGGTCCCCGTCACCTTCCCCGAGATGGTTCCCTTCTTCAAGCGGATCTTCTCCGCGCTTGCCGTACAGCCATCTGCCACCGCCGCGCAGTTGTTGCTACGTACCACCAGGGAGCCACTGAGCACTTCCAGCGACTGGCCAGCCAGCAGTTCGCCGCCAGAGTCGAAGGTCGTGGAATCCACAGTCAGGCCGTTCGAGTCCATGCCGAACACTATCTTCGTGGGGTCGAAGCTAATCTTCACAAGAGCGCCGTCCGTGATCCCCGACGCGTTCTGCTGATCGTGGACCAGCAGGACAAACTGATACAAGTTGTTGGCCTGATCGAAGGAATTCACCTGAAGCACCGTGCCCTCTAGACTGGGCCCTCCGGCCAGGTTCACCAGTTCGATGTCTTTGGCATAGAACTGCATCGTCCGTTGGCTGGGCGCCTGCACCTCCAGGCTGGCTTCCACGATCTGACCGTTGGCCAGTGTGTCGCAGGTCAAACCCTCGCTCAAGTCGGTGGTGGCGTCGAACTGCACGTTGGCGATTGAGATTCCCGTCATCGAATCGAGGAGAGTGAAACTGCCCGTCGGGCAGGTCTTGGTCCCATTGCTGACGATGCCAATCTTGTCCTCGAGCTCTTCCACCGGCTCCGACGAGCCGACCGTCAATGACTCGACTTCCACCACCGGCGCGACGCCGGTGATGGCGCTTGCCGAGGACTGAATGGACTTGTTGGCATCCAGATCGATGCGAAAAGCGAAGTTCGTATTGGCGGTGACCGTCAGAGGGCTGGAAAAGGTGGCGACCACCGTGCTGGGATTGAAGGTCAGATTGGAGACATCAAGTTCCTGGATCGTTCCGTCGGGATCCAGTACCTTGAGTTGGGGGTTTGAAAACGTCAACTTCACCCCGGCGTAGGTGGTGGCCGTGACTTTCGTCGCACTGAGGAACGCGGACCGCAGTTCCAGTTGTTTGAGTTCAAAAGTCACCGGCTGGCTGATCAGTTGCACCTGCGGGGACCCCTGGCACGCGCCACTGCTCACGGAAGGGCATAGAGTGGCGCTGCTTAAAGTAATCTGAAATTTCAGGATGGATGTTCCCACCGGCGGGGCATCGCTGAAAAAAACGTAGCCGGTTCCGGTCCCAATCCCGATAAAGTCTGAATTCGAGGATCCTCCGCCACAGGATAAACCTGCCAACGCCAGACCGGAGAGCGCCAGGGTACACAACAATTTACGGACGGTTGGCCAGCCCATTCCTCACCTCCGCGTTCCGCAGCGATTTCGGCCCGCACTCACCGGGTTCATCGACGGCAGCATACCACGTTCCCGGCGACCGGCAAAGCGCGCCTCGGAGGGGAAACGAGTTCTCTCAGCGGCTGCCCAGAGCGCGGGAATTAGGAGCGGGGCTCAGACGCACAAGCACCTTCTGGGTTTCTTCCGGCGAGGTAAGCGCCACCTGCAGGGCCGGCCCAATCGTGACCGCGAGTGGCGTGAGGCCCTCAATCTGCCTGCCCCGCAGTTTGACCTGAAGAACCAAACCCTGCCGCGTTCCAGGGGCTTTTTGATCGAAGATGAAGTTGCCTAGGCTATAGGCGATCCAGCGCCCCTGGTACTCTTCGAGCGGCTGGACAACATGCGGGTGGCTGCCGACGATGAGGTCTGCGCCCGCGTCGATGATCCGGTGCGCGAGCTCCACTTGCTGGCGCTGGGGCTGGCTGGCGTATTCAATGCCCCAGTGCAGCGAAACAATGACCAGATCCGCCAGTGGGCGTGCGAAGCGGATATCCGCCAGAACACGCTCTTCCTCAAGCCAGGCCACGCCGGGGCGTCCGGGGGCGGCTGTCGCTTCCTTGGGGTCGATATCGACATAGGCCAGGAATGCCAGCCGCACGTCTCCCAGGTCCATGAGCACCGGGTAATGGGCTTCCAGGTCGTTTGCGCCCGCGCCCACCGGTCGGATTCCCGCCCCGCGCAGCCGCTCGAGGGTGTCGAGCAGGGCCGCCGGCCCCCAGTCGTAGGCGTGATTGTTGGCCATCGAGACGACGTCGAAGCCGGTGCGGTTCAGGCCCTCCATCGCTTCCGGGTCGGCGCGAAAGGAATAGAGGTGATGCAGGTTGCGGCCACGGTCGGAAACCGGGCACTCGAGGTTGGCGAAGGCAAGGTCGGCCGCGGCAAAAGTTTCAGCGATCTTCAGGAAAGGGAAGGTCCAGTCCTTCTCTGACTCCATGCGCGCGCCCACACCGCGTGAGAGCATCACGTCGCCGGCAAACAGCAGCGTGCGTTCGCGGGGCAGCTCGGGCGGCGACTGGCCGGCAGCCGTCCCCACCGCCAGGCACAGGACGAAATTCGCCGCGCCCAGCGTGCGCCTCAAGCGCCTCGAAGGAAATCGGGAGCGCCCCAATCGCCCCATGATCCTTTCCCCTGTCCGAGAACGTGCGAGGAATGCTACTTCCGGTTTTCCGGAATGCAGAACTCGACGAGCGCCAGGTCGTGCCACTCGCTGGCCAGCTTGCCGTGCTTTTCGTGGATGCCGACTTCCTTCCAGCCCGTCTCCTGGCAGAGCTTGCGCGCCCCGTCGTTGGCGGCGATGATCCGTCCGACGAGCTTGTGGTAGCCCTTCTCGCGCGCCGCGTTTTGCATCGCCCGCATCAGTTCCAACCCCACGCCGTGACCGCGCAGGCTACGGTCGATGTAGATCGAAAGCTCCGCGATGCCGTCGTAACAACGCCGCGGACTGTAGGGCGTGATCGACGCCCAGCCCATCAGGGTGTGCTTGACCTCCGCGACCAGTACGGGAAAACGGTCCGGGCGCGCCACCAACCACAAGTACCGCTCCTCCGGGGTCACATAGGCATTCTCAAACGTCGCCGTGCGGTCCTGCACGCCCTGGTTGTAGATGCGGGCGATTTCCTTGGCGTCTTCGGTGCGCGCGGGACGAATCTTTAGGGGTCCACTCCACTCGGTCATAGCTCACCTGCCAGAATTCGGAATTAGTGCCGAAGAGGCATTCTAGCCACCCCGCCCGTCGAGAGCAATACCCGCGTCGTGACCGGACCCCAGCCCTAGACGGGCTACCCCCTGGAATCGTCCACCCCTATGCCCGGTAGTGACGCATTTTGGTTTTGTAGCGCCGTGTTTCAGCCCGGCATGTGCCGCCCTGAAGGGCGGCGCTACACTAAAATGAGTCACTACTCTATGCCCGAAGAGCTTGACTGAGGCGTGGAGGTAGACTAACGTTGCAGATCTGCGGCAGCCCAGGCTGGTCACCATGCGGTGGCAGGGTACGTCAACCGGCGGGGCGCCGGTCTTCTCCCGCAGGCAGGAGAGAATTCAAAATGAACGAGGCATCGGCCGTACTGGCGCAAAGGCTGCAGGCGCGGATCAAATCACGGGAGAATCGCGGCCTGGCAATCCTGATTGTCAAAATGCTGGTTTACCTGGTCCTGGCGGCAGGGCTGCTTGAACTTTTCTATCCCGGAACGGTCACCAAGTATTTTGATTACCGGCCAACTCTCACCCAGGTCAGTCTGGGCCTGTTTGGGATTGTCCTAACCGTATTTGTGCTCGACATGATCCAAGTGGGCAACTGGCAGATGATCCGCCGGGCGCGCGTCGATCTGATCACTGAACTCTCCCGTCACGACGTGGTCGAGCGCATGACGATGGTCGATGCCGTCACCGGGACATTTGATAAGCGCTACCTGGACGAAATCATACCCCGCGAGGTGGCGCGCGCCGACCGTCGGGAAACTACCCTGACTTTCGTCCGCCTCACCATCGAGGGGTTCGACAGCGCCGATCGGACGGTGGGATTTCAGGGCGGAGAGAAAATTCTCAAGGAGACCGTCCAGTTGATGAAGCGCTGCTTCCGGCCCACCGATATCATCGTGCGCTCGAACGTGGCGGATTTTATCGTCATCCTGCCGGAAACCGCCAAGAACGGCGCCCTGACCGCCACACGGCGGCTGCTCGGCAAGGTGAACGAATGGAACCGTCGCGAGGCTGCGCATGGATTCACGCTGGAATTGAGCGTTGGATTGGCGGACTACACCAAAGGGCGCGACGTCCGTGACTCGCTCAGTGCCTTGGAAGCGCGGGTGCAGATTTATCACGACCAGCAAGGGGCGCAGCCGTCGTGACGCGCCCCTTGCAGCCGGAGCGGATCCTGCCCTTGCTGTACCGCATCGTACGCCCACGCCGAGGATGCGGCACCTTCCAGGTCGATTATCCATTCCGGCGGACATGATCGTGCGCTGTGAACCCACTTTCGGGTTCCGCCCCCCCTGGCGCTGACAGGCATTGCCAGGTTCGTCGTCCCCTCCTGGCGCATCGAACCCGCATGGTCGCGGGCGCGATGCTCACCTCAATCCTGACCATTCTCCTGTTGTTGCCTGTCTTCGCCAGCTACGTCCGCCCCGGCGACAGGCCAAGCGCCCAATAAGCTCCGTGGCACCAGGGCGCTTGACTTGTCCCGCGGAGAGGAGTATTGTTGCAGGCGAAGAAAAGGCGAATATGGTCGCCAAGCCCTCCGCCTCCCAGATCCGTGTCGGGCCTGCCGGCTGGTCTTATGACGACTGGGCAGGAATTGTTTATCCGCGTTCCCGGCCGCGCGGATTCCACGAGGCGGAATACCTCGCGCAGTTCTTCGACACCATCGAGATCAACAGCAGCTTCTATCACCCTCCCGCGCCCAGGGTGGCGCAAAGCTGGATTCAGCGCATTGCGCGCAATCCCCGCTTCCAATTCACCGCCAAGCTCTGGCAACGATTTACGCACGAGCGCAGCGCCAGCCGCCAGGACGAGAAGCTCGTCAAGGACGGCTTCGCGCCGCTCGCCCAGGACGGCCGCCTGGGCGCGCTGCTTTTGCAGTTTCCCTGGTCCTTCCGGAACACCAAGGAGAATCGCGAGTACCTGGGCGGGCTGGTGATGCAGTTCCTCGAATACGCGCTGGTCGTGGAAGTGCGCCACAGTTCCTGGAACGATCCCGAGGCTTTTAAGATGCTCGCCAATCTGGGCGTAGGCTTCTGCAATATCGATCAGCCGGTCATCGGAAGTTCAATTGCGCCCAGCGCGCGAGCCACGGCGCCGGTAGGTTACGTGCGGCTGCACGGCCGCAACTACGAGCACTGGTTCAGCAGCGAGGAGCATCCCGAGGAGCGCTACAACTATCTTTACAGCGCTCAGGAGCTCGAACCCTGGGCGGAGAGAATCCGCAACATCGCGGCGCAGACCGACGCCACGTTCGTCATCACCAACAACCACTTCCAAGGCAAAGCCATCACCAACGCCTTCCAGCTCGTCTATATGCTCACCCGCCAGCCCATGAGGGTGCCAGAAACGCTGCTCCCTCTCTACCCCCAATTGGAAAAGATCACGGCAGCGAGCTTGCCGCCGGTCGCCCCGCAGCAGAGCGACCTCCTGTTTGCCGGCTCGGCGGCGGACCAGAAAACGACCCAGGAATAAACTCCAGCCCCGACAGCGAAAACCTCGCGAGTATAGTAGGTGCGATGTGCTTTGCAGACGGCAGTGGCGCTCAAGACGCCGTGCTTGTCTTCAGGCGACTCCCGAAGATCCGCGCCAGTTCGACGAGCAGAATCGTGCCCGCCACGCCCAGCAAGAAATATGATTTGAGGAAGTCAGGGGAGAAGAGATCGCGAAGGGTAAACGGAACCTCCGCCAAATCCCAGAAGGCCCAGAGAGAATCCAAGTCTGCGGTGCCGCTGCTCTCGGCGAATCGCGCAAAGATCTCAGCGAATGGCCGGTAGCTCAAATAGAGGGCCAGAGACGAGAGCACGAAGCCTGCCGCTGCAAGAGCGCCTCCGGCTTGAATGGCCCAGCGCATTGCAGTCGTCGTGGCGGTTTGCCTCAGGCGGCCGATCAACCCGAGCACGCCGGCAGCCAGCAAAACAACGCCGCAGATCATCAGGGCCAGAGACGCCGCCTGCCCCACCGTGGCGTTCCAGGACCAGATGCTGAGCCAGTCGTGGCTGGTGGCGTCCCGTGGGTGAAGCTGATTTCGTAGTTGCTCTCCCTGGAGGGCCAGCAGTTCGCCCACCTCGCGGTTTCCTTGCTTTGCTGCCAAAGCTTGCAAGCGCTCGATGGCCTCATGTTGCATCCAGGCACCGTTCGCTCGCTCAATTCCCCAGTACGGCAGCAAATTCAGCATCCATCCAAACTTCGCCACCGTCCAATACTTCTGCGCCGCTTGTTGCAGCTTGCCTGCCGCCTCCTGCTCCTGTCCCTGTTGCAGCAAACGCCCGGCATACCGCCGCATGATGTAAATCTGCGGGGATGGGTGGGAGTTCGTCGCTGCCAGGATCTGCATGGGCAATTGAGAGCCTCGGCGGTGCATCATTGCCCGCTCCAGATCGAGGTGCGCGGCGAGATAGGAATCGTACTTCGTGGCGGCGAAGGCTGACTCCATCGCCTGGAGCCAGCGAGGGTCTGAATCCAGCCAGCCCATGTTGGAAGGGTAAACCTCTCCCCGCGAAGACGCGATCTGCCCCGCCGCGAGCAGGTAGGGCGCGGCGTTGGCAGGGTCCCACGCCTCGAGCCGATGGATCCACGCATCTGCCTCGGGCCCGATTCCCACTCGATTGGCGAGCACGAAATAGACCCAGGTCAGCTTGGGGTTCAGTTGAACGGCTTCCTCCGCCACGCGCCGGCTTTCAGGACGGAGCGGAGGCTGGATCGCCAGGAAGGCCAGCATCTCGGCGTCGTGCTCGCGATGCGCCCGGTCCGCCAGAGAGCGCCACTGGCCCTCCGACATGACAGGGGGCTCGTAGGCCGACGTCCAGCAAGATACGGAAACATCCAGCGCCTGCCGGAAAGACGGCGCCAGGAGCAGTCCCACAAAGGTGAGCACGGCAATCACACCAAACCAAAGAGGGATTTTTCGCATGGGACCCCCCGGAAGAAACAATTTTGGCGCGGGCTCCGAACCTGCACTGCGCCGAATAAACAGGGAATGCCGGACGGTTTCCTTCATCAATACGCCCGTCGCACCCGCCGACCAGGCGACCCTCTGCCAGGAACCTTCGACGGCTTCCAACTCCCCGAGCATGGCGTCGCCCCACTCGCGCACCTCCGGCGGAGAGTGGCGTTGGGCAAAACGCAAGAGCCAGTGAGAGCATCGGTGCAAGGCAGTGTGCGGCATCAGGCTTTCGCTCCACTCCAGGCGGCGCGCTGGAGCGCTTGCGGTCGCCGGGCTTCGACCGCTTGTCGCGCCTGGCCGAGGCCGTCGGACGTCAGGCGGTACATGTGGCGCGGCGGTTTGCCCGGCCCGACCGCCTCCCAGCGGGTCTCCAGCCAACGTCGATCAGCCAAGCGCATCAGGATGGGGTAGAGCGTCCCGGACTTGAGCCCCGTGACGCGGCTCAAGTCATAACCGTATCGCCATTCCTCCGGTGCATCGAGAAAGGCTCCCAGCAAGTCGAAGGTCTGGGGTGAGAATCGAAATGCAGCGCTCATACGCACGAGACTCTACATATGTAGATTTATTCTGTCAAGCTGAAAAGTGTGGAAAAGTGCCCCACTGGGAATAGAGGACTTTGTGTCATTTCGGTAGAATCGTCCACCGCTCTTCTCCTAGTCCGGGATGAGGCAGTTCGGGCCCACAGGACTCGTAGTCTGCTTCCCGCTTTCGAGCACATCCCAACCTTGACTTCCCTATCACCGGGCGGGATACTACGCCTCCAGGGCCCAAACGGTGTGCGATAAGCCACGCGCCAAGGAGTTGTCGTCGGCTATGCCTGCTCCTCGAAGCCACAGTACGCGATTCCCCGGCCCTGATCGGCCGCGTGTCGCCCGCCTTTTCATCACCGGCGCGCTTCTTCTCGGTTCTCTGCTGTTGCTGGCAAGTGCTCGCCCGGCAGGATCCCAGCAGCCCGCCAGTTCGCCGGAAATCACCTCTCAGGAGAGCAGCCCGTCCTTCCGCTTGCAGTCGGAACGGAACCTGGTCATCGTGCGGGTCGTGGTGCGCGGCTCGAACGGTCGGCCGGTGGAAAACCTCCGCCAGGAGGACTTCCGCGTTTCGGACAATGGCAAGCCACAGTCAATAAGCCACTTTTCCGTTGAAATTCCTTCCGCCAAGAACGCCGCCCCGCCAGCAGAGGTCGCGACCCCGAATGAGGAAGAGGAAGTCGACGGGACAAAATCCTCAGGAGCGGCCAGCCGCTACACAGGACTTTTTTTCGACGACGTCCATATCAGCATTGGAGATTTGATCCGCTCGCGGGAAGCTGCAAAACACTTTCTGGCCGGTACTCTCCAGCCCAGCGATCGCGTGGGAATCTTCACGGCCTCCGGCCAGCACCAACTCGATTTCACAGACGATCGCGGGAAGATGCACGAGGCCTTGAACGCGCTCCTTCCGCACCCCATCGTGCCTCGCCAGCGGGATTCCTGTCCCGAGATCTCGGATCTCCAAGCTTACAAGATCGTCCACGAGCGCGACCCCTATGCAATAGGGATTGCTGTTGAAGAAGCCGTGATCTGCAGTTCTGCAGTTTCGGGGAACCCAGCCCAAGCGCGGTTGGAAGCTCAAAGGGTTGCGGAAAGCGAGGCTTTCCAGGAGTTGAACTTCTTCCAGACGGAAACTACGCACGTCCTCCGGGGACTCGAGAATCTGGTTCGACGGCTGGCCATAATGCCCGGCCAGCGCAGCATCGTCCTGGTGTCCCCCGGGTTCCTCCAGCTCACCGCCGAACGTACGGTCGCTGATATCGCGGATCGAGCGCTGCGGTCCAGCATCGTTATCAACGCTCTGGACGCCCAAGGCCTCTATGCCCCTTCCCCCCTGGGAGGTGCCGATCACCATCCCACCCTCCCCATTCTGAACACGGCTCTTGTAGGGAAGAAGACCCAACTCGATCTGGACAGGATTGGCTATGCGGCTGAAGTGATGCGGGATCTGGCCGCCGACACAGGAGGCGTTTTCTTTCATAACAACAATGACCTCGATGAGGGCTTTCACCGGACTCTCTCGTTCCCTGAACTGTTTTATGTGTTGGCCTTTTCCCCGCAGAATTTGAAATCGGATGGCAAGTTCCACACATTGAAGATCACCCTGAATACCCGGGAGAAGTATTCGGTCCAAGCCCGCAACGGTTACTTTGCCCCGGAGAAACCGGGCGACCCCGCAGCTCAGGCCAAGGAGGAAATCGAGCGGGCCATCTTCTCGCAGGACGACGTGAACGAATTACCCGTCGCCGTCAACACCCAATTCTTCAAAGTCAGCGATACCCAGGTGAAACTTGCGGTGGTGATCCGTGTGGATCTGGGACTGTTCCGCTTCCGCAAGGAGAACGGTAGGAACCTCAATAGCTTGACGATGGTCACGGCGCTGTTCGACCGGGACGGGAAATACATGATGGCCAAGGAAAAACGTGTCGAGTTTCAATTGCTGGATGCGAGCCTTGCGAAACTTGCCCAGTCAGGCCTCACTTCCAAGACCACGTTTGATGTTTCCCCGGGAACTTATATGGTTCGCGAAGTCGTGCGCGACTCCGAAGGCGTTCAGATGTCCGCCCTCAGCCGCACGGTCGAGATTCCGTTTTAGGAAGGTGGATGATGACAACACCACGCGACACCGCGATGGTCATCGGTCTCCTCGCCGCTTTGGGCATGGTGGGAAACGCTCCTGTTCAGGCGCCGGCCGCCCCGCCGGGGAATCAGGATGCTGCAGGACAAGCGACTGCTACGGCGCCGGAAGTCATTCGGACGGAAGCCAACCTCGTCCTGGTGGATGTGGTGGCCAGCGACAAGAAGGAAAACTACATCCGGGACCTCGATGTAAAGGAATTCCACGTCTATGAAGACGACAAAGAACTGCCCATTGCCAGCTTCTCGCACGGCTCGGAAGCGAAACCGACGACCTCTGAGCCTCGCTACTTGGTGCTCTTCTTCGACAACTCCACGATGAGCACGTCGGACCAGCCGCACGCCCGGCAAGCGGCCGCGCAGTTCGTCGAAAAGAGCGCCGCCGCAGATTTGCTCATGGCGGTGGTGGATTTCAGCGGTGCCTCCCGCATCACGCAGAACTTTACGGCCAATGCGGAGGCGCTGAAGCGCGCGGTGGGCGGCGTCAAGTTCGCGTCCTTGCAGCCCAACGAGCCCGGCCAGACGATGCAGGTCGCGCAGTTGGGCGGCCCCTCGATGTTGCAAGTGCGATCGGATTTCGCGGCCCGCAGCGTGCTCCTGGCCATCCGGAACCTGGCCAGAACCCTGCGGACCGTTCCGGGGCGCAAGACTTTGATCCTCTTCTCGGGCGGGTTCCCGCTCAATGCCGAGCGGCAGTCCGAGCTGACGGCCACGATCGACGCCGCCAACAAGGCCAATGTCGCCATTTACCCGGTGGACGTGCGGGGTCTGGAGGGATTGTCTCCGTTGGGCACTCCGAACATAACTGATCCCACTCGCCAGCAGGGGTTGCCGGGATTCCCTCCCGGCGCCGAGCTTCGCGACCCACTTTACCCGCACGATGAAGCTCTGCTGGCCGCATTACGCTTTGACCTGCTCACGCTTCCCCGCTTGTCTCAACGGCCGGGCGGCGGGGGTGGAAGCACAGGAGGTAGCGGCGGCGGAAGCGCGGGCGGAGGCGGCGCGCGGGGCGGCGGTGGGGGTAGCGGAGGGTCAACCGGCGGGGGCAGCACCAGTGGCGCAGGCGGCACCAGTGGAGGTTCGGGCGGCGGCCGCGGGACCGGTGGCAGCACGGGAGGCGGGAGCACTTCCGGTGGCGGCACGCGGGGCAGCGGCGGCACGCGGGGCGGCGGATCAAGCAATCCTTCCAGCCTCAACAATCCTTATCGCTACGGAGACACGCGACAGCAAACCATACTTCCGCCTCTCATGGACAACATCAGCACGAACCAGCAGGTCCTCTACGCGCTGGCGGCGGGCACGGGTGGATTTACCATCTTCAACACCAACGATTTCCTGCAGGGCCTCAACAAGATCTCTCAGGAACTCAACGAGTACTACGTGCTCGGCTACGTTCCTCCCAGCCAGGCGCACGACGGCGCCTATCACCGCATCGAGGTCAAGATTGACCGTAAGGGGGTGAAACTCCGTCACCGCAACGGCTACTACGACGTGAAGAGCCCTGACCTGCTGGCTGGTAAACCGGAAGGAAAAGTTCTAGAAGAGCAGGCTGCAAATACCCAGGCGGGCGAAATCCCGGTTTCAATGAGCGTTCCGTATTTCTACACCGGCCCCGACGTGGCGCGCGTCAACCTCAGCCTGGAAATACCCTCCCAGAACCTGGCTTTCGAGAAGGACAAGGGGAAGTTCCATTCCAAGGTTCATGTGCTGGGCATTGCACGTCGCGAAGACAACTCCGTCGCAGCACGTTTCAGTGACACCGTCACGCTGGATATGGAGAAGAAGGAGCTGAAGGAGTTCACGAAAGTTCCCTTTACCTATCAGAACACTTTCAACATTGCGCCGGGGAAATACGCGCTCAAGCTCGTCCTCAGTAGCGGCGGGCAGAAATTCGGAAAGTATGAGGTGCCGCTGGTGATCGAGCCCTTCGACGGAAAGACTTTCCACATGAGCGGCGTAGCCCTGAGCAACAAAATGCAGCCGGTCTCGCAGCTCACGGCGAGCATCGACGCCGCTTTGCTCGAAGAACGCACGCCGCTGGTGGTTCGAGGGACAGAATTGACGCCCTCCCCCGACAATCACTTCAAGCGGGATGAGAAGGTGGGCCTCTATGTCGAGGTTTACGAACCGCTAATGGCCAACCCCACCCCTCCCCGCGTTGGGATCCTTTACAGCATCACGGACCGGAAGACGAACCAGCAGGTCTATGCGTCCAACACCATCCCGGTGGATAACTTCATGGATCCGGGGAACCCGCTGATCCCCGTGGGAATTCTCCTGCCCGTGGAGAAGCTCCAAACCGGAGACTACCGTGTGGAGGTTCGCGCCCGGGACGCTGCGGGGAATGCTTCGCCAATCCATACGGCGGAGTTCGCATTGGAATAGGGGCAGAGGCTCTTGCCGGATGCCGCCACTTGCGGACTGAACCGCTCAGGCATCCTTGAGAGGAGTCTCTTGCCCAAGGCGATAAGCCGCAATTCCGACCAGCGTGTGCGCCGGGCCTTGCTCGGATGGTTCCGACGATGCGCTCGGTTTCTTCCCTGGCGCAAGCGCCGCTCCGCTTATGCCATCTGGGTTTCGGAAATCATGCTGCAGCAAACCCAGGTGGCGACGGTTATTCCCTATTACCGCCGCTTTCTGAAAGCCTTCCCCACCTTGCCCGCGCTCGCCCAGGCGCCGCTCGAACGGGTGCTCGAGTTATGGTCCGGCCTGGGCTATTACCGCCGGGCGCGGCATCTCCACCAGGCGGCGCAGGTCATCGTGGAACGCCTCGCGGGACACTTCCCCAGAACCTACGGAGAGGCCCGTTCCCTGCCCGGCGTCGGCGACTACACAGCGCGGGCGGTGCTGAGCCTCGCCTACCGCCAACCGTTCGCTGTCCTCGACGGCAACGTGGCCCGCGTCGTCGCCCGCTATCGCGCGCTGCACGGCAACCTGCACCAATCCCAGTTCCGCCGCGCCGTAGAGCAGGAGTTGGATTGCCTCCTTTCGCGGCGCCGGCCCGGTGACTTCAATCAAGCGCTGATGGAACTCGGCCAGACGGTCTGCCTGCCGCGCGCCCCGCGATGCCCCCTTTGCCCGCTGCGCAGGTTCTGCGCCGGCTACGCCACCGGCAACCCCGAATCGTTTCCCCAACCACGTCCCCGCCGGGCCAGCGAGCTCCGATACCTCGCCGCGGTGGTGCTCCGCCGCGGCCACAAAACCCTCCTGGTGCGCGGGCTCGACGAGGGGTTGATGAGTGACCTCTGGAATTTCCCCGCCGCCTTCGGCGCAACTCCCAACGACGCCCGGCTGCGACTGCTGGAGAAGCTGCGAGTCCTCATCCCCAGCGAGGTCCGCCTGGGGGAACCCGCCGGCGACCTGACTCACGGCATTACCTTTCGGAAGATCCGTGTCCTGGTCTACCTGGCCCGGACTGGAGGGCGCGTCGCCGCTCAGACGGGTCGCTGGGTTCACCTTCCCAACCTCAAAACAGCGGCCGTCTCCCGGCTCACGCAAAAAATCGCTGCGAGCCTGCGCTAGATGCTCATGAGAGTGAGTGACCTGGGAAGGGGGTTAATAAAAGAGATACTTCCGCCAGCGCTCGTCAGAACTACCCATCATGCGCATCAACTGGCGGCTGGTGTGGAGTGTAAAGGGGCGCGGGGGGCGCATCAGTCTCAGCCCCGCCTCTTCCGGCAGGCGGTCACCCTTCCGGTTGTTGCAGGAATGGCAGCAGGCCACAAGATTGTCCCAATCCGTGTGCCCGCCGCGCGAGCGCGGGATGACGTGGTCGAGCGTCAGCTCGCTCGCCGGAAACACCCGGCCGCAGAATTGGCAAGTGTAGCGGTCACGCATCAGGATGTTCTTGCGCGAAAGGGCGCGGGTTTGAAAGGGTATGCGGCGGAACTCAGTGAGCCGGATTACGGAGGGAATCCGCACCGCCAGGCGCGCGGAGTGGACAAAGCTGCCGTTTTCTTCCTCGGTGGTCGCGACGCCTTTCAGCACCAGAACGATGGCCCGCCGAGCCGCCGTCACATTGACCGGCTCGTAGGTGGCATTCAACACGAGCACCGGACTATGCAGCATCCGTAGGTTGCCCTCCGACATCGGATCTACTCTCTGTGGGACGCGCAAACCTCGTCACGACCCATTATCATCGCCCCAAGCCAAAGTCGTCAACCCTTCTGGAGCCTGCCATCGCCTCCCGATCGGGGAATTGCGGCGTGGCACGCGCCAGGGTCAGGGCTAGGACTCTCTCGGCGCCTGCTGCCTTCAGCGCCTCGGCGCAGGCAGAAAGCGTCGATCCGGTAGTCATCACGTCATCAATGAGAACCACGACGCGGCCGCGAACCCGCTCCGGCTCGGCCACCGAAAACGCGCCGCGAACGTTGTCGCGCCGTGCCGTGAGCCTCAGACCAGTTTGCGGTGGAGTGGCTTTCGTCCGCAGCAGAGCGCGCGCTTCAAATGCCGCACTGCCCCGGGTGCGGGCCAGAGCATGGCTCAATCCTCCCGCCAGCAAGGTCGACTGGTTGAATCCTCGCTCGCGCTCGCGCGAACCGTGAAGCGGAACGGGAACAAGCAGGGGGCGGGCGCCCACGCACGCCGTTCCGAGGGAATCCCACACCTCGGCGAGCCGCGCGCCGAGCCTCTCGCCGAGTCTTTCGCGACGGTGAAACTTCAATTGCAGGATCAAGGCCCGCAGGACGCCGCAGTAAAGCCCCAGACTGCGTGCGGAATCAAAAGCAAACTCGCCCTCCGCGCATTGGGAGCAAATCGGCTGCGTGGCGCTGGCGCCCAAGTCAGCAGTGAATGGCGTGCCGCAAACTGCGCAGGCCGGCCCGCGCCAAGTCTCCAGGGCATCCCAACACGCTCGGCAAACCCCCGTGAAGCTGGGGGAGCTCAGCTCCTGTCTGCAGACGGAACACTCAGAGGGAAACACCAGGGCAGAAAGACTTCCTGCAAGTTCTCGAAGGAGGGAACGAGATCGTGACGGGGTTGGTCCCGAACTGGAGAAGACTCGCCTCGCTATTCGCCAAGCCCGCCCGGATCAGAGCAGGCCTTGTTCCTGTTTCTCCTGGCACTCGATGCAATGCCGCGCCCAGGGAACCGCTTCCAAGCGCTTAGCCTGGACTTCTTCCTGGCAGGCCACGCAGAGGCCGTAGGTACCGTCCTTGATGCGCTCCAGGGCCTCGGTCACCAGTTGCAGAATCCGCCGGTTGTCGTCGCTTTGATGAAAGAGGAACTCCTTGGTGTAGGAGTTGGCGGCTTTATCGGCGATGTCCTGGGTGATCTCCTCGTCCACCTGCCGGCCGTCTTTCTCCGACTTGGAGACCATGCGGAGGAGTTCCTCTTGCTTGGCCAGCAAGCGTTTCCGGTACTGTTCTGCTTTCTTTTTCTCCATGACCTGCCCTGTCAATAAGATCTTCAACTCCGCAAACCATCCATTCTAGAGACGGTCGATAATGCTGTCAAGCAGCACGCCTCTCGCCTCACCCGGAAACCCAACCGGTGCCGCGCAATGTCTACCGCGAGCCCTCGTGGCACCGGCGGCGCAACGCGGCGTGGAGCCGTTCGCGAACTCCTACGGGCAACTGGAAGAGCTTGCCGTCACAGTAGAGTTCGATGGTCGCGCGCGTTGAATCGACGACCACGTGGCAGTCGTGGCAGAACACGAGGTGCTCTTCCAGGCTGCGCTTCAAGTCCGCGTCGATCTCACCATCCAGGTAGTCCGAGATTTGACTCAAACATTCCTTGCAGTTAATCAAGCGTCACCCTCGCTTAAACACCTTGGCCAATTCTTCTCGCAGCATCAGGCGGGCACGAAACAGCCGCGCCTTGACCGTCCCCTCCGTCAAGCCCAGCACTTCGGCGGTTTCCCCCGTGGAAAGGTCCTCCACATCCCGCAGCAGAAAAACGGTGCGATAGGCGGAAGGGAGTGCCTGCGCGGCGTTACGCAGGATTGTCTCGATCTCCGCTTGCGCGTACTGTTGCTCGGGATTGGGTTTCCAATCCGCAAACTCGCGCGGTACGATCTCCCCGTCTTCATTCACTTGGTCTTCGACAGGGACGGATCGGTCCGATCGCCGCTTGCGCAGCTTCATCAGCGCTTCGTTCACGGCGATCCGCACCAGCCAAGTATAGAAACGCGAGTCGGCACGAAAATCCGGTAGATGCTGGAACGCTTTCAGAAATGCTTCTTGCAGGACATCCTCGGCGTCCTCCGAATTGCCGGTAATGTTGGCGCCAAGGCGGTAGATCTTCTGCTCGTAGCGGTCGACAAGCTCTTCGAAGGCGGTGTAACTGCCCGTCTTCGCCTCTGCGACCAGAGCATAGTCGTCTTTCACGACCGCCGTTCCTGGGGAATCCGGCATTGCAGTCCTGCGACCAGTATCAACGGTGTCGTTCGCCGAGGAGAGGTGCGATCGGTCTCTCCCGGTGCGAAAGACTCCCTTCGATTACGTTACACACAAGATGCAAAGCCCGCAACCGCAAAACGCGATTTCCCCCTGATTGGGAGACTGACCTCCAGAAAGCCCTCCCTCCGCCCGGCTTGCGCGCCAGGCGGATTCCGGGGCAGAATTCAACATTCAGGCTGCGCAGGGCGAAGCGCACCGCACTTCAGAAGGGAGATGCACTGAGCCAAAATGCTCATTCCCGTCCGCGAACCTTTCAGTCTCCAGCGCACCCTACGTTTCGTGCTCGGTCCGCCACTGCTCCTCAACGGACGCCGGTTTGAGCCCCTGCTCGATCACCTTGTCGAAGACGAATACCGCCGCGTCGCCGACATCAGTGGCCAGCCCGTGCTCTATGGAGTGAAGGAGGGGCGGGTGAAAAACAGGATGGCGCTCCGCGTCCGTGGGCTGGCAGGGCCGGACGGACCCGCGGTCCGCGAGAAGCTCCGAGGCCTCGTGGAACGGCAGTTCTCGACCGCGCTCGACGTTGCGCCCTTCTACGCTCTCGCGCAGCGCGATCCCGCCCTCGCCCCGCTCGTCGCACAGTTCCGCGGGATGCGAATCCCGCAGTCGCCGGCCATCTTTGAGACCCTGGTTTGCGCCATCCTCGAACAGCAGATCAACCTCAGCTTTGCCCACCAAGTGAAGAAAGCGCTGATCGAAGCTTGCGGCTGCCATCTGAAATTCGAAGGCCGTCGCTACCACACCTTTCCCGAGCCTGCCGCGCTGGCCATCGCCACGCCCGCGCAGTTGCGGCGGCTGCAGATCTCCGGTCCCAAGGCCCGCTACATCATCGGCATCGCGCGCACGGTCCTGGATGGGAACCTCGACCTGGAGGGTCTGCGCGGGCTCGATCCCGCCGCCGCTGACGCCAAGCTCCGCGCCCACCAAGGTGTGGGACCCTGGACCGCGCAATACGTCGGCCTGCGCGCCTTGGGACATCTTGATTCCCTGCCCGCGACGGACGTGGGCCTGCAGAAGGCCGTTCAGCGCTTCTACGGCCTGCGAAAGCTGCCCACGCCGCGCCGCATCGAGCAGATCGCGCGCGCCTGGGCGGGCTGGCGAAGCTATGCCACTTTCTATTTCTGGCTGACTTTTTGGGAAGACCGCGAATGGAACCGGCGGATGACCGACGAAATCCGCAACACGCGGCGGAGAACCAGATCATGAACCGATCCGAACTGGCCCTGGGCGAACGCCTGCTCGCTCACGCCCAGCATTCTCTGAGAGTGCACGATCTGCCTCGAATCGTACGGTGCCTCGCGATGTTGTCGGCGCAGGACGTCTGGTGGCGTCCACACGCCAGCTCGAACAGTATCGGCAACCTCATCTTGCATCTCAATGGAAACGTTCGCCAGTGGATCGTCGCCGGGCTCGGAAGCGCGCCCGACTGGCGCGAGCGCGATAAGGAGTTCGCCGCGCGCGGCCCCCTCGCGCGCCACAAGCTGCTCGCCCAATTGACGACGACGGTCGGCACCGCCTGCCGGGTGATTTCCCGTCTCACACCCGCCGACTTGGCGCGCCCGCGGACAATCCAGGGTTATCACGTCACCGGCCTCGAAGCCCTGGTGCACGTCACCGAGCATTTCGCCTATCACACCGGCCAAATCATTCTCATCACGAAGATGCGACGCCGGAAAGACCTGGGGTTCACTCGGCTGCCCGGAGAGAAACCACGCCGCAAGCGCGGCGCAAGGCTGCCCACCATCTGAAGGTTCCTTGTCACCCGGGGATTGAACTGCCTACTGAAGCACGTGGACTTGGCGCGCCTCCACGACCATCGTCCCGGCCGGGACCGAAATGCCATTGATCGTCGTTGCGGTGGCCTGATAAAAGGGCAGCCCGCGGACGAGCAGCGGACTCAGCGCAGTAATCTGTCCCAAACCCAAAACGCTGACGTAATTGGTTTCCTGGGTGGTCAGCACCAGAAGCGGTGCGCCCTGCAGAATCTTGCCATCCGGGGTAAGCCAGAAGGCTCCCGTCTTGTTGTCGGAACCCACCTGCACCAGGGACTGCATCTTGCCTTGCATCGTCTGGAGCTTCAGGTAGATCGACGTGGGGGCGACGACTGTGGGCTGATTGCTATAAGTCGAGTACTCCCCGTGAACAATCAGTTCCTGGCCGGCGGCAATGGCGGCAGCATTAAAGGGAATATTGGCAAAATTGCTCGCGCGGGAAGAGACCTGGAACACCGTCGTAGGCAAGACATTCACGGTGACCACACCGTCCAGCGGGACCGCAGAGCTCCGGTCCGGTTCCTCCTGGCGGACGAAGAGTTGGAGCTGGGCAACGTTTCCGTCGGAATCCTTGACGGGATCAGGAAGCACCACGCCTACGAACGCAATCTGTCGATCAGCAATCGACGCACGGTCTTCCACCTCGATGTTCCGGGCAACAACATTCCCCGAGGAGTCCATGTATGCGCCGACTTCCACAATGCGTCCGGTCTCCAAAGAAGCAAGATCGGGCACCCCGTAGAGCTCCGTCTGGCCGTTCAGGTAGACGGTCACCAGCGGGCCCGTCCCCGAGAGAGTCTGGACCGCTATGGCTCCGGTGAAAGCTTGCCCGATGGCGGAGGGCGTAACGGTGCTCACAAAGCCCAGCAAATCGTCGAAATAGCCAAAACCATCCGCCGAGTCCGATGTCAGCTCCATAACCGTGAGGTAGGGAGTGACATCCCCGGTGACCTGGCCCTGGTCATCAACGGCGATCGACCGCACCATGTCGAAGTCAACTTTGAGCACGTGGACGTCGGTTTTCGTGACCTTCAAATCGGGCGCGATTGGCACAGGCGCAGTGCTCGTGTGCAGCTTGACAGTGACGTTCCTCACCGGGGGGCTGAGCGAGGGATCGTACACAACCATCTGGGTGAGCGAAACCGTGAAGTATGCTCTATCGTAGGAGAGCACTGGGACAGAGGTCAAATAGAAGATATGCGGAACGTCCCGCAGCGAGGCGAAGTTCAGTCTGGTGTTGGGAGCTAGGCTGGCAGTGGGAAACAGCGTGACCTTTCTTGTCGTACTGTCTGCAACGCCCAGCGACATCCCGGAAAACCCCACACGGAAGGTCAGGACATCGCCAAGAGGCGCGTCGCTCATGAGGGTGTACAATGGCCCCCGCTGCGTCGCTTGCACCGTCTTGCTAGTTCCGCAGCTCAGGAAGAGCATCGCCAGGAAGAGAGCAGCGGCCGCTCCTACGATGAACATCCCCCTCGATTGCTTCTTGTTCCAGTCCATCCCCAAAGCCTCTTCCCTCACGCCCTCTCTCCTGGTGTTGTCAAGAGGGGTCACCCGATCCAGGTTATGATGAACCTCGTCCTTTTGATGGCAGCTGCAGCCCGCAGGGTTTTCCAGCAGCTTTCCGTCAACACACCGGCAACTCTAAGAAAATATAGTGAATCACCCAAATCTGGCAAGGATTAAGAGTGCGTGCCTTGTCCGAAAGCACAGCCAATGCACCTGCAGCCGGAGCCGCCTTGGCTCACCTCAGATCGCCCGGGGACAATGCCCTACGCTAAGCCAATCGTAGCCCGGTGATTCCCTTGAAAACTTGGCGGAGGGCGCAGTCACGACCGAACCCTTCTCCGCCGTGCACAGGGAAAGGATCAGGGAAATGTCGCGCTCTGCGCAGCCTTAGCGTACCACAAACCTATCACCGAGACGGATTTCTGACTGATGGGACCTCGCGGACGTACCCCCAAAGACTCTCGAAGCTCCAATCTCGTGAATTCTACCCGACGTCATCCCCTTCAACCGTCGGGGTCCATTTCCGCTTTGCGCAGCCCTACCAGCTCCAACGCTTGCAGGACAAATGCGTTCCAAGCAAAGACGCGATGGTAACCGAAAAACGGGTGAGCCGCGTCGGTCGCAAGATACTCTTGGCTCGTTGGAAAGTCGGGATCGACGTTAATCTCCGCCCAGAGACGGCTGGCGATGGCCTTGTCGGCTTTGCTCCAACCGTGGAGCTCACCGGCGACGTAACCGCAAACCTCGATTCGCATCCAACTGCCGCCGTTGTAATAGATGCCGTCCATGCGGTGATTCACGTAGTTGGCCGCAAAGGTGTCGCTGATCGTCGGGTTGTGGGTCACCTCAAACGGTCGGCCAGGGTATCGCACGCCCGCAATTGGCGCGCAACTCAAACGGCCAACGATCGAGGCCCAACTCCTGGTGCCGCCAAGTAGTTTTCCTCCCCGGCGATGGTACGCCGCCGGTGGCTTCCCAAGCGTTTGCCAGACTCACCGGCCTTGAACTGGCAACTGGCGAAAGCGCATATGACGCGCTTGGTTTATCACGGGGCACACATTCTGCACACAAATCCTCATGGATCTGGTTGCAAGTGAAAGAAAGCGCGCGGTCGGCAGTACGGCTAACGCTGATCCGCGAATCAGTGGCTACCCAGGTCGTCGCCTGCATCTACCCAGGTCGTCGCCTGCATCTCTTTTGGTCGCACCAAATAAGCGACCCGCTCTCGGCCCGGGGTCAAGAATTTCGATACGTTGAACCCGTCGCTGTGTTTATGGGAGCTTCTTTGTCAGAGTATTAGGTTCGAGGGGCTTGCCAAGACCCCTTCCCGTTGAGAGCGGAGGGGCAAGGCGAAAAAGCGGAAGGATCAAGGGTGGGAGACTCATCCTGGATACAGTGTTCTGGACAAGCTCGCGCCAATAGGGCCATGAGTTCAGCATCACATTGGTCTTGCAAAACGCAGTCACTTCTCCTCTGCCTGGGTTCAAGTCATGGGGCAAAGTATATTGTAATTCAAATGTACCGGCCAGCTTTAGGGCAAGTTGCGAATCCGGGCTTGTGCCAAGCCTGGCGATCAAACGGAATTTCGCTTTTGCGAGAAGCCTGTCTGCAGCTAGCAACTTTGCGCTCGTCTGTGGTGCGGAAGCACGCACGAAAATCCGAGGTTGTGGCCCCTGTGCGCGTGGCGGGCGCGGCGGAATAAGGCAATCCGCGCTCGATCGCACGAGCCGAATCGAGAGTAGCTCGGCTGTCGTGATCAACCTTCTGGCGTTTTTTATCTGCTCTGCTGTCGGCATGTATGGGAGACTCCTCTACACCTATGCTGCTACATGCGCACACGGCTGATCGTCTTCGCCGCAGGCAAATGTATGAGCGTGAACTTCGACAGCGAACGGGCAGCTGTCACCGACCAATGGTGTGCGCGTACCCATTTTCCGGTAACGTTCTCCATCGGAGACCCACGTCTCGAGCCAATCGTTCTGAGACCTAGAGTCCGTCCCGTCCATGACAGGCAACGACTGCAATGATACTTGGTAGTCGAGGGAGAAGAAGATGTCGGCCAGCGTGCGGAGGGTCATGTTGTGGTTCCCTCGCAGGACTTGGGTAACGAAAGACCTGGACTTGCCGAGTCTACGGGCGAGTTCCGCGCGACTGACGTTCTCGGTCTCCATCGCTTGACTCAACAGTTCAGCTGCATCGACAAGCAGTTTTTCCTGCTCATAAAGCCGCCTGTGTTCAGGCTTTTCAAGGAATCTGTGGAACTCGGTTTTGATCGTCTTCATTGTCTCCGTTCCTCCTTGGTGCGATGCTTCAAGAGAGCCTCATGCTGCCTTTTGATGCTCTCCGCGCGCTCAAGGTCACTCCTCCTGATCTTATCGTCCTTCTTGATAAACCCATGAGTGATCACGACGCGTTGGTCAGGTCGGAAGTAGCAGGGCATCCGGATCTGAAACGCCTTAAATTCCCAAAAATCAGTACCTTCTATCCGTTTGAACTTCTCTCGGTTGGATATCCTCACCTCATCTCCAAGACGCCTGAACAGCACGTGAATCTGCGCCTGCCACTTAGCATCCTGGTCGCGAAGGAACTCCAAGCCTGGGATGGTCCCGTCCATCAGTTTAGCCAACTCGACGGTAAGCTTGGCACCACTATAAGCAACATTGTCGCTCGCTAGAAATACCGATGTTAAGCTTTAGCTTAACACGTTGTCAAGTCCTTTCTTGGCCGCGAAGATAAAGCCATACAAGACTCAAATTCCCAGCTACAAGGCAACCGCGGCAACTCCGTCGTCCCCATGCGCGAAGCGTCGGACAATTGGGCCGCCTTTTCCTTCGGCCCCCGGATTTGTTATCACAATACTTATCTATAGCCAAGGGAGTAACACATCAGGGACCGGAAGCCAACCGCGGGTGGCGCATCTATGAAGGGGGCGGCGGAGTCAAGTGTTTTTGTCCGTTCTTTGTTTTGTGTCGCGAGCGAGCAGCCCCCCTCAGCCGAAAGCGGGGGGATGCGCAGCGAGCGGGGGGCCCCCCCCCCCCCGCGACACTTCATGCTCCCAGAGTTGCACGCCCTCTGTTAAGAGTTTTAGCTCACTCACCTATCCGGTCTCGCCGAGACCAGGATTTCGATGCGAAGCGGGAGTGTCCTAATCACACAGTTTGGGTCGATCTTCCGACCATGCGCCACCCCAGGTGCACTCCCGAACTCTCCACCGCTCGCCAGCGGTAGTAACTGATCACCGCTAGCTTGCGCGCCAGGGCCACCGTCGCCTTGGGGGCTCCCAAGCGCTCGCGCTGCCGCTGGTAGTATTCGCTGAAGCGCGCGCTCAGCGCGGCCCGATGCGCCGCCTGCACCAGCGCCCAGCGGAGCAGCGTGGACCCCTGCTTGGTGATCGCTCCACCCCAGCGACGTTCTCCCGAGGCGTAGAGCGAGGGCACCAGCCCCGTGTACGAAGCCAGATGTTTGCCGGTGGGGAATCGCTGGATGTCCCCGATCTCCGCCACCAGCAGCAGGGCGATGAAGGAGCCGATCCCCGGGATCTCCTCCAACGCTCGGGCCACGGCATTCTCCCGCCCGCGTCGCCGGATCTCCCGATCCAGTTCTGCGATTTGGGCTCCTAACACGTCCAGGCGTAGCAGATGATCGTCGACTTCCCAACGGTCCATCTCCGCCAGAGGCAACTCGGCCAGAAAGGCTCGCCCCTTGGGACCGAACAGCGACTCCCTCGGCGGCCGAATCCCTTGTCGATTGACTACCCCATGCACGCCGTTCTTGGCGCGCGTCGCCCACTGTACCGACCGGGCTCGATGCCGGAGCAACTGCCGCTGCTCTCGAACTTCCCGGGGCGCGATCCAGGCTTCCGCCAGGAATCCCGTGCGCAGCAACTCCGCCAGCACGCGCGAGTCTAACTTGTCGTGTTTGATCCGCGCACTGGCGATGGCTCGCGTCTTCCAGGGATGCACCAAATGCAATTCCAACCCCAGCGGTTCGATCACGTTCAGAAAGTAGTACCAGTTGAACGTCGCTTCCACCGCGAGAGCCGCCGGCTTCGCCACCTTCCCGAAAAACTCTAGCAGCTCCCACTTCTCCGTCCCCAACTCCCGGGACTGTAACAGGTGACCGTCCGCGTCGAGGACGGTCACCCAACAACTCCGCTTGTGCAGGTCCACTCCCAGGTATAACTTTCCCATTGGGGGCTCTCCTTTCGAACGTAAGATTTAGTCTGCAACAACCAAATCCTACTCCGAATTGGAGCCGCCCCCTTTCATGGCATCACAAATCATGGTTTGATATCTGCGTGGCTGGCGTAGAGCTTGCCGTTCAGGTTTGCGAGGGGTTGCCGACGGTTGGTCCAAAACCCCAGACCCGAAGGTCTGCGCCAAGCCGTGCGAGGCCCGGAGGGCCGAAAGAATTTCGTCCAGGACGTCTGTAGCGCCGCTCTATGAGCGGCGTGGCACCCGTCGGCTGACGGGGGAAGCACGGGCGAGACGCCCGCCACATCGAGACCGTCGGTCCCTTCCTGCGTCAGGGCAA
>Ga0315282_10002767_pt1 | contig 31842 bp, 30 predicted proteins | sample YL17G07_20_MG_FD_203693 | JGI IMG/M metagenome (GOLD analysis project Ga0315282, IMG submission 203693) | Sediment microbial communities from Yellowstone Lake, YNP, Wyoming, USA - YL17G07_20 | ecosystem: Environmental > Aquatic > Freshwater > Lake > Sediment | place: USA: Wyoming | collected... | reverse complement strand
GTCTTTTAGGTATTGCCGGTCGGTGTCTTCCTATAAAATAACTACCGCATTTATTGCTTTTTGCCTACTTTGCTGTGCTTGTAACTCTGTTTAATTTTGCAAACAATTTACATGCCGAACAGTATTGCCTTAGTCCCCCTTTAGTAAAGGGGGACTAAGGGGGATTACTTATCATCCTTTTAAAAAAAGTCCCCGCAGATTTATATTGAGCGCTATTGCAAGATTTGTGCAGAATCTTCAGTCATTGTTTCTTGTCTCTCAATCATTTTTTCCGGCCGAGTATTTCCTTATCTATATATTCGGAAATCCATGCCTGATTTCTTTCTTCTCTTCTGAGCGAAAGCAATCTTTCTGCACATACTTCAGCCTTTCCATAGCCGGCTTTCCTGGCATCCTCAATAAGTCCCCAGTCCCCTGATTCAACAAAACTATCAAAGGCTTTAACTATCTCAGGGAAAAGAGGCTTCCTGTAACCTCCGAGAAATACAATGTAAAAACCCAGGGATCCCTCTTTTCGGTTTTCGATAATGTATCTGATCATACCCTTCTCAGAAGTATCTGAAAGCAGGTCTTTCACTCCCCGAGCAAAGACTTCAATCTTAGTACCTGAAAAGTCAATAAGCAGATCCCTCCATTGTCCGCCAAGTCTTTTTGCCTCAAAGGCTTCACCCAGTTCATGGTAGATGTATGTTTCAATTTCAGAGAAGGCAACCTGAAACATCCGCCTGTACAAATCCTCTGAAGGATCATCTTCTGGTTTTATGTCGTACTTCAAAAATGCAAATGTAAGAGAGCCCTTTGGGCCTCTCATTCTCAATTCCTCAAATTTTTCCCAGAGGAGATGCCTCGTTGTATCTACCCTCGCAAAGATTACACCATCCTGAAATGTGGCAGGATAATCTGCGAGGTCTCTTGCATATTCAAATCCTGCAATATAAACATCATGGTCTTCAACTTTTTTCTTCGATAGGAGGTCTGCGAGGAAAAAAGAAGGCTTCATATGAATACCATATCCAGCACCGTAAAGAAGATTTTCTTTCTCCAGTACCGCATTTGCTCTTTCAACTTCAAAGGGACCATAGACTTGTTCTCCAATGATAATGTCTCCGAAGTCTTTATCTTCAAGCTTCTTCCAAAGGGTCTCCCTCTCAGATATCCACTCAGAAATCTCTTCCTGGTTTATCCTTTCCCAGGGTCTGATACCCTTTTCACTGCGGTAGAGCTCTCTGAGTCTCAGGAGGTGACCACATAAAGAATAGTAACCCCAGTATCTTGCATCAGAGATATTGCAGTTTCTCTTCACACTGGAGATGAGAGTCTTAAAGTCTATCAATGTTTTCCTCTAAAAAATATTGTATCAGAAGAAAGGATGAATGAGTAGCTTCATTGAAGAACTCGTGCAAATTGGTATATTGTAAACTATGAAAAAAATAAAACTCCTCATCGAGTATGACGGAACGGCCTATCAGGGATGGCAGATCCAGAAGAGAGGGCTCACCATACAGGGCATTCTTGAGGAGAGAATAGTAAAAATAACGGGCAGCCAATCGAGGGTTATTGGAGCAAGCAGAACAGATGCAGGTGTACAGGCCTTCGGACAGGTGGCAGCATTCAGGACAGAATCAAGGCTCGACCCTGAAACGATAAAAAAGGCATTGAATGCCCTGCTTCCTGAAGACATAAGGGTTCGCGACGTGTCTGAGGTTGATGAATCTTTTAATCCAAGACACAATGCTCAGAGAAAAAGCTATTTTTATATTATTTCAAAACAGAGAGAATCCTCGGCATTCTTTTACAGATATGCCTGGATGGTCAAGCAGCCCCTTGAGTTGAAATCAATGATGGAAGCAGCACAGATTCTTGTTGGAAAGCATGATTTTTCTTCCTTTATGGGAACTGGCAGCAGCACGAAGAAACCTATCAGGGAAATCTTCTCTTTATGTATAGAAAGGTTAGAAGAAATGGATTTTATGACTATGCGCATGAAAGGTGAATTCATAAAGATAAGGATAGAGGCGAGTGGTTTTCTCAGGCACATGGCGAGGAATATCGTGGGTACTCTTGTAGAGATAGGGAGAGGCAGAATACCAGCGTATCGTATGGATGAGATTTTGAGGTCTCGTGACAGGAGGCTTGCCGGGCCGACTGCTCCAGCGCGTGGTCTTTTTCTGGAAAGGATTATTTATTGAACAATGAACTCATCTAAAAAGTTGTCGATAGTATTTGGATGTGCTCTTTTGTAACACGTCATCTTTCCGTCGGGAGTGAAAAATAAAACGTTGCCCCTTCATTCTCCTTTCCCTCAGCCCATACCCTACCACCATGTCGGTTAATGATACGTTCCACGGTAGCTAAACCAATACCCGTCCCTTCAAATTCCTCTCCGCTGTGTAACCGTTGGAAAGCACCAAAGAGTTTATCTATATACTGCATATCAAAACCAATACCATTATCCCTGACATAGAAAACATTCTCTGAATCCTTAGCGTATCCGCCAACTTCAATCATTGCAGCTTCTCTGGATCGTGTAAACTTGATAGCATTGGCTATGAGATTGGAAAAGACCTGACGTATCATTCCCTCATCCCCACGGGCAGGAGGAAGTGGTTTCAGGCTAACCTGTAGGTTCCCTTTAGTGGTCTCGATTTCATGGAACACTGTTTGTATCAGTGTATCCATATCTATGTCTGACAGTTCAATATCCTTTCGACCTATGCGGGAGAGGGCAAGAAGATCATCAATAAGTTCTCCCATTTTGTACGTATTTCCCTGAATGATATGCAGAAGGCGTTTACCTTCATCGTCAAGTTTATCTAAATACTCCTCAAAGAATATCCGGGAGAAACCATTAATTGCTCGGAGTGGTGCACGCAGGTCGTGGGAGACAGAATAACAGAAGGACTCCAGTTCCTGGTTGGTTGCCTCAAGCTGTGCAGTGCGCTGATGAACACGTTGTTCAAGTTCTTCATTGAGTCTGCGAATTTCCGCTTCCGCCTGTTTGCGCTCTCCTATTTCATCCCTCAGCAACTTGTTTGTTGATACCAGTTCTTCAGTGCGTTCCTTCACCCGTTGTTCCAACTCTTCATTGGCTTTTAGCAGCGCCCCCTCTGCCCGTTTCCGCTCGGTGATGTCACGGGCAATCGATAGACTAAATCGCTGGCTGCCAACGCTGAAAAAGGTTTTGGTAATCTCAACAGGCAGGAACGAGCCGTCTTTTCTTTTTTGGTTTACCTCAAACATCACTTTTTGCGCAGATGTATCCCGGACTTTTTTGGATGCTCCGTATCCTACAGCTTCGAGGTCAATCTCTTTATTGCTTAATTTTAACAGCTCCTCTTTGCTGTAACCGAGCGATTCACACGCAGCCGGATTTACATCTATGAACTTTCCTGTTTTATCATCAATAAATATTCCATCTTTTGCTGTATTAAAAAATGCACGGTATTTTTCTTCGCTTTCCTGCAATGCTTTTTCCATTTCCTTTCTTTTAAAAAATCCAGGTATCTCGTATTTAGTAATCTTTTTTGCCAACTTTGGTTCTTTCTTCAAATAGTCTCCTATGTAACCTTCTATCTTTGAGGGATGTGCCATTATAAAACGACACGCGTCATCCCCTTTTGCCCGGCACATTATTTCCGAGGCAACCAGCGGCATGCCGAAACTTTCCTCGCACCACCCCGAAGAATAACCAGCGTTCATTATGCAAACCGGAAAATCGCTCTTTCTTCTGGACCTCAGCCAGGCATCAGATTCGAACGAAAATGGATGATCATATATAAGGTAGTAACTTTCATCTGGAGCAGGCCTTGATTCAGCAAATATATCAACAAAAGCCCACCCTGAATGTGAGAAATGAACCGGCCCGGCGGAAAGCTTCTCGATGGGATCTTTGAGGTTCATTTTTTTATGAAAGTTTTTCGCATCCTGTCTGCCGATAGCATGGGCTATATCGAAAAGGAGCTGCCTGGCAACATTAAACGCATCTTCCTCGCCCTGATCCTTATATAAATTTTTTATACTCTCGAAAAAATCAATCGACATAGAAGCCGCTCTTACCAAAATATAGCGTTCTCCAAATATTTCAATCGTGCCTTTTGAAGGATCTTCTTTTCTTTTCTTAAAATATTTATTTACGTAGTCCTGAGCTTTCTGGAATATTGGCTCAAACTGTTTTGGAACCTTAACGGTATTTAACATACTGCACCTCGTAGACTGCCGAAGAAATAAAAACAACAAGTTGATCCAAAATGTTCATAGAATATTACCTCTTGGTAAATTGGTCTATAAGTTGTTTTTTTTATTTTCAAAAGCCCCAAAATAGGTAGTTTTAGAGTTAAGGAAAAACCTTGAAAAGTTAAAAAGGAGAGTAATTGTTATAAACGCTGAGGCACCTTCAATGACTGCTAATACCCCATACGTCATATTTGAACTTTCTCGTACCCCATACGAATATTTCGATGGGAAATAATTCATAGTATTTTAAACATTGTTGCTCAAATCTTTTGTATTGTCAAGATTTTTTTCATTATTGATTTTTTTCACTATATTTTCCGGGGTTCCGTAAGGAAAAGATTACCTTTAATATTGACCAACGAACTCATTAAAGTACTATTGAGAATGTTTATGCCCATCGGGAATTAAAAAGGAGGAGCCTTATTTTTTCTTCAATTGGCATTCCATATAGTATAATAATGTCACCGAAAGTCAGGAGGCGCCTTTGGAGAAAAAAATTTCTGTTCAACTCGCCAGTCGCCTAAGGCATCTACCACCTTACCTTTTTGCATCCATAGACAGAATGAAACAGCAGGCGATAGCAAAGGGCTCAGATCTCATTGATCTGAGTATCGGTGATCCTGATCTCCCTACGCCACCTCATATCGTTAAGGCTATGCAAAGGGCCGTTGAGAACCCTGCTCACCACCGTTATCCCTCTTATGAAGGTATGCTCTCTTACCGAGAGGCTGTTGCAAAATGGTATAAGAAGAGATTCGGTGTCAAGCTTGATTCACAGACAGAGGTGCTCTCATTAATCGGCTCGAAAGAAGGCATAGGCCACATCCCTTTAGCATTCGTCGATCCTGGTGACACAGTACTTGTACCATCACCTGGATACCCTGTTTATGCTGTGGGTACTTTGTTTGCTGGAGGAGAAAGTTATCCTATACCACTGAGAGAAGAAAATGACTTTCTGCCTGACCTTGATGTAATACCCAAAAGCACATTGAGAAAGTCGAGACTCATCTATCTAAACTACCCTAATAACCCCACCACAGCAATGGCACCCATGAAATTTTATAAGGAAGTAGTAAGGATTGCATTGAAATATAACATCATTGTCTGCCATGATGCCTCATATTCTGAGATCTATTTTGATAAGAGACCGTTAAGCTTTATGCAGATACCCCATGCAAAGGATGTGGGTATCGAGTTCCATTCTCTCTCAAAGACATATAATATGACAGGATGGAGGATTGGTTTTGCTGTTGGAAACAGAGAGGTCTTAGCAGGTCTCGGAAAGATAAAGACGAACCTCGATTCAGGAGTTTTTCAGGCAATACAGGAAGCAGCTATCGTTGCCCTCAATACAGACAATACTGTCCTCTCGGTGATAAGGAAGACCTATCAGGAAAGAGGAGATGCCCTTTATAGTGGTTTAAAGAAACTCGGTATATATCTCAAGAAACCGAAAGCAACCTTTTACATCTGGGCCAAGATACCTTCTCATTTTGATTCCATGGGTTTTGTGACATACCTGCTGAACAGGGCAGGCGTGCTCGCAACGCCTGGTAACGGTTTTGGAGAGGCAGGGAAAGGCTACGTGAGATTTGCATTAACAGCATCTGTGGAGAGGATAAAAGAGGCAGTAGTAAGGATAGGGAAGATTCTTTAATAGATAAGACTTGTGGCTATAGTTTACATTGGCATAGGTTCTAATCTGGGTAACAGGCAGAAAAACTGTCTGCGTGCAATTGAGCTTCTTGAGAAAAGAGGAATAATCGTCAAAAAGAGATCTTCCATGTATGAGACAGAGCCCTGGGGTGTTAAGGATCAACCTCAATTCATAAACATGGCTATAGAGATAGAGACAGAACTCGAGCCTCATGAGCTTCTCAGGATTTTAAAGGATGTAGAGAGAGAGGTTGGCAGAGGGGTAACCTTTAAATGGGGACCTCGTATCATTGACCTCGACATTCTCCTCTTCGACGATCTTTTTTTAAGGGGAGATAATCTGCAAATTCCTCATCCTTTGATGCATGAAAGAGATTTTGTTCTGAAACCCCTGTGTGAGATTGCCCCGGATAGAATTCATCCCTTGCTGAAGGTAAGCATGTGTGACCTTTTGAAAAAACTCACAAAATCCTAAATCCGAAATTCTAAGTCCTGAACAAATTCCAACTTCTGAATAATAAATTTACCCTGCCGCAAGAAACCATTTATCAAGAATTTTGTAGTTTTTTTCGTCATTCCTGCAAAAGCAGGAATCCAGACACCGTCCCCTGTTTCCACAGAAAACCCTGGATTCAGCATCAAGTGCGGAATGACCCAGAGAGGATTTATGATTTTTGGATTTTGAGCATTTGTGCTTGTTTAGAGTTTCGTCTTTGGATTTAGAATTTTAAGTAAGTCCTTGCCTCGGTCTGCCTTAGGCGGAGACCTCCAGTAACAGCAAGATTGTTAATCCTTTAGGCTATTAACAAAAGCCCTGTTTTCGTTATACCATTGAACAGTCTTTTTAATACCTTCTTCTATGGTGGTCTTTGGATACCAGTTCAATTTATTCCTGGATTTTTCAATATCTGCCCAGGTCGCAAAAACATCAGCAGGATGGCGGGGTGAAAACTTCATGACTGCTCTCTTACCAAGGATATCTTCTATCAGGTTTATCACATACATCAGTTCAACAGGGTTGTCATTGCCGAGGTTGAAGATCTCGTAGCCAAAAGGCTGAAGGCATTTTAGTGTCCCATGAGCAATATCATCGATGTAAGAAAAATCTCTTTGCTGCTTACCGTCTCCAAAAACAGTTATCGGGATACCATTATCGATGTTTTTTATGAATATAAAAATACTCATATCAGGCCTCCCAGCTGGACCATAAACCGTAAAATATCTCGGTATGCTTATATCAAGACCATAAAGATAATGGTAGCTGTAACAGAGAACCTCCGCCCCCTTTTTTGTTGCTGAATACGGTGCTAAAGGAGTATCAGTCTTATCTGCCTCTCTAAAAGGCATTCCATTAAGACCGTAAAGACTGGAGGTTGATGCTAATATGAATTTATGAACACTGTATTCCTTACAGCATTCGAGAAGATTCAAGGTGCCTTTTGTATTTGTATCGAGATAAACCCAGGGATCTTCCAGAGATGCCCTCACCCCGGCCCTTGCAGCAAGATTAATGACAGCATCAATTTTATGATTGGTGAAAACTGCTTTGACTGAATCAAAATCACTGATATCACACTGATTGAAATTGAATTCTGCCCTACTCCTACCCCCTGCTCCTTTAGCCTTTAACTGTGCGAGGCGCCATTCTTTCAGTCGTGGGTCATAATAATCATTGAGATTGTCTATACCAACAGCATTCATCCCTTCATCAAGCAATTGTTCAGAGACCTTCCAACCAATAAACCCTGCACACCCTGTCACAAGAATATTCTTCACAATCTCTCCTTTCTAAACCCTCTTCTTCAGCCATGCCTTGGGATCAACAACCACAAATCCCTTGTTCCCGTCTGAGTAAACGATCTTCGCTATCCTTGAGTTCAACATCATCCTCTTACACATCATGCATGGCTCGGCACAACATTCATTCTTTCCATCATCAACTCCTGATATGTAAATTGTTGCACCTCTTAGTTCATCGACAGAGGCACGAATAATCGCATTTGCCTCTGCATGCACACTGTGGCAGAGCTCATACCTCTCGCCATGAGGAATCTGGAGCTCTTTTCTCGTGCACTTACCCACCTCAAGACAATCCTTCATTCCCGCAGGAGCACCATTGTAACCCGTACTTACGATAATATTATCCTTTGTAATAACGGCGCCATACTTTCTCCTCAGGCAGGTGGCCCTTGTGGAGACAGCCTTTGCAATGCCGATGAAGTATTCATCCCAATCAGGTCTCAGTTTCTTCTTCATGCGATCTCTTGAAAAAATATTTCATGAATCCTTCATTAAGGTTTCGTATGTTAGAATATCATACAAAGAGAAATTAAGAAAAGAAGAACTGAAACACAATACCTATCTCAGATGAGGTTGAGATGCCACAGATTCAGGTCCTTCCGCCCATTTTAAGGAACAAGATTGCAGCAGGTGAGGTTATTGAAAGGCCTGCTTCTGTCATAAAGGAACTGATAGAAAATTCTATTGATGCAGGAAGTACTGATATACGGATTGAGGTTCTCTATGGTGGGAAACGTCTTATTAAGGTTTCAGACAACGGCATGGGTATGGATAGAGAAGACGCCCTCCTCTGTTTCGAACGATACGCAACAAGTAAGCTCCTCAACGAAGAGGATCTCTTTCATATAAGGACAATGGGATTTAGAGGTGAAGCACTTCCATCCATTGCATCTGTAGCAAAAGTGAAACTTGTAACAGCACCCAAAGGGATATATCAAGGTGTCTCTGTAGAAATACAGGGTGGAGAGGTAAAGACAGTCAAGGATTCTCCATCCGTTGGAACAACTATTGAGGTAAGGGATCTCTTTTTTAATACTCCTGCGAGGAGAAAGTTTCTTAAAGCACATAACACAGAACTATTCCACATTATTGACAGAGTCACAGAAGAGGCACTCTCTTATTATGAGATCGGCTTCAGCCTTGTATCTGATAACCATGAAACCATGCGTACTCCTGTCGCATCTTCCTTGAAAGAAAGGATCATGCAGATATACGGAGATGAATTCCTCGAGGGCCTTATTGAGATTGATACTCAAGCAGCAGATATAAAGATGCATTCTTTTATAGCAAAAGAGAGCAATGTGAGAAATAGTAAGGCCTATCAGTTTATCTTTATCAATAAGCGTCCTATCAGAGACTCCTCTATCACGCATGCTGTCTATAGCGCCTATGAAGGAATGCTACCTCAAAAAAAGCACCCTGTTTTTTTCCTCTTTCTCACAATAGACCCCGGGATAGTTGATGTAAATGTCCATCCGTCGAAGCGTGAAGTGCGATTTGAAAATAAAGAAGCTATCTATCATTTTGTACAATCCAGTATCAAAGAGGCCCTTCCCCATATCCCACGGCATATTCCGTATGACTCCTCCTCCCCCTCCCTCATATCCGAAGCACTTGAGCTCGGATACAAGCCATCCCTATCTTTCATACACCTCGGGGATGCTTTCATTGCCTTCTCAGGCCGAGAGGGTTTGACACTGATTGACCAACATGCAGCCCATGAAAGGATACTGTATGAGAAATTTCTCAGAGGAGTCGACATCAATTCACACCGTTTACTTTTCCCTAAGCAGATGAGGTTATCACACAAAGAATATCGTATTATCCTTCAAAATAGCGCAAACCTGGGAGATTTCGGGATAGAGGTAGACGACTTTGGTCAAGATACTGTTATTGTCCGGTCACTGCCTGAAGTCTTACGAGAGGCTGATATCAGAGGTATCCTCTCGGATATTACATCATGCCTTATCGAGGGTATCGCTCCAGATAAAGAACTGAGAGAAGCCGTTGCTGCTAAAATTGCATGCCATCAATCTGTGCGCGGTAAAACAATACTGAAACAGGAGGAGGTCTCTCAATTACTCTCTGACCTTCAGGACTGTCTCCACCCTGATAATTGTCCCCATGGCAGACCAACAAAAATTTTCCTTTCCTTGGAAGACCTGAAGAAGATGTTTAAGAGAACATGAGTCCTCCTGAAACGATAGACAGTCGCTCCGATAATTGAAAATTATCCAGCCAATTGTGACTCAGGTTGTTGACACCCCTTTTCCAATTGTGATAGTTTTATAGATGCCTGAAATGTCAAGTAAAGAAGCCGTAATAAAAGAAGCCCAGAAGTATCTCGCAAGGGGTCAAGTAGAAAAAGCCATCGATATGTGGAAGAAATTGATAAAGGAACACCCCGATGGCAATACCTATAATGCTCTCGGTGATCTCTATCTGAAAACAGGTGATAAGAAGAATGCTGTCGACTCTTTCCATGAGGCTGCAAAATTTTTCATGAACGAAGGCTTTTCTCTAAAAGCACTTGGACTTTATAAGAAAATACTCAATATCAATTCCTCTGATGCCGATGCTTTTTTTGCCCTCGGTCAAATTAATGAGGAGAGGGGCTTTAAAATAGATGCTATAAAATTTTATCTCTCAGCGGCTGACAGTCTTGCAAAGGAAGGGAGAAAAGAAAGGCTCCTTGAAGTATACGATAAGATAATCGCTATTTCACCTTCGAACATTCCTTTCAGGGTTAAGGTAGCAGAGATCTATATAAAGGAAGGTCTCGGCCCAGAGGCAGCAAGGGAATATCTTCATATAGCAAAGCTTTACGAGGAAAAGGAAGAGACAGAGAAATCGTTAGAATACTATCAGAAGTCCCTCGAAATCCAGCCTTCAAGTAAAGAAGCAATCTTAGGAGTCATCCATATCTACACAAAGACAGGCAATCTCGACCTCGCCATTGAACAGATGAAAAGTGCCACCTCCCTCTTCCCACAGGATACAGATATCTACCTCAAGTGCGCTGAGATTTACTCAATGACTGAGAGGCTCGATAACGCTATTGAATGTCTCTCGAAGGTAACGGAAATAGAGCCTGCGAATATCACAGCGGCTATGCTCTTTGGAGAGATTTATATCAAGAAGGGTGACAGAGAGAAGGCATGGATGAAATATCTGAATGTCCTCGATGAGATAATACTGGATATGAACTCCGATGATGCAATAAAGCTCCTTGAGTCTTTTAAAGATATCGACCCCCTGGAGACTGCTAAGAGACTCGTTACACTGTTTCGACAACTCGGTGAAAATCTCAAGGTTGCTCATGAACTTACCTCTCTCGGCAATATATTTACAGAAAAAAACATGCAAAAGGAGGCACTGAACTGCTATAAAGAGGCACTCTTGATAACCCCTGATGACGCTTCCCTCAAGGCTACCGTCACTAACCTCGAGAGGGAAGTACATGCGGAACCGATTCCAGTAAAGGAAGAGAAGACCGTTGATGAAGCCCTTATGGAAGCAGAGGTATTCCTCCAGTATGGCCTTTATGAGGATGCAAGGAATCTCCTCGAAGAGCTTTGCGTGAGGGAGCCCGATAATATGGACCTTCATTTAAAATTGAAGTCCCTCTATATGAATACCGATAACAAGGAGAAGACAGTTACAGAATGCCTTATCCTGCACGACCTCTATGGGAGGGCTGGTGATCGTGGGAAGAGAGAACAGGTAATAAGAGAGGCATACAAAATAAACCCCGAAGACCCGAGACTTATTGGTATGGTAGAAATCCCTGCTCCGGAAGAGATAGTCGCTGTTACGTCCCATGAAGGATTGTCTTTAAAAGATTACCATGAGGAGATTGCAGAGGCTGATTTTTATTCAAAGCAAGGGTTAATAGATGAGGCAAGAGAGATTTTAGAAAAACTACAAAAACTCTTTCCCGAAAATAAAGAGATAAAGCAGAAGCTCGTTTCACTGGAAGCTGTTGAAGTGAAGGACAGAGAACCCGCCTTTGCCAAAGGGAAGATCCCTGAAAAAGAGGAGACACCTGAGCCCATCCTCGACGGTGATCTCCTCAGTATATTCAATGAGTTCAAAAAAGGCCTCGAGACAGAGCTCGTGGAGAAGGATCATGAAACACATTATAATCTCGGGCTCGCATATAAGGAGATGGGATTCATAGACGATGCAATAAAAGAATTCCAGGTATCGTGTAAAGACCCGAAGACCTTTATCCCCTCTTCCAGCATGCTCAGTATCTGTTATAAGGAAAAGGGTCTCTATCCCCAAGCGATAGAAGTCTTGAACAACACTCTTGAGAAGATGGAAAACCGGGATGAGTCTTACTGGGCAATGAAATATGACCTTGCTGAGTCATATGAAAAGAACGGCAATCTTAAAGAGGCTTTTCATGCATATACCGAGGTGTATGGATGGAATGCAAAATTTCGGGGTGTTTCAGGAAAGATAAATCAGATCAAGGCAAAGATACAAAAAATAGCTGAAAAGGGGAAGTCAAAGGATAAGAAGGACAGGATATCATACCTCTAAGGCAAAGCTTGCAAGCTTGCCCGATAGAAACTTCAAACTGGAATTGTGATACGACATGGATTATTTAGAATATTACGGTCTGAAAGAGCATCCCTTCTCAAATGTCGTTGACAACAAGTTTTACTATAACAGCCTACAGCACTCAAATGCCCTCCTAAAGCTGAAATATGCAGTGGATACAAGAAAAGGTCTGGCTGTTGTCATTGGTGACATAGGGACAGGAAAGACAACACTCGCAAGACTGTTTCTTGAGGATTTGGATGAGAGCAAGTATGAGGCAGCCCTTCTGATGGTGGTACACTCCACGGTCAGTGCAGAGTGGCTCTTGAGAAAATTCGCAATGCAGCTCGGTGTTTCCGATGTAAAGGAAGACAAAGTAGAACTTCTCTCTCAGATTTACAAAAGACTCTATGAGATCAAAGAGGAGGGGAAAAATACGGTTGTCATGCTCGACGAGGTACAGATGCTGAGCTCAAAAGGGATTATGGAGGAGTTCAGGGGTTTCTTGAATATGGAGATACAAGAGGGGAAATTGGTCAACTTCATCTTCTTCGGTCTGCCTGATTTTGACAATATCCTTTCCCTGGATAAACCCCTCAGACAGAGGGTTGCTGTTAAGATCAGGCTTCAGGCGTTTTCTGAAGAAGACACAAAGAATTACATTGATCACAGGCTTTCGGTAGCAGGGAGTAATAAGCAGATATTTACAGATGATGCCCTGAAGCTTATATTTCAGTATTCAAAGGGTGTACCGAGACTTATAAACGCGGTCTGTGATAATGCACTCCTTGAAGGGTATCTGCTCAAGAAAGATTCTATTGATGATCAGGCAATAAGGTCGGTAGCTATTGGCCTCGATTTAGACAGCGCTAGTGAATAATATTTCCCTGATCTTCAATGTCACAGAATATTGAGAGAGTTCAATCCTAATCGTTGAAGGATACCAGACATCACCCATCTTCTCCATGTCTTCATAAGAGATATGAAGCTCTCTTGCATCGTCAAGGGAAACCCTCTGCTTTATAGGCAAGATTGTTTTTTTGTCTAACCATATTTCTCTCGAGAAATTTTTAAGCAGATAAGTACCGTCTTTCTCATCAACATCAAAGTTCTGTATATCCCACCAGAAGAGACAATCCCGCAAGCCTTGAGTAAGTAATTTGCCTTTGTTTCTGTCAATTCGAGGATTGCTTTTAATCATGCCCTTTTCGGATGTGACTTCAAGTGCAAGAAATCCGAAGGAGTATACTCGGAGACTGAGGTCACCGTTTCTGGATATATTCAGGACCCCCTCACCCCTCATCTCACTGTCGTCTTTTTCGAAGATTATGGAAAATGTGGTATCTATCGCCGAGATATTGTTCTTTGCGGAGAGAACATCCCTGACATCAATGCCTTCGTATACAGGAATCTCAACCCGTTTCGTTACGCATGAAAATACAAAAATGAGGGCGATGCTAAGTGAGAACAGCCTCGAGAGTTCCTTCAACATTCTTTACCCCTATAATCTCTAGTCCAAAATTATTTTTCATCTTTTCTGCATTTCCTAAGGGCATCACAGCTTTCTTAAATCCGATCTTTGATGCCTCTTTTATCCTTACTTCTGCCTGCGCAATTGCCCTTATCTCACCCGAGAGGCCGACCTCACCAAATACAAAGGTCTTTGGGTCTATGGGGATGTCCTTGAAAGATGAGGCTATCGTTGAGATAATGCCGAGGTCAACAGCAGGCTCAATGATCCTGAGCCCTCCAACAACGTTGACAAATATATCCATTCCACCGAGATTGAGACCTGCCCTTTTTTCGAGCACTGCCACGAGGAGGTTAACCCGGTTAAAGTCAACGCCTATGGTTGTTCTTCGAGGCATCCCGAAGTTAGTCTGGGAGACAAGGGACTGGAGCTCGACCATCAGGGGCCTCGTACCTTCAAGGGCTGCAACCACCGTTGAACCTGATACGTTCAGTGGCCTTTCCAAAAGAAAGAGTTCCGATGGATTTTCTATCTCCCTAAGACCTGCGTCAGACATCTCGAAGACACCTATCTCATTTGTTGATCCAAAGCGGTTTTTTACTGTCCTCAGGATGCGGTATGAATGTCCCCTGTCCCCTTCAAAATAAAGCACCGTATCTACAATATGTTCAAGTACACGAGGACCAGCGATTGCTCCTTCCTTGGTTACATGGCCAACAAGGAATACAGGGATATCTGATTTTTTTGCAAAGATCATCAGCTTTGCAGCGCACTCCCTCACCTGGCTTACAGACCCAGGCGCGGAAAGAATATCCTCTGTATACACGGTCTGGATAGAATCTACTACTATTGCCCTTGGTGCAAGTTTTAATGCTGTATCAACAATACCTCTGAGTGAAGTCTCTGAAAGTAAGATGATATCATTAGAGTTGATCGAGAGCCTTTCTGCCCTGATCTTTATCTGCTCAGGAGACTCTTCACCTGAGACATAGAGGACCTGGCCGTATCTTGAAAGACCTGAGAGGGCTTGTAGGAGTAATGTGGATTTCCCTATGCCCGGGTCGCCTCCAACAAGTACCACCGAGCCAGTAACAACGCCACCTCCAAGAACCCTGTCGAGTTCCTTTATTCCCGTTGAAGTCCTCTGTTCATATCCAGCCTTTATTGAACTCAGAAACTGGGGTTCTGATTTACGGAAATGCCCGAGGGAAGAGCGAGAGGGACTGGTCTCTTTTCTTTCTTCAACAAGGCTATTCCATGTCCCGCAGTCCGGGCATTTGCCGAGCCACTTAGGGCTTGTGTAACCGCATGTCTGACATTGATAAAAGGTCTTTATTTTCGACATAGCATCAAAAAGGGTTCAAGGGATCGAGGATTCAAGCGAAATTCAAAAACTACGAGGGATTAACGGTTTTGTAGAGTCTTGAACCCATGAACCCTCGAATCTTTGAGCCCTGTTTATTTTGATTTAATTATAGCAGAAGTCATACGTATCCAAATACCATATGAGGACATGGATTTATTCCTTTCTGAAATATACAATTTTATGCTATAGTTTAAACTATGAAATTTCTTTTTTCCCTCAGTACAAAAGATATATCTACTAACATTATTTGGATTAATTATTTGGATTAATTAATAAGGAGAATCATGAGAATCTCATTCATTGAAGCAAAATCCCCCAGTGCCAATATTTTTAGCAAGTTCCCGATTCCGAGGCTTGGTGCCGTCCTGCTCTCCACAATTTTGAAAGAACGGGGTTACGATGTAAAGGCCTTTATTGAGGATATTGCTGCTCCTGATTGGTCCTATATCGAAAACTCTGATATCGTCTGTGTCTCTACCATTACCTCCACTTCCAGGAGAGCATATAGGATTGCTGATCGAATCAGGCTGAAAGGAATCCCTGTTGTCTTGGGAGGTGCTCACCCATCCTTCCTTCCAGAAGAAGCAATGGAACACGCTGATTATATAGTACGAGGAGAAGGCGATGAGACGCTACCCGAACTTATTGATTATCTCGAGAAAGGTATTCCGGACATCGCTTCAATAAAGGGACTCAGTTATAGAGACAGTGGCGGCAGTGTTATCAATAATCCCGCGCGACCCCTTATCGAAAACCTTGATATACTCCCTCCACCTGACTTCAAGCTCGTCCCACAATGGAAACCTTCCAACATCTACCCCATTTCAACATCACGAGGATGCCCCTTTAATTGCAAATTCTGCTCTGTAATCCAAATGTTTGGAAGAAAATACAGGTTTAAATCCGTTGAACCTCTGTTGAAGGAATTAAAACATATTCAGTCTTTCTCAAAAGGCAACAAGTTTTTTGTTGATGACAACTTCACTGCAAACAAGGAGCGAACAAAGGAGTTGCTCCGTGCGAAGATTGCTGAGCGCATTACTTTTAAGTGGTCCGCTCAGGTACGGGCAGATGTTGCTAAAGATGAAGAACTCTTACGCCTTATGGCAGATTCAGGCTGTGATACCGTTCATATTGGTTTTGAATCCGTGAACCCGAAAACTCTCGAGGCATATAACAAAAAACAGAACATTGACGAGATCATACACTGTATCAGAAGGGTAAAAGACCATGGAATAGAAATCCACGGGATGTTTGTGTTTGGTGCTGATACAGATACGGTAGATACCGTTAAGAAAACAGCTGACTTTGCCATAAAGCTTCGTATTGACACAATACAATTTTTGATGCTTACTCCTCTGCCGGGCACACCATTCTTTTATGAGATGAAAGAATCAGACAGGATCCTCCATACTGACTGGAGCAAATATGATGGACATCATATTGTCTTTAAACCTCACCTCATGAGCCCTCAAACTCTCCATATCGAAAGTCTCAAGGCAATGGGGCGTTTTTACTCATGGAAATATATATTTAAGCACCTTGCCCATTTTGATTTCTTCCATGTAGCAATTGGGTTATACGGGAAGAAGGCGGTAAAGAGAGCGCTCGATGAAGCCATGGATTATCTCAATTCTATAGGTAAACTCAGAGACCCCCACTTCTTGGACATTGCTCATTAGCCTACTGAGATAAGATTCAAAAGAGAATATCTCCTTTTCCCCTTAGTGTTAGGTCAAGTGTGATTTTTTATTTTTACCCAACAATGCAACATTACAAACGTAAATCAATAACATAGGTTCTCTTTTTGTCTTAATTGAAAATATTAATAGGATAATTTATATAAATATTTTCAAATTATTATTTTGCTTGACATTAGAAAATTATTGTTGTAAGTTTTGATAATAATAGTTCTTCCGATTGTAAAAAGAGGACGGAAAACGGAAGGCCTTTTTAGAGAAGTTTTAAGAGAAGATGGCCGAGCTGCCAAAGGATGAACCTTTTGGTAAGTTCGGCGTTTTTTTGGGTAAAAGGAGGTGAGTATGAATAGTATTAATTTATGCGAAGAAACTGTCAAAGTAGCTTCTGAATTGTATGACAGGAGTGGTCGAGTAGAAGGCCGTGACCTCGATAACTGGCTTGAGGCAGAGAGAATTGTGAGGGCAGGAATGAGTATGAATAACAATAATTTATGCGAAGAAACTGTCAAAGTAGCTTCTGAATTGTATGACAGGAGTGGTCGAGTAGAAGGCCGTGACCTCGATAACTGGCTTGAGGCAGAGAGAATTGTGAGGGCAGGAGAGCAATTTGGTATGAAGTTTATGCAAATGCTGGTGCAGGACCCATCATCTGCAAACACACTTATGGAAGCAATAAAGCCATTGATTGAGCTTGAACAGAAACAGCAGAATGCACATTTTTAAATAATTATTTAAACATCTTGTGATTCCTGTTAAAGTCTAACCCATCACGAGAGGGGAGTGGTATTATTTCATCCTCTTGTTGTCTTATCATATTTTTAATAAACACTCAAAGGTTTTGACTTTTACAGTGCTGTTGCCTTATTCATAAACCTTAGTCTCAATTCTGACTTTCTTGACATAAAAGATCTCGCAGGAGCCGTCGCCGCTATCCGTACGCTTCAAGCTACTGTTCCACCAGAAATTGTCTCCTTTATAGCGGCCCTTCACATTGACCAAATAGCCTTCAAGGAGAACTTTTTGCTTCTTTTTGATGGTCTTTACGGCCTTATAGATATTATCATCAGCGGGAATGATATGGTTGTTTGCAGAATGAGGTATTACAAGGGAATTATTGAATGGACATCCTGCCTTGTATTCATAAAAGTACCACCTGTCACTCTGGCTGTAAGTAATGTATTTATCATATTCCGGTTCTGCCAATTTCCCCCAGACAAGAACAAGGTCAATGGGTGCAACCTCTGCATGCCATCCATCGTGATAACGTTTCCTACTTACCATAATCGCAGATATCTTGTAATTTGCTACAGGAATAATTGTAAACTCACCGTCTTCATTCTTTTTAATAATAGGTTCATTTGAAGTATATTGAATCTGCAAGGGTTCTTGAGAAACATCAATCTCCCCAAATTCCTCGCTTGTTACCTGAGGCCTATCGCATCCAATTATAAGAGAGAGAAGTAGGATTGGTAGAACCAGCCAGATGGTTATGATTCTAATCATGATATAATGACAACAACGCGCCATTATATATAAAGCAGTCCCATCCCTTTACCAGGATGATAGGCCTTTTTAATTGCCTTATTTATGAATTCTTTTGCCCTTCTGACAGATTCAAGGGAAGTATGGCCAAGGGCAAGTGATGCCGTAACAGCAGCAGAAAAGGCACATCCTGTACCATGATATTCACCTTTTATCTTTTCACCCTCTACATCATGAAACTCGCCATCATAATACAGGTCAAGGGCTATCTCATCGAGGTGACCGCCAGTAATGACTACGACTTCAGGACCCATATTTTTCAGAATCTTCGCAACTTCTTCCATACTTTTCTTATCTTCAATTGTGATTCCTGTCAGAACAGATGCCTCATATATATTGGGAGTAATTACCTTTGAGAGGGGAAAAAGTTTTTCTCTCAATACATCTAAGGTACCATTAGTAACAAGACTTTTGCCTGATGAAGAAACTGTTACAGGATCTATCACGAGGTTGACCAAAGAATATTCTTTTATTACGTCGGCAATAAGTTCAACAGCCCAATTACTGTAAAGCATTCCTATTTTTATTGCATCAGGTCTAATATCAGATAAAAGGGTATGGAGTTGTTTTTCGAAAAAATCTCTCTCGACAGGAAGGACAAAATCAACGCCCTCTGTGTTCTGTGCCGTAATGGCAGAAACCACAGAAAGCCCGTGTACGTCGAAGGACCTGAAGACCTTTAGATCTGCCTGGAGCCCTGCACCTCCTGTAGGGTCAGAACCGGCTATGGTAAGGGCTATCTTCATTAAATTTAACTCGTTATTCCCTGTATTTTGTTACGGGTTTCCCTTGTCATTCCCACGAATCCGCCTTAGGCGGAGGGAATCTAGTAATAAAGGAACTGGATTCCTGCTTCCGCAGGAATGACCTTATAAATAATAAGAGTCTGTTCAATTTTTGATATCCTGCGGTCTTGCCACAGGATCATTCATTAAAGTAATTTAAAAATGAAGTCTCATAAGTTGTCACCCTGAAATTGGTTCAGGGTCTCGTAATCGATTGTTTGTTATGCTGAAATAAATTCAGCATAACAATTGGAATAACTTATGATTTTTACTAACTTCAAATACTAAATCTTTATCCCTTTCTTTTTAATGCCTTCTCGACAATCCTGATTGCACAGAACTCCCCACACATTGAACAGACTTCGCTCTCTGTTGGAGGAACCTCTGCCCTCCACTTTCGCACCTTATCAGGATCGAGGCTTAAGGAGATCTGACCATTCCAGTCAAGGTTCTTTCTGCATCTTGCCATCTTCCTGTCAAGTTCCATTGCACCCGGGATACCTTTTGCAATATCTGCTGCATGGGCAGCTATCTTCGATGCAATGAGTCCCTCCTTTACATCATCAATACTTGGAAGCCTGATATGCTCTGCTGGAGTTACATAACACAAAAAGTCAGCACCTGCAGCACCTGCTATAGCTCCACCAATAGCCGCTGCAATATGGTCATAACCCATTGCAATGTCTGTCACAAGGGGGCCAAGGACATAGAAGGGTGCGCCTTTGCAGATCTCCTTCTGGATTTTAATGTTCAATTCGATCTGGTTTAAAGGCACATGGCCTGGGCCCTCAATGATTGCCTGAACACCTTCTTCTAAAGCCCCGTCTCTCAATTCTCCGATAGAGAGTAATTCTTCGATCTGGCTTCTGTCTGTTGCATCCTCGAGGCAGCCAGGACGTAGCGCATCACCGAGGCTCAAGGTCAAGTCATACTTTTTTGCAATCTCAAGGAGCCTATCATAATGTTCGTAGAGAGGATTTTCTCTGTCATTGTAAATCATCCATTCAAGGAGGAAAGAACCGCCACGGCTGACAATATCAAGGATCCTTCCTTCTTCCCTTAACCGTTCAACAGCCTTCCTCGTCAGGCCGCAGTGGACAGTGACGAAATCAACTCCTTCTTCTGCGTGTTCCTCTATCACACCAAAGAGATCATCAGGGGTCATCTTTGCTATAGTGCCATAAGCCTCTGCAGCCCTTATGGCAGCCTCGTATATTGGAACAGTGCCAATAGAAACAGGAGACCTGTTCAAAAGAAGCTGTCTTAGTTCTTTAATAGGTCCACCTGTTGAGAGGTCCATAACAGCATCAGCGCCATACTTAATGAGGATATCGAGCTTCTCCTTTTCCTCATCAAGTGATACCTTATCCTTTGATGTACCTATATTTGCATTAACCTTTGTCCTCAGACATCTTCCTATGCCTATTGGTTTTATGACGTGTTTGTTATTCCTGGGAATTACTGTTACTCCTTCTGCGATGTCAGAAGCAAGCTTTTCAGGTGATATATTCTCGGAAAGGGCAACAGTCCTTACCTCATCAGTAATAATCCCTCTTTTTGCCAGTTCTATTTTTGTCATGTGAGTAACCTCAAAAATACTTCTGTTGTTTCTTTAATACTCTCTGCGATAAGAATTGCAGAGATCAATGCCACACCATCGGCACCTGCCTCTTTTACTTCCCTGACTTTATCCAATTTTATCCCTCCTATTGCAATGACAGGTATCAAGGTTTTAGCTACTACCTTACTCAGGATCTCAATGCCGATTGGCTCACCATATTTCATTTTGGAAGGAGTATGATAGACAGGTCCGAGAGTTATAAAATCCGCACCACCACTCTCTGCCTCAATAGCCTCATCGAGGCTATGCGTTGACACACCGATTATAAGTTTATCCTGAAAGCTCTTTCGTACAGCATGAGCAGGTATGCTTTCCTTTCCAAGCTGAACACCATCTGCCTCGACAGCAAGTGCAATATCAACCCTGTCGTTGATAAAGAGTTTTGCCTCATATGTCTTTGTTAATTCCCTCATCTTATATGCCATATCCAGTAAATCCCTTGTTCCTAAATCCTTCTCTCTCAGTTGTACAGCCTTCGAACCACCCTTGAGTGCTTCCTCAACTGCAGTGAACAGTAAATGGTTATCAGTGAACAATTTCCTATCAGTTATCAAATACAGCTTAAAGTCTATTTGACTTATGACCTCTCACCTCACTTCAAAGATACCCCCCTTCAATTCCCCCCTTACTAAGGGGGGGGTATACAGGGGTTAGAGCATTCCTTCTATTGGACTGCTTGCAGTTGCGTAGAGCTTCTTAGGAATTCTTCCGGCCTTATATGCCAGCCTACCGGCAATAACGGCATATTTCATTGCCTCTGCCATTGCAATCGGGTCTTTAGCGCCTGCTATGGCTGTGTTGATTAGGACAGCATCGCACCCAAGCTCCATTGCAACAGTAGCGTCCGATGCAGTTCCCACACCTGCATCAACAATAATCGGGACATTTACCGATTCGAGGATAATCTTTATGTTATAGGGATTCCTGATTCCAAGACCTGAGCCGATTGGTGCACCGAGGGGCATAACTGCAGAAGCACCTGCATCCACAAGCCTCTTTGCAGTCACGGGGTCGTCATTGGAATAAGGAAGGACGATAAAACCCTCTTTTGCGAGAGTCTCTGTAGCTTTCAGTAACCCGCATACATCAGGAAAGAGTGTCTTTTCGTCTCCTATCACCTCAAGCTTTATGAGATCTGAAATCCCTGCCTCCCTTGCAAGCCTTGCATACCTGAGTGCATCTTCTACTGTGTAGCAGCCTGCCGTGTTTGGAAGGATCTTGTATTTTTGGGGGTCAATGTAATCGAGCATATTCTCTGATTTTCTGTCTATAATATTTACCCTCCTTACTGCAACAGTAACAACATCCGCGCCTGATGCTTCCACAGCCTTTTTTGTCTCTTCAAAATCTTTGTATTTACCCGTACCTACCCAGAGCCTTGATTTAAATTCTATCCCTTTAATAATCAATCTATCATCCATACAGGTCTCCTCTCGCAGGCTAAAACCTGCGGCTACTTTTTCTTTCTATATTGATGGCCGGAGATTGTTATGGAACGGCTTTGAATTCTGTCGAAGACAGAATTCACCTCGGAATCCCGATATAATGTCGGGACGAGCATGAGCGACATAGTGATCTCCTGCCATCATATTTATCCTCCACCAACAAAATTCACGATCTCAACCCTGTCTCCGTCATTCAATCTAAAGGTTGAGTATTCGGACTTCCTTACAATAGATAAGTTTATTTCTACGATAACCCGCCCTGGATCAATCTGCAGTTTCTTCAAGAGCTCCTGAGGGGTCTCCACATTTGACATCTCTAAGGTTTCTCCGTTAACGATCAATCTCATAAAAAACAAAAAACCGCATCCCTGAAGGATACGGTCTGCTTCCCATTCCCTACGCCGGCATTATCCGGATCAGGTTCGCGGGGTCGACATTTTGTCCTCTCAGGCTTTAAAGCCTCCCCCAGGGACAATTTCAGTATAGATTAGTCTTTTCAAGAAAGTCAACTTCAACATAAATCTAACAATATAAATTAGAGTAGGAATCTTTAATTCCGTGAAGGCAGGATATAGTATTTGAACGGTTTATTTTGCCGATACTCCAATGAGAATGTTCTAATTATAAAGAGGCAAAATCCTCGCAGGGCGATAGCCCGAGAATGAGTGAAAATACTATATCCTGCCTTCATAAGATATTTATCTTATGTGCCAAGCATCCTGCCCCAAAGCCATTATCTATATTCATTACTGCAATACCAGGCACACAGGAATTGAGCATGGCAAAGAGAGCTGTAAGCCCGCCAAAGCCTGTGCCATAGCCGATTGATGTGGGAACTGCAATTACCGGCTTGTCTGTAAAACCGCCAATAACAGATGGAAGAGCACCTTCCATGCCAGCAACAACGATGATCACCCTTGCAGCATCGATAGATCCTCTGACATCCCCAAGCCTGTGCATCCCTGCTACGCCAACATCGTAGACGCTCTCAACTCTGCTCCCAAGAAATGATGCCGTGACTGCTGCCTCCTCTGCAACAGGTATGTCAGATGTCCCTGCAGAAAGAATCAGAATGCGGCCCCTTTTCTTTGTTTCTCCGCCGACTGATATTGCACCTGATAATGGATAAAAGACTGCTTTCTTAATGCCGAGTTTTTCATATATCTCCCGATATGCCTTTGTGACTAAAAGTTTTTTGCTTCTTTTATACATAGAACGTGCTATGGCAATAACATCTTCTACTCTTTTACCTTTTGCAAATATGACCTCAGGAATTCCCTGCCTTATATGCCTGTGATGGTCTATCTTGGCAAAGGACAGATCTTCATAGGGAAGATGTTTTAACTTTTTGAAGGCAGCATCAACACTGAGTCTCCCTGACTTTATTGATTCGAGAAGCTTTTTTATTTTTGATTCATCCATGCTTTATAAGTAAAATTCCGATTTTAGTGAACGTCTCATTAAATCACTGACAGCAAGGGCAGGGTCTTTCTTCTCGTAAATTATCTCATATACCTGCTCCACGATAGGCATCTCAATATTGTATTTTCTAGATAGTTCAAAGGCAGATTCTGCAGTTGCAACCCCTTCTACAACACTTATTGTCTGATCCAAAATATCCCTAAGCTTCATGCCCTGTCCGAGTTTAGTCCCCAAGGTGTAATTCCTCGATAGATGACCTGTACACGTGAGAACCAAATCTCCCAAGCCACTAAGTCCAGAAAAGGTCCTTTCATTTGCTCCCATCGCAACCCCGAGCCTTGTCATTTCAGCAAGACCTCTTGTTATGAGTGAAGCCCTTGCATTGTGGCCAAGGCCGAGGCCATCAGAAATTCCAGATGCTATGGCTACCACATTTTTTAAGGCCCCCCCGATCTCTACACCAAGGACATCATCATGGGTATAGACCCTGAAGTTATTCGTATTAAATACCTCCTGGAGTACTAGTCCTGTACCCTTGTCTTCCATCGCAAGGGTAACAGCAGTGGGCAAATTTTTAATTACCTCTTTGGCAAAACTCGGACCTGAAAGTACTGCAACTTTATGTCCAGACAACCCTTTCAATACTGAAGAGATTGTCATGAGTGTCCCTCTTTCTATGCCTTTTGCTGCACTGATGATTATTGCTTCTTTCGATACGAAGGGAAGAGATTCTTTAAAAACAGACCTAGTATACTGTGCTGGTACGGCGTTGAGGATGTACTGTGCTTTATTTACTACCTCACCCACCTGATACGAGATTTTAATGTTTCCAGGAATCCTGATATCTGGAAGATAAATTTTATTGATCCTTGTCCTTTCCATCTCCTCGGCGAGTTCTTTTTCGTAAACCCAGAGTGATATGTCGAAGCCTTTATTTGATAGGAGGCATGCAAGGGTTGTTCCCCAGCTTCCGGCACCTATGACAGCTATATAGCTCATTATGTAATCTTACCCGCTTTTTCAATCTTAGCCCACGTATCACGTAATGTTACTGTCCTGTTGAACACAAGCATACCAGCTTGAGAATCAGTATCAACGCAGAAGTAACCCTGCCTCTCGAACTGGTAACGATTCCCCGGGACTGCATTGGCAATACTTGGCTCAAAGCGGCACGAATTCAATATCTCCAACGATTTCGGATTCATATAAGCTTTGAAGTCAAGACCACCCTCTTCATCGCCTGAGTCCGGTTTCAGGAATAAATGATCGTACAAACGCACTTCTGCCTCGAACGCGTGGGCAGCAGAAACCCAGTGCAGAGTTGCTTTGACCTTACGTCCGTCTGGTGCGTCTCCCCCCCGTGTCTTTGGGTCATAGGTACAGTGTAACTCAACCACTTCGCCGGTTCGCTCATCCTTAACCACATCAACACATTTGATAAAATATGCGTATCGCAGCCTCACCTCACGCCCAGGAGCCAAGCGGAAAAACTGCTTGGGTGGATCCTCACGAAAATCATCCTGCTCGATATACAGAACACGTGAAAAAGGAACCTTCCGTGTCCCCATACTGGGATCCTCAGGATTGTTTATGGCCTCTAACTCTTCCACCTGTCCTTCCGGATAGTTGTCTATAACCACCCGCAGGGGGCGCAGCACAGCCATAATACGCGGAGCCCGCTTATTCAGGTCTTCGCGCAGACAGTGCTCAAGCAGTGCGATATCCACAATGCTTTCTCTTTTAGCAACTCCAATGCGGTCACAGAAGTCTCTGATTGATTCTGGAGTATAGCCCCGTCTCCGGAATCCGGCTATTGTGGGCATCCGCGGGTCGTCCCATCCAGTTACATACCCCCCTTCTACCAATCCTATGAGCTTTCGTTTACTCAACACAGTATGACTGAGATTGAGGCGGGCAAATTCTATCTGTTGAGGATGATAGACTCCTAATTCATCAAGGAACCAATCATACAATGGCCGATGATCTTCAAATTCCAGCGTACAAATTGAATGGGTGATCCTCTCGATAGAATCTGAAAAGCAATGGGCAAAATCATACATCGGATAAATGCACCACTTATTGCCTGTCCTGTGGTGTTCTGCATGCATAATGCGGTACATGACAGGATCACGCATATTGATATTCCCTGATGCCATATCAATTTTTGCCCTAAGCGTGCGGGAACCTTCCTCGAATTCACCAGCCCTCATACGCCCACACAAAGCCATATTTTCTTCGACTGACCGATTGCGGTAAGGGCTCTCCCTGCCGGGTTTAGTTAAGGTACCACGGTACTCTCTTATTTCCTCTGCACTCAAGTCACAAACATATGCCTTACCAGCTTTAATTAACTGAACAGCATACTGGTAGAGCTGTTCAAAATAGTCTGAGGCATAATACAATCTGTCACCCCAGTCGAATCCAAGCCAACGTACGTCCTCTTTGATCGATTCCACGTATTCAACTTCTTCCTTCGTAGGATTGGTGTCATCAAATCGGAGATTACACAAGCCTCCGAATTCCGCAGCGATACCAAAATTGAGGCAGATTGATTTGGCATGCCCAATATGGAGATAACCATTAGGCTCTGGTGGAAAGCGAGTATGAATTCGACCGTCATACTTATTATTCTTAAGGTCTTCTTTAACGATTTCTCTGATAAAGTCAGAGGGTTTGGAACCAGTTTCATTCATAAGAGATAGTTTAGCATAACATTATGTTTTGGCAGGTAGTTTGTTGATATCCAGATATGCCGATAGAAGAACAAATTCAATTCCAGCAGAATTTGGAGAATCGGGCTTTTCTCACCAGTTGAGCTTTGCAATTGACAAAAAAACTTTATAGCGCATACAATTTTGCTATAACGAGTCGGACCAACACCTCGCCGTGGGACGTTCAGTGGCGCGGTGCTGGCCTTTTATATGCAGCTTTCGAAAGCACGCGATAAAATTTATATGGATGTAGTTACAGGATCATTTGGTTATATTGGGAAATATATTACACAAAAGCTTATATCTTCAGGCAAGCGAGTCAAAACAATTACAACTCACCCGGACAAACCAAACCCGTTTGGAAACGATGTAAAAGCCTACCCTTATAATTTCGATAACCCTGAGTTGTTAATTAATGTACTCAAAGGATGTGAAACCTTATTCAATACTTATTGGGTTCGATTTAATTATGTTAAACAGTCGTTCGAAAATGCCTTGAGAAACACGGATATGTTATTTGATAGCGCCAGAAAGGCCGGAATTAAGAAGATTGTTCATATCGGCGTAACAAACTGCTCCGAATCAGACGCACTCCCCTATTACAGAGGAAAAGCTCTTCAAGAAAAAATGTTAAAGGAATTGGGTATTCCTTATAGCATCATAAGGCCAACCCTCGTATTTGGAAAAGAAGATATCTTAGTGAACAATATTGCCTGGACTATTCGTAGGTTTCCACTTGTTCCCATCTTTGGGTCTGGAGATTATAAAGTACAACCTGTTTTTGTGAAGGATGTAGCCTCAATCGCGGTCGAATGTGCCCAGAAAAATACATCTGAGACGCTCGACGCCATAGGACCTGAGACTTTTACTTACGAGGAGATGCTGCGAGTAATGGCTTCCGTATTGAACCGGGATGTGAAGTTTATCCATGTTTGGCCTGATATTGGAATATTTCTGGGTAAGATCATAGGCCTTTTTGTAAATGATGTTCTTTTAACGAAAGATGAGTTGCAGGGGCTTATGGCCAACAAATTGACATCACAACAAGCCCCAAATGGTAAAACAAAATTCACAGAATGGTTGAAAGCAAATAAAGGAATCGTTGGAGAAAGATATACATCGGAATTGGACAGGCACTTTCGTTGGAAACGTTCCTCTTAGCAAAACATAAAGTCGGTCAGCTTTTGCCTTTCGGCCCAAATTCCTTTCGTCAGGAGTTATAGAAACCTATATATGGCTATAGTCGTAATAAAGGCGATCGAAATATGGATTCTGTTTGTAGCCGCTGCCACCACTTCATTTTAACTGCGAAGGACTTTAACAAATTCATTAAGAACTCTTTCTGCTTCAATACCAAGCGGGTCGCTCCACTCCTTTCGGTCATCCTCGCCAGCATGGTTCACAATGACACGGGTATAGAACGAAGATGCTAATATCTCCTTATATGCTGATCGTGCTCGTTCTTCTATTTTATGAGGAGGGTCTTCAGCACGTCTTTCAAGCTTAGCCTTCATGACTTCATAAACGATTTCCTCTGATGGTTTATTACTGGTTTTCACTGCTTCTTCTATTTCCTCATGAGAAAGAGGCAGGAGGAATACACTCTTGATTTCAAAGTCTAAATCGGATTGACTCTTAATCCAATCCATCAGGGCTCTACCAAGTGTGTGGAAGACTTCAGCTAATACAATATCGTAGCCCTCCAGAAGTTCACGAACTTGACTAATATCAACGGCTTGAACATCTGTTCGCACATTGGCAACAATAAATTTATTCTTGTCCAATTGATCAAGCATGCTACGGGGTAGAAAATAAAAGTCTATTCCATGAACCTCGTAAGTTCTTGTTTCAGCTTTAAATCTTGGCTTACGGCTGGTACAGAGAACCAGTTCTGCAAGCTTAATCTCAGGATGGTATCGACGAACTGCCTGTTTCAATGGTCCTTTGCCCACACATGAAGGACCAGATAAAACGACTAATTTCTTCTTTGAATTATAAGCCATCAAATGAAATCAGTAATTTTATCTCACTTTTATCAAATTACAAATAGAAAGTCAACCCGAACATCTCCTTCTCACTTTCTTCATCAAAGACGCATGTCAGATGTTTTCACGAAGTGCGCATAACACCTACTTATGTGCAGGTATGGAGGCAATAAAACTGTTACGAATTTCTCACAGAACTCCTCACAATTATTGAACCCGACAATTATGAGTATTTCTTTTGAAAATCAATTGTCAATAATGAAGATTTGTACTCTTTCTTCTCTTTAAATTAATTCATCAGTCGTCATCTTTTTAGTCTCAATGTTTTCTTCGATCTCACATAAGTGAGTAATTTCTTCTATTTTTAGACCCTTGCCCCTCAGTTCTCGAATAAGAAGCTTGTATAAAGGATGTAGTCTTCCCGGATTATGGTAAAAAAGGGCTGTTTCGTACTTTTGTATTTGCTGGTAGGCCTGATCTAATAATTGTTTAAATTCAATCTTATTTTTTAGCACTTTACCTGGGTGTTTTTCGTACCAGGTTATCTTGTCATGAGGAAAAACAAATGCATATTTGTCAGAAAATATAGCCCATTCTACATTCACCTTTTCACATTGTCTAATAAATCGCTGAATGAAGGAGGCATTATAGAGATCTTTAGGGAAGACTTTCTCAGGAGTGTCCATGAAATTATCGTTTTTCTTGGCACTACAATGGGTAAAGTATAAAGCTCGCAATTCTCTCGTTCTCTCAATATTATTTAAATACTAAAGGGGTAAAGTATAAAGCTCGCAATTCTCTCGTTCTCTCAATATTATTTAAATACTAAAGCCCTATTTTCGGGCATATATCATTCAAGTAACATTCATGACATTTTGGATTTTTAGGTAGGCACCAATTCCTACCTATAAACCATGTTGGATAATCCAACTCTCCAGGGTATTCAGGATTCAATCTCCTTGCTGCATCAATAACTTCTTTCATCGTATCCCTCTTTACAAGCCCAGTTCTCAGAAAGGTTCTCCTGACCATTTCGTCGTATGAAACATCAATTTCACTTTTGTGTTTTACATCAACCCCCAATTCTCTGAAAAATATATTTGTAACCATAGAAGCCTTTTTTTGGCCTATTCCATCAAATTTTACGAGTCTATTGTACAGCTCTTTAGGTTCCGGTTTATCTACCCATATGTTTTTAGCATTGCTATTATATTTTTCTTGAAGCAATATACAAGCGTCTCGAATCCTTCTGGACATAGTTCGCCAGAATCGATGCAATTTTGGTTTCTTTTTAAAGGCCTCTTTTATCTTTTTTTCAGACATCTCAGCAATCTTCGCCGTATTCAGATGACCGAGCCTTTTTTGAAGCTCATAGGGGAGCGCCCATGCTCTTTCTGCATCTATTCCTTGATCAAATATTACAGCAAATAGAAATGCATTTGAATCTTCATGAATCAGCTTTTCTGCATCAACGTCAGGAGTAAAAATCCATGTTCTATGCTTATTCAATAATTGTCTTCCAAACTCAATAAGCTTATCTCTTATGGTCTCTTTATCTCCCTTATTGGTCGCCCTCAAGTTCGCTCCACAATGAAAACAGTAGTTACTTTCTTCTGGATTCAGAGTTTGGCATTTGAAACATTTTATGCCGAGTCGTTGACCACAGTTATTACAAAATTTAGCTTTCTCTGTATTCTGATGGCGGCAATGAGGACACAATTTTCCTTTTTCTCCTTCCTTTTCCCAATTTATTTCCCTCTGACGAGGAGGAGTTATCCCTCTATAATCGCGTAAGGTCTCATTGATCTTCGAAATTGCATCTTTAGATAAATTTCTGTCTTCATATATTTTTTTAAGATCACGTAGAAAGTTCATAATGGTTCCATCATCAATATAGCGGAATAATCCATTGCCCCAAGCATGCCTATCCGGAGCATTTGGGTTTTTATAATATTCCCAAAATTTAATATTGATGCTTGAATCTATCTCAACGGAGTTTCTTGGGTCGCCATAAATTACCGTTTCTTTTTCTTGTCCCTCCGTAATATTATTTATTTTCATAAAACCAATAATTTTCCTCTCGGTCTCTGATTTATCAGGTTCCAATGTTGTTAATAGAGCAATTTTCCCGACCTTTGCATTTAAAATCTTCCTCGGTCGCTCAACTTTCGTATGATCCCACCCCGCTCCGTATCTCCATTCGGTAAAAATAATACTTTCATAGCATGGATGGTTTGTTTCATTGGGACGTCCTTCGAATGTCCGGCATGGAGCCTTTTTACACCATACTCTGTTTATGGAAATGTTGTGATCGTAAGCCTTTTTACTACAAATACCTTTAAATCCAGCATCATTCCATGTACATTTGAAGGCTAAATTACTATTCTTTTCACTCATGTTTTTAACTTCTAATGAATTATTAATAAATCATCCTTATTAGCTTTCCAGACGATCCAACAATTGGTCACCTTTTTAGGCTCGATAATTTCCTATCAGCTTACATATTTGTACCAGTAATCCTCAATAATTTCAATAGATATGAGTTGCGTAGTAGCAAGTGATAGATGCACATATGGACGTGGGGCGTCGAATGCGGCTTACAGGAAGAAGCTGACAAGAAATCTTCCTTCATATAAGGGCGCATATCGGATACTTCTCCTTAAATGCAGATTAGGGACAAATATTACATTTACAGAAAGTCTAAAGGTTACCTATTGCCCTTTGGAAGTATGGGAGTTAAATCTTGTATCCTTGATAAGCTACTAAATAATCATTACATAATGAATTGCTACCAACTATGTGCCAGTCTGATACCCCAGGACTTGCTGTCTGTATTGGCCTCTATCTGCCAGCCTTTATAGGGCTTGGTGAAAATGTAGCTGGAAACAATTCCAATTGCAGCTCCAGCAATTACGTCATGCGGATGATGCGCCCTACACGCTACCCTGCTGTAAGCGATAAACGACGCCACAGCGTAGGCAGGCACGCCATACTCCCAGCCGTAATGTTTGCGCAAGAACTCGGCCTACGAAAAGGAAAACGACGCATGTCCCGAAGGAAAAGAGTGGGGGCCACCAATGGGTCGCTCCTCTTTGATGCTGTATTTGAGGGCGTAGGTGACACCAAGCGTCAGCGCAGCTGACTCGCAGAACTCCAAAGCCCCCTTGCTGTCTCTGTGGCTGATGGTTAGCCCTGCAATAGTGGCCGGCAAGGCGTATGTCAGAATGTTGCCAGCTAACTGAACCCCATCGCCGGCATAGGCCCACCTGACATTCGCAAAGCACAACAGCATGCCGATGCAAACAAAAAAGATGCTTATTTTTGTTTTCATATTTTCTCCTTCTGCTTTTGCACGGTTTAATATATGGCAGCTATTATTTAAGGGTTTGTAAATAAATGACAGAAAAGCCCTGCCCTGTTTATTGATTTCAAGTTGACCTTTCCCCGAAAAAGTGGACACATGATTAAGTTTCATTAAGAAGCTTTTCATACTGCTCTGGGCTCCTGTACCCTAATGCCGAATGCCTTCTTTGACGATTATAAAACACTTCCACATA
>Ga0315282_10002766_pt1 | contig 31852 bp, 34 predicted proteins | sample YL17G07_20_MG_FD_203693 | JGI IMG/M metagenome (GOLD analysis project Ga0315282, IMG submission 203693) | Sediment microbial communities from Yellowstone Lake, YNP, Wyoming, USA - YL17G07_20 | ecosystem: Environmental > Aquatic > Freshwater > Lake > Sediment | place: USA: Wyoming | collected... | reverse complement strand
TACCTCAAAAAAGAGGAGGAGGCGGGAAGAGTCCTTTTTGTCGTGGGTAGTGGGTTTAAAGACTATGAAGAAGAGGCAGAGCGCCGGCTGGCTTTTCTGAGGCAAGGATTAAAGACGCTAGAAGGCATACAAGCAAAAACAGACAAAATCATATAATTCAAACCCCCAATCCCTGATTTAATCTCTCTTAGCACCTAAATCTTTTTGCCACCTTTGTTAATGCGGCTTCCCTGTCTGGAGAGTGGGAAGTCGGTTCAAGGTTGCAGTAACCACCGAGACAGATCGACAACTGCATAAGTAGATAACGGGGAACTCGTTTCCCCGTTTTTTGGTCTATTTGGTGGAAGGATTCCTTTTTCTTTCAAATAGAAATAGAGACCGCCCAGATTGGATTCCTAAGCCAGTTCCAGTCGCCCCTCTCACTCACGCCGCTTGATCTCAAGTTCATCTTTCTGGGAAGTCATGTAAATGGTAGGGTATTCAATCTTCCCGGCAAGCCGCAAGGCTTCAAGGTAGTCCCAAAACGTTTTTTCAGTTACACCGTATTTAAGAGCCAAGGCCCCAAAGAGTTTACCAAATTTAACCTTACCTCCATTCTCTTTGAGAATGGTTAAGATCTCTTCTAGTTTTTGAACCCTGTCCTTTGCTGTAGGCATACAGACACCCACAGAGAGATACAGACACAGAGATATATTAATTTTGTGGTGCAGCCCCGGAGGCCGATATGAAAAAGCCCTAGTTGGCGGACTCGATCAGGGTCCTCCTCCTCAGGGCCTCGGTCTTCGCCGCCAGCTCCTCAAGCCGCCTGACCCTTTCCTCCAAGAGGCGGCGCTCCTCCTCCAGCCGGTGCCTTTCCCCCTCGTGCCTCTTTGCCTCCTCCTCAAGCTGCCTCCTCGTCTCTTCCAGCCGCCCCTCGAGGGCCTTGACCTTCTCTTCCTCGCTAAAGATCGTTAGAGCCGGCAGAGCCTTCTCGTACTCTGCCAGGACTCTCTTGACTATTTCGGGGTTGGACGTCTCTTCCAGGGAGGGCAGGAAGTAGGCCTGGCTTATGCCTCCTCTGTGACCCATGAAGGCTTCTACAAGGTCCTGGGGGATCCCCGACAGTGAGGCCCACGACTTGAAGAATTTTCGTAAGGTGTGAACGTGGACCAGATACCACTCCCTGCCCTTGGTTGCCTTGTTCGCCCTCTTCAGGAGCTGGATCCACCGGTGCTCTGCCGCGCTTATGGATATTGGCAGCCCCCTAGGCCTTTCCCTCCCTATCATGAAGCTCTCGGGGGTTATCTTCTCGCCGTTAAGCTCCCGCTCTCTCAGGTAGACGGTAAGGATCTGCTTTGCCTCCTTGCTCATGAAGGTGATGTACCCCTGGCGCATCTTTGTGATCTCTGGGCTTATCTTGATCAGGGGGCAGTCGTAACCCATGTCTACGTCCTTCAGCTTCAGCTTGAGGAGGGCCCCTATCCTCATGCCGGAGCTTATGAGCGCCGTTACCATCATCTTATCGGTAAGGTCCGCACCATTGAGAATATCCCTCAGCTCCTCCTTCGTTGGCAGGCGCTCCTTCTCTACCTTCCAGACCTTTGGGAGCTCTATGGCCTTCCAGTCGAGCTGGATGCTGTTGAGGACGCACCACTTCTTTATGGAGGTGAACCAGGTCAGGATCGTCTTTGGCGCCAGCTTCTTCGCTACCTGCATATCGATGTACTCATTGATGATCCCCATCCAGTCAAACTTTCCCCGCTTGGCCTCATCCGGCTCCTTGCCGAGCCAGGCAAAGAAGGGCCTCAGGTGATCGACGTAGGTCTTGACGGACTTGGTGCTCTGGCTCCTCCTGTAAACTCTGGCAGCCAGGACCTTCATGGACTCGTTTCTGTTGATAAATTCAGCGGTGGACTTGAAGAGACCGCCGTACATCTCGTTTGTTGTATCGGTTGCCATGATTAAGCATTACGCCCTTGGCACATATAAAGATTTCTCGGCTGAACCATAGACTAAACTAAAGCGTGCTCGGCGGACCTTCCGCACTGGCAGTCCCTCTCCTTGAGCAGCTTCGGTATCACTTCCATTATGAGCGACTTGACCTTCTCCACGTTCGACTTCATGGTAACGGCCACCTCCTCGGCGGTCACGGGCTTGTTAGCCCATACGTCGTAGTCGGTAACCGTGGCGAGGGTGGTGTAGCATATGCCTAGCTCCCTAGCGAGCGAGACCTCCGGGACTAGCGTCATGCCTATTATGTCCGCGCCCCAGCTCCTGAAGAGCTTCGACTCTGCCCTGGTAGAGAACCTCGGACCCTCTATGCAGACGTAGGTGGCAGTCGAGTGGTAGGGGATCTTCAGCTTCTTTGCGGCCTCGACGCATAGCCAGCTGAGCTCCGGGCAGAAGGGGTCGGCGAGCGAGAAGTGCCCGACGACCGCGCCGTCGTAGAAGGAGTACTGCCTCCCCTTCGTGAAGTCGATGAACTGATCCGGTATGACGAGGTCTCCTGGCTTCATCTCGTCCTTGAGGCTCCCCACGGCGGAGGGGGCGAGTATACGCTTTACTCCTAGGTCCTTCATCACCCATATGTTCGCCCTGTAGTTTATCAGGTGCGGCGGGATGGAGTGCCTCTTGCCGTGTCTGGGCAGGAACGCCACCTTGATCCCCTTAAAATCCCCCACGGATATCGTGTCGGAGGGGGCGCCGTAGGGGGTGTACATCTTAACCTCGGACACAGACTCGAACATGGCGGGATCGTAGAAGCCGCTTCCGCCGATAATACCAATCTCTGCGCTACAGGCTTTAGCCATACTGACACCACAGAGGTCTATACATCACGAATTATAAAACTATTTGGAGGCAAGCCTGTAGCCTCCCTTCTCCTTGGTCAACACCCTTTTTTTGAGGAGATGATCTAGCGCCCTCTCGTAGTACCACCTGTCGAAGGTGACGCCGTACCACTCAGGGAACTTGTTGACGATGCCGTCCAGGTCCCACGTTGTCTTCTCCTTATCCTCGGTGACTATCCTCTTGAAGAAGCCGATGATGTCCTCCAGCCGCGTCCACGGGTACTGGTACCAGACCCACCCCTTCACCTCCTCGGCGTAGAAGTCAGGCTGTATCTTGCTGCTACCGGATAACCACTGCAGCGTGGCCACCTTGAGCTCGTCGGGCTTGCACTTCGTCCATATGTGATCCTTGGCGATTATTATGGAGTCGCCCGTATCAGCGATGTCGTCGACGATGAGGGCCCTTCTGTGGTTCAGGTCGCATTCGAGAGGGTACTTTACCCCAGCCTCCTTGGCCATCTGTGCCGCTGACGGCCAATGGGTTACTTGGAGGGATACAAGCTCGCCCACCACCAGCCGGTCGCATATGAGGCGCGCGGGTACGTATCCGCCTCTGGAGATTGCAATTATTACGTCAGGTCGCCATCCAGACTCGTAGATCTTGTTGCTTACGATCCTGCTCCACTCCTCGACCTCGTCCCACGTAACCTTCTTAGTGTTCACCTTCGGCAAAGAATTTCACCGACAGATAATTCTGTCGAGACACTTTATAAGGATAAGCAGATCAGATGGCGGAAAAAATTGTAGAAATAAAGGATTTTACGGATTCTGCGTGAATATGTTCGAATGCTTGCCTCGGGCCCTGCAGACGACCCTCCAGATCTCTAGATCATTCAGATTTCATCACTCCTACTGGGCGTGTATGTAGCTGATCTCCTGTACTGCGCCGTTTGCGAACGTGCCCTCCCACATTATCCGGTGAGGTATGCCCACGTAGTTCGGGTCTGGGCATATGTAGTCCGCGCTTACGCTGGCGCCTGAAAGGTCGCCTTTTATGACGACCGTCCATCCGCCGCTCCTGAATGCCTCCTTTTCATAGCTCCAGCTAGGAAGGCCCATGAACGCAGCGGCGTCCTCATGATGGGTAGCTATGTAATTCATAGCAGCGTCCCTGATCACAAGGTAGTCGTCAGGGTATGTAGGGGGCGCTGCGATCGCCTGTATTATGAGCGCCGAGGCGGAGACCGCGACCAGCACTATTATGGGCAATACGATTACTGCCATCGTCCTCAATTTTCTCACCTTGCTATACATCACTAATAGATACAAATAATTCTATACAATAGAACACATCCGCATGGAAGATTCTAAATTTAGAACGAGTTTTTACGAACCCGGGTTCACATCCCTATAACCCATTAATATGTAACTTTATATCATATCACGATGGATTTTATTCCGGTGTGGTTTCTGAAGACATACTCGCAGTCGGCAATATACCCGGTGGAGAAGAAGGACAGAGTTCTTACGGTGCCTGACGTCTTCCTGCTGTGGGCTGGCTCAGCGGTAGCCGTTGACGTCTGGTATAGTGGCGGCTACTTGTCACCAATAGGCTGGCTGCCGGGGATCCTCCTCATAGTCCTCGGGTCCTTCGTGGGTAGCGCTATCTTCGCTGCGGCCGGGGTCATAGGGAGCGACCTCGGCGTGCCGTCCATGGTCTCCGTCAGGCCTACCTTCGGTATAAGGGGGTCATACCTGATGAGTGCACTCAACTACATAACCCTGGTCGGCTGGACAGCTTGGATGATCGCCATAAACGCCTCTGCGGCAGACCAAGTCGGTTCGATGGTATTTGGGTGGGCCGGGTTCCCCTACTGGGTCGTGGTGTGCGGGATCCTTTGTACGGCATTGGCAATATTCAGGGCGGAGGGCTGGAAGTGGTTCACGAGGGCATCGGTGACCGCTCTCATCATCACCACGCTTGCCATGAACGTTCTGGTCTTCGCATATTACGGGTGGGGCTACCTCGCCTCCCAGCCCTCGTGGGGGATGCCGCCAGGCGTCGCCTTCGACCTATCCCTGATAATACCGCTCTCCTGGGCACCCCTAGCCGCCGACTATATGCGCTTCTCGAGGTCGTCCAGAGGAGGGTTTGTGGGAGCCCTCTTCGGGCAGGGCACCGTGAACTCCTGGTTCTACATTACTGGTCTCGCCTGCGCCCTCTCCTTCGGAATGTACGACCCGACGGTCTACGTTACGCAGGTGGGCGGTCTGGCATTCGGTGTGGTTGCTCTATTCGTGATATGGTTCGGGACCATAACAACAACCTTTCTGGACATCTACTCCGCGAATATGTCCATCATAAATGTCTTCCCGAGGGTGAGGGAGTGGCAGGGCAGCCTAATAACCGGCGGGGCAGGCACGGTAATAGCGTTCCTGCCGTGGCTGAGCGCCTTCGTCCAGTTCCTCTACCTGATAGGTGCGATCTTCGTCCCGCTCTTCGCCATCGTGGTGGTGGACTACTTTATCATAAGGCGGAGGCGTTACAGCATTGAGGACCTGTACAATAGGTCGGGGGCATATTGGCATACGGGCGGTGTGAGCGTAGAGGCGATCGCGGTATGGGTCTTGGGCGTAGTGGTCTATTTTGCGGTTCAGTATCTGATTCCCGAACTCGGGGCGACCTTGCCATCGTTCATAATAACCGCAGTGGTTTACCTGGCAATCAGCAATCTCCGGAGCAGAACACAGTGAGATCAAAAAGTTTTATACCCAGTCCTTCTTGATGTTCGCTGTTGATGGGTCACCATGGCACCGATCGTCGTGATCAGGGATCTCGTGAAAGAGTACTCGGGCAGGAAGGCGCTGGACGGCGTCTCCCTCGAGATCAATGAGGGGGAGATCTTCGGGCTCATCGGTCCCAACGGCGCAGGGAAGACGACCACCCTGAGGATCCTCTCCACGATAATCAAGCCAACCTCGGGCCACGCAGAGATCTGCGGAAAGGACGTGGTCAAGGAAGGGGGTGCGGTGAGGAGGCTCATAAGCTACCTGCCCGAGGAGGCGGGTGCGTACCCCAACCTATCGGGATACGAGTACCTCAAGCTCATGGCATCATTCTACTACGAGAAGGGCGATGAGATCAAGACGGCGGTCATTGAGGGTGAGAAGATCGCCAGTTTGGGTGATAGGCTGAGGGACAAGACTTCGACCTACAGCAAGGGAATGAGGAGGAGGCTCCTGCTCGCTAGGACGCTCATGATCAGACCGAGGTTGGCGATACTGGACGAACCGACGTCGGGGCTCGACGTGACCCACGCCTTCCATCTCAGGAACGTGATAAAGTCGTACTCGAAGGAGCATGATATGACCGTACTGCTCTCCAGCCACAACATGCTGGAGGTGGAGTATCTCTGCGACAGGGTGGCATTCATAAATGAGGGCAGGATCGTAGAGGTCGGATCGCCATCAGACCTAAAGTTGAGGCACGGCGCCGCCAACTTGGAAGAGGCATTCGTGAAGGTGGTCAGGGTTGCCTAAGGGTCTCAGACTGCTCATTGCGAAGGAGGTCAAGGACCTACTCAGGGATCCGAAGATACTCATAGGGATGATACTCTTTCCGGCGCTACTACTACCCCTGATGGGGGCTGCCATAAACGTCTCCACTGGGTCCACCATCGAGAAGGCCTCGGGTAATCTGACCGCTTACATAATCGATGACGACGGTGGGTCGGTGGTCGGCGACCTACAGCGGTACGCCAGTGAGAACAGGATCAACCTGACAGCGACCAGCGGAGACCCAGCTGACGTGGTAAAGACCCTGGAGGGGGGAGGGACCCTCGTATACGTGCCCGCTGGTTTCTCCCAGAACGTGACCTCGAATACTGTTGGCAACCTGATCATCTACACCAACTTCAAGGAGTTCTCCATAGTCGAGTTCATAAAGTCGCAGAGGGTTAGCGACCTGATCAGCGCCTTTGAGGACGCCGTCATCAAGAAGAAGGTGGAGAGTGGCATACCCGGCAGCGATCCGAATTCCGTGCTGAACCCGATATCGGTTGAGCACGAGTCGGTGATCAAAGGCATAGCCCAGCCCATCAGCCCCGCCCTTCTTCAGAGCGTGGTGAGGCTGCAGGGGTTGATGGGGCCCCTAGTGATAATGATCGTTCTTATACTGGCCATGCAGGTTGCTGCCACATCCATGGCGGTTGAGAAGGAGGCGAAGACCCTGGAGACCCTACTGACCATACCCGTCAGCAGGCTCAGCATCCTCTTTGGGAAGCTCGTTGGGTCGGTAACGATAGCGCTCTTGGCTACCATCGCAAACGTCCTTGCCTTTACGTACTACATTGGTGCGATAACCAGCCAGATACCCACTGGCGCCGGGGGACCAGACCTCATAGGCCTGGGCCTCGTTCCGTCCGTTCAAGGCTACCTCGTCCTGGGACTGACCCTCTTCGGAGCCCTCATCTCGGCACTAGCCTTGGCACTCACGCTCGGAACACTCTCGCAGGACGTCAGGGGAGCACAGTCCATCATAGGGATCATCATTGTGCCAGTCTTCCTGCCGACAATATTTCTGATGATGGGGGACATCTCGACCCTCCCTGCCGCGATACAGGCTGTCCTCTATCTGATACCCTTCACCTACCCTGTGCTTGCCTCTCAGGCGCTCTTTACCGGCAGCTACGGACCGATCCTGCTCGGGCTCGTATACATGGCTGTCTTCACCTTCGTCACGCTCTACATAGCGGCCAGGGTATTCAGCACAGAGAAAATAATGACGGCGAGGCTGGCGTTCAGGCGCAAGGGGCGCAGAGGGGCGGAAGGCGGGCAGTAAACGCACCAGTTGTTGATGGTGGAAGCGGGCAGTCCTCCATAACTTAAAAAGGTTTAAAACGCCAATCATTAGATGTATAGAAGGGGATATTGAGATGGTCTACTGTCCAAAATGCGGCACGCAGAACGAGGATGATGCAAAGTTCTGCAAGAAGTGCGGAGCTGACCTTTACCTGGGGGAGACCGTGGAGAAGCGCGCCGAGGTGTATGCAGGCCCCTCCAGGAGACGTATGGACGAGGAGTGTTTCGGGCTACCTTATGGCGGTGCGATTGCGGGCGTGATAGTCGGGTTGTTGATCATAATCATCGGGTTAGGGATGGTATTCGGACTGAACGTCTGGAACTGGTTCTGGCCTATAATAATCATCATAATAGGGGTGCTGATAGTCGCTGGAGCGATCTACGGAAGGCGCAGGTATCGGTAACAACGACCCTTTTAACTTTATCGGCGGGAAGTCCCCAAACTTTACAGTGGATCAAAACTTTTCACCTTCATCCACCATCCCCACATGCCTCAATCATAGTTAGTATGTGTAGAGACGCTACAAGCTTTACTGCCTCGACGATCACATGCACCTTCCTTCTGAAGTTGAGGAGCACCCAAAGGTTGTAGAGCAGCACCGCAGTGAAGAAGTAGAGCACCCTCGTCCTGTACGCCTTTGATGTCGTCCTCGGCAGGAACATCCTTATCATGCGGTAGGCGGTCTCTATTCCCCACCGTTGTCTGAAGGCTCTCCTTATTCCCCTGGGGCTCAGTCCGAGGTTCGTGGCGAAGGCGTACAGCTCCCCGCTCTCCATCATGGTCACGAGCCTGAACGTGGCCTGTTCGTCCTCCCTCCTCCTGTGGCTCCTCGACGTGTAGACGCGGTCCTGCCCCGCCTCGAGGCGGGTGTGAGCGGGCATGTGCACCACGTACCTGATGCCCGAGGATTCGAGATACCGTATCAGCTCCGCAGAGTAGTACCCCCTGTCGAGCAGGAGGTACTCTATGCGTATGCCGAGGGCGGACACCTGCTCCACGAGCCTCCTAACGTGGTCCACGACCGGCCCCGTTGTGAGGGGCACCACGGCGACGGTGGCCCTCTGCCCTTCCGTCAGGACGCTGGCGGTGGCGAACCTGTAGGCGTAGTTGGTGCCCCTCTTCCGCTGCGTCCCAACGACCCCGTCGGCTGCAGGATCGCCGTAGAACATCTCGTCGTGGGCATCTGTGGCCAGCGGGACGGGTTTGGAGAATGCCCCCCTCGCGCGCATCTTCTTTATCAGCCCCTCGTTTGCAGGGAGGGAACCCGATGGATCCTGCTGCCTCAGGCGGTTCCTCATGGTCTGCCCGCACTGGCCAAGACTTGCGGCCGTGCCCTCGACGTAGGCGTTGTTAAGTGCAGCGAGGGTGACCACCCTCAATGTCTCCTCGAGGCGGTCAGCAAAACGGAAACGGAAGAAATCGGCCAAGCCGTGCTTAAGAAATAAGTAGGTACTTGCACGATCAGTAGATCGGGGGATGCGCCCGTGCTTAAATCTGCTTCTATGGTAGAACATGAGGTAGATTTATGGGCCATTCCCCAATAACTTTTGATCTACTGTTTAGGTTGGGGATGAAAGCCGAAAAAAATATACCGCAACATGTCGAAAAATACAGTCAAGTAGGGAGGGGCTACCCCGAATCTAAGCCCGTGGAGGCTGCGACCTCCGTAACCGACGACCCTTCGGGGAATGAGGGTGAGGGACCGAGTCCAGCCTGTGAAGCAGGAACCGGAAATTCCACGAAACGCTCCCCAAGGCAGAGGCGGTGCGGGAGTAAAAGAGAAGGAAAAGTGGAAGCCCCAGCCTTCAGGCTGCGGGAGGAGGTCACATCAGAGATAAGGTAGAATTAAAGGGGACGAGTGAAATAATGTATATTCTCTCCCTCCATCTTTTTTTGTCCTTCAGAGGTTTGATGGTAAATTGATGGTGCTTGGTATTTATAAAATATGAAACTATGAGCTACAGCCTGAATTGAACTTCTTCAGCACGACCCTCGTGTTCGTGGCGGTGACGCCCTTGATGATCCTTATGTTCTCCAGAACCTCGTTCATCTGGGTTATGGAGTCCACGTTTATTAAAACCTCGATGTCGAAGTCGCCGCTTATCTCCAGCACCCTCTCCACACCCTTTATCCATAGGATCCTCCTGGCCACCGCCGTGGTGTAGACGTTGGACTCGCACTTCACCATGACGAGGGCCTCGATCTTCTTGGGCACCTGCACCTCAAGCTTCTTGCCCGTCGCCTTCTCGGCCAGCTCAAGCAGGTCCACGTCTCTGTAGCTTCTTACCTCTGGCTTCTCCTTTATCGCCGAGAGGACGGACATCAGCTCCTCGTCGCTCAGCGCAACACCAAGCCTATTCAGCCTGTCCTCCACGGCGACCTTCCCCGAGTACTTGCTTATCACTATCTCCCTCTGCCTGCCGACTATCGCTGGGGGGAATGCCTCGTAGGTCTGCGGGTCGAAGATCACCGCGGCTGCATGAACCCCTCCCTTGTGCGAGAAGGCGTTCTCTCCCACTATGGGCTGGATCGGCGATATGGGTATCCCGCTGTACTTCTCCACAAGAAGGGACAGCTCCGGTAGCTTCCCTAGGTCCACCGTGTCCACATCGTGAAGCACCTTCATGGCAACTGCAAAGGGTTCCAAGGGTGTAATCCCCGCCCTCTCGCCTAGCCCGTTCACGGTGGTGTGGACTGCGGTAGCCCCGCCCTCCACCGCTGCGACCGCGTTGGCGACTGACATGCCGAGGTCATTATGGCAGTGCGCGTCAAACTCCGCCTTGAGATCCTTCGAGAGCTTTGAGAAGAGCCCCCTCATCTTCACAGGCGTCATGCATCCGACGGTGTCCGGCACGCTTATCCTGTCCGCACCCGCCTCTATTGCCGCCCTGCAGATCCTCACCACGAAGTCGTAATCTGCCCTAGTCCCGTCCTCTGCCGTGAACCTTGCCTTCATGCCGTGGTCCCTGGCATACTGGACGCTATTGACCGCCGCCTCGATGGCCTTCTCCTCGGTCATCTTCATGGACTTGAGCTTCGTTTCCGTTACCCCTATGAAGACGGCGACTCTCTGCACGTCGCACTTCACGGCGGTATCAACGTCAGATATGATCGCCCTGCTGTGGGCTAGGATCTCGGCGGAGAACCTCTCGGAGGCTATCCTCTTGACGGCCTCAGCCACGTCCGGTGAGACAGCCGGATGACCCGCCTCTATCATGTTTACCCTCGCCTCGTCGAGCCTCCTCGCTATCTCGAGCTTCTCGTCCACGCTGAAGGATACTCCGGGAGTCTGCTCACCCTCCCTCAGGGTAGTGTCCAGTATCAGAGCCTTGACCATTGGAAGGCACCGCCATTAATTGAATTCGAACCTTATATAAACTTTTTCGTTATATGAATTGCTATATTCTTATATTTTTAGATGGTCAAAGTTCGTTAATGATACTGAATATGACGTTTATCGTTATTTGGTTATGATAGGTCTTACACCTTCCTGTCCTTTCCTTAATCAAACGTTTTTAACCACCAATGGGCATATGAAAGACGTTAAGTCGTGAGAGCATGAGCGATACCATTGGCCAACTCTGCTCTGAGGTACGATCCTTGCTGGAGAAGGCGGTCGCGCGGAACCTAAGCGATGGTATCCTTCTCTCAGGCGGTTTGGATACAAGCGTGCTCGCCGTCTTAGCCTCAAAGCACGTTCGCCTAAAGGCATTCACGATCGCATTTCAGGGGGCTCCCACACCCGACATTGAGTATGCAACTCTAATGGCCAAGTACTTGGGACTCAAGCATACCGTCCGTTTCTTCGACGAGAATGAACTCTATGGCGCCATCTCGGCAGTCGTCAAGACGCTGAGGTCGTTCGACCCCATGGAGGTACGCAACAGTGTGACGATCCATGTCGCTCTGAGGACCGCAAAGGAGAACGGGGTAAGAGCGGTGATCACCGGCGACGGGTGCGACGAACTCTTGGCGGGATACAGCTTCCTCTTCAAGCTGGAGAAAGAGAAACTGGAGTTGGAGTTACGAAAGCTCTGGGAGGCGATGTCCTTTTCATCGAGTCCGCTGGCAGGGGCCTTGGGGAATGGAGGCGAAGCTCCCCTACCTCGATCCGGAGTTCAAGTCCTTTGCCATGGCGCTGGATCCCCGGTACAAGGTCGGAAATGAGAGAGGCCAGGTCTACGGCAAGTGGATACTCCGCAAGGCATTCGAGGGGTTGATGCCTGATAGGATCGTGTGGAGGGTCAAGACCCCCATAGAGTACGGCTCGGGAACCACGGTGCTGCCGAGCCTCTTCAACTCGAAGATCTCGGACGCAGAATTCAACGAAAGGAGGAGGAGATGCCTTGCTGAGGATAAGGTGACCATCCGCGACAAGGAGCAGTTGTTTTACTACGAGGTGTACCGCGCCGAGGTGGGCGTTCCGAATCCCACCGATCTTAAAGGTAAGATCTGTCCTCAGTGCAACTCCAACGTCCCAAATAGAGCAACGTATTGCCGGACCTGTGGTGCCTACCCGATCTGAGAACTTTTTGTTCTCGAAAAACAGACTCCGAATCCGTTATAAATGTTTGAGGACAATTCATAAGAGAGGTCAGGTAATTTGTCTTCGGCCGCCCCAATAGTAGGTAAGATTGAGGGTGTTACCAGTACAGAATCATTTTCGGTTGTCATTCAGAGGGAAGATGTGGGAAAGAACGACTATGTAGAGGTAAAGCATGAGGGTAAGGGCTACCTTCTCATGATAAAAGAGGTCAAGAGGACGGGGGAGAAGTCCCTCGGCGTCTGCACGGTGGTCGGCGTCCCTCCTAAGACGCCCTTCGCCCCAGGATCCGATGTCTATCTGGCATCAGAGGAGGCGGTCCGTAAGGGACTCGGTCTTATGACGGGCGAGTCCGAGGGCATCTACATTGGCAAGTTGAAGGCCATGGAATTCAAGATATGGCTCCCCATCAAGAAGCTGACGAGGGTCTTCATTGTGGGCAAGCCCGGTGCTGGCAAGTCCTACACCATGGGCGTCATAGCTGAGGAGCTGATAAAGAAGGGAATACCCCTCGTGATCATAGACGCCCACGGCGAGTACTCGAGCCTAAAGGTTCCCGCGGACTCCCCATCGAAGGAGTTCCATGTGGAGCCGAAGTCCTACGCCGAGCAGATCATAGAGTTTGGGGACATGGTCTTCAACCCTGGCGCGGACATCGACGTTTCCGCCCTGGAGAACACGAAACCTGAGGACATTGTCTGCCAGATGCAGTGCACCATAGTGAACCTGAGGGGGCTGGGCTCAAATGAGCAGTATTCCATAGTCGCAAAACTCCTGAAGAGGCTGCTGGAAGCCGCCATGGTGATGCAGGTCCCTCCGTTCTACCTGGCGCTGGACGAGGCACACCTCTTCGCCGGCAGGAGCAGGCGTAGCGATCCTTACGTGAAGGAGACCCTTGAGGTCGTGAGGAGGTTCGCCCAAGAGGGCAGGAAGTTCGGCGCCAACCTGATAGTGCTCACGCAGAGGCCCCAGCTGCTGGACATGACCGTAAGGAGCCTCTCCGCAACATGGATAATCCACCAGCTCACCGACCCCAACGACGTAAGGATAGCGGTGGAGAGCGGTGGCCTGAGCAAGGAGTGGGAGTACGACATCAACTGGCTAGAGCCCGGGGACGCAATAATAACCGGCGACGTCGTGGAGAGGATCCCCCTGCACGTGAGGATTAGGAGCAGGGAGACGAGGCACGGCGCGCCGGGTTTCAACCCGCTGGACTTCGTTTCACCAGAGGAGAGGGATAAGATGCGGAAGAGGATGGCGGCTCTCAAGGGGAAGCTGATGAAGCTGAGGGCCGCGCCTGGCACCCCTCCGGAGCTTCCGCCCGCCCTTCCTTCGCTCTACATGCCGGTGAAGGTGGACGAGCAGGACCTGCTAAGCGTACTGAGGGAGAACAAGTCCCTTGACTCAGTTGAGGTCCTAAAGTCAGACCTCCGTTATATGCCAGCCCTCTTCTCCGAGGTCTCTGTAATGTCCATGAGGAAGAGTCCCGCGATAGAGTTCAAGGAGAGGATGAGGAGGCTCATTCCGGCGGACTCCTCCATTTCCATGATCGACTGGCGGCACGAGTCTGCCTACAATCTCGTGGCGAAGGAGGTGCTGGACTTCCCGCCAAAACCCAGCCCTTCGAGGGAGGGGAGGCACGAGCAGCCCTCCTCGGTCGTTCTTGAGGCCTCCAGCGTCGAGGCCCTGAAGGGTCCGCTGAAGACCTTCACCGCCTCAAAGCTCACACAGACCATCTACTACCACAAGGAGCTGGGCGAGTACTCAAGACCCGGGGAGTCCATGGACGAGTTCAACACGCGGCTGAAGGCCAGGCTGGAGGAGATGAAAAGGGCCAAGGTCTCTGAGATGCAAACCTCCTACGCCACAAAGATGCAGGAGGTACGATTCTCCATAAAAACCACGAGGGAAGATTACGGGAGCATAGAGAAGCTCATTGAGGGGATACGGGGCGAGCTTAGATCCCTAGAGAGGGACAGGGTCAAGGCCGAGAGGGAGGGTAGATCCACTCTGAAGCTCTCCGACCAGATACGCACCAGGGAGGCGAGGCTCGTAAGGCTGGAGAAGAAGATCTCGGAGCTGAGCGAGAAGATAAGCGGTTACAGGAAGGAGGAGGAGAAGCTAGATAAGTCCATGAGGGCGGATATCCTGAAGGCGGAGAGGGAGATCGACGCCATCCTTGATGTTAAACTCCAGAACGTAGTCTTCCAGCCCAAGGTTGATGAGGTGGACGTGGAGGCGCTCCAGCTGGTGTGGGTGCCCGTGATTGAGGCTATTTACAGGGCATCCTTTGAGGGCATGACCGCCGACTTCAAGTTTGAATGGAACGCCGTGAACGGCAGGGGGGTCTTCGGCACCTGCTCCGAGTGCGGAACCACCATAGAATCCCTCGAGGGAGGGCTCTTCTGCTGCAAGTGCGGCCAGATATACTGCCAAGACCACCTCAAGGTCTGCTCAACATGCGGGAGGAGCATCTGCTCTGAGCACATGTGGACGTGCCCTGAGTGCGGCAAGGTGTACTGCATAGACGAGAAGCCTCTAGTATGCGCCGCCTGCGGTAAGAAAATGTGCGCGGAGTGCGCCTTTAGGTGCGCCAACTGCGCCGACAAGGTTTACTGCAAGGACCACGTTAGGGAGTGCGCAGTCTGCAAGAACTTCTACTGCCCAGAGCACTACAAAGAGCACATCGCCTACTGCTCCAAGTGTGGAAAGGAGCTCTGCGTGGTGGAGCAGGTGAAGTGCAAGGTCTGCGGTAAGGCGTTCGGCGAGGAGTGCGTTGTGAAGTGCTCGAAGTGCGGCGAGGAGGTATGCAAGGACGATATATGGTACTGCACCAACTGCGGGAAGGCCTTCTGCGCTGAGGAGACCCAGTTAAAGTGCAAGGTCTGCGGGCGGCCTATATGCGAGTCCTGTGTTGTCACCTGTTCGGTCTGCGGCGCCCCCATCTGCAAGACGCACATCAAGGTCTGCCCGAGCTGCGGTGGTAAGGTCTGTCAGGACTGCCTCGTTGAGACGAAGAAGCTCGGGGTATTCAAGAAGGTCATATGCAAGACCTGCGCCGAGAAATAATAAGTGACTAAGCCAAGTCTGCGCGTCCTTTACTCAGGACCTTACCATTATCAGGAGCATCTTGAACCTCCTACTGCCTTTACGGTATGCGGCTTATTGGCGGGCATTATGGTCATCTCGCCCTCCTTCAGGCGAAGCCCCCTGCCTGAGATAACGATGTCAGCCTCACCATCAACGATGTAGACCAGTGCGTCAAACGGTGCGGTGTGTTCGCTCAGCCCCTGCCCCTCATCGAAGGCGAATAAAGTTACCGTGCCCGTCTCCCTGTCTATTAGTGTCCTGCTCACGATGGAGTTCTCTTGATAACCCACCAAACCTGCCAGATTTACAACCTTGGCTGAAAGTCTTTCAGCGGCGATCTGCTCCTTGTCGTGTGCCATGATGTCACGTCCCTCTGCTGAGGCGCAAGATCACCTTGTCTGGACAGCATATAAATCTTAGAATTGCTTATAGTTCAGTTCCCGCTATTTAGTGTAAAGGCGGGAGAATTTTTGTCAGAAAAAATTAGCGCACACGAATCTGTTAGGGAGATGTATGCAAAGCTCAAGGAGGACGGAATGACAAACGTATGGGACAGGTGGGCCGCCCAGGAGCTGGTTAGGTGCAAGTCCTTCTGCGCCAAGGGTCTGAGCTGCCAGTTCTGCAGCAACGGTCCGTGCAGGATAATACCTGGAAAGCTGGAGAGGGGCACCTGCGGGATGAACGGGGACGGCATGGCCATCCGCTACATGCTGCTCCGTAACGCCATGGGCTTATCCACCTACACCTATCATGCCAGAGAGGTGGCCAAGACCCTCATCGCCACCGGTGAGGGGAGGACTCCCTACACGATAACAGATCCCGTCAAGCTCAAGTCGTTCGTAGCAAAGGCTGGTCTTGACACGAACAAGCCGGTCGGAGAGCTTGCTGTAGCCCTCGGCCGTTTCATCCTCGACGAGATAAACCGGGATCCCAAGACTCCGCTGAAGCTGATCGAAGCCCTCACAACGTCCGGCAGGGTGGCCGCTTGGAAGAGGCTCGGCATACTGCCGGGAGGGCCCGCCAACGAGCAGATCGACGCGGTCTCCCACTGCCTGACCAACGTGGACGGCGACTACGTCTCGCTATCGAAGACGGCGCTGAGGCTTGCCCTCTCTTGCATTTACGGCTCTTTAATTCCGCTTGAGTACGGTCAGGACATCCTATTCGGCACCCCCAAGCCCCACAGTATGAACTTTGATCTGGGAATACCCGATCCTGCCTATGTGAATGTGGTCGTCAGCGGCCACGAGCCCTTCGTTGGCATGGCTCTGATAAGGCACTGTAGGAAGCCCGAGGTCCAGGCAGAGGCCAGAAAGGCGGGGGCTAAAGGGATCAGGGTTATAGTCTCGATAGAGACAGGGCAGGAGATCCTCCAGCGCACCGAACTCGACGAGGTCTTTGCCGGGATGATGGGCAACTGGATCTCCATAGAGCCCTTCATAGCCACGGGCGCGGTCGACCTCTTCGCGATGGACATGAACTGCTCACCGCCGTCCTTGGAGGAGTACGTCCTCAAGTACCCCACGGCCTTCGTGTCTGTATCGCCGCTGGTCAACGTCCCTGGCGTCGAGAAGCACGTCGATTACCTTCCAGATAAGGTCGAGGAGCAGGCAGCGCAGCTGACCGAGATGGCCATAGAGAACTTCAAGAGGAGGCGCGGGAAGGAGACGCACGTCCCCAAGGCGGTCCAACCCGCCATAGTGGGCTTCTCCATCGAGTCCATCCTAGACGCGCTGGGTGGGAGCCTCAACCCGTTGCTGGACGCAATAAAATCAGGCAAGATCAAGGGGGTCGTCGGTCTAGTCTCATGCACCTCGCTGGGTAATGGTGCTCAGGATGTCTCTACGATCACCATAGCCAAGGAGCTAATAAAGAGGGACATACTCGTCCTCTCCATGGGGTGCGGCAACGCAGCGGTCCAGCTCGGAGGTCTATGCACAACCGAGGCAAGGGGGCTCGCGGGTCCTGGTCTGAGATCGGTCTGCGAGGCGCTTGGAATTCCACCAGTGCTCTCGTTCGGCACCTGCACCGATACCGGGCGTCTGTCGGTCCTTGTATCTGAGGTCGCCAAGGCTCTAGGAGTCGACGTCCCTGACCTGCCAGTAGCCGTAACCGCCCCCCAGTACATGGAGCAGAAGGCGACGATAGACGCCGTCTTCGCTCTGGCGTTCGGTACATTCACGCACGTTTCGCCAACACCGCCCATAATAGGCGGCACCCGGCTCATGAAGCTCCTCTCAGAGGATCTGGAAGGGATTACTGGAGGCAAACTCCTGCTGGAGAATGACATGGTCAAGGCTGCCGATGCGATAGAGCTACACATACAGAAGAAGAGGAAGGCACTGGGGCTAGCTTGAGCTACTTCTTTTTTTATTTCTCATCACATAAAGCACGAGAAAGCCGATAAAAGGCAGATCAGACGGGCATCTCCTTGACCTCGACTGCCATGGCGTCCCTGTTCCCGAGGATCTTCCTCCTTATCTCCTCGATGGTCATGCCTGACTGCCCCACATCCGCGACAACAACCCACTCAGCCACGTCCCCCTTCTTCAGCGTCCTTGAGCTTGAGGTCATCAAGTCCAAATTCATCTCACTGAGGGTTCTCGCCGCCCTCGCGAGTGCCCCGGGCCTGTCGGGTATCTTCAGCCTCATCTCCACCAGCTTTGCATGGGCACCGGCGAAGAGGCTGATCATCACGCTTCGGCCCTCCCGGTCTATCCTGACCGCCGCGTAGGACCCCTCCTTCATGCCGAGCTCCTCCCTCATATGGGCCGGTATCGTTACCCTTCCCTTCGAGTCTATCCTCATGATCTCCTGTTCGTGTGCCATATGTCCCACTCAATATTGTACGGAAAAGTTCTTAATTGTTTCTGTGGACTCCTTTGCTCTACGAATGCTTAAAAGGTAGGTATCTCTAATGTATTGAAGCGAACTTTGCTTTCGGAGGTGAACCATCGTGGCTGAAGAAGCACCAGTAAAGGAGAAAGAGAGACCAGCAATGCCTAGAGACGTGATATTGGTTGGCAAGAAACCAATCATGAGCTATGCCATGGCTGCCCTGATGCAGCTGACAGAGAGCGGCGAGATAACCATCAAGGCAAGGGGTCGAGCCATCTCTGCTGCCGTCGACGTGGCCGAGGTAGTATCGAAGAGGTTCCTCAGTGGCAGTACCGTCGTGAAGAGTGTGGTTATAGGTACCGAGGTTCTAGGTGAACCACCCAGGAACGTCTCTACCATTGAAATAAAAGTGTCGAGCAAACCAAAGAAGTGATGACCTGATACGATGCAATACAGGAAAACATAACCCATCTTTTTTTCTAACCCATTTTTATTATCGGGGCGGTAAGCTAAGCGACAGCCCCCAATGCGACGTGTATTATGCCCAGCTCGATCATTAGCAGCGCCGCGCCCTTTTCTGCTAATAGTAAATTTATTAAAAGCTGCGAGAATACCGCACCCGGAAGGGTGCGGATGAATCGCAGTCTCTTTTTCTATCTCCTGCCATGATAGCATCTCCCAGACGGTAGGTAGCTCTACCGCCTAGGAGGTGAACACAACATGGATTTGGAACCGTTCAGCCACGGCTACGGCCAGTGTGCATACCACATTGTGTTAGTGCCCCGCTACAGGCACCATGTATTCCTTGACGCCAGGATAAAAAAGCGTTGCGAGGAGCTGCTAAGGGCGAAGGCTGCGGGGGAAGGCTACCAGGTCTATGAGCTTCAGGTTGCGCCAGATCACGTGCACCGTATCCGAGGCGATACGCCTGCTTAAGTGCAACAGCGCCAGGGAGCTGTTCAGGGAGTACCCCGAGTTGAAGGAGAAATTCAGAAGGGGGCATTTCTGGTCCGACGGCAAATTCTACAGGTCCATAGGCAACGTGACGGCTGAGACGATACAGCACTACATCGCCAGATCGAGCCACGTCTAGTGAACGGATACCCTACCCGCAAGGGTAGGGTTCTTCATTTTGACAATACTTATATATAGCACAATTAACTTTCGCAGAGTGATGAACATGTCGTCATTATCCGATAGTCTTTCACATGCTGCTGACTACACCAAAGGGTTGCTATCAAGGCTCGGCGATTACATAATACTCGCCATAATTTCCATTATTCCAATCGTAAACTTCATCGCTTGGGGATACTATGGTCGAGTTATCAAGGACGGTTCCGCATCGAAAGAGCCACCGAAGCTGGAAAAATACGGTGACATGTTCGTAGGCGGTCTCATGGTCTTCGTCGCTGGCATAATTTGGGCTATACCTATCATTATTATTTCGGCGGTCATTGCAATACCAATCATTGGAGCCATGGCTTTCTCGCGGTGGAACCAGATGATGTCGCCGGGTTTCTTCACCAATCCAGCTGCTATGATTTTTTTGATCATGCCCTTGTTGGCAATAATGGGGATAATCGCCTTCCTAGTCGGCATAGTTGCATTGATGGGAATAATCCACATGTTCAAGACCGGTTCGTTCGGTAAGGCATTCGCCATCGGAGAGATACTCAACATCATTGGGAAGATAGGCTGGCTGCGCTACCTTGCATGGCTTGTTGTATCCTTCGTCCTAGGTGCGGTAATAGGTGCCCTTTCTTTGATACCTTTCATCGGCTGGGTCATTGATGCTTTCCTATCGGTACTGCTGGTCATATTCCTTGCCAGGAGCATCGGCATAATGTACGATGCAGCAATGGGCGGGACGACCGCTCCTGCAGCTCCGACCGCGACTCCACCACCACCGCCTCCGCAGGCGCCTACAGCTTAACCTTAAACCTCATAATTTTTTCTCTCATGAAAGACGCTGGCCCTCGGCCGGCGACCCCCCTTTTCTCTGTTTCTGAGGCCAGCAATTATAGTTGGGCGTCAATGGTTTTTAGCTTTTCCCCGTACCTCCTCCCGTTTGCGTTGCTGTATGTCTCACGGCGCGTAAGCATGGTCCAGATTATCTTCAGCATCTTGTTCGCTGTGGCGACGATGGCCTTCTGGTCCCCCCGGCGCTCCCTTATGCGCAGGTAGAACGTGCGCAGCCTGTCGTCGTGGTTCACCGCTACCCTGGCCGCCTCCACCATGGCGAAGCGGAGCATCCTTGATCCCTGCTTCGTAATGCGGCCGTGGTACTCCACAGCACCTGACTGGTGCGTTGAGGGGGCGAGCCCAGCCCAAGAGACGAGCCTCTTGTAGTCCGGGAACCTAGTGATGGGCCCTATCTCCGACCTTATCAACAGAGCGGTGTACACGTCTATGCCCGTGAGGCTGAGCAGCAGCCGGACGTCCTCGTCCTGTGATGCCCTCTCCCTTATCGCGTCATCAGTTTTCTTGATCTGGGCGCTGATGCTGTCTATATGCTCCAGGTGGTTGTCCAGGATGAGGCGATCCAGCTCGCCCACCTCCAAGGAGCGTAGCCACTCCATTCCCGATCTGCCGAACATGTCCGTATAGGGGCAGCTGTACCCGTACTTGTCCGTGACAGAGTGGGCGTGGTTCTTCACCATGGTCCGCATCCTCACAAGGGAGAGCCTGTGCCTCACGAGGAAACGGATCTCCTTCGGGGGAACGTAGCTCTCCGCCACCAGGTCCGACCTAAGCAGGTGCGCCAGTATCCTGGCATCGACCTTATCCGACTTTATCTTTGCGGAGGCTATGGCCCTTGTCTTCATGGGGTTCGCAAGCACCACCCTGATATTCTTCTCGTCCAGCGTATTGTAAAGGTTTAGCCACAGGTTGCCTGTTGATTCCATGACTACCCTGTCCTCCTTTGTCAGCACGGATGTGAGCTGCTCTATTCCCCGGCAGTTGTTCTCGAAGAAGAACTCGTCGACGATGTCCCCTTTTTGGTCCATCAAGGCAGCCCTGCACCTGTGCTTGCCTACATCTATTCCAACATACCTCATCATTCTCCTACCACTCTCCAGCTGGCCTCAGGCTGCAATCTCTCATACGGGCGCACAGCCCATCTGCTTAGCAGCTCGGGTCAAGTCCAGTCTTTTTAACGGTCGCATGGACCAGGAAAAAAGCGGACTGGCCAGCCAAGAGATCATTGGCAGGCGTTTTTCATAAGGTCTTTTTATTTCAACCAGCAACGAGTTTGATCTATTGACTTGGGTTTTGACGCACACTTTAAGATCCGGCGCAGGTGCGCTTAGATTTAAAAACCCTCTGCGTCCTTAGAGTCTGTGATGCCCATGAAACGAAAGATAACCGCGGTATCATTCGACGTCGACGGGACGCTCGTGACCCCTTCCTTCGCAGACCTTGTGTGGCTTGAGGCTCTGCCGCAGGTGGTCTCCGAATGCTGGAAGATAAGCTTGGAGGATGCCAAGCAGAGGCTCTACGCCGACTACGACACCATAGGGCAGCAGCGCCCGGAGTGGTACGACCTACAGTACTGGGTCAAGAGGTACCGCCTCGAGGTGAACCCGAAGAACTTCGTCCTCCAATACAAGAACGCCGTAACGATCTACCCGGAGGTCGTAGACGTGCTGGAGAGACTGAGGGAGCAGTTCGACCTCGTCATTATATCAAACTCCTCGCGCCTCTTCCTCGATGTAACGACAGAGCCCCTCAGACCCTACTTCAAGCACGTATACTCGACCCTCTCGGATCTGGGCATGATGAAGAATACCCACGCCTACACAGCTGTATGCAAGAGGATCGGCATCAACCCCTACGAGATGGCTCACATAGGTGACAGCTTGGAGCTGGACTACATCAGGGCCAAGAGGGCGGGGCTGAGGGCTTTCTACCTCGACAGGAAGGGCAGGAGGCACGGCAGGTACTTCGTGAAGGACCTGAAGGAGTTTGCCATGCGCCTCGGATAGGCCGATCGCGATAAAAGTTTAACTCACCCTTAATATTTATTATCGTAAGAGAACCATATTCTCCTATACAAAATCCACAGGTTATCTTTTAATGGTAATTAGATATGGATTCAGCGTTCACTTTCTCTTATAATAGCAAGCGGCGGCTTTCTCTATGACTTTTGCCCTCTCAAAGGTTGGCGACAGCATAACTGTCTTAGCTACGAGATCACGTCCACCGAGGAGATATGCTCATGGAAGATCCCAGTTGCCGAGGATCCTACCTCCTTTCTCGCTCCGCAGCGCACATTAAAAGTAAAAAAACTAAGGATCGCTTCTCTCCCTGCCCACTTCGGGCTTGAGGCCGAACTCCCTCATGTAGGCTATGGTAGCGAACCTCATTATATCCGCCTTGGAGGTGAAAAATCCTGTCTCCATAAACCTATCTAGGAGCCTGTCGAACTTTTCGCTCACGGTCACCCTTATCTCAGGCATATTTAATCCCTGTAGTATCCATTCAAATGGATAAAATATGGTAAGCTTTTTATTCATTGTGTACATAGAATATCCAGCAGTTAGTCCATAAAACGGATAGTTTTTGGTGAAGGCGCATTGAGTGAGGACTGGATCAGGTTGCCGTCCTATCGAGGTCGCCGAGGAGGTTATGCGCCGGCTCGGAGACCATTTCCAGGTAACCGTGAAGGGCGGAGTGGGTTTTAATGGGCTTCTTGGAGGAGGGAAAGGGATCAGGGCGGCACAGGGACCGGCTGAAGATAATTGAGGACATCCTGACTGCCGCCCTGCCGAGGAACGGGGCCTCCAAGACCCAGCTCGTCTACAGGGCAAACCTGAACTTCAAGAGGCTTCGCAGTTACCTCCCCGACCTCGCAGAGAAGGGGCTAATAGCCGCGGCGGAGGGCTCCCCAGCACGGTATACGACGACCGAGAAGGGGAGGGAATTTCTAAGCCACTGCAAGAAGGCGAGGGAGCTTCTCTAGGGCTCCGTATACCACGCCCTTACCTTCGGGTCGATCCTCACTCTGCCCGCCTCCCTGTCGAACTCAACGAAGCCGAACCTCGAGAAGAAGCGTGCAGCCACCAGTGCCTTACCTTTTGCCACCTGGATGGCCCCGGCCACCTCATCGAGGCTGTGCCACCCGCCGTCCACGGCAAGGTAGGCCAAGAACTCGTCAAGCTTGTCGGGCTTCTCCTCAGACATCACCAAGCACCTCGGCATCTGCCAGCACAAAATAGGATATCACGACCCAGCCTTATAACCCCCAAAGAACCGAGGGTAAGAACCAAAGGTTAGAACCTAAGGTTAGAACCTAAGGTTAGAACCTAAGGTTCTTGCCTCATTATATACCCTGACCGCTGACTCTACAGTTGTTCAGCCGACGTTTGGAGGCTGTATAATTGCCGCTTGAAATCAAACCCGCAAAGGGTGGAATGTCCACCCTCTACCTTCGCATACCCAAGGACGTAATGAAGATGCACAACATCACCCGGGACACCCGATTCACCTTCGAGTTCTCGGACGGCGAGGAAGGTCTAAAGCTCATGTACAGGCTCCAGGCGGCGGCTGGAAAGAATGAAAAAGAAAAGGAGAAGGAAAAAGCATGAGAAGCATAAACACAAAACAGATAACAGCAACCCTGCTAACCCTAATATTCCTAATATCCACAATGGCCGTGATAGCACCAATACCAACAGTGAATGCTCAAGAGACTAATGTTTCCTTCAGTACACTGAATAGCGCCACAGCCGAATGGTCAACTGACCAGGCGCACAGCGGAAGCTACTCAGTTAAGTTCCATGCAGAGGTTTGGGGAAAGGACGCATATGCACTCAGCATACCCGTTGATGTACCACTGAACGAAATTACTGAACTGTCTTACTGGAGGAACGGAATGGTGTATGATTATGCTCCTCCTACAGTGCTTCTTTGCATAGACGCTAACGGTGATGGAAGGCTCGATTTCAGTACACAAGATGTCATAGATGTCTTGATGTCATGGGAAAAATCTGGTTTACTAGGTGATGATGCAATCCTAGGAGTCGAAGGCGACTGGGTCGACACCGGCTGGACTCAAGTGGATGTCCTCGCTAAAGACTGGCGGTGGGGAGGAGCGTGGTGGTTCGATAAAAACGGCTGGTCTGGCTGGTTGAGTTGTTCGTCTCTAGAAGAGTTCATTGAAGCTGGTGGTTTGGGCCCAAGCGACGCGGGATTTCCATGTCCAATACACCCAACCGATCATGTCATGCTGGTGGTCATAGCAGGAGGTAACCCAGACGGTGACCTCTACGTTGACGCCATCACGGTAAACGGCGTCACATATGATGAGCCACCGCCGCCAACGCCGCCAGATGTCTCTGAAGTTGGGGTGATTCCCGAGACTGGCATTACTGGAACGACTTTCACTATCAAGGCAAGAGTCTACGACACCTCAGGAGTTAAACTAGTAACAGCACATCTCTTTCTTGAGGACAACGAGATCACTGGCTTTGAGTTGTTTGATGACGGAGAACATAACGACAACGAAGCGGGAGACGGGATATACGCGAATGCATGGGACAGCACTGGAGCCTCCACCGGAACATATTCTGTGATGATATTTGCGATGGACATGCTTGACAACGCAATGGAGAACTACGATCTCGCGACCTTCACGGTCGAAGCTCCACCAACACCACCACCAGTCGTCCCCACATGGCCGCCAGAGCCGTACATAGAACCAGTAAACATAACGGAGGTTAGAGGGAACGCTGACACCATACTGTCATTGGGCGAGGTTGTCCCAGCAGGCGACGACCCGACCCTGATGGAGCTTGACTACAACCACGACGGAATGGTCGACGTGGCTGACGCCTTCGACCAGCTCCGCAACGCGGGACTGCTCCGGACTCCGAGCTTTACCTTTGATCCAGACGCTGCGAGCAACACTCTGATGGCATTACAATCAGTGTACGGTCCGAACCTTGAGAGCTTCCCCTCGGTTGAGGGCAGGGTGTGGCTGCTGTACATGCTGGGATACCTACCGTACCAATAAAATAAAATAAACTCCCCTCTTTTTTTGTTATGTTGATGATCAAGCCGAAGATGGAGGGCGCGACGTGAGATGAGATACCTCGTGACCGGCGGTGCCGGCTTCATAGGCTCGCACCTGGTGGACACCCTCCTGAGGAGGGGCGACTCTGTAACGGTCCTGGACGACCTGAGCACCGGCAGCGCCCTCAACCTCCCCCGCAGGAAGGGGATCAGGAGGATCTACGCCAGGGCCGGGGACGTGAACAGGCTTCGGCTGAGGGACCTTGACGGGATCTTCCACCTGGGGATGCCCTCCTCCTCCCCGATGTACAGGGAGAGGCCGGAGCTCGTGGGCAGGACAGTCTCCGAGGCCGTCTCCCTGCTCGAGTTCGCCAGGAGGAACGACTGCAGGGTGGTTGTGGCCTCGACCTCCTCGCTGTACAGCGGGAACGATCCTCCTCACAGGGAGGACATGCCCGTCCACGTGGCGGACTGGTACACCGAGGCGAGGTACTGTGTGGAGAGGCTGGCGCAGCTCTACCACAATTTTTACGGGATGAGGACCTGCTGCTTGCGGCTGTTCTTGGTCTACGGTCCTAGGGAGGAGGGCAAAGGAAGGTACGCGAACCTGGTCTCGCAGTTCATCTGGGCAATGAGGAGGGGGGAGGGGCCCGTCATATACGGCGACGGCAGCCAGACCAGGGACTTCGTCTACGTCGGCGATGTGGTTGATGCCTTCCTCAGGGCGATGGACTCCGACACCGCCGGGGTCTTCAACGTCGGAACCGGGGTGGAGACCTCCTTCAACGAGGTGGTGAGGATGCTCAACGAGGAGCTGGGGACCTCGATAAAGCCGGAGTACGCCGACAGCCCCGTCAATAACTACGTCTTCAGGACGTGCGCCGACACCGGGAGGGCAGAGGGGGTGCTCGGCTTCAGTGCCAAGGTCACGCTGAGGGAGGGGATCAGGAGGACGGCGGGGTACTGCGGGGGACGGGCGGTGGGACTGCTGCCCACGCAGTGTCCACCACCTCTCCTTCGCTTTTCTTGGAGTCCGATGGTAGAATAACCTGCCGGGACCGGACGGTAGCCCTCCAGCAACTGGGTAAACTTAGCAACATAGCTACACCGTGCAAACTTAGCAACTTGGCTATAGTTCCATGGGCATGCCAGAGTTTCTGTTCTCTGGCATGAGTGCTCCTCCACCAGTTGCTTGATTATCTCCCCGTTGCTTAAGCCTTCAGTTCGCAGCTCCTGGACCCTCGCCCGAACAAGCTCGGCCTGTTTCTCAACCGTCATGGTGGCTAAAGACCAAAATCCTCGTTTACGCCTATGTGGACCAAGCTCCTCTTTCCATTACTCCATGATACCGCCACGTCCACCCTGTTCATCTCCCTCCTCTTAATCGACCTAACCTCGGTCGAGTCCGCAAAGATGATGCCCGTGCCGGCACCATGAGCTTCCATCAGTATCTCTGCCGATTTTTGAACGAACGCGTGTATGGTCCCTTTAGGGACGTATATCCCTGTCATTCTCCGGAACTGCTCGTCTGCATCGTGGTATGATAGCCTCGAAGCGAGGTCGACGCACCTCGCTACAACGTCCATTGAGTACCTCCTCCCCTTAATGCCGAGCTCCTCCAGAATTGGTGTCCACGTCCTCCTCCCATCGGTCACCTTCACGAGCCTTAGCCCCACCTCTCCCATACTCGTGATGATGGTCTTCCTGTAGGAGCCTGCCCTCCTGCAGCCTCTTGGCTTACGCATGGGACCGCACAGCCGTTCCAAGATGAGGTCCTGGTGCTTCTCTATCGCCTCCCTCAACGCCTCCCTGCTCCTCTCCGCTGCTGATTCGAGCAGACCGGAAATGCCTATATTACTGGCCGAATCAATTCTCATAGGGGCTTACTCTGCCTCCTTTATGTTGTGTTTGGTTCACAACACAAGGAGTGGGTAAGCTCCTAATCTAGCCTGCGACTGAACGCCACCCATTTTTTAATACTGTTTTGGGCTGTTCACAAGCTTATTCTTTGGTTTTGGTGATCATCAGGCGCCCAAAGTGCACAAGTCTTATAAGCGCAAATTGTTAACTTAATATCGTAAATAGTTCCTCGCCAGGCACTATTTATCATAGTCCCGTAGTAATGTTGTAATGTCTTGTTTTATTTTTTTCTATCAACAAACTCTTTAAGAGAATAAACTTCAACATTGTATATATCTTGGATGCTTTGAACTGTTTTTTGTGCACTAGCCCCAACATAAATGATTATATCACCGTCTTTTACTTTTTTGAAATCTTGTTGGAGGTCTAGTCCATGAATACAACCTTCATGATCACATGCGTAATTAACTAATGCCGAATATTTTGGTGTTTCTTTAAGACGCTCTTGAAGTTTTGGTAGATCTTGTCCATAAATAAACAGGATTGGTCGAGCAATATAATTTGTGTAGTCGATAAGTTCATCATTTATCCATTTGTATTTCGATATCACATTAATATCAAGAAAGTGGGTTTCCACAGCAAACCCATAAGATGCCCACACATCAGTAAGGTTTTCTGGAGCTAATTTAGCTTTTTTATCATATAGTTTTTTATCGGTCATAAAAGCTATCATGTCTGCTAATGAGATGTAAGGGTTGCATTCATCCCCATGAGCAAATATCTTGGGGGTACAACTCATCAATAGGTCGGTCCAAGCGGTTGTCTTTTTTGATCTAAAAGAATCAATGTGTACTTCTTCAACACTACGCGATAAACCGAAATAATTCCAAGCAGTTATGTAAGAAAAGGAAGGCCCTACATTTCGTAAAAAATCCGCTGAGGATACCGTATATTTCGGACCTCCAAACCCTCCCACTTCAACGGAAGGTATGATTTTTGATGGTAAAATGATATAGGAGAAATAAATCCTTTCAATTTCACCTTGAACTTTTTGAATCAATCGATCACAAAAGGGGATAGCTTTCCTTAAAGGCATTAAGTCCCTTACCGTTTTCGAATCATATACCTTGCGTTCATCAGCCATATTGAAGTCTGACTTCAGGTCTTTTATTGCTGCTAAATATGCTTCCTTAAATCTTAATTTATCTTGAATTTCTACACCAATTCCTAATGGTGAATAAAAGGTAATTAGTTTTTTACCTTCAACATCACACTTACTACGTAGAAACTCTTTTGCGTCGAAAGCAACAATACGCATGGATTGACATATATTTTTTATTGCTCAAGTATTTTTCTCCTATGGCACTGAAAGATGTAACAACAAATGAGAGACGAGACGCTTTCATGCTGTGCAACGAGGCAATCGCCAGGGGTGCCTTTGAATCCAACGTCAAGGTCGTTGCCTTTTACCCGGGCGCCCCGGCCTCTGAGGTTCTCGATACGTTCTCAGATGCGTTAGGGACACTCGACTACCAGATGGAGATCGCTACCAACGAGAAGGTGGCGCTGGAGATCTGCGCCGGCGCGTCCTTTGCCGGCCTCAGGAGCCTGACGGCCATGAAGAGCGTGGGGACGAACGTCGCCTCGGACACCCTCTTCGTTCTGGGCTACACCGGGGTGAGGGGCGGTCTGGTCCTTGTAATGGCGGACGATCCGCACGCGCACTCCTCCCAGTCCGAGCAGGACGGCAGGTTCTTTGCGCCCAACTCCTACATACCCATGCTTGAGCCTTCCTCGCCGCAGGAGGCGAAGGAGATGGTGAAGAGGGCCTTTGAGATCTCCGAGAGGCACAGGGTCCCGGTGATCATTAGAACGGTGACGAGGGTCAACCACCAGAGCGGTATCGTCAAGCTTGAAGAGATCAACATGAAGGAGTTCAAGAGGGTAAAGTGGAAGGATCTGAAGGAGGAGTTCAAGACACTGGGCGAGGTCGCGCGGCAAAAGAAGCTGAAGATGCTTGAGAGGGCAGAGAAGCTGGCGGAGGAGTTCGAGGGCTCGGAGTTCAACATCTTGAAAGACGCCGACTCTGACGTCGGGGTGGTAACATCCTCTGTCTCATACCTCTACGTTCTCGAGGCGCTGAAGATCCTGAACCTAGAATCGAAGGTCAAGGCACTCAAGCTGGGGACCACGTACCCGATACCCAAGAACCTCGTCGGGAACTTCCTTAAGGGTCTGAAGAAGGCCATCGTCGTGGAGGAGCTCTCCCCCTACCTGGAGAAGGAGGTCTACGCCATCGCGAAGGACGCCAACCCCTCCGTGGCGATCTTCGGGAAGTACTCAAAGACATTCTCGGAAGCCTGGGAGTACAACCCTAGCATCGTCGTCAAGGGCATAGCCTCCGCTCTGGGTCTGAAGTACCTAGATTACGACGCCGTTGTGGAAGAGGCAAAGAGGCTGAAGGGCATGATCCCGGACAGGTACCCGACCTTCTGTGCCGGATGCCCCCACAGGGCCACGTTCGTAGCCCTTAACCAGGCCCTCAAGGCCCAGGCGGTCAAGGGCAAGGATCACTTCTTTGCCAACGACATCGGCTGCTACTCCATGTGGATCTATCCGCCGATATCACACTCAGATAGCTCCCTCTGCATGGGTGCCTCGGTTGGGGTCGCCAACGGCCTGTCGCACACCATCGAGGAGAGGCCCGTTGCGGTCGTCGGTGACTCCACGTTTTACCACGCCGCGATACCCGCCATCATAGACGCCATCCACAATGGGAACAAGTTCACATTGATCATCCTGGACAACTCCGTGACCGCCATGACTGGCCAGCAGTCAAACCCTTCCACAGAGTTCACCGCTGGCTGGAGGCAGGGGAAGAAGGTCTCCATAGAGGGCATCTGCAGGGGGATCGGAGTCGATTTCGTGGAGATTGTGGACTCGTACGACGTCAAGAACAACGTGGAGATCTTCAAGCGGGCGCTGGAGTTCGACGGGCTCTCCGTGGTGATCTCAAGGAGGGAGTGCGCCCTCTACGGCGACAGGAACAAGAGAAGGAGGGGCGAGCCCATCATCCCGTTCTACGTGGATAAGAACATCTGCAGTAGGCCTTACATGTGCCTGAGGACCTTCTACTGCCCAGCCTACTATATAGACGAGGACAGGCAGCCCAGGATATCGCCGGACATATGCGACGGGTGCTCCGTCTGCTCCAAACTCTGCCCGTTCTCGGCGATAAAGAGGACGGAGTCGAGGTGAGGTGAGACCATGAGCTTCAACATATTCATATGCGGGGTCGGCGGGCAGGGGCTAGTCCTACTCACCAGCGTCATGGGGAACGCCTGCGTCAAGAGCGGCAAGAAAGCCATCACAGGAGAGATGTACGGGCTCTCGCAGAGGAGCGGGACCGTCTCTGTCCACATGAGGATAGGCGAGGACGCCTTCTCACCGCTGATACCCTACGGGGGGGCTGACATCATAATCGCCCTGGAGGCCATTGAGGCACTGCGCTACGTGGAGTACCTGAAGAAGGGCGGGATAGTCTTGATGAACAGTAGGATAATACACCCGCCCGTCGAGACCTCCAAGATCATCCTGGAGAAGGGGTCGAAGTACATCACCCTTGAGGAGATCGTTTTGAGGCTGAAGGGGTGGACGCCCAACATAGCCGTGGTGGACGCCCTGAAGCTTGCGAGGGAGGCCGGGAACGTGAACACCGCGAACACCGTCTTCCTTGGGTGCCTCTCGGCGCTCGAGGCGTTCCCGGTGGAGGAGAAACACATCAGGGAGAGCATATCGGAGGTCGTACCGAAGAAGACAATCGAGCAGAATCTAAAGGCTTTCGACATGGGTAAGAAGAGCGCCTACGACTCGCTCTGCAGACTTGTCGCGTGCAGGAAGGAGTGAAAGCGAAAGGGAGGAGAAGGGGAGGGTTCGTAACAGCTACAAGAAAATGTATATAAAATATGTTTTTTGATAATATAGTGGAGCTGTGCTCCGAAGGAGGTGGCGGTGAGCAGGTGCGAGAAATGCGGCGCAGACTACGGCAGGAACAGGTTCTCCTCGCTGGCGATTCTCCTGCGTGGTATGCGCCTGTGCGGCCAGCCGTTTGCCGTGAGTGCGGACGCCTCCTGGCGGCTTATGAGGGATGAGTACCTGTACGCTCCTGCTGCGCCTGACGGCTGGAGGGCAGGCTGGACCGAGGAGGCTGCCAATGCTCCGAATGGGAGTGTATATGAAAATATACATTCCTAGAAACGGGAGCAACCCGCCCCTCATTTTTACAGTATTCTTTACTCTAAAAGATCGTCAGGCTCATAGAACCGTCTGACTTACACGTTCGATGAACCTGCCTGCTCCTCAAAGAGTTCTATGAGGATGCGCGCCTTTACCTCCTTGTTCATGAAGGGCGGCATTCTCTCTCCGAGGTCCAGCGCGAGGACCACCTGGTTGCCCATGGAGTCCGTGAACTTTACCTCCGCCACGTACTTCTTCTTCGGACCAGAGGCGACGGCCTTCGTCATCGCCTCATAGATCCTGCTTATCGCCATCTGGAGCGCCACTGGGCTGGTCATGTCTTGGGGCGTCAGGGCCAGCTGCGTGAACCCTGCCAAAATCTCCCCGACCTTTGCAGTACCATTAAAGATCCCTATGGTCTTGTTTTCCTTATCCTCCGGAACTATAGCCATTACCTGTCACCATGAGTAGTGGACAGGACGAGACTTTTTTACTTTTTTATCTCTGCCCGTCATTGTATTTCCTAATGACATACCCGACACTACACTCTAGCATAATACACCTCGGCCGGTGTTAAATAGCCTATCCCGGCATGCAGCCTCCTGTTGTTGTAATAATCAGTATAGGCATCGAGGTCGTGTA
>Ga0315282_10002765_pt1 | contig 31855 bp, 29 predicted proteins | sample YL17G07_20_MG_FD_203693 | JGI IMG/M metagenome (GOLD analysis project Ga0315282, IMG submission 203693) | Sediment microbial communities from Yellowstone Lake, YNP, Wyoming, USA - YL17G07_20 | ecosystem: Environmental > Aquatic > Freshwater > Lake > Sediment | place: USA: Wyoming | collected... | reverse complement strand
CTTATAGGTCTTGGGAAAAAGAGAAGCGATAAGCGTAAGGCCTAATATAGGAAAAGGGTAAAGCGTGTCATTAGAAAATTTAATCCCTTTCTCCCTGGGAAAGATCAAAAGAACCCTCTTCAAATGCGGATTGCAGAATTCGGAATGCGGATTTATCATTCTGGACTCCGACCTCCGAACTCCGAACTTTTTAACTCATTAAAATTGGGTTGTTTCCAGGGCCTTTTCGTTGCATTCTCCCAAACATATCGGAGGATGAGCCGGTAGGCCATTCGTTTGAAGGGATTCGGGTTCAAGAAAGCACCCAGGAGGATCCTCGGTTGGGTATAATATTTTTTCAGATAGACCTGCTGAAGATGATGAACCTCCTCTGCGGATAAAGATTTTGTATCCATCACAGGATGCATGAAATCATATTTACCAAAATCCCTCTCTCGAATCCTCCCCAATCTTTCTGCCTCCTTAAAATATTTTGTTCCGGGAAGGGGCGTGGTAAGGGTGAGGACTAAAAAGTCGCTCTGAGCCTTCACAAATTGGAAAACCTTCTTGAGTGTCTCTTCGGAGTCATTCCAATCTCCGAACATAATATTAGCCATGACCATGATCTTATTCTTTCTGAGAATATCAATGGCCTTCTGGGCTAACTCTCTGGATTGCTTTTTTTCATATCGGTTGAGCACATCGGGCTGGATGCTCTCGATTCCCAACATCACTTCATAGAGACCGAGGCGTCTCATCTCGGGGATGAGATCTTCGTCTCGAAGAATATCTTTGATTCGAGACTGAAACCAGAAATGGATACGGAGACCTGACTTTCCCAACTCTTCGAGAAATTCCTCCACTCGTCTTCGACTCCAGTTGAAGGTGTTCTCGTTGAAGACAAAGAGGGTTTTGCCATATTGATGGTGTAGATAGGAAATCTCCTCTACTATTTTCTTCCCGCTCCGTCCCCTCCAGACCCCTTCCCAGAATCTCGTCTCAGAACAGTAAGCGCATCGATCCCCACAGCCACGGCTGGTGGAGAGACCAAAAGCCCTTCTTCCCATTCCATGCCAGTAATATGCCTCTTTCTCCATATCAATGAGATGGTAGGCTGGAAGAGGAAGAGAGTCTAAATTTGGGATGGGGGGTTGTCTTCCATTTAGAATTATTTTCCCATTATCCGAATAGGCAAGGCTCTTCACCCCTTTTCCTTTTCCACCCCTGGATAGGTCCTGAAGGAATTGATAAAAGGCAATCTCCCCTTCACCTAAGATGATGTAGTCCAGTTCCTTTAGCTCCTGGAGGATGGTTTCGGCCATCAGGGTGAAGTGGCTTCCCCCTGCCACGAGGATGGAATTCGGCGAAAGTTTTTTGCAGAGACAAATGGTCTGAATGGCTTCCGGCGAGAGACAGGTGGCAGAACAGGTGATGCCAATGACATCGGCCTTCGATGTTGAAATTGTATTTCCAAGATCTCTCCATGGGGCCGGAAGGGCAGTGGCATCAACGATTTGAACCTCGATCCCTTCTCTTTTTAGATAGGCGCCTAACCAGAGAAGACCAAAAGAAGGGGTCCACATCCGAAGGCCTGGAAAAAGTTTGTGAGGCGGATCGATCAAAAGAACTTTCATGGTATTTTAGATTCCCCCTCCCTCACCCTCACCCTCCCCCTCGAGGGAAGGGTGGGTGGGAGTGGTTTACACCTCCAAATACGCTTGCATCGCTTCAATTCTTTCGAGCACCTCTGGAGGAACCCGGTAGAGAAGATTTCCCTTAAGATCGGTGAGGACGTGTGTTGTGGAGCCTGTGGCGAGAACCTTTCGGTTTTCTTGATCGAGGACCCGATAGTGAAAGATTAGTTTGGCCACCTCTGTTCTCTCCATCGTGGTCTGGATGATAAGGGAATCACCGAAGGTGGCTGGGAGCTTGAACTGGCAGTTTAGTTCCACAACGGGCGCCAAAAGATTCATCTCTTTAAGCTGAAGCGGACCCATCTGGAATCGTTGGGTCAGGTCATTTCGACCCACCTCAAACCAACCCACATAGTGACCATGCCAAACCACTCCATAAGCATCCGCCTCATAAAATCGAACCTGGAGGGATGCCTCGTGATATCTCATTTGTTTTCCTTTTGGGCTCAACTCCTAAAGAGGAAGCCCTTATCTTTATGCAGATTCTGAAACAAGTTCAGAATGACAGAATGGAAACTATAAACGATCTCCAGCAGAAAAAGCCTCTGCCTCACGATCAATCCATCGCATCAATTTCGTAAGCGATGCTTCATATCCCACTTCGATGAATTGGGTAAACCCTTCCTCAAGCAATTTCTCAACACATCGAATCCAATACACAGGTCGCCCGATCTCTTGGGAGATAAAATCTTTAATCTCCTCTCTTCTTAAAGGTTTGATCGTCCAATGATTGAGGATAGGAACCTTGAGGGGTTGAATCTTAATATCTTGAAGGATCTCTATGATTTCTTCCCTTAAAGAATAAAGCAAAGGGGAATGAAGAGCCGTATTGAAAGCAAGGCGGGTGGCAGAGACGGCTTTCCTTGAAAGGGCAAGAGAAATCGCCTTTTCCACCCCCCCCTCTTCCCCGGAAAGGACAAAATGCATCGAGCCGTTATAATTGGCAATGGAGAGTTGAAAGCCATTAAGGTCTTGACAGATTTTTTGGATTTCTTCTAAGGGAAGACCGATGATGCTGGCCATGCCTCCCCGGTGAATTGCCCCTTCTCTTTTTAGGAGCCTGCCGATGGCTTCGGTGATGAAGAGGCCCTCTTCAAAACTGATGGCCTCCGAGGCAGCTAAGGCTGAATAGATTCCCATACTATGTTCAGCAAAAATATCCGGAATCCATCCTGCGGTTCGAAGACGATAGAAGTGGATCATAGAAAGGAGGTAGGTTGCTATCTGGAGTTTGAGGCTGAGATCGTCCTCTTTCTCCTCACCCCCGAATGAAAAGTTGAGGAGGTCGAATTTCGTCTGACTAGAAGCCCTTTTTAATAATTCTTTAAAATGCGGATCCCCCCTCAGGGAATGATGATCCTCCAACATCGGCTTCTCTTGAAGCTGGCCAGGAAAACAAAAAGCTGTTTTCTCTTTGAATGCTTTCATGCTGTCCCCTGGTGCTCTAAAACATATTGAGCCATGGTTCTCACGGACTGAAAGACTTTTTTCCCCACCTCTGCATCGGGAATGATGACTCCAAACTCTTTTTCCAAGCCCAGAACGAGTTCAAGGGCATCGATGGAGTCCAGTCCGAGACCCTCGCCAAAGAGAGGGGCATCGTTCTCAATCATTTCTGAAGTCATATCCACAAGTTTCAATCTCTGAATAATCAGTTGTTTGATCTTTTCGATCAAGCGATCATTTAGTTCAACCATTCTTTTTTCTCTCCCATCAAATAATTACTTAGTGCTTCGATTCGCAAATACGATCACGTATCCTCATGCTGCGAATTGAAATAATTGCTCACTCAGCACTAAGTCCTGAGTAAATAAATACGTTACCGAATTTATGAATCGATGGACTTAGGGTTCAAGGATTCGAGGGTTCATGGGTTCAAGGGTTTTTAGATTTTCACTTACCCCTCGACCACTTGGCCACTTGAACCCTCGACGCCTCGAACCCTTTGTTATTCATTCCAATAAGAGTAAAAATTATACCATTGATCTGGATATTTTTCGATATACTCTTCAAATTTTTTGATCAGTCTTTCCATCCCATCTCGAATGACGGCCTCCCGATCTTCTCTTGAAGAGGGATTAAAATAGATGGGAGGTTCAATGACTCCTCTATATTTCCGATTTCTCTCCATCACCACAAAAACCGGGAGAACGGGGGCTTCTGTAGCCATGGCAAGGATGGCGACACCGATGGGGAAGGAAGTCCTCTTCCCAAAGAAATCGAAAACCATGGTTTTTTGAGACTCTATCCGATCTCCTAACATAGCGAGGATCTCATTTCGCCGAAGGGCTTTGACGGCATCCAAGATAGCCATCGGAGAGTCGTCCTTTGGATTAATATAGAGATTTTTTATTCCCCTTCTTCTTCTCATCTCCTCCCGAAAGGACCTGGTATCCAAATCTCTCTCGTCGAGGGTGAGGACATTGAGTTTTCCCCCTTTGAACGAGAAGAGCAGTCCCCCGATCTCCCAATTCCCAAGATGAGGCGTAATACAGATCGCCCCTTTTCCTGCGCGAAGAGTCTCCATCATGTAATCCGCTCCCACCTCTTCTTCAACCCATCGCTTTTTATTGGATGGGAGGAGGCGATGCATTACCATATAATCCAAAAGGTATTGGCCATAGTTCTGGAAAGTTTTCCTTGTTAAGGTATTCACTCTTTCTTTTGACCATCTCCCTCTGTTCACCCCTTCAATATTTTTTCGGACATGTGCTCTCGTCTTTCTCATCAGAAGGTAAAAAAGATCTCCCACGACCACACTGAAGAATTTCTGGATCGACCGGGGGATGAGAGTCGAGCAGAACTGGAAGAGAAAGAGGTAAATAAACCGGTTCAGCGATCGGGGGTGACGTTCCTCCATATTAACCCTGTTGTTGCATTAAATTCGTCCTTCGAAATCATTAAACGGACCATTGATGGATGAACCTTCATTCAAAGCCATCCGCTGGATCACACCAATGGTGACATATAGAAGGTATCATCGAAAAGGCATAAATCATCTCTTTATAAAGGAATCCGCTTAAATCCAAACGGATCTTTTTCCAACAACAGGGTTAACCCCCCATGTAGTCTTTTAAAAAACGGAGGGACGTCCGGGGACCCAAACGATGTTTTTTGATGTGATGCCAGATATCCTGGATCGCCAAAAGAATCTCCATCACCATTTAGATTTAGATTTCAAATTTCACATTTTTCAATCTACAATCTGCAATTAATCAATATGGGAATGATGATAGCGTTCGCAGAGATCGCCCCAGCAGGCCACCACTTGATGGTCCACCAGGAGCTCAATCACCTCACATTGATTTTCACACTCACCACATTCAAATCCTCGTGTGGAACAGGATTTTCGCGGAAGGTCAAATCCTCTAAATTGAGTTTTGGAGAGTTTGGCCTTCTTCACTAATTTGGCGGCACCGATGGCACCCATGACATCGAAATGTTCCGGGATGATGAAAGAGACCTCCAGTTCTCTTTCGAGCGCTTTTTGGATACCTCGATTTGCTGCGACGCCACCTTGGAAGACGATGGGAGAAAGGATTTCTTTCCCTCGGCAGACATTATTCAAATAATTCTTCACGAGGGAGTCGCAGAGGCCAGCTACAATATCTTCAACAGAATGTCCGATCTGTTGTTTATGAATCATATCTGTTTCGGCAAAGACCGTGCATCGTCCTGCGATCCGGACAGGATGATTGGCCTTGATAGCAAGATCCCCAAAGGCTTCGATGGAGATCCCGAGCCTGGCGGCTTGTTGATCCAAAAAAGAGCCTGTGCCTGCTGCGCAGACGGTGTTCATGGCAAAGTCGACAACGACGCTATTTCTCAGCACGATGACCTTGGAATCTTGGCCACCGATTTCGATGATCGTCTTTGCCTCAGGGAGAAAATCAATCACTGCAATGGCATGGGCGGTAATCTCATTTTTGATGAGATCGCCCCCCACCAAATAAGCAGCTAAATGTCTGGCACTGCCGGTCGTGGCAACTCCGTCAATGGGAACGGTTTTCCCCAATTGAGTCAAGACTTCCTCTATTCCTTGCTGGATGGCTTCAATGGGCCGACCACTGTTCCGGATATAGCATTTGGCTAAAATTTGGTCGCTTTCGTTCATCACCACTAATTTAGTGGTGATGGAGCCGACATCAATGCCTAAATAGTTTGCCATGATAAAAACTCAAATCCAGATATCAAAATCTAACAGGTTGCTGAAAAAGTCCCTTTGGGCTACAGGATGTCATTCCGCCCCGTATCGAAGTACGGGGCGGGAGTGACATTGGAATGGCATTTTTCCGCAACCTGCTAAATTCCAAACTTGAATTTTGGTTTAAACTACTCAACCTAAACCTTGACCTTAACCTCACCCTAAATATTTTCTGTTTTTCTTTGCTCCACCACATCCTGGAACGCCTCGAGTCGAGTCGTCAGTCCTTCTCTTCCTGTATGTTCATCAAGGGAGAGAATAAGAAGGGGGATGGAGGAGCCTCCCCGAACTTTCAATCTTCTTTTGATGAATTCTTGAAGGAGGGCATCAATGCCACATTTAAAGGAAGTGAGGAAGACCACCCCATCTACCCCACCGGATAGAAAGTGAAACAGAGACCCTACAATCTCTCTTCCAGATGACCAGTAAATCTCTTTGGAAAGGCCTGAAACTTCTCGATCGATCTCCTGTTCAGAGAGGAAATCAGAGGTAATGATCTCCATCCCCAAACTTTTTGTCAGGGCGAGGAGATCTTTGTTGATATCGATATCGAAGAGATTGTATGGATGGCCAATGAAAGCGACACGCAATGGAGCCTTTCTCCCCGCGGGCGGCGTCGCAATATCCATTTCAAAGAGTTGCCTTGTGGGAAGTCGATTGATTCGATCCGTCCAGCCTTTTTGAAATTGGGAGAAAGACTGTTCGGCCTCTCGAAAGGCCTTCTTGCTTTCTTGTCTTGATGCACCCAATCTTTCACCAATCCGCAGAAAAGACTGAAGAAGGGAAATCCCCCCTTTTCGAAGATCGATGGTTTCATCAATGATGGAGACCTTTCGTTCCGTGGCAAGACGCACGATATCCGGAGCTCCCCGAAACTTAGGACACATGATGTAAGTTCGATGAATGCTGACTAATCGAGGGATGAAAAGATGGTCTACCTTTTCTTTCAATTGCATGGCATGGGTGACCAGAAGTTTCATCGGAAGACAACTATCTTCAAAATAGACGATCTTCTCCTTTTGCCTTACGCCGTCCGAAACCATCACTTTCCAACCCAACCTTTCAAAGAAGGAGCGCCAGAAGGGAAAGTAACGATAAAACATCAGGGCTCTGGGAATGCCTAGGCGGCCCTTCTCTTCCATTCCAACATCTCCACAAAGGCCTCAAGGAGTGTCTGAATTCGGCCTTCGATTTCCTGCTCGTCTAAAATGAGAGTGAGGATGGGGATGTCCCAGTCCTTCCCAACCTTAGTCAGAATTCCAGAAGCCGTTGTCTCCGGCATGCAAGCAAATGGCATGAGATGGACGACCCCGTCATATCCTTCTTTGGATCTCAAGATGGCTTCACCGACGGAGACATTACATTCTGCACCTACATCGTAACCCAGATAAGCCTTCGAAGCTTCGAAGAAACGAGTCCGTTCTGATGTCTGATCCGCCTTATTTTTTCGGAGGCTCCTCATGATATGGGTGGAGAACCAGGAGGTGCGTGTCACTTCCACACCCAATTCCCCTAATTTCTGTTCCACTCCACGATTGATATGGGGGTCCATCACCGTGTAGAGTTCGCCTATGATGGCCACTTTAAATGGAATGCGGGAGCGGTCTTGCTCCATCTCTTGAAGGAGGGCCTTTCCTTTCTGAATGGCTTCCTCGAGGACTCTCGGAGTTTTAGCCTCATCCACCCAGGAGAGCGCCTTCTTCAATCGCTTCTGAGTCTCCCCTCTTTTTATTTCTATGGGTCTGACCTTCATGGCCAGTTGTTCCAATGCCTCGCAGGCCATCATCTTCTTCCAACCCATCCAGAGCCCGTAAGGAAAAAGAAAAATATTTCTCGCGCTCAATTCTTTTCTCAGTTCCTTCGTCTCTTCATGATTCTTCCAGATGGCTTGCCAGGTCAACCGTGGCGGAATGGTCAGCCATCGATAATGAAGGCCCATATCTTCAAGGATCACTTTCTGAACAAGATCATAGAGTCCCAGACGACAGGGGGGACCGCTGCCTACCATCACGATAGTATCCGCTCCCATCTGAAGGGCTTCGATAAAATTCCCCAAAATCATTTTAAAGGGAAGGCAGATGCATTCATTGGAGTGGAGTACACCCAAGGTCAGGGTTTTTCGGCTGGTCTCAGGAGGAACAATATAGGGAATCCCTGCAGTCTCTGCAATCGCCTTGCAGAAGATGTGCATTGAACCCAGATGGGGAAAAGTTACCTTCATCCATGTCTACCCACTACCTTTTTCCCTTCTGGATAGGGCTCAGGACTTTGACTCTCAACTTTTTCCTTCCAGGCAGCTTCTGCGATCTCTCCATAAGCCTGGGCATAATCGTCGATCGCCTGTGCAAAATCTGTAAAGAGCTGCTCTGCTCCTTCATGGGTGAAGTACTTCGCATGCTGAAGCGCGAACTCCCTCCCCTGCTGAGGGTGGTCGATCAGCAGACAGGGCCGGAAGAAATTTTCTGAAAAAGGCTGATGGGATCGGATTTCCCGGAAGAGAGGAGAATTGAGAGCCTCCATGAGAGACTTCTCTTTGATATTGTCAGAGGCAAAATGGCAGAAGACGCAGGGCTCCACATCTCCTCGGGCGTTGACATGAAAATATTTCCTCCCTGCCGCAATGCATCCCTGAGTCAGACACCCGTCATTCCAGAAGTCAACAAAGAGCATGGGTTTAGTGGCCCGAAAATAGGCGAGCCGTTCCCTCATCCGGCTTCTCTGTTCAGGAGTCGCCATGAGGGAGAGATCAGGCTCTCTTCCGATGGGAACGTAATGGAAGTTCCATTGAAGGATGCATCCCTTCTCCACCAGAAAATCAATAAAGGCATCACTCGTGAGCATATCCGTATTTTGGGAAGTCTGTGTGGTGGAGACAGCAAAAAAGATCCCAGATTTCCGGAGCCCATCCATCACCTTCACGATACGATCGAACTGCCCCTTGCCTCTTCTTCCGTCCGTCTCTTCTCTGAGCCCTTCGAGACTGATCGCCGGAACGACATTGCCCAAAGCCACAAATCGATCAATCATCTTTTCATCAATCAGTGTGGCATTGGTATAGATTTGGAAAATCATATCTTCATGCTTTTCGAAGAGGTCGAAAAGGTCTTTCCTCAAGAATGGCTCCCCACCCGTCATCAAGACCAAATGGATACCCATCTCTTTACATTCTCCAACTACCCGATCCAATACCTCATAAGGAAGATCTTCTTGAGGATAGATCCCTGCATAACATCCATGGCAATTCAGATTGCATCGCATCGTCGGGCTGATCAACATGGCATCCGGCGGATAGAATCCCATTTCCGACTCAAAAGCCTTTCTTCGATTGGTGCCCACCAAGAGTTGGTTGACGATGAAGTTGGAGATGATTTTCTTTCGATGATGGGGTTTTATTTCACTGAGCACCCTCCTCGCAATCGCCAGACCCGGATGATCGGTCTGGAAGAGAGTGCGAATCCATCGAATCTTCTCTCGATAGGACTCCTTTTGAGGTATTCTCTCTGCGAGATAGGTTAAACGAATCAAATTTTCTGTGGATGTGTTGGCCAGAAGAGAAAAGGCGGTCGTTGTAAATTTTTCTATGGAATATCGCTTAGCACGTTGGTAAAAATCCATCTTGTTCCTCACCAAAAGAGACTTCGAAGAAAGAGTTTACAAACCATCCAGGTGTCGACCACTGGCCTGAAATGGCTGGAACCAGTTCCATCGACCTTTTGCGTATTGATAGGAACAGATAACACACTGAACCCTTTTTTGCAAGCCTTAATCAGGAGCTCCAACTCTGTTTCAAATCGAGACGTAGAGAGGCTGACTTCTTTCAATACTTTTGCCCGAATCAGCCGAAAACCGGATTGACTATCCGTAATATCTGAATGACAAAGCCGTGCGACTGCCTTCACCCCCAAACGATTCCAGAACCGACGGAGGAAGGTCATCCTCCCAAATTCTGCGGCCCGAGAGGCGACGAGGATATCGGGTTTGACGCTTTGATAAATCTTGAGAAGGGACGGGATTTCTGAAGGATCATGTTGACCATCGGCATCCAGAGTGATGACGACCTGATAGTCTTTTCGAAGGATGTATTGGAACCCCGTCTGGAGGGCGGCTCCCTTTCCAAGATTAAGGGGATGTTCCAGTATTTGAGCTCCATTTTCTGAAGCTACTCTCTTTGTCTCATCTAAAGATCCATCATTGACGACAAGGGTATCGATCTTGAGAGGTTCAATCTTTTTTAAGACGGAACCAAGAGTCTCTTGGGCGTTATAAGCAGGAATGAGAATACAGATTCTTTTTGAGCATTGCATAAAATTAATCTAATGTTTCCGAATATGATGACCCGCAAAGCACCAAATACCAAACAACAAACTTCAAATAAATCTAATTACCCAAATTCTAAACATCAAATAAAATTGTTTGGGTCATTTGAAATTGGAATTTATTTGGACATTGGGATTTGGAAATTGGAATTTTAAGTTAAAAAGGCTATGGGTATCTACCTCCGTTTGAACATCTTAAATAGCTGCTATTTTTATCCCCATTGGCTTTCTCACCGCCTCCCTAAAAATCGTTTCATTTCCGGATCATAGAGGAAGGTAAAAAAGGTTGCAGCCGATCCCAATATTGGAAGTGGATCATCTTTTGAAATGATATCATAGGAGGTCTGAGGGTCAAAGAAATGGAAGAAGGAGGGATGGAGATGAAAACGATTTGGATTGTTAAGAAAATGGAGAGTGTCACCCAAGAGGAGCCAGCGACAGCGCTTCCCCACTTTATAGCGAAGAATGGGTTCCAACCTTTCCCCCCTGGCCATCCTCAGAATGAGATAGGGAAAATCAACTCCAGAGATAATAGCCAGTTGCAATGAGCCCCAGAAACGGGGATTGACTTCCATCAGTTTCGGAATCCCATCTCTTGGGTCCACTTTGAATTCGACCATGCCCACACCTACCCAATTTAATGATCTAAGAAGGGAGAGGCCCAACTCCATCACCTGAGAATGTTCAACCCCTTCCCGCAATGTGCTGGGACCTCCTTGAACTGGGTACATTCTCAACTTTTTGTGGACAAAGGCAGCCTTAATGTTTGAAGCCTCATCAAAAAGAGCAGAGAGACCATAGGTTCCCCCTCCATCAGGAATCCATTCCTGAATGATTGGAAAAGGATATCGTTCGTGGACGCTTTGATAAGAGGGGATGAGATCCTCCTTTTTTTTCACATAGACAATGCCAAAGGACCCCGAACTGATTCGGGGTTTGATGACCGCCGGGATGGGGATAGAATCAAGGGGGAGGGCTCGCCCTGTGGAGTTTGTTTCATTACTCCACAGGGTAGAGGAGGGGGGATGATAAAATGTCTTAGGTGTTGGGATTCCATGAGTCCCTGCAAACTCCATCAGGTTTCTTTTATCTCGAACGAATTCGATCTTCTTCAAATCAGGACTGAGAAGGTAGGTATATTGAGAGATTTCAGAATGATATTTTGCCAACAAAAGCAGAGTCTCCTCTTCCATCGGGAAGAGGCAATCATAAGGATTCTTCTTAACCTCCTTTAGAAGAAATTCGACAAATTGATTTGGGAATCGCCGTAGTGAAGGATAGACGAGACGTTTGGCGCAATATTTCGAAAAGAAGGAGGTATTAAGGAATGTCCGCTCTCCGACTGTGACGTGAATCCCTCTGCGACCAAGGGATCGAACCACAGCCAATGTTTTTCTAAAGTGCCCATCCGTGACCAGAACGCTTGCCATAACTGCCAAAAAAAAGGGTTCTAGGGTTCGAGGATTCCAGGGTCCTAGGGTTTACCGCCCAACTTTTTATACTTAAAGTTTTCATTTTTCACTTGAACCCTCGACCACTTGACCCCTTGAACCCTGTATTTAAAGTAGTCCATCGTCGGCGAGACTTCGATAGCTCTCCCCTGCCAAGATGATATGATCATAAACCTTGATCCCAAGAAGCCGATCCGCCTCCACTAATTGTTTGGTGATCCGAAGATCCTCTTCACTGGGGCTCGGATTTCCACTCGGGTGATTGTGGATCAAAATGACCCCTGCCGCAAGTTCTAAGAGAGCCTCGTGAAAGACATCTCGGGGATGGACAAGGCTCGCCTCGAGTGTCCCTTCCGAGATCGTCACTTCCTTAATCAAACGATTCGCCCGGTTGAGAAGAAGAATTTTAAAAACCTCTTTTCTTAAATCTCTCATCAGAGGAAGGTAGTGGTTTGCCACCTCTGAAGATCGCTTAAAAGATCCCTTGGGGATATTCCTCTGGGATTGAATCCTTCTCACCAGCTCAAAGGCGGCAGAGAGGGTAGCGGCCTTGGCAGATCCAATGCCCTTCACCTTCATCAACTCCGAAGGGGAGCGAGAGAAGAGCTTCTCAAGAGATTCGTATTGATCTAAAAGTTCCCTTGCCAAATCAATGGCCGTCTTCTTTCTGGTCCCTTTTCCAAGTAAAATGCCTAAAAGTTCTGCTTCGGTGAGGGGCTGAGGACCATGTTGAAGAAGCCGTTCTCTGGGTCTCTCCTTCTTGGGCCATCGAGTAATTTTGTATGAGGATTCAGCCATGATTGATCAAGTGGAAGCCGGGGATTCTACCTTATTCCCACCACCTTCGGAAGGAACCGGTGTAGACTTTTTCCCAAAAATTTTAGAAAGCAGGATGCTTAACTCATAGAGACCCATTAAAGGAAGGGCCATGAGCACTTGAGAAATAATATCGGGCGGTGTCATGACCGCAGCAAAAATGAAGATTAGGAGGATGGCATATTTCCTCTGTCGGGCCATCATCTTTGCATCGACCACTCCGATCCTTGCCAGAAGCACCAAGACCACAGGAAATTCGAAGACGAGGCCGAAGACCAATAAGAATTTGATGCTGAAAGATAGGTATTCTTTCATGCTTGGCATGGGCTTGATGAAGTCAGTGGCGTAACCTAAAAGAAACTTAAAGCCGATGGGAATGGTAATATAATATCCAAAGAGAACCCCAAGGATAAAAAAGAATGAACCACCGAGGACAAAAGGGATCACATATTTTTTCTCTTTTTGATAAAGACCCGGTGCAATAAAGGCCCAGATTTGGTAAAGGATGAAGGGCGAGGTTAGGATAATCCCTGCAATAAACGCCACCTTCATATAAGTAAAAAAGGCTTCGGCTACGCTGGTGAAGATTAAATTACTACCGGTCGGCATCACTTTCTGAAGAGGCGCAGCGAGGATATCGAAGAGAGGCTCTTTAAGGGCGTAGCAAACAAAAAAACCGACCCCAATAGCGATAAATGAAAGAATGAGTCGCTTCCTCAGTTCTTGAAGGTGAGAGGTTAAAGGAAGTTTCTTCTCATCCATGGGAAGGGATCCCTTCTTTTGCCCCTTCGGGTTCCTCCTTCTTTTCCTCTTCGATTTTGTCACCTTCGGATGAGGACGAAGCTTCTTCTATGGGGGGGGTCTCTGCAAGAGCAGAGGCCTCAGTTTCTGTGATCCTCTCTGTGGTAGCCTCTGAAGGAGTGGAGGTCTCCTCCGCAATCTCCGATGCTCCTTCAACCATATCAGCGAGAAATTTTTCTTTCTCTTCGGTGAGGGTGCCCTTCAGTTCTTCGAGATCCTTCGTTTCGGCTTCAAAACTTTCCTTCACCTCTTCGGTCGCCTTCTTAAACTCCCTCATCGCCCTTCCAAAAGCTTTGGCCAACTCTGGAAGTTTATTAGGCCCGAATACAATCAGCGCAATGGCCACAATGATCAATAATTCGGGAATTCCGATATTAAACATAAATCCTCCTATGAGGATTTATAGCATAATTTTTCTTTCTATTGCAATGGCGTGTTAGTTTGGAGTTATGAGTTCGTAGTTCGCAGAAAAGTAAATTAAACAAAATATTTTAAAAAATGCTCCGAACTCATTACTCCCTGCCTGCGGCAGGCAGGCGAACTCCGAACTGAAAATTGTCGGTCACTATAGATGATCTCGTAAAAAGTAGGGAAACGCCATTCTTGGTCATTCCTGCGAAAGCAGGAATCCAGGGTTTCCTGTGAAAACAGGAATCCAGTTCCTTTTTATAGTTTCCTGCCTTCGCAGGAACGACGTCTGGACTCCGGCTTCCGCCGGAGTGACGGTTTTGGGCCTTTTTACGAGTCCATCATAAATCGTCAAAAAATCGTTCAATTTAGGTTATAATAGTTTTTTAAAGGACGAACCGTGGAACTCGAATTTCTGAAAACCTTGGTCATCATCTTTGGGGTTTCTGCCTTCGTCGTCTTTCTTCTTCAAAAATTGAAGGTGCCCTCGATCGTCGGGTTCCTCATTGCCGGGGCTGCTCTGGGGCCTCATGGATTTGGAATAATCCGAGAGGTCCGGGAAGTGGAGCTTCTTGCAGAAGTCGGAGTCATGAATTCCGAGACAGAGGACCCCCTACGACAAGAGGGAAGGAATTGAGTTTAGCCTTATAGCATGATATAAAATGGTTTGTTTCGTTTCTTTCGTTTATTTGGTCTATTTCGTTCCTTTTGTTAAAAACAAAATAAACCAAAAAACCTTAGAAACCGGAGAAACCCACCATGACTGTCATCCACATTAATGTGCCCTACTCCATGCTTCTTCATCGCATTGATTTTGCAATCGAGAACCGAATCCATCCTGAAATCTATTTCAGTGCAGAAGATTTGGATGCCTGTCATGAAAAAGATGTTCAACATTTGTCTAAGACTCTCCAAGAAAACCAATTGGAGATTACCCTCCATGGTCCGTTCATGGATTTAAGTCCTGGAGGAGTGGATCGAAGGATCAAAGAGGTGACCTTTGACCGATTCTTGAAGACGATCGAATTAGCACAACTCTTCAAACCCAAGATGATCGTCTTTCATCCAGGGTACGAGAAATGGAAATTTAATGGAAATGTCAAGATTTGGTTTGAGAGCAGTCTTAAAACCTGGAGGCCCCTGGTCAAGAAGGCAGAGAAGATGGGGCTGACCCTGGCGATTGAAAATGTTTTTGAAGAAACTCCCGATCCCATCAAAAATCTTTTAGAAGAAATCCATTCGCCCCATTTCCGATTCTGTTTCGACACAGGCCACCATCATGTGTTCAGCAAGACCCCTCTCCCCGTTTGGATGGAAGCCCTGGGAGGATTTCTGAGTGAGGTTCACCTCCACGACAATCACAAAGAGATGGATGAACATCTCCCTGTGGGGGAAGGAGGATTCGATTTCAACCAATTCTTTACCCTCCTTTCACAATTGAAACTGAACCCTCTTTACACCATCGAACCCCATGAAGAAGCCCATCTCTGGAGAGGCCTCAATGCTGTTAAGAAATATATAGACAATGTCAAATGTCAAAATCCAAATGCCAAATGAAATCCAAATTTCAAACATAAAACTCAATATTTGATGATTTCGTAAAAAGTCTGAAAAGCCCATCATCAGTTATTCCTGCGCAAGCAGGAATCCAGTATTTTCAAGTAGTTAGAATCCTCTGGATTCCCGTTTTCACGGGAATGACGACTTTTTACGAGTCCATCAATATTTGGAATTTTGGAATTTTGGCTTTGTCATTGATTTGAAATTTGAACTTTGTCATTTGGCATTGATTTAAAGAGGTGGGATTCAAGCCCGGTGTCACAGATAATGTAGGAAAGGCGGCCAAAGAAGCGATGGAATGGAGGCTCGGAAGAAAATTAAAGGAAGAAGAAAAAGTTTATACCTCTTTGAGGTTTGAAGTTTGGATTTCAGGTTGTCATAAAAGGAGGTGAATTATTTTTTGTCGAGGTAAGGGATTAATTGCTCGAAATATTTTTAGAAAGAGGGTGAGAAGATGAAAAAAGTTTTGATTGGAACATTTATTTTATTTTCTGTTTTACTTTTAGCAAGCGGGGCCTCCGCAGCCAATACTATCAAAATTGGTGCCTGGCTACCAATGACCGGGGCTGTGGCTGCCTATGGACAGGATGGTTGGGCTGGCATCCAGATAGCTATGAAAATGAAACCTACTGTTCTTGACAAGAAAGTGGAAGTGGTTGTTGCCGATACGAAGAGCGACAAGATTGAAGCCGCTAATTCCATGAGCCGATTGATTGAAAAGGACAAAGTGATTTCGGTCATTGGAGAGATGATCAGCGGAGATACGATGGCCGGAGGACCTATTGCTGAAAAGGCCAAAATTCCTATCATCTCTCCAACCGCCACCAACCCACTGGTGACCCAGGGGAAAAAATATGTCTTCCGCGTATGCTTCATCGATCCTGTTCAGGGGGATATCGCTGCCAAATATGCCTTCAACACATTGAAGGCGAGGAAAACGGCACTGATTGTTGATAAATCCCAGGATTACTGCGTGGGTCTGGCAAAATTTTTCAAAGACACATTTACCAAGCTGGGAGGTAAAATTGCTGCAGAAACCTTTTGCGTCACAGAAGATAAAGACTTTTCTGCCCAGCTTTCCACCATTAAACCCACCCATCCGGACGTGATCTATGCTCCCAATTATTATTCACCCGTTGCCCTCTTCACCAAACAGGCCAGAGAATTGGGAGTGAAAGCTCCTGTCCTTTCTGGAGACGGAGCCCAGGCTGATGAATTGATCCAGATTGGAGGGAAAGAAGTTGAGGGGGTGGCTTTCACGGGCCATTTCAATGCTAAAGCCGCCACAACCAAACTCGCCAAAGATTTCATCTCCCAGTTTGGAAAGAAGTATCCCAATAAGGAACCGAATGCCTTCCATGCCCTGGCGGCCGATGCCTATTTTGTCTTGTTAGATGCCATCACCCGGGCCAAATCCACCAAAGGAGAAGCTATCCGGGCCGCTCTGGCCACAACGAAAAATTTCGAGGCCATCTCCGGAAAACTCTCCATTGGAGAAGATGGAAATGCAGTAAAGCCCATGGTCATCAATGTGGTGAAGGGTGGAAAGTTTGAATACCTGATAACGATCAATCCTTAGGGTTAAATAAAATAAATAACATTTAATCGTAATGATATCCCCTCCCCCTTCAAGGGGGAGGGGAAATATTTTTTCCAGAAATTAATTCAAAATTTTAATATTCCGAACTTTTACAAACAAGCAACGGGAATCTACCAATGACCTTTCAAATGTTCCTTCAGCAACTCATCAATGGGGTTTCCTTGGGAAGCCTTTACGGACTGATAGCCATTGGCTACACCATGGTTTATGGGATTTTACGTTTGATCAATTTCGCCCATGGCGATGTCCTGATGGTGGGTTGTTATTTTGCTTTCTATGCCATCTTGATTTTTTCCCTTCCTTGGTATTTCTCGTTTCTCGCTGCAATTTTCTTGACAGGAGTATTGGGTATTGCCATTGATCGTGGCGCGTACCTACCTGTTCGAAAGGCGCCACGTATCTCTGCCTTGATCACCGCAATTGGTGTTTCATTTCTTTTAGAAAATTTGGCCTTAGTCATTTTCGGAGGGCGGCCCAAAGCCTTTTATCGACCCCCTATTTTCGGAAAGGTGATCGAGTGGGAAGATCTACACTTTCTCACTCTTTCTCTATGGATCCCTTCAATCACTTTAGTTCTCATGCTTCTTTTACTCCTTATCATTTATCGAACGCGCACAGGGATGGCCATGAGAGCTATTGCGCGAGATATGGAAACGGTTAGGCTCATGGGAGTGGATGTCAATCGGATCATCTCCCTTACATTTGCCCTCGGATCGGCTCTGGCTGCCGCTGGGGGCATTATGTGGGCATTGAAGTTCCCTCAAATCGACCCCTACATGGGAATCATTCCCGGATTGAAGGCATTCGTAGCGGCAGTATTGGGAGGAATCGGGAATGTGATCGGTGCTGCTTTAGGAGGGCTTCTCTTAGGTCTCCTTGAAATCATGCTCGTCGCCCTAATGCCTAGTCTGGGGGGGTACAAGGATGCCTTCGCTTTTCTTATTCTGATTGGCATCCTCCTTTTCAGACCCATTGGCATTATGGGAGAAAAACTGCCAGACTGAACAATCAGATGGGGAGATAGGGGGATGAGGAGATGAGGGTAGGTTAATTTTTTATGCACACCACTCGCGATCAAATACTTACCGGACTTAGTATCATCGGCCTTTTCGCCTTTCTTTATTGGGCCGAAGGAAATGCTACCGAGTACCAGATCCGCCTTTTGAATAATTGCGCCATCTTCATTACCCTGGCAGTCAGCTATAATTTGATCAATGGAATTTGCGGGCAATTTTCTTTGGAGCCCAATGCTTTCGTGGCCATTGGTGCTTACACCTCTGCTCTTTTGACCATGAGTCCCGTAGAAAAACAGGTCTCTTTCATCATCGAGCCTTTGATCTGGCCACTCAGTGTCATCTCTGTTCCCTTTTGGTTCTCCCTCCTCGCAGCAGGGTTGGTCACCGGTCTCTTGGCTTTCCTGATGGGCTTTCCAGTTTTTCGTGTACGCGGGGATTATTTAGCCATTGTGACATTGGGTTTCGGAGAAGTGGTCCGCGTTGTCGCCAATAATCTTCAGAATATCACAAACGGACCTTTAGGGTTGAGGGGATTAGTTCCCCATACCAATCTCTGGTGGAGTTTTGGATTCATGATCTTTACTCTTTTTTTCATCTGGCGGCTGGCCAAAAGCTCCTTCGGTCGGGCCATGAAAGCCATTCGGGAAGATGAAGTGGCTGCAGAGGCCATGGGCATACGCTGTTTCCGATATAAAATGATGGCCTTCACGGTGAGCGGTTTTTTTGAAGGAATCGCTGGGGGTCTGCTCGCCCATCTGATTACAACCATCTCACCTGTCCTCTTCACCTTTTTCTTGACGTTTAATCTGCTGATCATCATTGTTGTCGGAGGACTGGGGAGTACTACCGGTTCTGTGATCTCTTCCGTTCTCTTCGTCTGGGGGAGCGAGGCCTTGCGAGCAGTGGAAGAACCGTTCTCCATCGGCCCAGTTAATGTCCCGGGAATCCCGGGCATGCGTATGGTGATCTTCGCCATCATTCTGGTGATGGTGATGATCTTTGCTCGCCAGGGAATCATGGGGCGAGGAGAATTTTCTTGGCAACGATTGATCCATTTGTTGAAAAAGGCTGGAAACTGTCTGAGGAGTGGTAGATGGCCCTTTTCTCTGCTAAACATCTGACAATGATCTTTGGTGGCCTCATGGCAGTGGACGATTTTTCCTTAGAGCTAAAAGGAGGAGATCTGATTGGACTGATCGGGCCAAACGGTGCAGGGAAAACGACCGCTTTTAACATGATCGCCGGAAATCTAAAACCTACTCAAGGAAAGATATTTTTCCAGGAGGAAGAGATTACAGGTTTAAAGCCGAATGCAATTACCCGAAGGGGCATCGCCCGCACTTTTCAGAACATCCGCCTCTTTCAGGATTTGCCAGTGATTGAAAATGTCATGATCTCATATCATGGACGATTGCATTCCTCATTCGTGGGTGCAGTTCTCCGAACCCCTCTCTATAACCGTGAAGAAAAAGAGATGCGTAATGGGGCGATGGTATTACTCCAACGAGTCCGCCTCGCAGACTTTGCCAACGAACGGGCTGGAGCCCTCTCTTATGGACAACAGCGAAGATTAGAGATTGCCAGAGCTTTGGCCACAAACCCCAAGCTTCTCTTGTTGGACGAACCTGCCGCTGGAATGAATCCTAATGAGACGCAGGAGTTGATGGATTTTATTCTCAAGATCAAAGAAGATTTTAAGCTTACCGTATTGCTCATCGAACATGACATGCGTGTCGTTATGGGCATCTGTCGGTGGATCAAGGTATTAGACTATGGGGCCACGATTGCCGAGGGGACGCCAAAAGAAATTCAAAGCAACCCGCAGGTCATTGCGGCCTATCTGGGAGAAGCAGGAGGAAAAGGCATTGCTTAAGGTTTTAGGTCTGAGCGTTTTTTATGGCGGAATCCATGCGCTCAAGGAAATCTCCCTCAATGTTCCCCAAGGAGAAATCGTCACCTTAATCGGGGCGAACGGTGCTGGTAAGAGTACGACGCTCCGGACGATTAGTGGATTGGTGGAAGCTCGGCAGGGCAAAATTCTTTTTCGGGGGCGTGAGATTCAAGAGAGACCTGCCCACCGCATTGTCCAGGAAGGAGTTGCCATGGTGCCTGAGGGAAGGCGCATCTTCGTTAACCTCTCGGTGGAAGAGAACCTGCTCATGGGAGCTTATGCTATAAAGGATGGAGAAGAAATATGTCGAAGCGTCGAGTCGGTGTTTCAACTCTTCCCGCGACTAAAGGAACGAGCGAGGCAGAAGGGGGGTACGCTTTCAGGCGGGGAACAGCAAATGCTGGCTCTGGGAAGAGGTTTGATGTCTCACCCTGATCTCTTGATGCTTGATGAGCCTTCATTGGGACTGGCTCCGAAGTTGGTTAAAGAAGTCTTTGACATTATCCAAAATATTCATGCTGAAGGAACGACGATTCTACTTATCGAGCAGAACGCCATGGCTGCCTTAGAGGTGGCTGACTATGGTTATGTGCTACAGACTGGACAAATCTCTATGGAGGGGAAAGGGAAAGATTTGCTAAAAGACCCTTCCGTCAAAGAAGCCTACCTCGGTGAATCCCTGAAATAAAAACAAAGCAATTCATCTCGGAGTTTGAAGTGGAGCCCCACGGGCTAAAGCCCATAGCTTCTCCACATGCTTCAGGGAGCAGAACCCTCCGAAGCATACCCCACTAAGCTCCTCCGGAGCTTCGAGGTGTACCTTCTTCGCATTCATCCATAGCCTTAAAACTCGTGGCTTTCTGCGAAGGAGGGTAATAACAAGTTGCAATTGATGGATGAACCTTCATTCAAAGCCATCCGCTGGATCACACCAATGGTGACATATAGAAGGTATCATCGAAAAGGTGTAAATAATCTCTTTATAAAGGAATCCGCTTAAATCCAAACGGATCTTTTTTCAACAACAGGGTTAACCCCCGAAGTGGTCTCTTAGAAAACGGAGGAGCGTCCGGATGCCCAAACGATGTTTTTTGATGTGATGCCAGATATCCTGGATCGCCTTTTTCGATCGGGTATAGTAAAGGAGGTGCGCCTTGAGCAGAAGCCACTCCATTCGGATGAATGAGAGAGGTCGTGTTTAAAGACTAAATGCTGCATATCAAAGAAGGACCATGGCGCTCTCCATTTGAAGATCCGCTCCTTCACCTGTTCGTAGATCGCTGTGCCCGGGTAAGGGGTGAGAATGGAGAACTGAGCGACATTGGTATCGAGTCTTTTAGCAAAACGGATGGTTTCATGAATCATCTTGGCTGTTTCATGGAGCCCACCCATGATATAGGCCGCATGGATCTCAAGACCATTCTTTTTGAGCATCTCCACGGCCTGAACCGAGCTTTCCACATCGATTCCCTTCTTCAATTCTTCAAGGGTCTTCGGATTGAAGGATTCCACCCCGATGAAGACCGACTTCGCCCCTGCCCTGACCATCTCTTTAACCATTTCTTCGTTTCGAAGCAGTAGGTCCACCCTGGATAGGCACCACCACCAGAGATCGAGTTTCTTTTCAATGACCCCATGGCAAATTTCAATCACCCTCTTCGGAAAAAGGTTAAAGGTGTCATCCACAAAGGCGACGGCATTAAAATGATATCGGTGATAAATCTCTTCGAGTTCGTTTAAAACGGAGGCAACACTCCTTGTCCTCACCTTCTTACCAAAGAGATGAGAGGAAGCACAGAAAGCACATTGGTAGGAACATCCACGACTGGTAACCAAAGGGGTGATGTCTCGATCCCCCAATTTGGTCCTTCGATAATCGTCCATATGAATAAGATGTCTGGCAGGTAGGGGGAGGCTGTCAAGATTCTCCATGAAGGGTCTGGGAGGGGTTCGAACCAGTTGGCCACTTGAAAAAAAACTGATTCCCTGTATGGAATGGAATTTCCCATCATTCTTATGTAAGACAGCTACTAATTCTGAGAAGGTGATCTCCCCTTCTCCACGGACGATGAAATCGACTCTCTTGGTCGAAAGGATTTCTTTATCCACATAGCCAGGATGAGGACCCCCCATTACGACCGTGCAACCACTCGCCTTGGCTCTCTTGGCTAATTGGAGGGCCTGACGATGACGGGTGGTATCTGTGGAGATACCGACAATGTCATATTTTTTAAAAACGATATCTTCCTTCTTCTTTCGAACAGCTAAGTCTCTGACTACGACCTGATGACCTTCCTTTTCCGCATAAGCGGCGATATAGAGAAGGCCAAGAGGTGGAAAGAGGACCCCTGTTGCTTTCAGGGTCCCTGAAGGGGCAGGATTGATCAAGAGAATCTTCATTGAATTTCAAATTTAAGATTTCAAGTTTCACCTGCCTGCTGCAGGCAGGGATTTCTTAATTTGCAATTTGCAATGAATGACTTTGAGGATGCCGATAGCGTTCGCAGAGATCGCCCCAGCAGGCCGCCACTTGATGGTCCACCAGAAGCTCGATCACCTCACATTGATTTCCACACTCACCACATTCAAATCCCCGTGTGGAACAGGACTTTCGAGGAAGGTCATCTTTCCAAATTCTCCCAGTCGAGCATCCATCACAGGAAGAAGTTGTTGGGGGATATAGCAGCGTCTACGAGATACAATTCTTACTATTACACTTGGTTAATGGATTTGTTATAATACAAATACGTCTACTATTTCAATCCCTTTAATGTTTTTGAAGAAGAACTATGATGAGCGTCAAGAGATACGATATCATTGTCATCGGTGCAGGGATGGGGGGACTGAGCTGTGGTACCCTTTTGGCTAAGGAGGGGCTCAGGGTGCTGATCTGTGAGCAATCCTCAAAACCTGGTGGCTACTGTGTGAATTTCAAGCGCAATGGGTTTACCTTCGCACCTGCTGTCCATTACCTTAATGAATTTGGTCCCAACAGCCAGATGAAAGAGGCTTTCCAGACCTTGGGCCTTCCTCCTGAGATCGAATTTTGTCCGCAGGACCCCCAACGCCGAATCATTACCCCCCATTTTCATCTCACCCTCTCCACTGATATTGATCGGTTCGAAATGGATTTAATCCACCTCTTTCCCAAGGAGAGGCTATCTATCCATGCATATATAGGGGAATTGAAGAGGCTGGTTAAGAACATAGAGGGCCTTTCCATCAAATCTTTTGATCTCATCAGCCTCAAAGAGAAGTTTCAGCTATTATATAAATTTATCAAGATACCTCAACTACTCCGGTTTCGTGGCAAAACGGGCCAAGAAGTCTTGGACTCTTTTTTCAAAGACCCTCTCTTAAAATACCTCCTCACCTTTGGTGCCCGTAAGGGTTCCTCTATCCTTACCTGTGCAAGTCCTATCATATGGGCCATAAAAGGGAACTTTTATTACATCAAAGACAAAGAGTTAGAGGCCTTGCCTCAGCTTTTTCTCAGATATTATAAGGCTTACGGTGGGGAGATTTCCTTTAATACCCTTGTAAAGAAGATCGTGATTGAGGAAGGGAAGGCCCGGGCGGTTCAGATTGAGGGAGGAGAGGAGATCCAATCCAGATATGTCATCTCCAATGGGGATAGTCACTCAACATTTCAATATCTAATAGGTCATCATCTATTACCTGATCGATTCGTAAGGAAGCTCCAAAAAAGGGAGATCTCAGCGCCGATCTTCACCCTCTACTTAGGTGTAGATCTCGATCTGGCACAAATGGGCTTCGATGGAGCTCTAGTCCACTACTACCCCACAATTAGTAAAAACCCATGGGATGAAAAAGACGTAGAGGGATTTGACATCAAAAAGGAGAGGATGGCGATCCGTATGGATAGCATAAAGAACCCGATGCTTGCCCCAATAGGCAAGCATACCGTCGCTATCACTGCCTTTGCCCCTTACGAACTCTTTACAGATGGGGGCAACATAAGTCCCCATTATACAGAGATAAAGGAAGAGATAGCCCAAAAAATCATTGGCATCACAGAAAAGGTGATCCCCGACCTATCCAGTCATATCATCGTTCGGGATGCCTCAACACCTCTTACATACGAGAGAAAGACATTAAACAAACACGGCGCTACTATGGGTTGGTACCTATCGGCAAAAGAATTTTCAAGGATTCGTAGCCAGAAAACACCCATTGCCAATCTTTATCAGGCAGGCCACTGGACCTTCCCTGGTGGAGGTATACCAATGGTGATCATCTCTGGGATCAATGCAGCTAAACTTGTCTTGAAGAGTATGAAGAAATTCACATAGAAGGCGACCTTTTTATTTTTCCCTCTTTAGCCATTCCTTTATTTTCCTACATTGTGTATAAAAATTTGCGTCATCCTATCGCTTTTTTATCTAATAGACGACATAAAATTTCCGTGAAATAGCCAAGACCGATGTTCTCTTTGTTATGTTCACCTTCGAATGGTAATCGTCAATCTTTGCATAAATTGATTCTGAGGACTTGTGAAGTTACCAATCAGAAGTCAACCTGACAATGTTTGCCAAGTCACGTTTTGAACCTTATAAATGAGTGAATAAATGGCTTAAAAAACTTCGAGCTCAAAGCCCTTAGCTCTGAAATATAATTCCGCATTCCGCAATCTGCAATCTGCAATCGGATACTCAGAAATATTTATCCCTCAATCCGCATCCTGAAATCCGCAATTATGAATCCTCAAAAAAATCTTTTACCCTTTTGATGGCGCAGAACTCTCCACACATGGTGCAGACATCCTTTTCGCCAGACTTTCCCTCTTCGTGGTAACGCCTCGCCTTTTCTGGATCAATCGAAAGCTCGATCTGTCTCTCCCAGTCAAAAGCCTTTCGAGCCTTCGCCATCTCGACATCTCTTTGAAAGGCTCTCTTGTTTCCCCGTGCGATGTCAGCCGCATGACCGGCAATCCTTGTAGCAATCACACCCTCCCGGACATCCTCGACAGAAGGTAACTTCAGATGTTCTGATGGGGTCACATAACACAAGAAATCTGCTCCTGCCTTGCCTGCAATGGCGCCGCCAATGGCACAGGTAATGTGATCGTATCCTGGAGAGACATCGGTCACCAATGGCCCGAGTACATAGAAGGGAGCCCCCTTGCATAATCTCTTTTCCAAAAGGACGTTTGCTTCAATCTGGTCAAGCGGGACATGGCCTGGCCCCTCGATCATCACCTGAATGCCTTCTGCCCATGCCCTTTCTGCCAATTCTCCGAGAACGATCGTCTCCTCCACCTGAGGTCGGTCTGTGGCATCTACCAGACAGCCGGGCCTCAATCCGTCTCCCAGGCTCAAAGTCACATCATATTTTTTAGCAATTTTTAAAAGGCGGTCGTAATGTTCATAGAGCGGATTTTCTCGACCATTGTAAATCATCCATTCAATGAGGAAAGACCCTCCCCGGCTGACCACTCCCAATAGCCGATGAGCGCTTCTCAGCCTCTCGACCGCATTCCGAGTCACGCCGCAATGAACCGTGATAAAGTCAACGCCCTCTTCTGCTTGACGCTCAATGACTTCGAAGAGGTCTTCCACCTTCATCTTAGCAAGAGCTTTTCTCTTCTTGGCCGCCTTAATAGCTGCTTCATAAATGGGAACCGTTCCAACAGGGATAGGAGAATGGCGAATGATCTCCTTACGGATCGCATCAATATCTCCGCCCGTGCTCAGGTCCATCACCGTATCGGTCCCGGCCTGAATCGAGATCTCAAGTTTTTTCAACTCTTCTTCTAAATCGACATGGTCAGAGGAAGTTCCAAGGTTCGTATTCACCTTGATCCGGAGCCCCTCGCCAATCCCTAAAGGTTTTACGCCTTGATGATTTCGATTGGCCGGGATGACGACCCGACCAGAGACAATCTTTTCTCGGAGCCATTCCGAGGACACTTCCTCATCTCTCGCCACACTCTTCATCTCTTTTGTAATGGCGCCTTTTAGGGCTTCTGTCCTTTGCGTCATATCCTTCACCTCCTAAACTTCCAGATTGCACAAGGCAGTAGGCAGAAAGCATTAAGCACAAAGCTGTTGTCAGCATAATATGAATTTATTTCTACTGCCTTCTGCCTACTTTCTGCTTACTGCTTTCGATATTTTATTGACGACTTCCATGGGGTTTCTTCCCAGCACCCGTATCATGGGTTCTTTGCCGACATCGCCTTCATCGTAGATGAAATCAGAAACCTTCTTCATTCTTCTTAGAACCTCTCCAACCCCCCACTCCAGGGAAGAACCCTCTCTCTCTTTCACTCTCTTCGGCTCAAGCCTCCGATCAAAATGGGTGACGAGAAAGTCTTTGTCTTTCAATAGGGTCACCATCTCTTGCGAATACCGGATGTTCATAGCTGAACAATACTCAGGATAAAATTTCATGACTGTCAGGATAATATTGGCCACATGCCGGGAAGCGCCGAATTCCGGATCACTACAAGTGGCCACCGAATCTTTGAATCGGACAATCCTTCCAGGAAAAGCAGCTACATCTCCAATCCCTTCAGCATAGGGAAGGGCATAGCCTAAGTTGGATGAGACCTCTGGAATGAGGTGCCCGATCTTTTCCTCTTTCAATACTTCTACCGCTCTCTTTAACTCCTGGATCACTCGATACCGCTCCATCTCCCTCAGAACATAAGCAGAAGGGTTGGTAGGACCTGTCCCTTTTCCGAGACTGAGGCCGGACTGGATCGCCATGGTGATGAAGATCTTAGCCTTTCTCACCGCTTCCGGGACGCTCTCTTCTCTGGCCAGAAGTGTGGCAATGGCCGAGGCAAAGGTACAGCCAGTCCCGTGGGTATGCTTCGTCTTAACCCTTGGGCCTTCAATCTCGGCATAATTTTCCCCATCGAAGAGGATATCAATCGCCTTTCCTTTTAAGTGACCTCCTTTCAGAACCACATGTTTTGCCCCCAGTTCCCAGATCTGAACGGCGGCCTTCCTCATCCCCTCGAGCGAATTCACCCTCCGGCCTGTGAGAAAAGAGGCCTCAAAAAGATTCGGGGTGACCACTGTCGCCAGAGGGATCAACCGCTTGATGAGTGCTTCCTGGGCATCCTTTCGAAGCAGGGGGGCTCCGCTCTTGGAGACCATCACCGGATCGACCACCACTATTTCCACGCCGTACTGCTCAATCTTTTTAGCCACCACCTCGACAATCTTTCGGTTTGCCAGCATCCCCGTTTTGATGGCATCAGCACCGATGTCGGAGAGAACAGAATCGATCTGTTTCTCAACAAAGGATGGAGGAACTTCATGGATCGCCTGAACCCCCAAGGTATTCTGTGCAGTGAGGGCGGTGATCACGCTCATCCCGAAGCCGTCGAGCAGTGTGATCGCTTTAAGATCCGCCTGAATCCCTGCCCCGCCCCCAGAATCTGATCCAGCAATCGTCAGTATTCGTCTCATTTCCGTAACTCCTCTACAATTAAAGAAGCTACCTTCTCACCTGAAAGGAGCATCCCCCCGAAGATAGGGCCCATTCGATATGACCCGAAAGTGGCATTGGCTGCCATACCGCATACATAGAGCCCCGGAAAAACCTCTCTCGTATTGGCCATCGTATCCTTCTCGGCTGCCTCCGCCCACAAGGACTTTTCGCCGACAATCTTACCTGTCTCTGTAAAAAGTCTGATATCATTCTTCTTCTGGAGGATGGCGACAACCTCTGTGGCGTGGCCTGTGGCATCCACAACGAATTTCGATTGAATGGTCAAAGGATCAACATGCAAATTGGCCATCTCCACGGCTGTCCAATTGAGAACCAAACCAGTAATTTGATTCTCCCGGATGATGAGATCCTCAGCGCTGATCAGATTAAAAATATTTACTCCAGACTTTACCGCCTTTGAACAAAGCGTTGAGATGGCTTCAATAGAATCAGCGGTGTAGTATCCCTTTTGATATGGATAGGATTGAATCCCAAACTTATCGAGGATTTTCTTCCCCTCTTCCTGCACAACAATTTCATTAAACATCATCCCACCACCCCACATTCCACCTCCAATCGAAAGTTTTCTTTCGAAGAGAGCCACCTTAAACCCTTTCTTTGCAAGGAAATAAGAGCAGACCAATCCAGAAGGGCCTCCTCCGACAATCGCCACATCGACTGATAGGTTCTCCTTCAATTTCTTGAAATATCGATCAATAATTGCCTGAGTGATAATCTTTTCATCAAGTGCCATGTTTTCCTTTTGTATCCTCCTTTTTTACAATATTTCCGTTCACTGAGTCTTATTGTCTTAGAGTCTTTACGTCGTTGTGTCTTTGCGCCCTTGCGTCCAAATGACTTAATGACTCAATGACTTAGTTACTTAACGATTTTATTGACTCAATGACTTACTGAATAAAAAACAAAAGCCGTAATTCCAATGGAGGTATTACGGCTTCCTTTTCATTTCCCGCTTCCCTTCGCTGGAATTACCCAAACAGGTTCGGAGGGTCTCCCTACCCTAAAGGTAGGGACTCTCAGCCCAATGAGCTCCCCTAGCAATCTTTTTCATTAATTTTACTAAAACATTTGAGGTATGTCAACCAGAGGAAGCCCATCTACCCATAACTAACCTCAATTTATGAATCGATGGACTAAGGATAGTAAGGGAAGTAAAATAAAGATGGCAATAAAAATTATTTAATTATTTCATTATATTATACTTATTAAATCTAAAAAAAATAAAATCCATTTAATTTGTGAAAAAATTCTTGACTTCTTAAATACTTTCCCTTATATTCATCCCGAAATTTTTTGTAATGCCCCCATCACAACCTTTCCCCACAAGGGGGGAAGGAATTATTTTGAGGGGGTAATTTTTAGATTAAATCTATTTTCTGTCTAACCAAATACTAATTTTTTCAGGAGAAAGCATTATGAGACTGAAAAACGTAAGGCTGAAGCGAATGTTGTTGATGGTGGTTGGATACCTCTTCGTCCCGCTGACGGTGTTCGCCAGCGAGGCGGACCTCGCGATACCCGACTTGCATAAGGGCGCTCCATATACCCTGTTGGGTGGCATAAGACCATGGGATCTTCTGTTCTATGGCGCGTGCATCATCGCTGGTACGCTGGGTATCAGCTTGTTTCTACGCCACCAGGTCAAAAAGTTGAGAGCCCATGACTCGATGCTCAAGGTGGCTGAGATCATCTATCAGACCTGCCGCACCTATCTGATTCAGCAGGGCAAATTCCTTGTCATGCTGTTCATTTTCATCGCTGTCGCCATGTCTTTTTATTTCCTGGCTCTGAAAGGACAGGGGGTTCCCACACTGCTGCTGGTGCTGCTTTTTTCGGTGGTGGGGATGGGCGGTTCTTACAGCGTTGCCTGGTACGGCATCCGGATAAACACCTATGCTAATGCCCGTACCGCCTTCGCGTCGCTAGCGGGGAAGCCCTGGGACGTAGTGAATATTCCCCTGCGCTCCGGTATGAGCGTGGGGCTCTTTCTCATTTCCCTTGAACTTGTCATGATGGTGATCATTCTGCTCTTCGTACCCCGCGACATCGTCGGGTACTGCTTCCTGGGATTTGCCATCGGTGAGTCACTGGGCGCATCCGCACTCCGTATCGCCGGCGGCATCTTCACGAAGATCGCCGACATCGGCTCCGACCTGATGAAGATCGTTTTCAAGGTGAAGGAAGACGACCCCCGTAACCCTGGTGTGATTGCTGACTGTACCGGTGACAATGCAGGCGACAGCGTTGGCCCCACGGCAGACGGTTTCGAAACGTATGGCGTTACCGGCGTTGCGCTCATCGCTTTTATCACGCTTGCCGTTGTGAGTCCTGACAGCACGGTCAAAGAAGCCATCCAGGGCAAACTGATCGTGTGGATTTTCGCAATGCGTTTCCTTATGGACTTCTGTTCCGGGCTTTCCTATTTTGTCAATCAGGGATTTTCTTCTGTAAAATATAAAGGGAAGAAAGAGATCGATTTCGAAGAGCCCCTCATGAGACTGATCTGGATCGCTGCTACCTTGTGCATCAGCACCTCGTTTGTGATGAGCTACCTGCTGATCAGCGACCTCCAGGTTCTAAAAGACGGCGTGCTTACCCCCATGCCCCATGTCTGGTGGCAACTTGCCATGATCATCAGTTGCGGCACGCTGGCGGCAGTTCTCATCCCCGAGTTCACCAAGATATTTACCAGCTCCAAATCGAAGCACGTGCAAGAGATTGTGACCGCGTCTCGCGAGGGCGGCGCATCCCTTACCATACTGTCCGGTATTGTCTCCGGCAACTTCAGCGCCTTCTACATGGGCTTACTGATTGCCTTCCTTCTGGGCATCGCGTACTTCGTCAGCCTTTTTATACCGGCTGAGGTCATCAACTATCCGTCGATTTTCGCCTTCGGCCTGGTTGCTTACGGATTTCTTTGCATGGGCCCGGTCAACATCGCGGTCGACTCTTACGGTCCAGTCACCGACAACGCTCAGTCCATCTTCGAGCTGGCGCAGACCGAAAACATCCCCGGCATCAAGGAAGATATCAAGAAGAACTTCGGGTTCACCCCCGATTTCGAAATGGGTAAATTCTACCTCGAATCCAACGACGGGGCCGGAAACACCTTCAAGGCAACGGCCAAACCGGTGCTCATCGGCACTGCGGTGTGCGGTGCTACGACGATGATCTTCTCGATCATCCTGCTGCTCCAGAGCAAGAACATGCTGCATGTGCAGCTGACCGACGCGCCGATCATTCTCGGCCTGATCTGCGGCGGCGCGGTGATCTTCTGGTTCGCCGGGGCCTCCATGCAGGCGGTGACCACCGGTGCGTACCGGGCGGTCGAGTTCATTAAGAGGAACATGAACCTGGACAAGACGGAAGCCGATATCGAGGATTCCAAGACGGTTGTAAGAATCTGCACCCAGTATGCGCAGAAGGGTATGTGGAACATCTTTATCGCGATCCTATTAATAACGCTCGCCTTCGCGCTGCTGAACCCCAACTTCTTCGTGGCGTATCTGATTTCCATCGCCTGCTTCGGCCTCTTCCAGGCCATCTACATGGCAAACACAGGCGGCGCGTGGGACAACGCGAAGAAGATCGTTGAAGTCGACCTGAAAGAAAAGGGCTCGGCGCTCCACGCCGCAACGATCATTGGCGACACGGTGGGCGACCCCTTCAAGGATACCTCATCCGTATCCATGAACCCCATCATCAAGTTCTCGACTCTGTTCGGCCTGCTCGCGACCGAAATCGCGATCGAGATGGCGGTACAAGCGAAGGAAGCCAGTTCCACGAACTACGCTCCCTACATCGCTATTCCGGTGTTCATTGTCGGGCTCATCTTCGTGTGGCGTTCATTCTACAAGATGAGAATACCGCTGGAAGAAGCAACTAAATAGGGTTAAATAGAAAAGGTTAAGGTTAAGGACTTAGGAAAAAACATCTAATACAAAAAAAGGGGATGGCCTATGAATTTAGCTATCCCCTTTTTTATGCGTAACCTTTTTCTGCTTCTGTCCAGATCCCGGTCATTCCTTGATGGTAGCTAACACATTCTTTATGCGCGCCAGAAGATCGCCAATCTGCTTCTCCCGTTCTTTGAGAAAGTTTTTATAGTCATGGCTAAAGCAATGGTGAATTTCAATACGCGTCATATTCTCTTCTTTGGAAAGCAACATATCCATTAACATTAAATCTTCTTTAGAAAGTTCGACGTTCATATCGCCCTCCTTTCTCTTAATGTTTGTCTTTTATTATAGGATAAAAGTCACGGCCCCATTTTTTTCCTTATATTCTAAGTGTCAAGTATGACCCTCCGTTTTTTCCGCTTATGCTCGGCCACTGTCGCCTCCATCCCGTTGATCTCTTTCAAATCGGGATGGCCCGTACCTTTCAACTTCCCTTCCCGATGTTCTTTCTTCCAGCGTGACAAAGTTGAGACTCATAGAATCGAAATCCCTCCTCGAGATCCTCTTCAGCTACACTTAGGATTCTCACCCTCATGAGACCTTCTTCGTAATCCTTCTTTTAGCTTGTTCCCAATCCGATACGGTCGCTTTGCCGGCCATAAAGGCTTCCTCGCGATCCTTGAGGACGGTCTCATGCCAAGCTGGTGACTTAAGTTTCTTCTCGTCTCGGCTCAG
>Ga0315282_10002764_pt1 | contig 31861 bp, 47 predicted proteins | sample YL17G07_20_MG_FD_203693 | JGI IMG/M metagenome (GOLD analysis project Ga0315282, IMG submission 203693) | Sediment microbial communities from Yellowstone Lake, YNP, Wyoming, USA - YL17G07_20 | ecosystem: Environmental > Aquatic > Freshwater > Lake > Sediment | place: USA: Wyoming | collected... | reverse complement strand
CGAAACCAGAAGATTTGAGAATTGGAGATAATCTTAGTGTTATCTATGTAGGTGGAGAAAAGAAACACTACAAGGTAACAGGTATAGACGAAGTTTTCCTTAAAGATGTTCATGCTCCTCTCGCAACTGCAACTACAGAAAGTTATACGAATATAACTTATTTAGATCCTCCAACAGGCCAACTTATTTGGATTGGTGGAATAGAGATGGATGGAAATGTTGAACTTCAGATAAAACAACCAGCTGCTACTAACAGATGGGGAACAAACAAATCTCCAACAGGCGGTTATCTTCTTGATATTCAATCTCCAATTACTGATGCAAGAAAAATTGATTTATGGATAGCTAAAGATTATATGCCGGCAGTTCAACTTGTGAACAATACTCCTGTAACTATTAATCCAATTTTATGGTGGATAGGAAGAAGATTTTCAGTTATAGAACAAGCTAAAGAACCAGTTCCAACGACACTTGTAAAAATAGGGGGATTAGCTGATTAGGTGAGAATATGGCATCAACAAAATACATAAAGCAAGTTTATGATCCACTTGTAGGAAAATTTATTAGAGAAATCAAACCTACTGATGTTTTTACAATGGCTACGACATCGACAGGATTGAAATCCGGAAATGAAATTATTACAACCAGTTCAGCAGCGACATCAAATTATGATCTTTACATATACAATGTGATAATCACAGCAAGTTCAAATAATGCTACTGGATATTTGACAGCAGGAACTTCAACAGTATTGCCATTTATAATCACAGGAAGCGCACCATTGGAAATTTATTCCTCAGGCATGCCTTTATTCAAAGTCACAGGTCCAGGAACACTCTCAGTTTTCGCAGTCACACAGGCAGCTTGGACTACACATGTATCGGGTGTTAGAGAACCGAAGTTTATAAAAGTTGAAACTTCAACAGCTTAGGTGAGAAAAAATGTTCATGAATAAATTAGAAGGACCAGCGCTTGAAGCATATCGCTTAGCCGTGAATATGGCTGTGGAAAGAGCAGTGAAAGAATTATCGCTTCGCAGAGAAGAGATAGTTGTTAGAATGCTTAGACCTGAAGATGTAGGGTTATCAACTCCCGAATGGACATTTAATCTTGCTTCAGGGGATTCTTGGAACAACAACATGGTCAATTCAACTATTGCCGATGGAAGATATGTTGTGATAGCAGGAGTAATGGTCGGAGAATCATCTGCTCAGGCCTCAACACAATTGAGGGTAACATCAGCAGGAAAGAAAGTCAGGTATTGGCAACCTCAAAATGTAAATTATACTCAGGATAATATGATGTGGTTTACCGATCCAATAATCACTGGGCAAAATGAAACATTGACAATAGATATTTATGCAACTTCTGCTGATGCTGATCACCAATTACAATTATTGGGTGCGACAGTCGAAAGAAAGGGACTGTTAGTCCAATAGATGGTGAGGTTAAATGGTTACTATTGGAACAGTGAAAGTAAGAGACGATACAATAATTCCGGCAGATGTAGATGAAACACTATCCTATAATTTTTCATCTGCTAGCGGGACATGGTCAGGTCAGGCTACAGGAACATTTACAGGAAATATCACAGGGATAAAGGCATTTATAGTTGGCGATCTTGGAACAACTTCAACAGCTAGAAGTTTCAATGGCTATCTTGGAGCTAATTTTTCTACTACGCCAAAATGTTTTGCTAATGACATTGGCGTAACTACAAGTTCTACACCTCTGTTTATTCAGGCAAATAGTGCCAGTTCATTTACTTGTTTTGCAGCAAGTTCAGATAATGCCAGTTCTGCTTGTGTTCTTGCAATAACCATCTAATTTCCTTTAAGGCTCCCTATAACAGTTTTCTATAACAGGCTGCCTTTAAGACAGAAATCTTTATATACAGAAAAATACTAATTTATACTATGGATAGTTTAGTTATTAATACCAGCACCCAGAATTTTTTAGCGCAAGTTCAAGGATTAAATAGAATTACTATTCCTAGACCAATAGTGGATTTTCTTAAAATCAGAAAAGGGGACTATGTAGTGGGAACTATCTGGAAGGTGGAAAAATGAATATTTTGATTTTTAGCAATACAAGCACTACAGGGCAGAGATATGGCTATTCAGTTGTTACGGAACAAGTAAAAAAAGCATTGCAAAAAGCAGGGCATCAAGTCATTAATTATGGAATGCAGTCAATCCATCCGCCATATAAAGATGAGGACGGAATTATCAATGTTGGAATAAGATATGATGGTTGGGGTTCTGATATTCTTGAAGACTTGTTCAAAATGTATAATGTAGATGTGTTGATTACTCTTATGGATATTTGGCTGCCGAACACATACTATATTCCTCAAGCCTGTAGAAACAAAGGAGTTTTTTGGATCTGCCATGTCACCATAAATTCCTATCCTCTGACACCTTTTATAGGTCAGCAAATTTCTCAAGCAGATGTTATAGTAGCGCCTAGCAAGTTTTGTCAAAAGACTGTTCAAGATGCAGGATTTAGGGCAGAATACATACCGCATGGCGTTGATTTATCAATTTTCAAACCTCTTGGTGAAGATGTAAAAAAAGAGATGAAGAAAAAACTTAAGATCGAGGATAAGGATTTTGTTCTTTTGAGTGTGATGAGAAACAAAGGTCTGCAAAAAAATTATCCTGCCCTCTTTCAGGCATGGAGAATGGTATTGCAAAATAACCCTGAGCTTCAACAAAAAGGGATACTTCTGGTTTTAGCAGATCCGTTAGAACCAGATGGGCTGAGAATAGATTTGGTAAGGCAACAATTAGGAATGCAGCAATGGATAAAATTAATCAATATGAGAATTGGAAAAGAAGGATTAGAGCCCACAACAGAAGATGATCCAGAAGGAACTTTGCACAATGCAAATTATGTTTTTAATGCGGAAACTATGGCAAAAATTTATAACATAGCAGATATTCATGTCACTAGCAGCTATGGGGAGAGTTTTAACCTTCCAACTTTAGAATCAATGGCTTGTGGTGTTCCTCAAATAGCAAATTCTTTTTCAACAGGTCCGGAACTTATTGGCGAGCCACGGACAGGACTGCTTGCAGACATTCAGGCATTTTCAACAGTTCCATTACTGACAGATATTGCTCATGTGAGTGTGCCAAGTTTAGCAGAGAAAATAATTCTGATGTATAAAAACAAGGAACAAAGAGAAAAGATGGGAAAAACAGCAGAAGCATTTGCTAAAGGTTATTCTTGGGATATTATTTGCGATAGATGGGTTGAACTTATGAAAAAAGTAGAGGAAAGTTTGTTGGTTACTGATTACGCTAAAGGAAGGTTGGGAATATGAAAGTGATGACAATTGGTGGAATCAGGCCGGATTGGATAAATTTAGAGCCAGTAATAAAAGAATTAGACAAATGGTTGGGTGGAGACCATATAGTAGTGCATACAGGTCAGCATTACGATTATAACATGGATAAAATATTTTTTGATGAATTGAAAATTAGAGATCCAGACTATTTCTGCGAAGTTGGTAGTGGAACTCTTTCTTACCAAAGAGGAGAAACCATAATTAAAGTTGGAGAGTTCATAAATAAATTTGAACCCGATTTAGTTATTGGATTCAGTGATGCGAACCCTGTATTAGGATGCATAGCGGCTGCTACAAGAGGAATTAAGATTATGCATATAGAAAGTGGAATGCGTTCAAATGATGCAAGAATGCCCGAAGAATATAACAGAAGAATGATTGATCATATTTCAGACATACTTTTCTGCCCCACAGAAATTGCAGAATCAAACTTGTTGCATGAAGATATTTCACAGCATAAAATTTTCAGGGCATCAAAATTAATTATTGATGTTCTTACCAAATTTGATAAGGAAATAGATGAGAGAAAAAGAGATGTTCTTTACAAATTTGGGTTATCAAAAGGAAAATATTTCCTTTCAACAGAACATAGGCCTGAGAACGTGGAAGATAAGAAGAACATGGCAAATATCTTGGAAGCATTTAATATTATAACAGCAATTTATGACATACCACTTTTGTTTGTTGCCCATCCCAGAACACAGGCGGCAATAAAGAAATTTAAACTAACTCTTCCGAAAAAAGTTAAGATGATAGATTATATCGGTTTTCTTGATTTTTCAGCGTTAGAGAAAAACTGTTTTATGGGGATAACGGATTCAGGAACAGTTGAGGAAGACTTATGTTGGTTTAGAAAGCCATGCGTAACTACAAGAATTTCAACCGAGAGGCCTGAGACGGAATTCGTCGGCGCAAATATTGTTTCCGGTCTGGATGCTAAGGATATTGTAAAATGCGTTGAGATGATGAATGAAAGAAAAACAGATTGGCACATACCTTATTATGAAGGAACTACAAAAAGAATCGTCGCTATTTTAAAAGAAAAAGAAGATGAGATAATGCAACCAAAGAAGTGGTGGTAATGAAAAAAGAATTTGATAGTCCAGATGAGAACACAGGCGCAAATTCCACAATAATGAATTGTGATGAATGTTTAGTTGGGCCAATGGTAATTGATTTATTTAGGTTTGTAGATGATAGAGGAATACTTGATCAGATATTCAATGCAGATTTACCCTTTCCAGTAAAGAGAATTTATACAACAATAAGCAATAAGGGGATTATCAGAGGAATGCATGGCCATAAGAAAGAATGGAAAGCTTTTTATATTGCTAATGGAATGGTGAAATTTGTTGTTTATAAAATGGGGGAAGAACCCGATTTACTTGGGTATGAAACCAAAACTTTTGTATTGAATGATGCAAAACCACAACTTTTCGTTCTCCCTCCCGGATATTGGCATGGATATATGTCATTAACTGAGAATGCAAGAATTATTATTTTATCTAATGCCAGTTTGGAAGAAACAAAAAAGGATGATCATAGGGAAAATCCTGAAAAATTTAAATATGATTTTGAGGTGAAAGGAAGATGAAATCTAAAAAGATTTTGATAACAGGTGGGGCAGGATTTTTAGGTTCTGTTTTAGTCCCCAAGCTCTTAAAGGAAAAAGAATATGATTTGAGGATTTATGATAAACTTATTTTTGGAAATAATATCGAAGAGCCAATCACTCTTATCAGGGAAGATATAAATAATATTGAAGCTATAGGAAAGGCTATACAAGATGTTGATACAGTTATTCATTTAGCGGCAGTAGTTGGAGATCCTGCATGCGTCCAAAATATAGGAAAAGCATTCGAGACCAATGTTCTAGCAACAAAAAAGATTGCAGAATTGTGTGCATTGTGGGGGGTTAAAAAATTTATCTTTACAAGCAGTTGCAGTGTTTATGGCGCGCAGCCGAATAAAATATTGAGAGAAACTTCAGAACCCTATCCTATAGATTTCTATGGCCAGACAAAAGTTGCCGGAGAAAAAGAAATATTAAAGAGTTTTCCTAATGCAACTATTCTAAGATTGGGAACTTTATTTGGCTATTCTCCGAGAATGAGATTTGATTTGGTCGTAAATTCTTTTGTCGCCAAAGCTATCAGAAAGCAACCGCTTATTGTTTATGGCGGAACTCAGCATAGACCGCTGCTTCATCTTTTAGATGCAAGTGATGCAATAGAATTGGCGCTCAATAAAGATTTGAAGGGTGCTTTCAATATAATGAGTGGAAATTATTCTATTTTAGAGCTTGCAGAAATCATCAAGAAATTCATACCGGCAGAAATTACGGTAACGCATGAAATTGAAGATAAAAGGGATTATATAGTTTCCGACAAAAAGATAAGAAAAGAAGGTTTCAAGCCAAAAAGAAATATCGAAGACGGGGTAAAGGAAATAATTGAAGCCTTCAAATCTGGAAAGATTGACGATCCGACTAAGCCAATCTATTATAATCATAAATGGGAGTGGTGAAATGAAAATATTATTGACAGGCGCTTCAGGCAATTTGGGAAGTGAAGTTAGAAAACATTTTCCGGATGCATTGATGCCTCCGCATGAAGAATTGAATTTGATTAATAGAATAGCTGTCGATAGCTATATTGAAAAAAATAAACCCGATGTAATTATTCATTTGGCGGCGGCTGTTAGCCCGCCAAAATGCGAAGTTGATAAAAATTGGGCATGGGATACAACTGTTTTTGGGACTATATGGCTGGTTGAAGCCTGCCAAAAATATAATCCTGAATGCTATTTTGTTTTAATGTCCACACCCTGCGTTTTTCAGGGAGAAGACGAGGCTCCAAAGCATGAAGACTACATACCTTATCCGGATAATTTCTACGGATTGACAAAAATGATACAAGAGCTTGTTGTTTCCAGAAGCCATTTGAAATATTTGATTATAAGAGGAAATTTTGTTCCATACAGAAAATGGTTATATCCTAAAGCATTTACTGATAGGAAGAGCAATTATCTTTTTGCTCATCAATTGTCAAAGGGAATAAAGGAAGTTATTGATGCTGGAATGACGGGAATAATTCATGTTCTTGGAGATAAAATCCTTTCGATGTATGAATTGGCAAAATTATGTCCTGAATCAGAGAATGTCCAACCGACAACTTGGGAAGAATATTATAAAGAAAATCCGAAAGCTGTCAAGCTTACAAAAAACATGGTGATGGAATCTACAAGATGGAAGAAATATGATATAATGGAGGGATTGAAGTGAGCAATGTTTTAGAAAGCCTTTTCGTTTTAATATTTTTGATTTTGATGACAGTCTTAGCTATAAAATTGATAATATTTTTACTGGTTTGGGTATGGTGGGTAATATTGATAGGAGCAGTCATATCTCTTATCTTAGCAATATTAGCAGGGTGGAATGATTGAAATGTTAGAAGATATTCCAAATTTCCAACAAATACTTGTCACAGGCGCGGAAGGATTTGCAGGAAAGAATTTTGTAGAAAAATTTAAAGATAAGTTTGAAATAAAACCTATTGCCGATGCAATATGGGTTAAAGAATGTAACGCTTTAGTGAATTTTGCTTCTATCATAGAAGCTCCCTATTCTTTAGAATGGCCGATGCAAGTATTTGAAGCCAATGTAAAAAAAACAATGGAAGTGTTGGAACAGGCCAGAAAATATGATCTTCATTTTATCCAACCGAGTAGTAATTTAATTTATGGAAATCCGATATACACACCTATAGATGAGAACCATCCATTCTATCCGCAATCACCCTATGCAGCTACAAGGGTATGCCAGGAAACATTAGCATTGAGTTATTACAGAGCATACGGATTGCCTGTTACAATTCTCAGACTGTCTAATGGTTATGGCCCGTATGGAAAAGGGGTTATAAATGTATTTATTGAAAATGCAAGACAAGGAAAACCGCTTGTTCTCAAGGGCGGAGATCAAACAAGAACCTTTACCCACATCTATGATTTTTGCGATGCCATAATCCTAGCTTTGAATAAGAAAAAATCCGTTGGAGATATTTTTAATATTTCCGGTCCTGATACCGTCAATTTGAAGCAACTGGTTTCAATAATCAGAGGGCATTTCCCAAAAACAGTTGTAGAATCTCAGGATTTCGACAAGGGTGACATAACTAGCACCAATTTCAAAATAACCTATGAAAAGGCTAAGAAAATGTTGGGATACGAGCCACAATATAATTTGACCAAAGGAATAGAACAGGTGATTAACTTTGAAAGTAAGCGTATTTAATATCTGCTCAGAGGCATTGGATATGCTGAAATTCTCGACTAAGATGGCCTTCGAGAATGCAGGCAGTGAATTTGATTATGTTCTTGTCCTTTGGAATCCTAGCAAAGAAGTCGAGGATTGGGCTAAAGAAGGATTTATGAAAAATGATTTCCATATAATTTATTATAAAACTGATCCTAATTTGAGATTTATTGAGAATCTCAGAAATTGCTTTAATTTAGGGTTTGACGAGGGATTTAAACTCAATGAATATACTTGTGGAATAAATACGGACATGGCTTTTGGAAAATTCTGGCTCAGCCATTTAGTCAGATATGCAGATCCCAATTCCATAATTAATTGCAGGCAGATTGAACCATCATACAGCCCATGCCACGAATCGCCTCATGATTTCGGGCCTACAACAGAAGGCGAATTTGAATTAGAAGATTGGTATATTTTTTGCAGTTCGATATGGCAGGATAGATTGCTCCATGAATCTGAATGGGGAAGACGAGCAGATGCAACTCCTCATTTAATTCATAAAAACCTATGGGAAAAAGTCGGGCATTGGGAAATTCAATCAGATAGATTTGGACGACCATCTTCTGATGTCGAGTGGTTTAATAAAGCAAAATCTATGGGATTCAGGAATATGAAAAGTTTGGGAAGCGTAGTCTATCATGCAGGGGGATTGGAAACCAGAAGAAGGAGAGAGAAATGAAATGCGGGGACTGTAAAAGAAATTATGATGGCGGTTGCCCGTATTTTTGGGAAAGATATAAAATTCATGACAAATGCGAATGTTTCGAGGAGATGGATAATGAAAATAGTAGTGATAAATGATAGCATTTTACCAACAAGCGGAGAGAAAGAGAATTTTTGGACTTGGTTAGTGAAAGAATTGCCTGCAACACCTATAAATTTTGCTGAACTCAAGATACCATTAGATGATGTAATAAAAAAGGAGAATCCAGATATTATTATAAATAATTCTTTTTGGGGTTTGACGTTTCCAGATTATTTTGTAATTTCAATCCTGCAAGATCCTTACATAGGAATGAAAGAAATTGCAAAGCCAGGCGATTTATCAGATTCATTTTTTGATCCAAAAATAGAACTACAGAAAAGAGCATTGAAAAATTCTCAAGTCAGAGTAGCAGTATCCAACTATATGGCAAATAGCTATAAAGACTGTGGAGATTTCAAAATTATTCCAATTGGAACAGATGCCAAATTATTCAGACCGATGAATAAGAAGAAAATGAGAAAGAAGTATGGAATACCTTCTAAACAAAGAGTTTATATTTATGTTGGTTCTCATGATATTGTCAAAGGATGGAAAGAAATCAAAGATGAAGTTAATTTGAGAAAAGCATTTTGGATATTGGTTTTCAAGGATTTTGAAGAGCCTGAACAGGAGAATACAAAAACTTTTTACAAAATACCGCAAAAACAACTTGCAGAACTTTATAACTGTGCGAATTACTATCTTTCAAACAGTTATGTCGAAAGTTTAGGGCTCGCACCAATAGAGGCAATGTTCTGCAACATACCGGTTATAACTCCATCAGTGGGAATATTCTATGACTGGAAACCGAAAATGAAAAATCCGAGAAGAGAAGCTTTTGAAAAAGGATTGGATAAGAGAACTTGTATTGAAGCATGGAAGGAATTAGTGAGAAGATGATAAGCATAGCATCATTGATTTACAAATCACCGAAGTATGCAGACTTCTTGCTCAGAGGAATCAATAAACATACAGATATGAAAGAAGCAGAATTTTATTTTGTTATAAACAATGGAACTGATGAGATTAAAAACCATTTGAAAGAAAAAAATATTCCGCACTATATTTTTGATACTGAGCCGCAACCACCCTACCCACAAAACATCGGATTTATTTACAAGGCATGGAATTTTGCTGTGCAAAAGGCAAAGGGAGACATAGTTGTTCTTTTGAATAGCGATATGTGGCCCTCTAAAGACTGGTTGAAAAATCTTCAGAAGTATTTAAGAAAAGGTGAAACAGTAGTTACTTCGAGATTAGTAGAACCCAATAAGATACCGAGCATATTCCCCTGGACTATTGTTAAGAATTTTGGCTTTACAGCAGACGATTTCAGGGAGAATGATTTTGAGCACTTCGCAGATTTTATGAAAGTAATGACTTGGTTGCCCAAAGGAACTTTCATGCCAATGATGTTTTACAAAGAAGATTTTGAAAAAGCTGGTGGATACCCAGAAGGAAATGTAGAAGGAGTTGGCGGTGATTTTTATTTATTTTATAAAACTTTAGAGCCTATGGGAATTAAACATGTAACAGCAGCAGACAGCATAGTATATCATCTACAAGAAGGAGAGGTAAGAGAATGCCAGAAGCAATGAAACTTTGTGAGTGGATAGACAAGCTTTGCGGAATAATGATAAAGATGCATTATTTCAACCATCAAAAACTAAAATTGAGAAAGCAGAGACCACTTCCTGCGATGGAATTGCATAAGATACAAGTCACTATTGACAATCTGAATGAACAGAGATATGCTGTTTGGAATGAGATAGAAAAAACTGTTGAGAAAATAATGAAGGGAGAATACAAACCACAGAAAGAGGAGAGAACCTATGGAAGATGAAGAAATAATAGGGGCATTGGGAGATACGGAAAAATTTTTTGGCAAGGACGCACTTGAATTTGTGAAATCCTATAACAGACCTCTAAATTGCATTGATTTGGGAACGGGTGCTGGAAGCTTTTTATCAATTCTAGCACATTGTTGTAAAATATTTGGTGGAAAGGTATATACTGTGGATATTCTGGATGAGGGGGCTGACGTTACTGTAGCAAGAAATAAAATAAAAAATTTCGAGTTGTCCGATGTCGTGGAATTTTTGAAATATAATTCTATTTGGGCTCAATGTTTGTATTTTTTTAAAACTCTTGGAAAAAAATTTGATATAGTCTGTATAGATACTGAGCATAGCTACCAACAAACCCAAATTGAATTGGAAGAATACAGTAAGTTTTTGGTTGATGACGGAAGCATTATCCTGCATGATTCAGGACCATTTTCCAATCCACCTTATGGTGTAAGAAAGGCAGTCATGGAATTTCTAAGCAAGAATTTAGGATTTGTTGTTGTAAAAGATTTGGAAGGTTCAAGAAAACCACCTCATCATAGTGCGGGAATGATGATAATTAAGAAGGTGAGATAGTGAAAATCATAGGATTTGTGAAACTTTACAATGAGGAAAAAAATTTGGACAGATGCCTCTCTCATCTGAAAATATTCTGCGATGATATAGTCTGCTGTGACAACTCTTCAACCGACAAATCTTTAGAGATTGCCAAAAAATACACAGAGCATATAATTTCCCTTCCGAATGAATTTGTAAAAGAACTTGAGCACAAGCAGAAGCTTTTGGAATATGCATTAACTCTAGGGTTTGATTGGATGGTGACCTTAGATCCTGATGAAATTTTTGACAAGCCTGAGAAGATTAGAGAATTATGCGAGTTCGGCAGTAAAAACAATATTGATGGATTCAATGTCCACCTTAGAAACCTTTGGATGTCCAGCAAGGCCTATAGAGTCGATAGCTCTTTCAATTCCCTTTTTAAAACTCCCATCTGGAGAAATACTGGAAACCTCAAGTTCGACACTTCTCCAGGCCTTCACAAACCACAGAACCCAATTAATTTAAGGAAATTATGGCACTCGGATATTCAGATAATCCATTACGGATTTGCAACAAGAGAAGACGCTGCGAGAAAATATGAAACATACAAGTCTCTAGGTCAAACTGGTTGGTCGCTGGAGAGAATCAACCCCAATTCAACATCTATCTTGAGAGAAGGAAAAAATGAAAACCCAAAATTCACGATTGGAATACCTGCCTTCATAGACTCCAATGAAGCGTTGGAATATCTCAAGCAAGCGATAGAATCAGTGAATCAGCAAACTATTCAAATAGCAGAAACTCTTGTTGTAGATGACGGCTCTCCAAAAGAATTTTCCGAGCAGATTAAAAACATTTGCGAAGTTTTGGATGCAAGATATGTTTATCAAGAAAACAAGGGGATTGCAGGCGCGAGAAATAGATGCATAACGGAAGCCAGAGGAGAACACTTGTTTTTCCTTTCAGCCGATGACCTACTTGTGCCAGATGCCCTATATCATGTATGTTGCGTTGCTTCCGTAGAGCAAGACGGCTTTTACTACTCCGATTACAATATCTTGAATGGAACCCAACTAATGAGATTTAACTGCCCGAAATATGAGAACTATGAGGACTTCATGCTGATGGCTGTAGAGTCGGCAAAACAATCAAGGATGTTCGTCTGCTACAACATTTTCGCCAAAACTAGCTTGTGGAAAGAAAATCTTTTTGATGAGGAATACAGAAAGAACGAGGACTTGGAGCATTTCCTGAGATGCTTATTAGTCAAGAAAATAAAATTTATACATGTGCCTGAAGTGTTGTTTATCTATAGAATATCCCCGCAGATGTGGACAGGACGGTTGGGCATGCAGACCATAGCAGAAACCAATAAGAAAACATTTTTCAAAATCAATGAAATGTTAGGGAGGAATGTTCTATGAAAATCCTACTAATCGATTCTCTTAATGACAAATATGAGTTGATGACTGACAACTGCTTCCCAGATCTCCAAACCATGCTGAAAAAAAACCTTCATGATGTAAAGCTCGTAAATATGCAAAGCCTTGTTTCAACTTCACCAAGACCAATCCAGCTGGAAATGGGCAGATACTCCATAATAGACAGGTTGTATATGATGAACGAATACCTTAACAGATATTTCAAGCTTTTTAGTGCCGACCTGATAATTGCAAACGACATGACATTTGCAGAACCCATTAATATTCCTGTGGTGAGTGTGTGCCAAAACCCATTCACAGAGCTATCGTCCAACCTTTTCCAGTTCTATGGGGATAAGTTTGTATTTGAAATGAGCTTTAATCAATTAATTCAAAAGTCGCAATTGAATCAATCCAAATCCATCATAGCTATAAGCCAGTATGTTTCAGACTATTTGAGAAGGCTGGGATTCAACCCCAAGCTTATAAATTATTTTGTCGATACCGATAACTTCAAGCCTGTGGAAAGAGTCAAGTCAGATAGGCCGACTGCTTTATGGGCAGGTGGATTCACACCAAAAGACGGATTTCACATTCTTTCAAGGCTTGTCAGAGACCATCCGAACATAACATGGAAGATAGCTTTTAAAATACCTGCTAGGCATAAGCATATTTTAAAGAATGTGGAATTTGTAGAATATAAAAACACTCCTGAGTTTTTCAGTTCTGCCGATTTCTTTATTTCTACTACTCAATATGAAGGATTTAATTCAGACGCTTTGAAAGCTGCTTCCTGCAATATTCCTATAATTACCTCGAATATCGGCTGGTTCTATGGAAACAATGATTCTAAAATGGGTGTAGTAGTGGAAAGGGATAATTATGATCAATACAAACAAGCTGTCAAACAAGTTCTAGAAGGTAGCTTCAAACCTAGAGAATCCGTTATCTCCAATGGCTTAACACAGGCCAGATGGGAGAAAGAATGGCTCGATTTCCTGAAGGCAAAAACATTTTAACTATAAATACCTAATTATTTCTAGGTGGTATTGTGGTTTCACAACTGAATTTTAGAGAAACTGTAGGGACTCTTAGCGAGATTACAAAGGCTAAAACCTGCCAGACAAAGGGAACGATAAACCAGATTACTATGCATTTTCCAAGCGGATGCAATGCTTTGGTAGATGTAGCTGTATTTAAAAATTCCCAACAGATAGTCCCAGACACAGGGTTTATTTCTTTGAATGATGCAACCCCCCAATTTTTCATAGACAAGCCAATCGATGTGGGTGATGAAATCACAGTAAGATTTGTGAATGCAGATTCAGCATGGCCGCATACCATTTCAGTTATAGTTGGAATTACATAAAGTGATTGAATGGTTGAAGCAAGAGGAACAGGATTGCCTGACTATGCAACCGTAGTAGGAGAAATAGGCGGAATTACTTCCACAGTTGCAACACAGCTAGTAGCAGTTATAGGTGGAACTCAGGACATAAAATATGCCAATATAACTTCCACAGTTAATTTTCCAAGCACTTCCACAGTTAATTTTCCTCTAACTTCTAGTTTGAGTGTGTCAGGAACGATAAATCTTGGTGGTGCAGAAATAACAATCGGTGATATCAACGACATCACAGGAACTATTTCAGATTATTGGGGTAAAAGCTTAACTTCAACTTTTCCTGTCATTTCCGGAGCAACTTCTTCTGCTAACATAGGAACTACAGGCAGTATTTCATTTGCTACAGTAACATCAACTGTAAATATTCCCGTCACTTCGAGCATCAATATCGGCACAACCGGAACTGTAGGCTTCCCTGTATCTTCAACTGTAAATATTCCAATAACTTCTACAATTGTTATTTCTACAACCTCATCAATTAATTTTGCCACAACTTCAACTGTCAATATTCCAGTTACATCTTCAATCAATATAGGAACTACTGGAACTGTTGGTTTTCCCATTAGTTCAACTGTAAATATTCCGACTACTTCTACAGTTGTTATTTCTACAACATCTACAATCAATTTTGCAGTAAGTTCATCTATTAATATCGGAACTACAGGAACTATAGGTTTGGCAGGGCATACTACCTCAACAATTCCAGTTGTTTATGCTATTACCTCAACAGTTAATATCCCTGTTTCTTCTACAGTCAATTTCCCTGTGACTTCAACATTTAATATTTCAGGAACGATAACTTTCGGTGGAACAGCGATCACAATCGGTGATGTCAATGATATTACAGGAACTATTTCAGAATATTGGGGCAAATCTTTGACTTCAACATTTCCAATTACATTTTTATCTACAAGCACATTAGGTGCAGCGATACCAGTTAGTTCAACAGTAAATATACCTGTAACTTCGTCAATTAACATTGGTGCAACAGGAACAGTAGGAGTTTCAATTCCAACCACATCCTCATTAGGAGCAGCAGTCTCATGGCCCATAACTTCAACAGTTAATGTTTCATTTATATCTACATCTACATTAGGCGCGGCAGTTAGTTTCCCGACAACCTCATCTCTCGGAGCATCAATAGCATTGCCAATTTCTTCAACAGTCAATATTCCAGTATCATCAACAATTAATCTTGCAACCACATCTACAGTTCAAACAATTATTTATGGAAATGCTTCAACAGCTGGATTAGTTGTAGCAGGCGGAACAATCAGTGTAGAAACAGAATTTATTGCTGGCTCGACATTTTCTCTCTATCCATTTACCACATCTTCAGTAGGAATTTCAATTCCTTCAACCTCATCTCTTGGAGCATCAATCACAGTAGCATCCAACCAGACAGGAACAATCCCAATTACATTCGCAACCACATCAACAATAGGAGTTTCTATCTCTACAACATCAACCATTCCAATTAGTTTTCCTTCAACTTCAACAGTAGGAATACCACCAATAACATTTGCATCAGCACAGGCAATAACTACAACTTCAACTATAGCAGTTTTATCAGCAAATACAGGAACAGTAGTAATCGCTTCAATCCCAACGACTTCAACTGTTAATATTGCAGCAACTTCAACAATTATTGCATCTCCAACCGCCGGAACATATGATGTTAGAATAGCTGCTAAGACAGATGCCACTTCGACTTATCCTGTTAGTTGGTCTGCTACATCATCTCTAGGAGCATCTGTTGGAACAATCAGTCAAGTAACAAAATTGGCTCTATTAGCAGCACAATCATCTACAGCAGAAGGCTTAGTTATATCAGGTGGAACTATAGGAGTGGAAACTGAGTGGTCCACCACTTCAACAATTCCGGTTTCATTCTTATCAACATCATCCTTAGGAGCATCTATAGCTTTGCCTGTAAGTTCAACAGTAAATATTCCTGTTTCCAGCACAGTGAACATTCCATCTACCTCGACATTCGGTGTAGTATTTCCTGCAACATCTACATTAGGTGCAGCAGTTTCAGGAACAGTAACTATAGGAACTACAACATCAACAATTCCAGTTAGCTTTGTATCTACTTCCACTCTCGGAGCATCAATTACTGCATTACCAGGAGCAACTTCATCGGTTACGTTTTCAAATACATCAGGAACAGTAAATATCCCATCTACATCTACATTCGGAGTAGTATTTCCTGCAACATCTACTCTTGGGGCGGCAGTTACATGGGCAACAACCTCATCTCTCAATGTCCCGGCATCAGGGACTCAAGATGTGAGGATAGCAGTATTTGCAGACATAACTTCTACAAGTCCAGTAACATTTAGCCAGCCAGTTTTAATAACTTCAACCTCCGCATCAGTTAATTTAGCTTCTACAGTTGTTAGTGTAGGAACAGCGGCAGGAACAATTTTAGCAGCTGCGGCAGGAAGATTATTTGCTTCATTCAGGCATGTGAATACAGGAACAGTTTACATAGGCTATCATATGGTGCCGACAGTTACAAACTATTCAGCATTTTTGAATCCCGGAGATTATATTGAATTTAATCTGACAAATCTGTTCAGGGGAACATTCAATGCTATCTCCTCGACATATTGTTCAAGCATAGCAGTGGCTAGTTGGTGATGAAAAATGCCAATGATGACAAGTGGAGCAGCATTTTCAGGAACTCTAAATGCAGGAATACAGCCAAATGCAATCAGTTTCACTTCAGTCTCAGGAACTTTTACTGGTGCCGCCGCAAATATTAATTCCAATTTTATTTCTTCAACTATATCAGGAGCAATTTTCAGTGTCTTAAGACAACCATCAATAACATCTTCGATAAGTTTGGGAAATAATATAAATCAATTTTGTTTATGGGTTTCTGGCAAATATGCCTATGTTGGATGTAATAACGCTTTATTATATATTATAGATGTTTCCAATGCATCTTCTCCTTCTATTACCAGTTCATTTGCTTTGGGTGCTAGTCCTTACGGACTTCAAACTAGAGGTAAATATTGTTATGTTGCTGCAAGCAATTTTTTTGCAATAGATGTTTCCAACCCAGCCTCTCCTGCATTGGCATCGAGTATCGGTAATGCAGCATTTGGTGGAGCGAATGGTTTGAATGGAATTTGGGTTTCAGGCAAATATGCTTATCTTTCAGGAATTTATGATAGATTTCAGATTGTAGATATTTCCAATGCTTCTTCTCTCCAGTTATTGGCAAGTTCGATAGGTGGGACAGTAGGAACATCCACACTTTTGGATGCGCCGACAGGGGTTTTTGTTTCAGGCAGGTATGCCTATGTTGCGACCAGATTTAATGATGCCCTTACTATTATAGATGTTTCCAATGCATCTACACCATCAATTACGTCAAGCATAGTTCCATTTGCCGGTGCAAGACTTCAAAATTGTTGGGTTTCAGGCAAGTATTGCTATGCCGTTGGAACTGCAAACAAACTTGCAGTTATAGATATTTCCAACCCAGCTTCCCCCACCCTAACTTCCACATTCGGGGTATCTTATCCATTGGGCCTTTGGGCTTCTGGAAGATATTTATATATTGGTGTAAGTTCAGATGCCATTCCTGTATCAATTTTAGACATATCCAATCCCAATTCACTTTCTCTTGCAGGAACAGTTACTTCCGCTCTTTCCGGAGTTGGTGGTGCTATTTTTGTATCAGGAAAATATATTTATTTTCCAGCAGCTGGAAGCATATTTGTAATAGCAGAAACTACTGCTGGAGATTTTCCAAACATTGATACCGGACAGATCAGGGCAAATACAATGAATATTACTGAAACTGCTCAAATACAAGAGCTTAATGTGGGCGCAATGAACGTTGGATACAATACACAATTTCAAGGAGAAGTAAGTGCTATTAATTTTATACAAAGTGGAACATATAATATTATCGCAGGCAGCACAGCTTTAGGTTATCTGGCAAGCTTTAATAAACCACCATTTGTAACTTTAACGCCCGTGACAACATCAACAGCAGCATGGAATTATGGAGTGAATAGTGTTTCAACAAGTTCGTTCACAGTGTATTCAGATACAGCCGGAACTATGGCCTGGCATGCACTAAAATAAAGGTGAAATATTAATATGAGAGCAATAATTGAAACTCAGATTGAGAATTTTGAATCAGAAGATGTAGGACCTTTGATGGGAATGGCTGTCCCTCCAAGACCTGTAGGTGCAGTTCCTAAAGGGAAAATGCTGAAGACGATTCATGTTGTTTTTGCCTCTTCAAGCGGTGAAACTGATATTTATTCTAAAATAGACGCGCCTACTTCAACCCTTTATGGTGGTCTCCCCCCTTTTGAGCTTGGAGTCTCTCCTCTCCATATAGGTAACCCTCAGCCTTATCCAACAATGTATCCTATCTATGTTACGATTGCCCCCCCCGCTGATACGGTAGAAGGTCATTATAATTATTCATGCCAAAGTTGCACAGGTGCAGGTGGATTTGGCCTTTGTGTCAAATCAAATCAGAGTTTTGATGTAGTTCCTACAAGAGATATTTCTTTATTCAGAATAGTTCAAGGGCAATATGATGCGGCAGGAACTCCCAAAACAACTCCCAAATTTCCAGAAAAAGTCGATGAGGGAATAAGATCACCTTTTGGAGAATGCATAATCCATAATGCTACAGATTCAGATGGAGAAATAATCCAGCTTTCATTCCAAGATTTAGACACAGGAGAAATTATTCCTGTCACACCTACATTCACAACAAATGCATGGCAATCTTTATCATTATCATTTGCCGGAACATTTTATGGCACAGGAATAAAACATTGGCAATTGCAGACAAGATCGGGAAATATAAACAATCCAGTGCTGGATACATATAATTTTACTTTTGAATTAACCAACCCCCAATTCGGCTATTTGGAATGTCATGCCTATGTAAATGAAAAAGAAATGATCGTTCCAGTTACAATTACGCCTGGCGACCAGCTTATTAACACTCCTTTCTGGACTCCGATGACACCCGGAGATTATCATTTGAAAGCAACTATGGGAACCACAAAATTAGAAAAAGATATAACAATCGAATTGTCAAAACAAGTGAATGTGAATTTCCAGTTTGGAACTACACCACCACCTAAAGGAAGTTTGCAGGTCAAGGCATTTGAAGACTCTACAGAATTACAAATTCCAGTAACGATTACACCAAGTGATCAGACATTTACAACACCATTTAAAACAGATTTAGATCCAGGTGCATATCATCTTAAAGCAGATTACAATGGAAATATTAAAGAACAAGATGCTACTGTGGAAAGTGGAAAGCAGACAGATGTTGTATTCAATTATGGCGTTGTTCCACCTCCCCCACCAACAAAACTTTTGAATGTGGCATTACCTATGATCACAGGAATTTCTCTGATGACAATTGGGGAAAAGGCATTTAAAGATAGAAGTCTAAAATTATTTAAGAAGTGATGAAATGTATCCGATAATTACAGGAATAATTGCTGGAATAACCTTCGCAGTCACAGGCTATTGGAAAAGCAAGGGCGAGGAAATGGATTGGACGAAATTCTTCACCACAGTGTTGCTCGGATTAGGCATAGGTGTGATTTACTATTTCACAGGAATTGAGTTTGGATTAGGATTGACTTATCTAACACAACTCGGTGCTGTTCCAATCATTGAAAACCTGTTGAAGTCTGTATGGAGAAGGTTAGGTTCAGAGGAAACTCCTAAAAAGAAAAAATAGACTTCTTTTCCTTCTTTTTTGCCTTCTTCTAAAATCCCTTTAAAAACTATAGTTTCTATGGGCAAATCATATAAAGGATAAAATCCAATTGATTTTTAGGTGAATAAAAATGGCAGGACTTCAAGAAACAGTGGTAGAGATTATAGAGTCCGGAGTTGTCATATTGCTAGCAACAGCTGCGGTTGCACTTGTTGCTAAGGGAATGCAAGCCTTCTTGTCATTACTATAGGCAATATTGACTCCACGACTTTAGTGAATAGCTGAGGTTGGGAGAAATCTTTTTTTGTCTTCTCTCCCATGACCAATGACAGCTTTAGCTTTCTTTTGAAAAAGTTTAAATAGTTTCAATACTATAATTTAAATAGAGTTCCAGCTTTTAATTTATGATCCCTATGGGACGTTGAATTAGAAGCGTTTAAAGAACTCACCATGTGGAAAACATGAGCCCTAGTATTCCTACAGGGATGCTAGATGAAAATAATACGTGCAATTGCTGGTCAGGACGAGATTTCCTGCGGTTGGGTAAGAACCTCTTTGCTGGAGGGAAAGCGTCTTACCCAGCTGAATTAATACTTCTTCGAAGATTAACTTTATATACTTCAGAAACTATAGTTATAATTATGCCAGAGAAAAAACCTGAACCAAATTTTATAGCAAAGTTTTTAGGAAATTGGTTTGAAAAATATAATGAAATGACTCCCAGAAGAAGATTGATAATTCTTTTAGCTATAGCATGTGCAGTCGGGATTGGATTATATGCAATAGGATCTTTTAGTATGTTTACAGGCGGCGAAGAATTTAAATCAAGCCTTCCTTCTCTTTTAGGACAAAAATCAAATTTTCCTAGCTTAATATCAGGGCCTCTTGGAAACATAACGCTTCCTTCTCTATTGACAAGAGTGACTCCCCAGACACCTACTTTCGAGGGTTTCATCTGCAAAATGATATATGAAAACAACATGGCAAACTTCACAGTAGGAAAAACCACTTGCTACAAAGACGGTGCAGGATACGATTGCCTGTGCATAACACCAGTTTAATTTTTTTCTTCTCTTTTTCTCAATGGCAAATCATATAAATAGAGAAATAGAAATTATTTAAAGGTGAAAATATGGTAGACTGGAATAGTGCACTAGCTTATGGGACAGCTATCGCCTTACCAGCAGCTATGACCTACCTAATGATGCCAACCAAGCAAACTATGGTAGAAAGGGAAAGGCTTTTGATAAGCACTGCTTTAGTAGGGTTGGTTACAGCCTTTGTGGCCAGAGCATTACCGAAACCAACAACCGGAACATCCTTTGTAGCATCTACTACAAATGAAAATGTATATAACGACTTGATAAGAGTCGAGTAGGTGGTCTAATTGCTGACATGGGAAGAGAAGCTGTTAGACTGGGGAATACCGCCTTCTTTAGCACAAAGAATGGCGAATGACTTGGAAGGACGTTACAATCCCCTTTCTTTCTCGAATGTGTATCAGCTTGGAGACATAGCAGGGCCATTCGACTGGCAGGACGACCTCAAAGCCATTCTGGAAAAACTAAAAGAATTTATTCCAGGTGGAATTATGATAGGGGTGGCCGCAGCGATGGGCTCGTTTATGCCTGAGAAATTGAAGATGGTAGCAATAGTTCCGGCAGGCATAGGCATTTACATGATCTATACAAAGGCAAAAGAGTTGGGCTGGATTTAATCCAAAGAGGAAGAACATGATTTATCCATATGCAGAAGGGGATGTAGTATTTAAAAGTGGGAGAAAGCTTGAACTGAAGAACCCCGAAGAAATAGATCCTAATACAACTAATTTTACAGATAGCACAGCTTACGAGCTCCATGCAACAGGTGAAGTTCTTCTTGCGCAGATTCCAATTATTGGAGATTGGTTAAGAGATTGGGCGATTAATAAAGTAAAAGATGAAGTTGCAAAAAAACCAGAATTGCAAGGATTAACTCTCACTTATTTTGAAACCATTGACAAAGGGCCAGTCCACATTATTAATAGACAATATGAATTTGTTTGGCAATTTGTTACTCCTTCAGTTACAGGAATGATAGCACCCATCGCAGTAGCAATTCTTCTTTCAGTTATAGTCAGCATAGTTACATCTATATTATATCTTGTTCTGTTGGGATTTGGATTCTTCGCAGTTTTCAAAGCTATTCAATGGGCACAATCAATAAATTTTGGAGAATTGGTGACGGGTATGGGAATTGCTGTAGGTGGAGCAGCTATGGGTTCATTTATGCCAGAAAAACTTAAGATTGTGTCGGTAGTTCCTGTGGGGGTTGGCCTCTATATCGCTTTGAGACAATTTTTTGAAGGAGCACCTCCGAGTCCCCCAGGTGGTGGAGCACAAATAATTAGTGTGAATGTAATAAAACAGTGATGAAAATGCCAATAAGAATTTTAGGTCCAGCAATTCCGCCAATAGATGCGCCTCAAGGTGCTACTCTGAAATGCTCTTTTACTTTTAAGAATACAGGAAATATGAAAACAAAATTTCAGGCAGTATTTTCTGTAAAAACTTCTCTCGGAACAAATGGCTGGGGTTTACCAATTACTGATCCTGTAGTTACTGATGGATTGAATCCAGGAGAAAGTGCGACCAAAGATATTTATGGAAGTGTCAGGCCGGATGCTCCTATAGGAACTGCACAAGTCAAGCTTGAAGTAACAGATGTTGTAGAAGGCGGGATGCCCGGAACAAAAGTTTATGACAAGTCTGAAGGAACTATAAATGTTATTGTAGGAACTGCTGCGCAAATTATTTCAGTGAATGTTCAGAAGGTGTAAAAAATGATGATAGTTGGAAATGCAATAGGAATGGGAACAAGAATTTTTGATAGAGTCGGTGCTATGGCTTCGATTCCAGCACCTTCTATTCAAAAATTTGGAACAGGAGTAGATACTAATAATGGAACTATAATCGGTGAGAAATATACTTTTAACTTGGGTGAGACAGTCTGGTATTTGGCGAGATGGGAGAATGTTACTTTTGATCATGATTGGCAAGGCCAGTTTGTTTGGTATAAAGATGGAATCGAGCAAGGCAGAACAAATTCTATCTTATTTCCAGCAGGAAGCTGGCTCTGGTATGCAGGTTGGTCTTATTGGCAAGTTCCCTCAGCTGGAAATTGGGCAGTCGCAATAGACAATATTACCGATGGAATTAATTATGCTGGAAAAAGTTTTACAGTAGTAGCTCCAACAACAGTTAAAATATTATCTTTAACTCCAAGCAAAACAACACTGAATCCAGGCGAGGCATATACACTCCAGATGGGGTATGAAGTTGATGCAGGAACATATTATGTTTACCATAATAATATTCAAGTCGATACTTTTACAAGTGGTGGGCAATCAGGCTATAGAAATATTAATCTGACTGCTCCAGGTTCTCCAGGCAGCTATCAGTTTACTGTCAAATTGCAAAGAGCGTATACAGGTGAGAGTGATAGCAAAACCTATGGAATAGAAGTGACTCAGCCTCCTGTGCCTATAGTAAAAATTATAAATCTAGTCTCTAGCAAGACTACCTTATCTCAGGGTGAGCAATACACAGTAAGAATGGATTATCAAGTTGATGCAGGAACATATTATGTCAAACTTAATAATTTGCAGATAGACAGCTTCTCGACAGGTGGGGAATCTGGATCTAAAACATACACACTTTCTGCACCAAATGAACCAGGCAGCTATACAAATACTTTCAAACTAGAAAGAGCATATACTGGCGAAAGCGATAGCAAAAGTTATAATTTTACTGTCGTAGGACCAACAAAAGTGATTTTCACTATTAAATGGAAAAACACAGGTTCAGCAACAGCTGATTTTATCCTTAGTGGAGAATACCGCTATTCAAGTGATGGCTGGTTTGGAATCGAAACACCACTTACTTCTGCCGAGCCGAATGTAGAAAAGACTACATCAATAGAAGTTCCTATTCAGTCAGACAAGCCGATAATGCCCGTATCTCCAAATGCAAGGGTAAAGATTTATGATAGCAACTTCAAACAATTAGCATACTGGGAAGGAGACATACCACCATGAAAAAAGACAGCAAGATAGATCCACGTTTGCAGGAAGAATTGGGAATAGATGCACCTGATGATATATTCAGAGTTATTGTTGAATTTTATAATGTTGCTACAATTGATGTTTCATCTTTGCAATCAGTAGGAGCTTCTATTGTGAATGTTTCAAGAAGCCTTCCTTATGTTACTGTTGAGGCCACTAAAGAGCAAATTCTCCGTATAGAACAGATAGCAAGTGTGAAAAAAATATGGTATAACGCGCCTGTAGGTGTTCTTGATGAAATCAGCTTGCCCTATGATGCTTCTGAAGCTGGGCCTTATGACATTCAAGTAACTTTAGGAGATACGACTAAACATATTAATGCAGATAAGGTTTGGGAAAAAGGATTTACAGGAAATGGAGTGAAGGTAGCAGTTCTAGACACTGGTGTTAATTCTTCGCATCCTATGCTTCAGGGAAAAGTTATTGCAAAATTTCAAACCATAGATGGAAATATTGAAGATGGTCATGGACATGGAACTTGGTGCGCCAGCTGCGTTGCAGGAAATAAAGTTTCGACCAGCTATGGAGAATTGGTTGGAATGGCTCCAAATGCCCGAATTATTAACGGAAAGGTTTTGAGTGATGACGGGGTTGGCTATTTTGATGGAATAATTTTAGGAATGGAAAAAGCAGTTATTGATTATCATGCAGATATTATTTCAATGAGTTTGGGAAGAACATGGGATTGTGATTCTCCTTTATGGCAGGCTGTAGATAGTTTAATCACTCAATACGGAGTGATATTTTGCATAGCTGCTGGAAATGCCGGCCCTATGAATGCCCCTAGCGATCCTGGAATAGCATTCAAATGTATTACAGTAGGCGCATCTTCTATAAAAGTAGGCGGTGGAGATAAGATTGCTAATTTTTCATCAAGAGGTCCATCAATCCATAAGGGAATATACCCAGATGTTGTCGCACCTGGTGGAGCAGGTGGTGGAGATCAGGAAGGAGAAAGAATTGTCGGTGCTTGGGGAAGTAGTTATTTGGCAGTAAGGGGAACAAGCATGGCAACACCTCATGTAGCAGGTATGGTAGCACTTTTACAGGAAGCACTCGGAAGAAGATTTACCGAGCCTGAAATCAAATCATTGTTATCAAAATCATGTGTTGAAATCCCGCCAGAAGGAAAGGATAATGATACTGGTTGGGGAAGAATTGATTGCTTGAAAGCGTTAAATAACTTACCAACTCCGCCGCCACCCGTCCGAAGCAGCTTAGGTCTCCTAGTTCCTTTGATGGTAGGAGGATTCATACTACCACAATCGGAATAGGAGAAAGGGGTTATGGACCAAGACGTTTACGATCCGGATGAAGATGAAGATTACGATGAAGACTTAGGATTTGAATAAAATTCCGAAGACTTCAGCAAGGAAATAATTTATGTTAGTAATTCCCATATATAATTAAAGGTGAAAGAATGGAAGAAAAAGAATGGAAAGTCTCAGAAACAATGAAGGAAATGTTTGCAAAGATAGAAGAGGAAGGCAAGGAAATCTGCGATATTGAGAGAGTTGTCGGGGAGAACCCAGTTACAAAAGAGAAGATTGACTACATAATTTTGAGGACTTGCCCAAAGAAGGAAACTTTATAGAAAGCTTAGCACCGCATTTCCTGCATGTCTTAGTATTCCAGCCATATTCCTTTTGGCAGGAAGGACAAAATTTTTTCAAAATCTTCCAATTTCTTTTCTGTCTGAATTTTGGCATTGCTCTCTTTATAATTTTGTAAAACTATAATATTAAAGTTAATTTAGACTAGACTTTAGACTTTTTCGTTAGGTGGAGATCATCAAGAACTATGAAAAAGTGCCTGATACAATAATGGATTTCAATACTTTTTAGATGAATGGTTGCTACCTCTTTACAACCCCTATATTCACATTTTTCCATAGAATAATTATTGGTCTTGTTTAAACAAATTCACCCTTTTCAAGATCCACTTCACAAGGTATGCAGCTGTTTGCAATGGTGTCAATAACTTCTTCCTTTGGCTTTCCTAGAAGTTGTGCAAGTTCTTCCATCGTCCTGTTGTAGTCCTTGTGCTCCAGGAACGCTTTTATTATAGGAAGGCAGTCATTTTCCTTTTCAGGAGATCCTAGCTTCTTTGCTATAATTTTGCACAATGCAGTATCCTCGTCTATTGGCATAAATATAATAATAGCTTTCTGTATAAATATATTTAGAGGGCGATGAACCATTCTGGACTTTATCTCCTTAAACCCAGATTTTACCCAGAGCCCTCAACTTTATATACTTCAGAAACTATAGTTATAATTATGGCAACCGAAACAGAAATAATAAAATTCAAATGCAAAGTCGGAAGCAATTCCCTTTGGATTCCTTTGGAGCATAGAAAGGAACTTCATCGGGGAGATCCTGTAGAGGTTACCGTGAGGAAGTTGAAATAATGGCAGAATTAAAAGGTGGAGCAGACAAAAGAGACAGACAGTTCTTGAGCAAAGAGAATCATGAACAGAGATACAAGTCCAAAAGAAAAAAGCCATATAAAGAATACAAGAAGGGGAAAGAAGATGTGGTTTCCTAAAATCAGCTTAGGCAAGTCTTGGAAGTGTGAAACCTGCGGAAGGAAGTTTCCAAGTCCACAGGCTTTAGGCGGACACGTAAGAACGGGGTGTAAAGGTGTCTGAAGCCTATTGTGTCAGATGTAAGCAGAAAAGAGAAATAATGAACCCTGTAGAAACCATCATCCCCACAAGTAGAGGCCCAAAGAAATTCATTCAGGGAACATGCTCTGTCTGTGGAACTAAAGTAAGCGTCGCTACAAAGTAGGAATAAAAATGGATAAACTGCTTACAGAGGTAAGAAGAGAGATCATACCTCAGATTAAGGAAGCAGAAAGATTATACAAATTAACTAAATCGAAATCAACCCTAAAGAGAATAGAAAAACTCAAGACTCAGTATAACAATGCTGAAGCTGTATGTTTTTTTTGCGGGAAGAAGTTAGGCACTTATTGGGGTTTGACATGCAAGAAATGCAAAAATCTATTAACAAGAAAGGGTAATATTAATAAGGAGGTCCGAGCATGAATAAAAAAATAATTCCATTGCTGTTAGCTCTGACTTTGTTAGCCATACCTGTCGCACAAGGTTTGGGAGAACTTGCAGGTCTCTATATCTTTAATGTTTCTCCTGGACAGACAGCCACAGGTTGTTTGGTGGGAAGCACCTCTTATGGCTATAGTTGGAGTTACTGTAATGGCTGGGGAATAATGAGCAACGAAAATCAGACAATAACAGTGACTATCTCGGCTGAGGGAGAGGGAGCAAAATATCTCAACTATCCTTCATCGGTTGTCTTACCACCGAAAAAGTTGGTTTATGTGAATGTAACAGCAACTATTCCTTCAGATTATTCTAGGAACAAGACGATGAATGCTACACTCTATGCAACTCAGGGATGCACTTCAAGTGGAAGTGGTTATAGCATTTGCTTCTCATTAAGAGTAGCAAAAAAGGTTTTCATAAATGTAACCAACTATGAACCACCAGTAATAAATGCAATTCCTACAACTACCACAATTCCTACTACAACTACAACAACTACACCTGCCAAGATTTGTGCCCAAGTGATAACAAAGGCGTTCAATCCAATTACAGGAGAAGTGAAAACATTTCCGACAGCTTGTATTCCAGACGGTTGGAAAGTCTGCACAGGGACTTGCTATATGGCGAGATACTGCCACAACTGGTATGAGCAGGGTTATCTAAATAACAGGATAACCTATCAGAAATACTTTGAGAGGTATTGTAAATGAAGGTGAAATTTTTTGTCTTTGCAATGACACCTGAACAACCTGACAAGGTTGAGAAAGAGATAAATGAGTTTATGAAGGACAAGAAGATCCTCGACACTCATCTTATCGAAATCTCCCAGCTAGGAATAATGGCAGTAGTGTATGAAGAAGACACTACTGAAACATATTCCTATGTAACCTCAGTCTCATCAACCGTTCCGATAGAAACAACTTCAGGATCAACAGTAAATATAAAGTAAAAACAAGATATTATTTTAGGGGGGAGTTATGGTATCTAAAGAAAGATTAGAAAGACTTAGAAAGTTTTTTCCCTATTCTGTTTGGAGTGACAGGGCCATAGATTTCTGGAATGCGGGTATTAGAGTAAAGGCAGTAGTTCACAAAGGCGTTGAAGAAGAGCAGAAAAAAGTGATTCTAGAAACTATAGAAGCTATAAGAATTTCTCTCAATCAGATGTGCGATGCAATAAAAAGAACAGACTGGATAAACCAGCCTGTAGATTCCAGAGTAGTAGGTAAGGCATTGCTCGACAGATATACCCCCAATAGATTTTTTGTTGCAGAGGGAATAACCTTCGAGACTTTGTGTGCGAACCTCAACATGGTCTTGGCAGATGCCATAGATGAGTTGGTTGTAGCAAAATGGATTGATTTCACTTATACTCTAACATTCCGTTATCCTGGTTCTAATGAAATGCCACCAAGAACAGTTGAATTTGAATTGAAGAGCGGAGTTGCGGATACTGAAGAAGACAGGGAAAAGGCTGAGGAACTGGTTCAGGCCTATGACGAGGTGGATGAAAGCATCAACGAAAATACTGTGACATACGAAATTATCAGGAAGGCAGAATATGGCTTTATGCTAGATCCTACAAATCTGGTGAGCAGGTTTGATTACGAAGAACAGGTGGAAAGGCCTGAAGCCGAATCTATAAACGCCAAGCTTATAGACCAAGATGCATCGTTTACTGTGGCAGATGCTACAGGAAGTTTTACTCCGCCCGAATGGTGGAAGCTGGGATTAAAAAACATAATTGCTGGTTTGTATATCAGAACTTTCAGCAGGAAGAAGGGAAGACCAACAGGAGTGCAGAAAAAACTATGAAGAGAATAAGCCTTGATATAGACACTGGAAGTGCAAGAGCATTATTGTGGACTTGGTTCAGGTGCAGGTTTCATTTTCCAAAGAGTAGAATAAAAGTAGAGCAGTCGTTGTCTGGAATAGGTTACCACATTGAAATTCTCAAGAGCACAACGCCTTTGGAAAATATAAAAGCAAGGGCCATTCTTGGAGATGATCCTGGAAGATTGCTCTATGCCATCAGAAGGTGGGCTTTGGCAGGCAAAGAATACATTGACATCTGCCATGATAGCAACGGGCATGAGAGAACTGTTGAAATTGATATGGAGAATTTGCTAGAGCCTTACAAGAAGGACGTTGATTTTATTTTAAAAAAACAGGTTGGAAAAAAGGTAGGTGAGAAAGTGGAAGAATTGGTGGAAAAAATAAAACCAGAACTGAAGAAATTGCAGAAGGAATATTTCATAACAACATTTGCCTTCAACACAGAACAGCTGATGGAGAAGCTGAAGAAGGTTTGCATCGATACTGCCGAGAGGGACAAGTCCTTCAGGTTCAGGATATACGAGAGCTTTGTTCCTTTGGCCCAATATTTCCTGGCAATAACAAGCAAGACAAAAGACCAGGCCTTCCAGCGCGGAATGTGGTTCTTGAAGAAAGTTTTTACAGAGGAAGACAAGAAGAACATCAAGAAGTTCGGGAAGGAAAAGTATTTCTGGGTAAAACAAAAAATGAGCAAGTAGAATTAAGACCAATATTTTATCAGAGTAGTTTGTCCTTCAGGCTCTTCAGATTCAAATTGCAAAGAGAGCATTTCATTTTTCGTTGAATATCGGCTTTTTGCAATGCGGACATCTCATGTTCTTGAAAACTACTGCTAGATCTTCCTTAAAGTAAGTTCTTAATGCCATTTCGATCTGAAAATTGTGACTAGAACCCCACTGTTTTTTTATTTCTTCCATTTTTTCCCAGAGGTCTTGTGGAAGCTGAATAGTGCTAGGCAATTTTTTCATGTTCTCCCCAAAGATTTTTAAAATATTCGTAATTATAAATCCTTTTTATATGTGGCCTATCTATAATTCCTGCAATTTTATCGCTGATTTTTATAAGATTTAAAAATCGTTCTTTCTCTTTGTTTAAGTTTAGTTTGTTAGTAAATTTGCCATTTTTTCTTAGAAGATGATTTTTTGTGTCTTTAAAAATAGGTATAGCCTCAAATAAAAGTTCAGCTTCTGCTTTCTTTCTTCCATATAAATATGGAATAATTAGTTTTAAAAAAGTTTCAATACTATTTATTTGTTTGATAACCAATTGATATGATGTGTGTTTTGTAACTATACCCCCATCCATTCTACCCTTTTCTTTTAACATATAATTAGAATGTTTTATTTTTTTCTTATCAAGCCATTTCCCAATTTCTTTTAATAATTTTATTTCCGTGTTATAAAATGATATTTCTGGTGTAGCAATAAATCTAAGACCATAATTACTTTTACCAACATGAATTCTTATAGAGCCCTCTCCCATAAGAAACCAAGCAACACCATCTTCGGTAACCATATTATCTGATATTAATATGTTGTGCAACATATATATATTTATCTCAAAATATTTAGAATCTTTATTAAGAGAGGTGAAAAACATGGCAAAATCGGCTCTTCCAAAGAATTTAGAGAGTTACTCTAATTCGGAAAATTGTAGCCGCATCTCAGATTCCGGTTTATCCAACAGTCCACAAAAGTGGGGCTTTGAAACAGCCACCTTACACTAGATCCAAGAGGACAATTGCAACATCTGCAAGGCTAATTACCTACAGAAGTTGTGTTGCTGCTAATCTAGCTGGTAAGAAACCTGGAAACCAGTCTGCGGTTAGGTCAAACTTCACGGCTGCTGCGAGAAGTTGCGGGCACAAGTAGAGTAAGAAATAAATACTTCAAAACACCTATTTATTGATAGGTGAGGCTCTAAAACTGACCTTTTTTTCTTTTTTCTTTTTTCCAAACTAATTCTAACCAAAACATATTAATTCTAATATGCTAATTTAAATTATGGTAACCCCCATAGAAGTCTATTCGACATCTGTAAATAGAAATACAAAAGAGTTCAATTTTCCGATACCTTTGAAGGCGGTATCTATAGTGAATGATGGGCCGGATTCAATGAGTTTTTGGATAGAGAATAGTGGCCAACACACATTAAATTCTGGAGAAAGTTTGGATATAGATTCGGAATATGAGATAAGAAACATTAATTTAATCAGTTCGGGAACATCCAATACAAGATTTATAGGAACTAGGAAATTTGTAAAAACATTTCAGGAACAGCCCCCGGCTATAACAAGAACTATTTCAGAAAGGACATTTATTCCGAATAATTATCAGACACCGCCAGTTCAACATTCCGATAATAATTTACTTTATTTGGGTGTCATAACTTTAGGAATAATTTCTGTGGTAGCTGTCATAGCTTTGGCAATGATAAAGAAGTGATTTTTATGTCAGTTTCAATAAAACCTAATCCCAGGATGCCAGATTCTTCGGTAGAGATTGGAAACGAGGCCAGTATTGTATCAGGGACAATAGTGATTTTGGCCGAGCATATAGTTAGATCTGGAAAGAATTATAAACTGACAGGCGTATATGGGACTTCAAACGGAGATGCGAATTTCTATCTTTATCAGAACAGTTCGACAATAGATGAATTTAGAACGAATGCAGCGGAAAGAAATTATTCAAAAAGTTTTACATCTCCATTAATTTTTACATCTGGAACTATTGTCAGCTTGAGAATAGCGCACAATGAAATCCTCTCTCAGATAGCGACAGGCATGCTAATGGGGTTTGAAGAATGAGCGATATTGGAGAGCCTGACAGATTTGCAATAAAGAAGAAATTGGAACTTGAAATTGAGAAGATAAAATTACAAAAGAAAGAGCATGAATTGGAAATACTGCTTATAGACAAAAAATTGGAAAAAATTAGGAAGGAATTAGAAAGCTTTAAAGATATAAAAGGCTAATAATTATTATGGACGAATTGGAAAGGAAGATCAATAAGAAGCGCCTGGAAGCAAGAATACAGGAATTTATCCTCAGGAACATGTCGCATGAAGTAAGGAAGCTGGAAATTATAAGGGAAAACCAGAATCTTGACAAGGAAATAGAGGTAAACAAGAAGGAAATCGAGAAATTACAGAAAGAATTGGAAGCATACAAGGATATTCCAACTTAAATTATAATTTAAAACTATAGGGAAAATCATATAAATACTGTTTACAAATATTTATTAGATTGATATGGCTGATTTTGCAAGTAGATTACCGGTCACGACAGATAATACTTCAAGTATGGTAGTTGTATCCATTCCTACAACTTCTACAATGAACATTCCATCTACCTCTACATTCGGAGTAGTATTTCCTGCAACATCTACATTAGGCGCATCTGTTACATGGGCGGCTGGCTCAACAGTTAATGTATCATTCTTATCTACTTCCTCACTCGGAGCAGCAATCACAATTCCAGTTAGTTCTACAGTCAATATTCCTGTT
>Ga0315282_10002763_pt1 | contig 31864 bp, 36 predicted proteins | sample YL17G07_20_MG_FD_203693 | JGI IMG/M metagenome (GOLD analysis project Ga0315282, IMG submission 203693) | Sediment microbial communities from Yellowstone Lake, YNP, Wyoming, USA - YL17G07_20 | ecosystem: Environmental > Aquatic > Freshwater > Lake > Sediment | place: USA: Wyoming | collected... | reverse complement strand
ACCTGATTTCGTAGGTGATGGAGGTTCAGATCCAACAGTCACAATTTGGGTTTGAGTATTTCGCCCGGAACATCCTTGCCATTCTCCAACGAAGGACATTTACGACTTGGCGTTTCGACGCCCACCTCATTTGGTGCGTGCAAATGTAGTTCCTCTTGCTCTCAGGGTAACTAAGCCTGTCAGCTCCGATACCCCAGGTTCATGTCATTTGAGCATCTTATTTGTGACTATCTTCATTGCCAACAGGCATCTGAAGGTAGAGCGATGAATGCAATGAGGATTTCGTAGGTCTCGGTTACCGTTTGGCCTTGGCCACCGCGTATTCCGCTATCTTCTCCGCGGCGTTGATGCCGGTGGCTTGGAGAAGGCCCTTGAATCCTGGAGACGCATTGACTTCGATCACGTAGGGCTCGTCGGAGACTGAGATCAGGTCAACGCCAGCAATCTCGACTCCCACAGCCTCCGCGGCTTTGAGCGCTGTTTCCTTTTCTCTTTCGGATAGCTTGTGGGCTACTCCGTAACCGCCGATGTGAATGTTGCTTCTCCATTCATGTGGTGCGGCCTTGCGTTTCATAGCCCCCACTACCTCGCCGCCTGTAACAAATACTCTGATGTCTTCTCCGGGGTTGGGAAGATATCGCTGCAGGCAGATTATCTGCTGAAGTTCGGAGAGCGTGTCGATTATTGGTCCAGCTTCTTTGACGTCCCGCACAAGCATAACGCCAACACCCTGCGTTCCACTTAGAAGCTTCATCACGACGGGTGGTGAGATGTATTCGGCTGTCTCTTCGGCCCTGTTTCGAGACGCGATCAGTACACTTGCCGGGTACTTGACTCCTGCACCGTAGAGCGCTTGAAGTGCGAGATACTTGTTTCGAGCGACCAGAAGCCCATTCATCGATAGCGTGGATGGGATCTTCATAAGTTCTAGCTGTCTCAGCAACATGATACCAAGCTGAGTCAAGCTTCGACCTATGCGGGGAATCACCGCGTCAAGGTTTGATAGAGATTTCTTTTCGTATACGGCATCAACCTTTCCTTCATCCAATGTGAGGTGAATCTCTGGTGTGCGCAGGTAGACTGGTTCAGCGTGCTTGCTTCCAAGCGCCTTGATTATTTCGGATGTAGCCCAGAACTCGATGTTCTTCGATAGGATACCAATCTTCATGAGGTCAGCCACTGAGCAGTGCGCGCTTAATACCCGGTGTATTCATAAAGCGTACGCCGACGTGTCGTGAATGAAGCCTCGGATCTTCATTGGACCAGTTGAGTACGTGAAGGTGATTGGGCATCATGGCGAGGCGCGGGTTAAGGGGAAGATCGATACGGGTTCGAGTAGAACCTCGGTGGACGTTTGGCTGGCCGCAAACATAGGGTTAGGTCCAACGGTCGATGTTGTGAAGGTCAAATCCGCGTTCCTAGACCATGTTCGTAGCAGGCCAGTCGTGCGGGGCATAGTGGAGATTGCAGGAGAGCGTTTTGCTATCCCCGTGACGGTCAACGATCGGTCCGACATGCGATACCCTGTACTGGTTGGGATGGACATTTTGAAGTCGGGGCGGTTTCTAATCGACCCTACCAAGAGACTACCCGCCAAGTACAAAGGCTCCGGGAAGATCAAGCGAAAAGACTAACGCTTAGGACTGGAATCTGACTGAAGTCTTTTTCAGCCGCTTTGGAATAATGGCAACGGGCTGAAATCAAGTTGCTTACGGGTAGAGACTTTCTCTCGATGAGTGACCTCACTCGCGGCGAGATCCAGTCGCTGATTGGTCTCGGAACTAAACTCAAGTCTGAGGCTAGGCAGGGGACGCTGAAGCATTCGTTGACCGGTAAAGTGGTTGGCTTACTTTTCGAGAAAGCGTCCACGCGAACGAGGGCAAGTTTCGAGACTGCGGTTTATCAGCTCGGCGGGCAGGCCATGTATCTTCGAGCCGACGAGCTTCAGCTTTCTAGAGGGGAGCCGATAAAAGATACTGCTCGAATTCTTGGCAGCTATCTAAGCGGGATTGTCATTCGTACCTATGCTCATCAAAACCTCGTGGAGTTCGCTGAATACGCCCCAGTGCCCATCATCAACGCCCTAAGCGACCTGGAACATCCAACCCAGATACTCGGTGATATGATGACGATCGTGGAAGCCAAAGGCAAGTTGGAGGGATTGAAGTTTGTTTGGGTTGGGGACGGTAATAACGTCTGCAATTCCTGGTTGTTGGGAGGCGCCTGCGCGGGTATGTCAGTTATTGTCTCCTGCCCTAAAGGATGCGAGCCTGAGAAGTCCGTGATTGAAAAGGCGAAGAAGCTCGCAACGGAATCTGGTGGAACTGTCGAACTTGACTCTAACCCACAGAAGGCCGTTGTTGATGCTGATGTTCTCTATACGGATGTCTGGGTGAGTATGGGTCAGGAAAAGAGCGCGAAGAGAAAAGAGCAGAAGTTCAGGGCGTATCAGATCAACGAGAAGCTAGTCTCAAAGGCAAAACGCGACTGTGCTGTCATGCATTGCTTGCCTGCACACAGGGGTATGGAAATCACAGACCAGGTTCTGGAGGGTCCTCGGAGTATCGTTTGGCAGCAGGCGGAGAACAAATTACATAGCGCGCGAGCTGTGCTAGCGGCCTTTCTCGGTCTCCCCTAGTTTCGACTGCGACAATGAGTTTTCGAGAAATTCGTGGGCCTTCTTGAGCGTATCCTTCGCGTTCTTGTATGTCAGGCGTTCATACGCCCTGTCATAGGAGAGCCAATCGAAACCCACATGCTCCCTGGACAACCTAACCTTTTCAATCTTCGATTCAACCAAATAGAAAATGACCTGCTTGTAGACGGTCTTTCCGGCTCGCTTGTAATAGTAGCTTATTGGTTGCCTGTACCCGTCAATGAACGTAAGCTCCTTCATTCCCACTTCTTCCTCGGTCTCACGCTGCACTGTCTCTTTCTCGGTTTCGTTCTTCTCTACATGGCCCTTAACGAAATCCCAATGTCCTCCTTCATAGTGAAGGAGCAGATACTTTCGATTGCCGTTTCGCTTGAAGATGACTGCGCCGCAGGATATTTCTGAGGGCATAATTTCGCACACGAGTTGATTTTCTCAGAACCTAGAGAGGCAATATCGAGTCTAAATTACTTTGCATAGCGGATACCAGGCATCTTCCGGGTGTCCGGAGCGGCACTACAGGATTCACATGAATGCGGCAATCACCATTGCGAGGCAGGCACCCACAAGGGGTGCGACCGTCCAACCGATAATCATCTCTCTGATCAGCCGATCATTACGCACAACTATCTTACGCGGAATGGCTGCTCCGAAGATCCCTCCCACAACTGCTTGAGATACGGATACTGGGATGCCGAATTGCGTGAAGCCATGAACTGTCATCGCGCCCCCCATCTGCGCCGCGAAAGAGGCGGATGGGTTAAGGCCGATTATGTTCTCTGCAACGCTCCGAGTAGTTCCCTTACTGAACAATATCATTCCAACGATAGTGGCAAGTCCGAAGGCCGTTGACACTAGCAGATGCTCCGAGTTCGGCAGGTCTACCATCCCAACGATCAGGCCCACGGTGTTCGCTCCCAACGCGTAAGCAGAGTAGGTTCCACTGAAGACCGTTAGGTACGCGTACAAAGTGTTGAGCGTCAGAACCCTCCTAATGCTCTCTGCCAATTTCCTGGTCACTAGCGAGAGTACAGAGGCCAGGATCAGGCCGACGAGGGGCGTTAGGAGCCACGATGAGGCAACAAGACTCGTGAAGTACCAGTTTACTCCAATTCCACGAACAATCGCCGAGCCTACAGCAGCGCCCACGGCAACCTGTGAGAGGCTGATTGGAATTCGTCGGTATGTTAGAAATGCCATGATGACAAAGGTTGAGAGCACAACGTCCAACGTGAACGCTGGACTGCTGGAGGAGACCACGCCCGACGTTATGGCTCCAGAGAGCTTGTACCCCTCAAACGCAATACCTGCAAGCACGCCAATTGACGCAAGGGCCAATGCCTCTGAATACTTCAGTGCCCCGGATCCCATAGATGTGCCTAGACAGGTGGATAGATTGTTCGCTCCAAGGATCACACACAACACTAGGCCTGGGAGCAGCTGTAGATATAGTGGCAGGTCAAACAATAGCTGACTCAGCTCGTTTGTGTTGGTCGGAGGTAAGGGGTAGATGGGTCGATTTCAGATGGTTTCAAGCTTTCTTCGCGATCTGATCTGCCTTATCCTTCAGGTCGGTTGATTTGTTCATGACTCCATGTCTCTCGCAGTAGTAGAGGACCTCTCCTTTTCGTGGGGCTTCGTTTGGTGAAGGTTTGGTGGAGGTTTCGCTCATTTTGGTCATTTCTTTGCCGCATAGAGGGCATTTCAGTTTGTTGGCCCACCTTGTTTTGTTACGGTTAGGCGGTTATTTGGCTTTTAGCCGTAGCTGATAATCGGTTATTTAACCTGTATCAGGGTGCGTAAGTAATTCATGCTTCTGCTTTAGCCACAAGCGATATCACTAAATCAGACGAATCTTCGGCTGCGTCGGCTATGTCATCAAGCTTCAAAACAAAGTCCCGTAACTGCAACAAGGTCAGCACATCCAAATCCTCCTTGTGAGTAAAGATTCTTCTAATTAGCCGGTTCTTTATCTCATCCCCCTCTTCTTCGGCTCGTTCCACGAGAAGTGATTTGCTCACAGCCACTTCAGCATCCGTCTCCAAGCTCTTAATCGACTCTTCCAGAAGTAGAACGCAAGACTGGAGGGTGGTGAACAGGTCCGATAGAGTCTCCTTGGGCTCTTCGTAGAGTATCAAGAAGGATTGTCGATCTATCGGTGATTCCGCGAGTATCCTAGCCGCGTTCTGTGTGGCATCCGCCACTTCATCATTCTCCTCCATCAGTTCCAGAAAATCTTCCCTTGTACCAGAGAAGAAGGCGCCTTGGGAGATGGCGACTACGGCGTCGCGATGAAGCTCGTCGGCAAGGGTCTCGAGCTGCGCAATCTCGTCACTTATGCCTTGAACTAATTCCCAGTCTCCCATCTTCGCCGCCTCAAGCAGAGACTCAAGTCGCTGAACAGTCCTGACTACAGTACGAAAATGATCCGCAATAAGCTCTAGCACTCTTCGCTCCTTTCGCCCAACCAAATGGAATCTCCCGAAGATTCGTCTCATCGAAATCGCCTATCGCATCATGGGCGTTGGCTACGCGAACTGGTCGAGTGTACCTTCTGCCGGCAATCCCGCCAATTCTCGTTCTATGTGGTTCTGTAACCGTTTCAACGTCTTCTGGTGCTTTGGTTCCGCGATGTTCAGCATCTCCATGGTCTGGATGCAATTCTCCGGCGCGTACCCATGAAAGTGGTTGTTGAATATGCCAAAAGTCTTCGACGTGTTCTTCTGCACTTCCCTTATCTTCGGTACCCAATCCTGCAACTGCTGCTGCGTGTACCGGTAATTGTACCAGGGCCTCTGGCCGTGACCGTGCCATCGAATGTAACCGATTGGAGAGGTTACGTGGATTTCTGGGGGAAGAAGCGGTTCATCCACATTACAGTAGGCGGCCTGATACTTCGATAGAATACGCCACGTAGCGTCATCCATCCATGAGGGGTGTCGAAACTCGACTACGTAATCGTAGCGATGTGGAAGCGCTGTTAAGAAATCCTCCAAGAGTTGGTCGTCGCGTTTCAGAGATGGTGGAAGCTGGACGAGAAGGCAGCCAAGTCGGTCTTGGGTGAGGAGCGGGTCGAAGAGTTTTACGAATTCCTCCAACTGATCTTGAGCCTCTTCGTTCACCTTCAACCTCAAATCATGGGTGAACTTCTGATTGATTTTGGCACTGAACATGAACCCTCTTCGAGTGTGCTTCGTCAGGCCCAGAATCGTGCCTTCGTCCGGAGCCTCATAGAAGGACGAGTTCAATTCAACCGTGTCAAAGACAGAAGAATACTGCTGAAGCATGCTCTTCCCGGGCTCGTACAGCGGGCCAACCCATTCCTTGTAAGACCAACCTGCACACCCGAAATACAGGCGAGTCTTAGATTCTTCTGTCAAACCAGATCACTAGGAACTAAGAGCCGAACCTAGAGGAAGGTGTAGAGGTTACTTCGTTTATTTCTCCGTTGCGGGGCTTATGCGCCCAATCAACCGTGACGGTGCAAACGGCTCTTCAGTCCCATGCAGGTGACTTGTCGGGTGGTCAGATGCTAGCACAGTTCCAGTTTTGCCATCGGACAGACATGGTTAAAACCCATTGTGCGTTGGGGCTTTCGATCAGCTATGACCGTAATCTCCTACCTGAAAGCGCATCCGAACCGCATAGGAATAGCAATTGGCCTAACCCTGTTGATCATAATCGCCATAACAGTAGCCTTAACGCAGCGAACACCACCCCCACCCTAGTCGATTCTAGCAACCGACTGAGCCACAAGGGCTCTCTTGCTTGCGCCCTGTGACTGCACCTAGGCCCGCTTCCTCCTGATGGTTTTGAGGCCGCTTTCCTCTCTCCAGTCGACTTCAATTCTTTCTCCGGTGAAAAGCTAAAGGATGCTGCTGCTTTCTCTCATCCCAGGACTTCAAAACCGCCAGACATGATGTGGAGTAATTGAACTTCCTTAGGCTCGCCCAAGTCTTCGAACAAGTTGAAGCCACAACAAAACGCCTCGAAATGACCAGCCTGCTCGTAGATCTAATCAAGGAAACCCCGAAAGACGAGATCAGTAGCGTCGTATACCTTCTTCAAGGGAAGTTGTACCCGGATTATCTGGGCGTTGAGCTTGGGATAGCTGAGAAACTACTGATCAAGGCCATAGCTGATGTCACGGGGAAATCAGAGGAAGCTGTCGACGCGGACTACAAGAAGTCCGGGGACCTCGGCCTCACCGTCGAAAAGCTACTGCAAAAGAAAACTCAAACCGCACTCCTCACCCAACCCCTCACAGTCAGCAGAGTCTACAGCACATTTGACAAGATCGCACATGCTACAGGATCGGGTTCTGTGGAGCTGAAGATCCGCCTTCTGACCAGTCTCTTGAATGATGCGTCACCGCTGGAAGGCAAGTTCATCGCCCGTATGGCTGTCGGCAAACTGAGGCTGGGAGTAGCGGATATGACGGTTCTCGATTCACTCGCCCTCGCCTACGGAGGCGACAAAGCTGCCAGAGAACCTCTCGAACGCGCCTACAACCTATCCTCCGATCTCGGCTACGTCGCCACCGTAGTCTCCCACGAAGGCCTAGAAGGCGTAGGAAAATTCAGGATCACGGTCGGACGTCCGATCAGGCCAATGCTCTGCGAGCGACTGCCATCCGCCCAAGAGATCTTAGAGAAACTTGGCGGTTCTGGAGCGGCGGAATATAAGTACGACGGGCTTAGAGTCCAAGCGCATGTAACCTCGTCTGAGGTTCATCTGTTCTCTAGGAGACTGGAGGACCTCACTGATCAATTTCCTGATGTGGCAAAACTCCTCCAAGAAAGTATCAAAGCAAAAGAGGCGATCGTAGAAGGAGAATGTGTCGCTGTGGATTCGCACACGGGTGACATGCTTCCGTTCCAAGTGATCTCTCAACGTCGAGGGAGAAAATACGAAATAGAAAAAATGGCTGAGGAAATCCCTGTTACAGTCTTCCTGTTCGACGTTCTTTACGTGGACGGCAGAGACATGACCCGTGTCCCCTATCTCCAGAGACGCAAGGAACTTGTCAAGATCATCAAACCTTCTGAGCATGTTACGATCGCGGAACAGTTTGAAACCCGAGAGCCAAAGGACCTTGAGAATCTCATGGAACAGGCAGTTGCCGTTGGCTGTGAGGGGCTCGTGGTAAAAAGCACTTCCGAGGAATCAACATACCAAGCCGGAGCGCGAGGTTGGCTATGGATAAAGTACAAGCGATCTTACAAAGCCGAAATCCAAGACACGTTCGATCTTGTTCCCGTCGGCGCATTCGCAGGCCGAGGTCGAAGGGCAGGAAAATATGGGGCTCTACTGATGGCGGTCTACAATTCGAAAGAAGACATCTTTGAAACTCTCTGCAAGCTTGGTTCGGGATTTACGGACGAAGACTTGGCTAATCTCCCGAACCTTCTGGAGCCATCCCGGGTTAAACATAGGCATTCACGCGTGAGGTCGTTGATGGAACCCGACGTCTGGTTTACGCCTTCAATCGTATTAGAAGTGGGTGCGGATGAGATTACTCTGTCGCCGCTGCATACTTGCGGCAGAGACCTAGTTAGGCAAGGAAGTGGGCTTGCGCTCCGATTTCCCAGGTTCACCGGCAATTGGAGGAAGGATAAGGCGCCTGAGGATGCTACAACCTCGCAGGAGGTTGTGGAAATGTATCAAAAACAACTCAAGAAGATTGAGTCTGAGGTTGCAGGCTAGTCGTGGCGGTGTTTGATTCTCTTTGGGTGGGTATCACAGGTGTACTATGCGTCGGCGTTTTGGGGTTTTGATTTTCCAGAAGCCTGAGGCGTCTCTGTAGTATTCTGCAGCTTCCAATCCTGTTAGTCCTCAAGAGTACTAATTAGGATTCTCAGTATATATAAGGCTTCGCAATGCTCATTAAGCCTAACCAGTCCTCAGCAAGCCTAGATGCATGGCCATTGTCTCAAACGCTGGACATCGTCAGGCTTCAGGGATTCAAAGGACAATACCGCATAACAATCCCTCGAGAAATGGTTGAACGCCTGAAATGGCAAAAAGGACAACCACTCTTCATATCCCTAGAAGGAACCAAACTGACCGTAGAGCCGGTGACTAAGAAGTAGCTGGTGGGGGCCGCATATTCATTTTCAAACCATTTGGAAAGGAAACGATCTTCAAAGGCAAAGCTTACCTCGTATTCCTTGGCATGATCATCTTCTCGACTTACCTGAGTTCGTGGGCAATCGACAACTACCTGAAATCCATACTAACATCACAAGACATGGTAAACATCCTCGGTTTCTTGATCCCAAAGGCTATAATTGCAACCAATATTGCGACAGGTGTCTTCGCATTCCTGGATTTCAATGCGAGATTCTATCAGCGACAAAAGCAGCAGTGACAAATCAGAATTACTTTCGCGCGAGAAGCCATCCGCCTCAGAGCAGCGCATCAAATGAGCATCCAATATTGAAATCGGTCTGATGAACGTTTAGGGTACCCTTGCATCCAGCGAAAACAACTGCCATCTGCTCATCACACTCAGCATATCTGAGTCAGTGCATAAGCTGCTTTGTGAATGAAAAATGAGCGCGGAAGTTGATGCGTTAAGTGAGAACGCGATAAAGAGTGCATTGGATAGGTGGCTTCGTTCCCAAGGTTGGAACACTAGCATAGCTTGGGGAGGAAGTCAGGGTATTGATATCGACGCAAGGCGCGAGAAGGATCGCTGGATCATAGAGGTCAAGGGCCGAGGATCGCGACCACAAATGCGAGTCAACTACTTCCTTAGCCTCCTGGGCGAGACGCTGCAACGGATGAGCGATTCTGAAGCGAAATACAGCATTGGACTTGCAGACCTGCCTCAAATGCGGCGGTTGTGGGAACGATTACCAACCTTGGCAAAAGCAAGAGTTCAGATTAGCGCTCTTTTCGTGGATGAAAACGGAAACGTAAAGGAACACGACTAGCGAGTAAGGCTACCGACAAGACCAGAGCTTATAGTGGTATCCCCTATACCCGTGGTACACGCGCAGTCAGTAGAGCACGATTTAAGATGGTGTCTCGGAAAGATGCTCATCTCGGTTTCAGCAGTAGATCATTACCTAAAACATTACGAAGTTACTATTCTTTATAGCAGTTACGTCATGTTAATAGTAGTGAAGACTACCAATTTAATGACACAACAGCTATTTCATATAGCAGTTTCGTCATTCAAATGGTAGTGTGACAATGATTTCCAAGCTTTACCGAGCTTTCCTGAACGACGGTTTTTTCACATCGGAAGAAGCTCTCTCGATAATCCCAAACAGATTCACCTGCATGAACACGATTGAACATTTGCTCGAAGCCAGACAAATAGTAAAGGTCAGGCGAGGTCTTTACGAAATAATACCTCTTGAGCAGATCGGCAAACCAAAAGCCGCCGCAGATAAATTTCTCTTGGCACGAAAAATCGTTAGTCCATATTGCTTTGCCTACCACACGGCTCTTGAAATACGTGGAGTAGCCAATTCTGCGTTCTACAATACCGTCTATGTCACGTCGCCCAGACAGTTCAGAAATTTCACGTATGATGGAGTTGATTTCAAGTGGATACCGAGGAAGCAATTGACCGGCTCAGAAATCGCCATATGGACTGCCGTACGTATTCTCGTCACAGATAGAGAGAGAACAATCATCGACTGCATAGACAGAATTGACCTTGCGGGGGGTTTCGAGGAACTGTACAAGAGTGTGCTGTCGATGAAAAACGTAAGTTTCCTGAAGCTGTACGAATACGCAAAGACCGCAAACAAGAAAGTGCTATTTCACAAATTAGGTTTCTTACTCTCGCTTCCTCAAATACGCAACGCATGGTCGGTTGATGACGATGGGTTGAGAAGGATTAGAGAAAATCTCTCGTCAAAGATTTTCTACTTCAGGACTTCCAAAGGTCAAGGGCATCTGATTAGAGAATGGAACCTAATCGTTCCGAAGGGAATAGAGGAGCTGGTAGAACTCGCCTAGGATGCCAAATCGCGCATTCTTTCAAAGAAAATCAGCGGAGACGAAATTCAGAGCCCCTGAACTGGAGAAGATATATCGCCTCATCCTCATGCTTTCCGAGATCAACCGAGGCGATTTGAAGGACTACCTTGCTCTAAGAGGTGGTACTGCGATAAACCTCTGCTACAATCAACTCCCGCGATTGTCCATAGATATCGATTGGGTTCTGGTAAGAGATGGTGACAAGAACAACATGCAAACTGACAGAGAATACTTGCGACAGCAATTACCCAAAATTGCAGAGGGGACGGACTACAAAGTTCACCCGTATCTGAATGACTACTCGCTCGACACTTTTCAACTAAGGTACAGAAATGCCTTCGGCGCCCAAGACACCATCAAGCTTGAGATAAACCACATCGCAGGTAGAGTTCCTATCGACCCACTTGAATCGCGAAAGCCTTATGATTTGTTCGAAACAAATCCCGACCCGATTCAGATACTGTCTATCAATGAAGTTTATGCGTCTAAAATCGAAGCTCTGATCAAGCGGCACGCTGCGCGAGACTTGTTCGACGTCCACCAACTTGCGAAATCGGGGCTAGCGCAGATTTCGGACCTCCGCCCTCGTACACTCTTCTCATGTTGCGTTGAAATACCCTATGACTTTCGAAGCAAGCTAGGAGCGAATCCTGCTGATCCAATCAGCCCGGACCAAATTAACAATGAACTCCGACCTTACTTACACAAAGACTCAGAACTCGACCTAGCCAAAGCCAAACAGACTGTCGGTGATTTCTGTAAGAACCTATTCAGCCTTGAGGAACGTCAGATTAACTTTCTCAATGATCTATTCGACAGACAGACCTACTCTCCCGGTCTCCTTTTTCCGGGTAGGAATGACTTGAGTGACCATCCAGCCATGAAGTGGCGATTACAGCAAATAAATAGGAAACAATAGCGTAGCGAGACGACTTCACAAGCCATCTCTAACAGAAACAGACACCGACCCCTACGGCAAGACCTTCACCAACACCACCAGCCCACCGATATCCATGCCGACTCCCAGCCCCGCTCCCATTGCTACTGCCAGTGCCAACACGATCGTCGCTGCTTCGACAACTGCTATGACCACAACCATGACTACAATCACAACTATGACCACAATTACGACGAGTCCGACTACGAGAGAGATACCAAAGACAATGATAATGAAGAGGCCGAGAATCATCATGATGACGGAGACGATCACAAGAGAGAAGAAGGACAAGGAAAAGCCGAAGGTGGTTCTGACGAACAAAGTCAAAGAACGTGCAATCGCTAAAGCCAAGGCTTTAGTTTCGTGCGGGATTAAGCGAATCTTAGCTGACCTCGAAAGGGCGCATATTTTGACGCCTATAGGCTAACCAGCGTTGCGAAAAATGGGAATTGGACATTATTTCCGGCTCCCATCCCCGGCTCCAAACAGAACGCACTTCGATCAGGGCTCATGTATGGCGGGTAACTGAACACCCCAAAATGTCCAGATTCATTCAGGAACCTTAACCTAGGGTAACTGAGCCCGATGGCTTACGCTCCTCCGGCTTGCAGGCGCGCAGAACAAACTCACAGAACCCCTGCCAAACCCAACTGTGGTAAGAAGCCATCAAACTCCGAGCATACCACAACCACTCAGAGCAATCCGAGTTGTTGAGCAATCCGCGGTACTTGTCTGATTCCCGCCCGAGCTTTCTAAATAAACCACCGGAATTCTGGTCTTACATTCGAATGATTTCCGATCGCAAGGGGTAGCAGATCGCTGAGTACTGCTAGGGTGCATCTGGCATGGAATAAAGTCCGTAGCCGATATCGTATTCTCTGCATTGGCTGCTGCTGTTCTCGTGGCTTTGAGTCCGTTGGCTAGAATGGACGATACTCCCCTAGGTAAATTCAAGGGGAAGCCCCTTCCTCCATGTGAAATTGACGCAGAACGAGGTTCACGAATCGTCTTCTAAACTGAGATGGCGACAAAGGAGCGCAGGGCCAGAAGGTTGGTTAGACACAAGACGAAGGCGAAGAAGACTAGAAGGGGCCGACCACCTAGCAATTCAAAGATTCGTTAGCTAAGAGTAGCTCGCCGAGTTTGTTGTATTCTTCGACAAACTAAAAATAGAGCGACGGTCCGCTATCTCACAACCCTTCATGTAAGCATCTACGTGACGAATCGGGATGGAGGAAGCAAATTTGAGTGAAAAGGTCACTTATGGAGCAGCTTCGATTGGTGACGCCGAAATCGCTGCGGCCATAGAAGTACTGCGGAGCGGACAATTGAGTGCAGCAGGACTTGTACGGAAGTTTGAGTCTGAAGTATGCAGATTCGTCGGCTCGAAGTACGCCGTGTCATGTAATTCCGGATCTAACGCTTTACTGCTGTCTACAGCAGCACTGATGAGTCCAATCTTGGATTCCCCACTTAGACGGGGTGACACGATGGTCACGTGTGCCACCGTGTTTCCGACGGCAATAGCGCCTTCAGTTTTGTTCGGCCTTCGAGTTGTAGTAGTTGACTCAGATCGACGTAATGGCCTGGTTGATATGGATCAACTGGCAAGTGCGGTTGAGCGCGAAAAGCCGCGTTTGGCCATACTGCCTCACTTGGCTGGCAACGTTCTCGATCTAGAACGATTATATGAACTTGAAATAGAGTACGTAGTTGAGGATTGTTGCGACGCGCTTGGATCACGATTTGATGGCAATCACGTGGGCCGCAATGCGACTCTCGCTACATTCAGCTTCTATCCTGCCCATCACATTACCACGGCGGGAGAAGGTGGCGCGGTAATCACAGATAATGCTCTCCTGTACGAAGTTCTTGTTTCTCTGCGCGACTGGGGACGCAAACCACGTCGCCAGACCATGCGCGATGCATTCACTTACGTAAATTGGGGGTTCAATTGCCGCCTGACTGAACTGGGAGCGTCCGTGGGGTGTGTGCAACTGGGGAATTTCGAAGAAAGGCGTGCACGGCGAGTTGAAAATGCAAATATGCTAAGACATGAAATTGGGAAGCTCGAGTATCTTGGTGTGCCGCAAGTTCACCCAAGGGCTCTCCCATGTTGGATGATGACGCCCATTTTCCTAAAGCACGATTCCAAGTTTACGCTGACGCAGATAACGGATTTCTTAGAAGCCAGAGGCATAGAATGCCGCCCCTACTTCGTTGGCAACATAATGAGACAGCCCTTGGAGAAGTCCCAATTGATACCCTACGGGCCTCTAGACGATGCGGACTTCCTCTATGATCATGCGTTTTTTGTAGCAAATCACGATCAATTAACACCCGCGCAACTCAATAACATAGTTGAGTCATTGCGTACCTTTCTTGCGAAGGTCAGCTGAATTGACAGCGCCCACGAAAATCCACGCAGGAGTCGAGATCATTCCCACGGTCATTGTAAGGACAGGACACACTGTTCTAACGGAGATCCTAAACGGCAAGAACCTAAGACGATTGGCCATCACTGAGCCCAAAACAGGTTTCAAGAGGAGAATGCACAGGCACCTACGCAGAGACGATTATCTCTATTTGCTCACAGGGAATGTCACTCTGATTACATATGATGGGAGGACCTATGCAAAGATCCCTATGACCCCAAGAGGTGATGTCGTCTTGGTTCCTAAAGGCATATGGCACGGATACGAAATCGGGAGCGAACGATCGGTCATTCTCGAGGCTTCATCTCAGGCTTTTGACCCTACCGACGTAGAGGAGTTTCAAGGGAAAGAACAATCATGAATATCTTGGTGACAGGCGGTTCGGGCTTCATAGGATCGAACTTCGTTGAGTACGCCTTGGAAAAAGGGCATGATGTAACAAATCTCTCCAAGCACACATATGCGTCCAACCCTTACGCGTTGAAGCATCTCGAAGGGAATCCGAGCTACCATTTCATGGCTGCTGACATTACAGATCCAATTGCCGTTAGCATTGCAGCCCAGAAGAAAGATGCCATCGTGCACTTTGCTGCCGAAACTCATGTTGATAGGAGTTTCACATATCCCAAGGATTTCTTTGAAGTGAACACTCTCGGCACATTTACGATTCTAGAAGTACTACGGAGAATGGATCACATACCTAGAGTGGTATGCATGAGCACTGACGAGGTCCTCGGAGAAGTGCTTACTGGGCAATCTATCGAGAGTGACCCTATCAATCCACGAAATCCATACTCTGCTTCGAAAGCTGCTGCCGAGGCGTTCGCCAAAGCATACTACTATTCATACAATGTTCCTGTGGTGATTCTACGAGCCACAAATAACTATGGGCCAAGGCAGCACCCAGAAAAATTGATTGCGAAAATAATCACTCGAACGCTTGCGAACAAACCCTTCACTCTATATGAGGGAGATGCCGTCCGTGATTGGCTCTTTGTAAGAGACACATGTCAAGCGGTTGAGCTCTTGCTCGACAAAGGAAAGGCTGGTCAGACATATCATATCGGAACCCCTGACCACAGAACCGTTAAGGAAGTTGCGGAAACAATTCTGGACATAATGGGTAAGTCGGAACTTCTGGCAGGGTTCAAGGGTCGAAGGCTTCAGGATGATGAGAGGTACTCGTTGGACTGGGGCAAGATTCGGGAGACACTGGGATGGAGACCTCAGACAAGTTTCGAGTCGGGTGTTCGAGCCACAATAGACTGGTTTAGGGGTAATGAGTGGTTTTGGAGACACTTTGTTGACACCCCCTAAGATTAGCATCGTATTGGCAACACATAACACTCCAAGTGAACGTCTCTGTCGTGTGCTCGAAGCAATTAGAGAAAACACGGACACGCCATATGAACTGATCATAGTGGACACTAGCAGGAACCGAGACACTGTAGCGTCGCTATCAGCTCATTTTCGAGCCAGACTTGTCAAACCTCATGTGGATCAGGGACTCGGTGCATCGTGGAACCTGGGAGTTCGCACTGCGGCTGCACCGGTCTTAGCGTTCGTGTGCGATGATGTTTATGTCGAACCAAATTGGGCAAGCGCCGGGCTCTCCTGCCTCCGCGGAAATGTCAAAATAGTCTCAGGAAAACTCCTAGACAGCAAGGAGGAAGGGGTCCTCAACGCGGCAGGAAGCTACACGGATGTTTTTGGAGTGAGTTGGAACAGGGGGATTGGGGAATATGATCGCGGACGCTACGACAAACCAGAACTCATTTTTCGTGCGGTCGGCGCGGTTTTTCTGATTGAGAAAACGGCCTTCGGCGAGGTCGGAGCATTCGATGATAGTTATTTTCTCTACGCAGAAGACATGGACATCTCCTGGCGCCTACAACTTGCTGGCTACGATTGCATGTATGTGCCCAGCATGCGTGCTCGACATGACTGGATGGCAACGACATCAAAGCACACAACCCCTCTAACGCAATACCACTACTTGCTCGAGCGAAATCGCCTCCAGACGCTTCTGAAGAACTATTCCAAGCGCACTCTACTTAGCATAATTCCGTGGTATGCTGTGATCAAGATCGCCCATACGGCTTGGTTGATTTGTCATGGGCGGCGAGCTGAGGTATTTCGGCTTTGGCGAGCTTTCATCTGGATAGGCATGAATAGGCGAGAGATCCTGCGGAAAAGGTATCTGACTCAGAGGCTCCGACGAAGGACTGATTATGAAATCCAGCAATTGATGCTAAAGCTTCCCGCCGAGTTGCTCCTCGGATTGGGATTCTTCAGGCATCCTTTGGTTGAGGCTGCTCGGCAAAAGGCTCCTCAATGATCTCCTTTTGGTGTGACTGTCTAATGGATTGGCGTTTCCGGCGTCGAAAGGAAATCAGCAAAGCGACAGAAATCAGTATGATTGTCGTCACTGAAATTGTTGTTCCCATGGGATCTCCGTACAGATGTCCGAAGGCGAACACTACCTCCTTTGTCTGAGGACCTATCTTCAAGTACATGAATCCCCATTGGTTCTCTAGCGGGTCAGCCAACTCGCCATCGACGTATGCGCGCCATTGCGATTGCTTGAAAAACTTGAACACAAGAAAACTTGGTTCTTGCACAGCCGTCAACGTTATTCGCATGTAATTAGGTTGATATGAGTCGATTGTCGCATTTCCCACAGTTGCCGAGTTTATGCTGTCTGGGTTATCGACCACTTCCGCAATTGGCCTGAAGAAGGGATTCTGAAAAATGTAAATCTCGTTAAATTGCTTAACTGGGATCCATCCAGTTCCAGCAAACCCAGCGCCATCACGGGCAGGATCTGAGAGGTGACCTACGGCATACTTGACGCCAAAGTAACCAAATTCTGGCAGTTGAGCTGACAAGAAACCAGTAAGATTCCATTGCTTACTAGGGTTTGTTATGTTCAATGCCCTGAAATTGTTGGGCGTATACTGATAGTACTCGGGGCTGTACGACCAACCGCCAGGAAACTGCAAAGTGTCCCATATCTCCACATGATTGTGAACACCGAACGGATCCTCCACTCTAAATTCGCCTGGCTGCGATACCAGCCATCTATAGGCTGAATCGAGTCCCTGTGAGTTGTACGGGGGATATGACGCATTGTAATCGAAAGGAGAAGAGGCATATGCATAGGTGTCTAAGACCATCAGTACAATTAGCAATACCGCGACAATTTTCGTTAGGTCAACGCTCAAGTTGATTCGCTTCGAAATTCGTCGCAAGCCGGCTGCCACCTTAGAGTGAAACAGAACTCGGACGACGTAGCCTGCCAACATAGAGGCGCTTAAGGGCATGAAGAATAACGCGCGCCAAGGATTCTGCATTCGCATAAGATCAATCGCCCAGTTATGATTGATCGACCAGAGAGGCAACACGAATAATTCCGCGTGTGTTGAAAAGAGCAAGGAGAACAAGAATACCAACACATTGAACCCCAGAAAATATCCGAGCAGACCGATGCGTACCGGTCGATTTGAAAAGCTGCGAGACACGTGCCTGATACTCGCGGCCAGCCCTGCAACAGCGAGGGCTATGAGAATTGTTCCCATATAGAAAGGCAGTTGTGCGCCTTTCGTGAAATCTATCGGTAGCCTGATCAGGATCTCTTCGACAGGCATGTTGCGACGAATGAATGTGTACGGCTCCAGAGGAAATGGAAGGTCTTGGCGAGCGCCAATTAGCCCAGTCGACAAATAGGACTGTGGCAGGAACTTCAACATTGGAACATAGAACCAAGCAGACAAACCGAACGCCATCGCAATCATAGCACCAGTTGAAAAAAGGCTCATCAAGCCTTTTCGCAACGCTCCTGTGGCGAGATCAATGACCGATAGGACGACAGCCGCCGCAGCCAATATTGCCACTGTCAGTAGGCCGGTGATCAGATGAGACAGAACTGATATGCAGAGAAAAACTGCGCCTCCGACGAGATAAGCTGCTTTGCCTTGCTTCAGTGAAAGATACCAGAAAGCGAGGATCCACGGCAGAGACATGTAGACTAGGCTAGAAGGGTAGACACCCTGCGCAATCAAGTTGCTGATGTGATATCCTGCAAATGTGTAACCTACTGCCGCCACTAAAGCTGGCGGTCTATCTTCGAGTGCTAATCGGGCCGCCAAATATGCGCCAATGGCTCCGCCTACAAAGGAGATCGTAAGGATTACTTTCGTCGCGTTGTAGATGTCCATTCCGGACACTACCGAAGTCGCGGCCACAGCCAAGTAATACGCTGGCGGGTAGAAAGTGGAGAGTGAATATCCGAACCAGATGTCGGGAAGTTCCAAAGGGTAGATCCCATGGCTAAGCCATAAAGCGAGTTTTGCAGACGCGAATGTGTGGGGGCCAAAATCCCAACTTGCCGGCAGGCCTACGTTAACCAACACATTGAGCAGGGGCAGAACGCCGATGAATGTGCAAATCAGAAGGTCGGCGAAGTTCCAAGGTCGACTCAAACCATGCGTCTCGACCAGGGTCTCGACGCTTGGGGGGCTTGGGGCGGTAACGCGTTGTGAGGGCTGAGCCTGCCCCACGGGCGGTTCTGCCCGAGCTGCAGTTGACGGGGGTTGGGGTTTGCCGCAGCCGTCGCAGAAACGCATGTCATCGTACAGTTCTCGGCCGCAATTGCTGCAAACCTTCAATGTATCGCCTCCTTGGTCCCCAATCGTATGCCTGAAGCGCAACCGCTTTTTCCAAGAGCATGTTGGTTCCTCGAATACGGATGGAAAGCTAAGATATCGAGTGGCATAATGGACGCCGAAATTCTTCGAGTCGGAACTGACTTCATGTACGTTCCACTTCCATCTAACATCGTCTATCCCATCAAGGTGGTCATGAAATTCGAACGCCACACTCTTACATTACTCTTCCGTTGTCAGCGCCTTCCCGTTTTGTCTATGTTGGACTCTCTTTGTTGTCACCAGATCTGGCGTCAAGGTTTGCAGTTCCATTCATATCGCTTTGCCTAGTTAAGCCGATCTTCCCCATCACATGCTATAAGCCTGTGACTTGGTATTGAATTTGTAGATCCAGATTTTTCGCGAGACCCATTAGCTCCATGTTATTGAGGATTCAGTTCCTGACCTTGTAGTCGCTCAAGCTGGGTTCGCATGTACTGGAATGTCTCGCATTCTGCGCCGCATCTGCATCGAGGCGCACCATCGATCAATAGCAGCAATCGTCCTGCCGCGGTCAAATTATCATGGACCAAATCACCAAACCTCGAGAGGATGCGACCTACGCGACCATTTAACCAGACGGAGACATTCACGGCAAACCGAGAGCTAGAGAAAACTGAATGCAATTCAAATGCTAGCGCCGTATCTGATGGAGCTACTGCCCTATGTCGGGTAACGTAAAGTCTACAGTTGCTGGTTTCTTCAGCTTCTGCTGAAAAAACCTGTTGCTTATGTTTGCTATAGAACGCTATGTTTCTTTGCGTATTGTTTTGGGTTTAGAAGTAGTTCCAAGAACTCTTCTCTCGTTAGCTTCAGTTCATTCATTATGTCGCTCATTAGTCCGGGGCCTATCTCTGGAGCTAGCAGAACTGTAACTGCCCTGCCATCGGGATGCTTCAGAAATACGTGACTTCCTTCAGTTCGCTGTGGCAGGAAACCTGCATTGCTTAGCCTCTTGATTAGCTCCTTGCCCGAGATACGCGGAAGCTTGGACAATTACGCTACAAGTTCAATTGCGGTTACGGCAGGTTTCTTAGTTTCTTTCCCGTGAGTGGCTTCGAGTACTAAATGAATAGCTTCCTTAATGTTACGGATGACTTCTTCCTCTGTTCTACCTTGAGTTACTGCTGCCGGAAGCTCTAAGCAGCGGGCGACATAGTATCCCGCTTCATCCTTTCTAACGCTAACATTGAAGACAGACATTGCGCACCCACCGCCATACGCTATCTCTATAGCTTAGCCGTAGGCTATGTTGTCTACATAGGCTATTTACGCTATATTGCTGTTGGTGGAACTCCAGAACTACGTTTTCGTCTTGGAACTAGCATTCTGAATCAAGGTCAACCACTTGTTCTCTCCCCCTACTTTGATTCCTGCCTGTTCTGCGGGGGTCCTCCCTTTCAGCGCCATGTGTGGTCGTATGTAGTTATGGTGGATTTGAATCCCTGTCAGTATTGCGTATCGGGCTTTTCTAGGGTGCGCATTACCCGTTCTCTGTCGCGGATTTCTCCGTTAAGCCGTTCCATCTTATTGTTATGCCATACCCCATCGAAGCTGATTTCGCGGATGTGTTCGGGTCAGGTGACTTCCTCGCGTAACGTCAAGTCCTCGGTTATTGGTCGATTTCTAGGATCCTGTCAAAAGTCGGTTGCTAACTGGATTCAAACACAATTCTGTTTCTTGTGAGCGTAACCTCGAATTTTCTGATCAAGTCACGCCCTAGTATACTCAGAACATTCTCTAAGAATCGCCTTCTCCTCTCTGGATTTTCACCTTGATAAATCAAAACGCGCATAGGCTAAAAATCGAAATTCTTTCCCGCAAACGACAGGCGGACTTTTTGATCAAATATGTATTGCCGCAATATCTCTCCTGCTGTGAAGACTTGTTCGTCAGCTGGCCTCAACTGGTTCCGTACTATCCCTAGCTTTAGACAATCGCCTTCCGAGAGCTGAGTGAATGTGGCCCCAGTATCGACTAGGAACCAGAATAAGTCGGAAACACCAAGACTGTCTACGGTCACTTTGATCTGAATACGGGGGCCTTTCTCTGAGTCAACAATCCCGTTCAGATGCAACTAGATCAAAGCAGGAGGTTACGGGGTTGTGCACCTATGAATTCGATTGTAAACCCGACGGGGCTTCCGAATCGGTTCTTCACATTGCTCAGAAGTGATTCTAGATCATTGTCCGACATGATCACAGTAGAATCTCGCACAGCTATTCATTTGTCAGGAAATTCCTCCCGTAGTTTGCGATACCGTCGAATTATCCAAAGCATGTCAGGGTTCGGAGCTGTCGCTTCTCTTTCTCTACTAACCCTCATTTTTACTTGGAGAGCCATCACTGTGTCACGTTACTACTGCTGCTACTATCTTACGAGTCGAACTAGACGCTTGAAGCATATCTAGTTATTTCTCGTTTTCTATGGACGGTTAGGTAACGTCAAGTTCTCGTTTGGTTTGGGGCCCCGTCAAAACTCGTTTGGTAAACTCCGGTATGCTACAGTTGAACTAGAATAGGTGCTGATCGTTCTTCATTTGAATTCAGCGTAGGCTACCTCAATCGCTCGGTTTATTTTGTCTACAACGAATAGAAATCGATACCTGCCGATTCGGGTGCGATAAGTGTTTGGTCGACCACGTATCTTTTCTATGTCCCAACGGCCCAGAACAGCAGGATAATCCGCTAAGTCGTTGACGAAGTTTACGGCTTTATCTTTCTGAGGCGCAGGCATTCCGTTAATTAGAGCATCGACATCAGGACGGACGGTGACTTTGTACTTGGAAGCCATGTCTCTTATTGAACTCTTCAAGCGATATGCTCTCGCCTTTGCGCATTTCTAGCAGCGCCTTATCCAAGTTGCTCAGCTCCCTATCAGTAAGTTCGGCCTCAGGCATCTTGCCTCTCAGAACCTGTTCTTCTAGCCCTTCCATGTAGAGAAGAATCTTCTGAAGTGCCTCAGTAACCTCTGGGGGTCTAACTACTCGTAAAGTCAAGCCAACCATGTCCCCTCGCGACACGGCATACCGTAGGTTTACCGCATCACTACGCTAGCAAGCATCTTGCTTACTCATAAATCTGTGTTCTATTTACAGCAACAACGAATGTGGACCAGTTATGACAAAGTGCGAATTTTCGTCATGTCATTAGGCTAATAGCGCAATTACGCCTTGTTTCGTGACGCATTTTGAATTATTATCATCCCTTTGTTCTCTCCTTCTACCTTGATCCCCGCTACCTCCGCTGGAGTCTTTCCTTCTAGAGCCATGTGTGGGCGAACGTAATTGTGGAAGATTTGCTGGCCTGTTAGAATCGGTGTGTCTATCTTCTTTAGATTACGAGTAACCTTTTCCCTGTCTCGGATTTCGTCGTTCATGCGTTCCATCTTGTTGTTATGTCGAACTCCATCGAAGCTGATTTCGCGGATATGCTCTGGTCGAGTGCCCATCTTGCTTCTCTAGGATTCTTTCATGAACACATGGTGGTAAGCGGTCAATTCGTCCGTGATCTGAACTTTAAGTCGTTTGCCTACGGCTTATCGGCATTTGGGGTAGGTGTCTTGCGTCATGTGTATATTTTGCTCCTGCTGTTTGTTGAGAAGATCAGTGACTCACCCGACAAACGTCACAGAAATAGCATGGAACCACAACAGCAAACTGGCTGGAACGAAACGGTAACACGGATTGCTGCCACTAATGGCTTTCTAACCTTCACACTCAATCAAATCGGGATGATAAACGGGAAATACCGGAGCAGGGAAAGATGGTTCTGTAATCGGTTCCTTCCAGAAAATGGTGTCCCGTCGGGGGCATCAGCGGTGCAGGCAATTCTAACCCTTGTCTTCATATGCATGGTGTGAGACAAGACTGATTTTAACTTGAATCACATATCCTGAGCGTAGTCGCAAATTAGTAAGAGCTTAAATGCGGTTATATGGCCTGATTCTTAGAGGAAGGCCACGGGAAGGTTCATGGCGCAACCTTCGCAGACGAACATGACTAGATTCGATGACATCCGCCTCGCTGACTCCTCGGCTCTTAGAGAAATTCAGCGGCGTCTTGACACTCTCGCGGAACAGGTCTTCTATTTGGTAGAGGAGACATCGAAACAGAGCGGCCAGGACATACGCACGATTAGAGAGAACCAGCAGAAGATCGAGAGGCAGATTAGCAAGATGGCAGCGCTCAGCGCGAAGAATCAACTAGCAGTTGAGAAGACTGTGCTGAGTACTCTCTTGGAGTACTTCGATCATGTGCCACCCGCAATAGAGGCATTCGTCTTAAAGGTCGTGCGTGATGCAGCTCAAGAAGAGCCTGTTAGTCAAACCAATTCGATGAGCGCCGGGTTCCCCTCCCGTAAGTGCTCGAGGTGTAACGTAGAAATCACAGCACTTGACAGGTTCTGCAGCCACTGCGGCCAGCCAAATAGTGTCGAGCTCCCAAAGTATGGCTCACACACTTCTTAGATAGCCAAGTGTGTTTTGAGCTTCTATTGACCTTCAATTCCTATTGACTTCCCGCATCAGGAATGCGAGGGCAGTACTCTCCGACCTGAGACGCAGCCGCAAACTTATCGGCGGATCTTTTCTTAGCGCGCTCGGTCAGGTAACACTTTTTGCTGCGCTGTCTTTCGCACCAACAGTGTACGTTGTTCCCACATACAATCTGAAGTCTCTTGTGACCGTTTATCCTGCCTACGCGCTCATACCCAAGTCCGAAAGGGTGAACATGAGGGTGATCTTGGGAGCACTTCTAGCAATCGGAGGAATAATCCTGATCTCCCTTTAGTGGAGATCTTCAGCCAGCTCAACAATTTCAATTCAGAGCAACTATCATGGAGAGTGGCTGGTTAAATGGCGTGTGTACTTCCAGTGGTGCGAGCAGCCAAATTTGAACTCCAATTCTTGTGTGCGTGGGTCTAATGGTGCGCGACGACGACGACGAAAATGAACGGTTTGTGGTTTTGTGATGTGTGGTAGGGTTGTCTGTGGGTTTGTGTTGGGTTTGGTGGTGCGCACAACTAGACCCACCACCAGTATACTAACTTAGGCTGGAAAAGCTTTTTTCATGAACAGGTCTTGCTTGTGAGGTGTCGCCAACTCGAACTGCTTTGTCATCTCAAGCGCTTTGAAAGCGCAGTTGTCAACGCATTCCCCGCAGAATATGCAGGTTGCCAGTTCGAAGACCGGACGTTTGACTGGAAGTTCGCGGTCGCCCACTTTTCGCGTTCCAATGCCCACCATCGTGATAACGCTAGCAGGACAGACGAGCGCGCAGACTTGACAGCCTGTGCACTTGTCAGGGTCTATGTCCAACTTCCCACGAAATCGCAGCGGAAGGTTAACCTTCTGGTATGGGTAATCTTCAGTGCTAGGTTTTTCGATCGCGGTTCGAAACATTCCAGGGATGGCTGAGCCTATTTTCCTATGCGGCAACCTATATTTCCCCCAAGTTACAGAACGTGCTCATTTCACTTCCCCCAGAAGTTTCAGCACTCCGTACATGATAGCCTCTGGTCTCGGTGGGCAACCGGGGATGAACATGTCGACGGGTATGACGTCTTCGATTCCTTGGCCGACATTGTAGCAGCCTTTGAAGACGCCGCCAGCGCATGCGCATGCTCCGACCGCTATGACATGCTTCGGTTCTGGAACCTGTTCGTAAACCCGTCTCAGCCTGTCTTTGGTCTGTGCGTTCACGGTTCCAGTAACCAATAGAACATCTGCATGTCTCGGACTTGGTACTAGGACTGCTCCGAATCTTTCGATGTCATAGCGCGGGGTGAGGCTTGCGACGATTTCGATATCGCAACCGTTGCACGATGAGGCGTTGATGTGGAATACCCATGGCGAACGCTTTCTCGCCCACACAGCTAGTTTCCCGATCGGAGGGAGGATGTGTTCGACCAAAGCTTGTTTCACCGGCCTGAAGCTCACGGAGTCGAGTGCCTTGGTTTTGCTATTGCCGTAGAGTTGGTCAGGCGATCACATACCACTTGTCGAGTACTCATTTCCATTTTCTCACTGAAAGCAACCGTCGAATTCTCGCGTCAGATGATCTGCTGAATCGGAATGAGTTATCTGGCAGATTTAGCCATGTATACTTCTGACGATGAAATGGGTTTTGTCATACTTCGAATCAGTAGGTGTTCTTTCTACTGTTAGAAAACCTTGAATCCGTAGAGTGACCGATGTGACTCAATCACTTGAGAAAGTGGCCCTCAGCAGACGCATGGCCGTTATGATCGTCGCGCAATCGGACGAAGGGAGTCGACGCAAACTCTTCGCCAAATGAACCCTAGTTGCTTTGTATGCAGAATCAAGCTTGGCGCGACCAAGACTAGTTAGAGAGAGGGTCATCCGCCTGCGATCCTTCGGATTCTCTTGACGGATCATCAATCCGCGCGAAACCAATCCATCCACAAGCGTTGACATTGCAGGCAGCGATAGCCCTATGTGTTCAGCCACATCTGACAGGGACGCTCCTTCGTTATTGTATACAAACGTCAAAGTGCGAAAATGTGGAATAGACATCTCCACTGCGCCATGTTCTCTCAGCTCGCCCCGAATAACTCGCATAACGAGTGGCACGACATCGATTAATTCGTGAGCGCATTCCTCGGGTTGAGACCGTACGGTAGCGTACATATCCATTCGCTAATAGAATAGTTTTAATCCCTAACTATTTACGTCGTTTCATTCAGCATAGAGAGTGGGAACGAGGAATCGGAGTTAACTTCAATCCGCAAAATTGGTCTGGTAAGAAACCGATGAGCACGGAAACGAAAATGACTACACCCAATGGTATCGATGGAGCAGCCATAACACGAATTCTGGTCGCAGTTGATGGTTCAGAGTATGCGAAAAAGGCCATCAATGCTGCGGTAATGCTATGCAAAGCAGTCGGTGCTGAGCTGATTGCTTTCCACGCTATCCCGGTGCCGCGTTACTCGTTCACAGCGGAATCTGGCGGCATGTACCCTTTCCCACTAGCCCAGTATTTTGCTTCAGCCCGTAAAGAGGCGCAAGGACTCGTCGACGATGCAGTTGCTTTGGCGAAGAAAAGCGGGATCACTGCTACCGGCTTGGTCGCTGACCCTACATATTCAATCGTCGAAGCCATACTTCAAGCAGCGTCCTCTCATAACATCGATCTAATCGTTGTAGGAAGCAGAGGGCTTAGCGGTTTCAAGAAATTGCTTGTCGGCAGCGTATCAGCTGCTGTCGTAAACCACGCACACTGCTCGGTCCTGGTGGTCAGATAGCCACTTGAGCTAAGGTTGCAAAGCCATGAGCGTCGCGAAGCCCACCCTCAAATACGTGAAGACGATCAAAACAACAGCAGACTTCCAAAGGACCATTACCGCCTTCAAGAGGCTGCTGCGGTACCACAAACCATACGCTGCGTTCTTCGCAGTAATCGTGGGACTATCCGCAGTGAAATCTTACCTTTTCGCGTTGGAACCATTATACACCGCGGAAATCATCGACCAAGTAATCACTCAAGGAAATTATAGCCTCCTTGAACCGCTGATACTCGACATAGTACTAGTGGTGAGCCTCTACGCGTTGCTGAATTATGTGATCACTTACTCCCAAGCTTATACTGCGCAACGCATCGAGCGAAACATCAGGTCGGACTATTACTCTTCACTTCAAGAGAAGCCATTCAAATTCTATGATTCAACACAGGTCGGCGATCTAGTATCACGAGCCACCATGGATTTGCAAATGCTCGAAATGTTTCTCAACACGTGGGTTGGGACGATTGCAACGGCAGTCTTCACAATGGCCGTTATGCTCTACATCATGTATACCATCAACCCGATATTGACGCTGATCGCATTCATCCCAATGGTCTTCTCATTCTACTTCACCGCTAAACTCTTCACGTTAACAATGCCACTCTTTCGAAAGATGCAGCTAATCTTGGGAAGGTTAGGATCGTACATTCAGCAAAACATTCTTGGAATGAAAGTTGTGCGCATCTTCAGACGAGAAGAAGAATTGGAAGATGGATTCAAACAGGTTGAGAGCATCTACGTTAACACCGCGATCAGCGCTGGAAAGATTCAATCCAAGTACATGCCCTCTGCACCAACAATATTGACGTTAGGCATTACGATGATTTACCTGTATGGCGGTCACTTGATCGCGTCCCCCGCATCTATACTAACCATAGGCGACCTCACGCTATTCGCCAGGTACATGCTCAGGCTTGCTCAACCGTTGCGAGACACCAGCATGCTCATAGGTGTCTGGATTAACGCCTCCGCAGGACTCGAAAGAGTCTATGCCGTAATGGATATCCCAAGAGAAGTGAAGGATAGGGCCGACGCCAAAGACCTAGTGATCAAGAAGGGGCGCGTTGAATTTGAGAACGTGACGTTCGGCTATGATAAGACCCGACCGGTCCTCAACAACGTAAGTTTCACAACAAGCCCCGGTGAACGAATCGCTATTCTGGGAGCAACGGGATCAGGAAAGACTTCTCTAGTCTACCTAATCCCCAGATTTTACGACGTCGACTCCGGAAAGATCTTGATTGATAATGTGAAGATCGATCAGTATCGGCTCGCAAACTTACGAAAACAGATCGGCATCGTCATGCAGGACGTTTTCATATTCAGCGGCACAATCGCCGACAATATTGCATTCGGCAAACCAGAAGCAGCAAAGGACGAGATAATAGGGGCGGCTAAACTAGCCAGAATACACGACTTCATAACCACACTCCCCCACGGCTATGACACGCTCATTGGAGAAAGGGGCGTAAACCTGTCCGGAGGCCAAAGACAGAGGCTGACCATAGCAAGAGCCCTACTGACGGACCCCCGGATTCTGATCCTTGACGATTCATTATCATTTGTCGACGCCAACACTGAGAAAGAGATCCAAACCGCAATCGACGAAGCCATGAAAGGAAGAACATGCTTCATAATCGCCCAAAGACTGTCAACCATCAAGAACGCGGACAGAATCATGGTCCTTGACAATGGAGAAATCATTGAGCTTGGCACACATGAACAGTTGCTAGCTCAAAATGGAGTTTACAGGCGAATCTACGAAACTCAGTTCCTTCAAACCTCCCCTGAACCCGTCCAAGAGATCCGAGTGAAATAGGTTGGCAAGCCACTACAGCATCTTCTCAACTCAATATGAAGAATCTAGAAAGCGAAAATCATCCGACCGGGTCATAGTTCGAAAGGTCTACAGGTACGGGAAAGATTACAGAAGAAACCTGGCAATGGGCGTTGCAGCAATCGTTCTCAGTTCATTGACAGGACTGGCTTCTCCATATCTGCACAAGATCGCCATAGACCAAATCATTCTTGCCATGAATCTTTCAGGATTCATCTGGTGGGTCCCCCTCTTTGTCGTCGTCACACTAGCTAACTACGTGCTCCAATACGTGCAAGTGTACCAAATGCGAATCGTTGGCGAAAACGTCGTAGCCAAAATGCGAGACGACATGATGGCAAAACAGCAAGTCATCTCGCTACGATACTTCTCCGAAGGCGAAATTGGAAGAATAATGTCACGGTTAATCAACGACGCAAACACAGTCCGAATATTCATACGACAAGGACTCACACAGATACTGGTTGACACAACCTCGATACTCGGCTCGTTAATTGTGGTATTCCTCCTAAACGTGAAACTGGCAACGATAGCTGTAGCCATTCTACCATTCGCAGTAGTGGTAGGGTGGTTCCTTGGATCATACTCGAGGAAAGCTTACAGAAGATCCCTCTCAGCCCTCGCCGGACTCACGGGCAGAATACAGGAAGACTTGGCAGGCATCAAGGTCATAAAATCATTCGTCCACGAAAAGAAAGCGCGTTCCGAGTTCGAAATCAAACAGGATCAGGCTGTTGACGCCAACCTTCGAGCAATGAAGGTGTCAACGCTCTATTCACCTACGGTGATGCTCATGCGAATGATCGGCACAGCCCTGATCCTCTGGTACGGCGCCCTCATGATTAGAACCGGTGAGCTTACGATAGGCACACTGGTGGCCTTCATCGAGTACCAATTCGCATACTTCACGCCCCTAATGGACCTAACAACCGTGTACGACCAATACCAGTCAGCCATGGCGGGTTTGGAAAGAATGTTCGACTTGGATGAAACTAAGGTTGAGGTCACGAATCCACAGGTTGGAGAAGAGATCAAGGTTCCCACAATTGAAACGTTAGCATTCGACAACGTCACCTTCGGGTATGATCCAGCGAACCCAGTAATCCACGACATCAGCTTCAAACTCGAGAAGAACAAGCGACTCGCCATCGTGGGCCCAACAGGCGCTGGCAAAAGCACCGTCATCAACCTACTCTCAAGATTCTACAACCCAACAAACGGAAGGATAACTGTAAACGGATACGACGTGAACAAAATCTCGATAGAATCCCTACGCGAAAAGATCAGCGTAGTTCTACAAGACTCCTTCCTATTTCCAATGAGCGTGAAGGACAACATTAGATTCGGTAAACCCGAAACATCAGATGAAGAGATTGTGGAAGCCGCAAGAACGGTGGGCGCTCATGAATTCATAATGAAACTACCAAGAGGATATGCTCACATCGTTGAAGAAGGATCTTCGAATATTTCCATTGGGCAACGACAACTCATCAGCTTCGCCAGAAGCCTCCTGATGAATCCGCGCCTCCTAATCCTAGACGAAGCAACATCAAGTATCGACCCCTATACGGAACTGGTCGTTCAGAAAGCGCTGACGAAACTACTCGAAAAGAGAATGGCGATAATAATCGCTCACAGACTCTCCACCGTAAGGCTCTGCGACGAAATCATCGTCATCGATAACGGCGTAATAGTGGAGCGAGGATCACACAAGGACCTAATGAGAACGAACGGATTGTACAGTTCGTTCTACCGGATGCAATTCAGGGAAGAAAAAGGCGTCGACGTTCAAGTAGAGACTCCCATTCTCCCAATAATCGGTGACAATGGCTCATCACATCCACCCGAAGACGCTTAGCAAAACCTCCATTCACATCGAATTCTACTAGACGACAATACCCCTGATGATAAGCAGCGCCTGAATGACAATCATCCTGTGTTCGCGGAGCCAAGCGCGGGAGCTGCGGGAGGTTCGAATCCCCCCTCCCGCACCAAGTCTCTGTGCGTTTCTCCAGGAAAATCGCTCTCGTAGAACTCCTTGCTCCGCAATCACGGTTACCGCCGAGAAGTTGGTCGGGATTGCAGGATAACCTGCGCTAGTAGTTCTGCGCATTACGAAGCTTCTAGCACTATTTGGTGCACAAGACAAGTCTCTTGGATACGAATCGCTTCCCGGCACCTCTAGGCATATCCACAATTGCGAGACGAGCATACGTTACCCAAAAGAATAAGCACACCGGAACCCCTTACAAAAGAGGGTCTTGATGTCTTCCGACGCAGTTCCTACGGGAACGGTTGAGTTGGATACGCTTCTCGGTGGTGGTTTTCCTCCACGCAGCTTGGTCTTAGTGTCCGGGGATTCTGGGACTGGTAAGACGATCCTGTCAAGCCGCTTTCTCTACCATGGCGCCGCCGAACGTGGGGAAAAGGGTGTTTATTTTTCCTTCGCCGAACTTCGAACGGATTACTTCAGGAACATGAAGACGCTCGGCATGGACTTCGAGAAACTTGAGAAGAACGGTTCATTCAGGTTCTTCGACTTTCCCACCATGAACAAACAGGGCATGGAAGAAGCCACAAAGGAGATAATGCAAACAGTCACCGAGTTTGGGGCGAAGAGAGTCGTCATCGACCCCTTGAGCGCCTTTCTCCAGATTCTGAGTCCAGAGGAATCCAGAATGTTCCTACACGTCGTGTTTGGCAGGCTGGTGAAGACCGCTGGCGCTACAACTGTGGTGATAGGGGAGATACCCTACGGCGAGTCCAAGACGGGATTCGGAATGGAGGAGTTCGTGGCTGACGGTGTGATTATCCTCAGACGCGCGGGAACTATACATTCGGAGAAGAAGATTCTGGAGATCGTCAAGATGCGGGGTGTCCCCGTGGAACGCTCCATGTTCGAGTATCTCATCGACAAGAGATACGGAGGAATAGGGCTGATCATGCTGCCGCCTAAGGCTGCGATTGAGTCTGCCCCAACCGAGAGACTGACCACCGGAATCAAGGGATTGGACAAGATGTTGGCTGGCGGCGTCTACCGTGGTTCTGTAACCCTCATTGAAGGCGCATCAGGAGTCGGCAAGACAACGCTATGCCTGCAGTGTCTGGTTGCCAACTCGGAGAAGGGAGAGAAGACGCTGCACTTGTCCTTTGAAGAGCCACTCGGTGAACTAAGGAGGACGTTGAAGAACTATGGTTTGGATCATGAGAAGCTGAGTGATAGATTCGTCATCGAATCGTACGTGCCTGAAGCGCTCACTCCGATGCAGTACTACGAGCTGATAAGAGACCACGTCGAGACTCTCCAGCCGACCGTTCTTGCATTAGATACACTTACTGCGATTCAGCGTACGCTTCCGGAAGAGGATTTCTTCACGTTCGTGCGCTACCTTCAACTCCTATGCAAGGAGAAAAGGTTGACAGCGATTGTAACCTCAGCCTTGGGAACATTTGAATCTGCGACCCGATCGGGCGTTTCAATGCTTGCGGACAACATCATCCTCATGCGCCACCGAGAGGCGAAGAACCGATTGTTGAGGGAGATGATGGTTCTCAAGACGAGAGGCGCAGCCCACGAAACAGGAGTTACGCCTTTTGAGGTAACGGGGCATGGCATCGTTCTCCATGCGGGAAGTTGACAAGCCAGCGTCGCCATCGATGAGCCTTTCTCGTCAGCGGGAGGCTCTGCTTGAGGCTGTTGACCAAGGGTTAGCGGTTCTTGGTGAGATTGTGAGGGCAGCAATCTACGAGCGTATCGAGAGGAGCTACCAAGTCAGACGTGAGGAGATCCCCGAGAAGGTTGAGATCTTCCACAAGGCACTACAAGACTTGTTGGGCGCGGGTGCCAAGGTCATGGAGAAACTGATTGCGAGGAGCCTGTACAGTCGTCTCGGCTTGAGTTTCACAGAGCATGCGAACTGGACGTTGGCTGACTATGTCAACCATGTGAAGAAAGAAAGCTCGGGTGAGTGACTAAGACACCAGCGGGATTCAAACT
>Ga0315282_10002762_pt1 | contig 31866 bp, 24 predicted proteins | sample YL17G07_20_MG_FD_203693 | JGI IMG/M metagenome (GOLD analysis project Ga0315282, IMG submission 203693) | Sediment microbial communities from Yellowstone Lake, YNP, Wyoming, USA - YL17G07_20 | ecosystem: Environmental > Aquatic > Freshwater > Lake > Sediment | place: USA: Wyoming | collected... | reverse complement strand
AGTTTTGGCTGGTGCTGAGGGTGCTGCTCAAGACCGCTCCCATGAAGCTGCTGACCTCGTGGCCCCTGGGGCTGCGGCTCTGGCAGCGCGGGCGGATGTGTCTGGGCTTGGCCCGCATTCCCAGGGCAGCGAATGAGGATCTGCGGCGGATGCTGGAGGTCATTGAATCCAGCTCCGGCGGTGCGGCGAAGTCACCGCTGCCTGCGACCGTCGCCGGGCACGCGGATCGGAGCGAAGTGAAGAAAGCGGCTTGAGACTCCGGGAGAGAGGGTCCCATGGCTTATACGTATTTCCCCGGCTGTTGCATGCATGGTTTCGCGCGGCATTGCCAGGACTCGCTTTATGCGGTGTTCAATGCGTTGGGCCTGGAATTGCGGGAATTGCCGGAGTGGAATTGCTGCGGGGCCACGACGTACATCGCGGTGGAAGAGTATCCGGCTTTCGCGCTCGGGGCACGCAACTTGGCAATGGCTGATAAGATCGGCCTGGAAGTCGTCGCCCCCTGCACCGCCTGCTACATGATTCTCAAGAAGACCAAGGATCATCTGGCTCGCTACCCGGAACTGCGCGAGAAGATCGACAAGGCGCTGGCCGCCATTGGACTCCAATACGAGGGCAAGGTCGAGATCCTGCATCCGCTCGAGATCATCCTCCGCGACGTGGGCGTGAAGGGGCTAAAAGCCAAAGTCAAGAAGCCGCTCAAGGGCTGGAACGTCGCGCCGTATTACGGCTGCCTCATCGCACGGCCTTATCCCCTCAGCGATGGGTTCTCGCTCGATGCCTTCGACGCCTTCATTCCGGCGATGGGCGCCAACCTGGTGGACTTCGAGCTGAAAGACCGTTGCTGTGGCGGCTCGCTCACCGGCACCATCGAGGAAGTGGGGCACCGGCTGGTCTATATCCTGCTCAGTCAGGCCAAGAGCGCCAAGGCCCATTGTCTAGTCACGGTCTGCCCCCTCTGCCAGCTCAATCTCGAAGCGCACCAAAGCAAGATCAAGCACCAGTATCACGACGACGTCACGATTCCGGTTCCTTATTTCACCCAGTTGATCGGCATGGCCCTGGGCCTTCCCTCGGAGGCCCTGGGACTTCACAAGCTCCTGGTTCCTCTGAGCTGGGAGACGCACGATAAGCGCTTCGCGGCACGTGAGCCCGCGGCCGCCTGATGGCGGGGGCCGTGTAAAGGAGTTGATGATGGGCACAGCTCAATATCCGGTGACCCCCGAAACCACGGCGATTTTCCCCGAGATCACCAATATCCCGGATCTCTTTCGCACATGCATCCAGTGTGGCGTGTGCAGCGGGTCGTGTCCGATGGGCGAGGTGATGGAGTTTCCTCCCCGCAAGGCGGCGAAAATGATTGCTGACGGCCGGGCTGAGGAAGTCCTGGCGAGCAACACCCCCTGGCTCTGTATTTCATGCCACGCATGCCAAGTGAGATGCCCCAGTCAACTCCTTATCCCTGATGGCTTGTTTCCCGCACTGCGATCCGCGGTGATGGCGGAGGGCAAGAACCTCGAGCAGGACCTGCAGAAGGCTCTCCAGAACACTTACCTCTACGGGAATCCGATGGGAATCTCGCCGCGCAAGCGGACAGAGTGGACCCAGACGGCCGGAGTACCCGTTCCCATCATCTCGCAACTGAAGCGGCCGGTGGATGTCCTTTGGGTCGTGGAGTGTTACCCCTCTTTCGAACCACGCAACCAGGAGATCTCCCGCAAGCTCGCGCGGATTCTAAACGCTTTGGGCGTGGACTATGCCATTCTTGGGCAAGAGGAGCGATGCCTGGGAGACTGCGAGTGGCTGGCCGGGGAACGGGGCCTGTTCGAGATGCTCATTGAACGAAACATTGAGATCTTGAACAGGTACCAATTCAAAGAAATTCTCATGACTGACCCGCACTCCTACCGCACGCTTTTGAATATCTACCCGAAGTTGGGTGGCAACTTCGCGGTGAAACACCTCACAGTCTTTCTGGCCGAGAGACTCGAGCAGCTCAAGCCTCTCCTCAAAAAGCGAGTCAATGCTACGGTGACTTATCACGACTCCTGCTGCCTGGGCAGGAAGACGGGCCATTATGACGAACCGCGCGCCGTGCTCCGGGCTATCCCAGGTTTGGAACTCGCCGAGATGATTCAGAACCGGGAATCGAGCCTGTGCTGCGGTGGCGGTGCCAGCACGATCTATCTCGACCGTTACATCCAGGAGCGAGCGAAGGATCGCCTAGCGGACCGGCGAGTCCACCAGGCGGCGGCAACCGGCGCAGAGACACTGGCCGTGGCCTGCCCCTTCGAGCCATCGCGCTTTGAGGACGCCGTGAAACTCACCGGGCAAGAAGGGAAGCTCGCCGTGCGCGACATTATCGAGTTGCTGGCCGAGTCGATGGAACTCGCCTGAAGGAGGATGGGACCATGAACATCGCGGTGCTCACCAAACAGGTCCCTGACCTGGTGGAAGGGGTGGAGATCGACGCCAGTGGCAAGGCCGTCGATTCCGATTCCATTCGCTACATCCTCAGCGAATCGGACGACCACGCGCTGGAAGAAGCGCTGCTGCTCAAGGAACGCGCTCAGGCGCGCGTGGAAGTGTTCTCCCTTGAAACCGGGGAGGTCCGGGACTCCCTCTACGCGGCGCTGGCCAAGGGCGCGGACCGAGTCGTCATCGTCGCCACGGGCGCAGAAACTCCCCCCAGTAATCACACCGCGGCCAAAATCTTTGCCTCGGTGCTGCAAGGGCTCTCGTTCGATCTGATCTTGACCGGCGTGCGCGCCATCGACGATCTGGACGGTTCGCTGGGCGGACTGCTCGCGGGCTATCTCAATCTTCCTTACGTGGGCTTGGTGCGGAAGGTGGAGACGGCAGACGGCACCCCGATGGCCGTTGTCCAGAAGGAATATCCGGGGGGCTACGCGGCGGAATTAGAAGTCAAACTGCCTGCCGTGCTGGGAATCCAGGCCGCGGAGCAGCCTCCACGCTACGTGCCCGTCAGCCGCCTCCGCCAGGTGATGAAGACGGCGAAGGTGGAAGAAAAGGACGCCGCGCCGGCGGAAGCGGAGACGGTGGAAGTGGTGCGGATGTTCAAACCCGAAGAGGGTGGCGGAGCCGCAATGCTCTCCGGCACGCCGGGAGAGGTCGCCCTCCAGATAGTTAACGTGTTCGCGGAACGACGCCTCGTGAGGTGAAGAATGACCAAGGACGTTTGGGTGGTCGCCGAGCAATTTCAGGGACGATTGAACGACATCACGCTCGAGCTGATCGGGAAAGGCCGCGAGCTGGCCCAGGCGGTGGAAGGCAAGCTCGTCGCCGTGCTCCTCGGGAGCGAGACGAAGAGCCTGATTGGCGAACTCGGGGCTGCTGATGTAGTTCTGGTCGCTGACCACCCGGATTTGCGCGAGTTCACAGCGGAGGCTCACAGCCTGGCACTCGAAACTGCCTTGAAGGACTCGCCGCCGCGCCTGGTCCTCATGGGCAGCACGTCGGTGGGGCTCGATCTCCTCAGCCTGCTCTCGGCCCGCACAGCCCTTCCCTGCCTCGACAACTGCACAAAGCTGGAGGTCCGCGACGGCAAGCTCTTCACCACCAGCCAAATCTACGGCGGCAAACTCTTCGCCGAAGTGGCCGTGCCGAATGCGACGACGCTCGTCGCCGTCGTCCCCGGCTCGTTCCCTAAACCCGAGACCGTGGCCGCAGGCCGGCCGGAAGTTCACGAAATCCCGCTGCCCGCGGACTTGCCGGAAGTACGAACCAAGTTCCACAAATTGATCGAGCCGCCGCCCGGCGACGTGGACATTACCCAGTCCTCCATTCTAGTCGCCGTGGGCCGCGGCATTCAGAACGCCGACAATCTGGCGATGGCGGAAGAACTCGCGAAGGCGATGGGCGGCGCGGTTTGCGCCTCCCGTCCCGTCATCGACCAGGGCTGGCTGCCCCTCACCCGCCAGGTGGGCAAGTCCGGCATGACGGTGAAGCCGAAGCTCTATCTCGCGCTCGGCATCAGCGGCGCCCCAGAGCACTGGGAAGGCATGAAGAACTCCGAGTTGATCGTCGCCGTCAATACCGATGCGAAGGCGCCGATCTTCGCGGGCGCGCATTACGGTGCGGTGGTTGATGCGCTGGACCTGATTCCCTTGCTGACGGAAGAGGTCCGCAAGGCAGGAGCGAAGAAGGCAAGCTGATGATTCCGGCAACTGCAAAATTAGGTCCGGTTCCTGGCTGGGCGATACTCTGGGTTGTCTTCGTCGTTGCGGTGGGATTGTTCGCCTGGCGGGTGTCGTATCTGGTCCGGCTGCTGATGCTGGGGCGGCCGGAAATGCGCTGGGATCGCATCCCGGAGCGCATCAAGCGCGTGGTCGTTTATGTCTTCGGCCAGCGCCGCATGTTCGATGAGCCGCTGGTAGGCGTTCCTCACGCCCTGATCTTCTATGGCTTCCTCATATTCCTGGTCGCCACGAGCGGCATGCTTCTCCAAGGATTGTTCCCAGGACTGCCTATTCCCAAACTGGAAGAAAACCGATTCTTTGCGCCGGTTGTCGATATCTTTGCTGCTGTCGTCCTTGTCGCATTGGCAGTCACTTCCTTCCGGCGATTCGTCATCCGGCCCGCGGGATTGCAACTGACCTGGGATGCAACTTTCGTAAACATCCTGATCGCCGCTCTCATGGTGACTTACCTCGGCGCTTCGAGTTTCCGGATTATTGAGTCACCTGCAGAAAACACTGTTTGGATTCCCTTTGCGAGGGGTCTGGCAGATTGGTGGGGCCGGGCTGAAGCGCTGCGCGCTAACGCCGCAACAATCCATCAGGCCTTCTGGTGGGCGCACATCCTCATCGTACTGTTCTTTCTGGCCTATCTGCCCTACTCAAAGCACATGCATTTGATGGCCTCGCCCTTCAGCGTGTTCTTCAGTCGCCTTGATCCTCCCGGCCGGCTGGCCACACCGCCCGCGGAAAGCGCGCGCCTCGGGGCCGAGCGGCTGGAGGAATTCACCTGGCGGCAGTTGCTCTCCGCCTTCGCCTGCGCCGAGTGCGGACGCTGCGAGCGCGCCTGCCCGAGTCACACCTCCGGCGAGCCGTGCTCGCCCCGGCAGCTCATTCATAACCTCAAGGTGCAACTGCTCCAGTACGGCCCCGCGTTGCTCGAAAAGGCGCGCGCCACGGCGGATGGCGGCGAGCCGGCGTTGATTGGCGGTCTAATGGTGCCCAACGAGCTGTGGGCCTGCACCACTTGCCTGGCCTGCGCCGAACATTGCCCGGTGCTCAACGAGCACATGTCGATCATGGTGGACCTGCGCCGGCGACTCGTCGAGCGCGGCGAAATGGACGAACGCCTCCAGGAGGCCTTCAGCAACCTGCAACGCTACGGCAACTCCTTCGGGCAGTCGGAGCGCAAGCGCGCCGTCTGGACGCAGGGCCTCGACTTCAAGCCCAAGGACGCGCGCAAGGAGCCGGTGGAGTGGCTGTGGTTCATGGGCGAGTACGCCTGCTACCACCCGGCGCTTCAGGAGACCACGCGAACGCTCGCCCGCATCCTGCAGGCGGCCGAAGTGGACTACGGAATCCTTTACGAGGCGGAGCGCAACACCGGCAACGACGCCCGCCGCGCCGGCGAAGAGGGCCTGTTCGAATTGCTGCGCGAGAAGAACACCGCCACCCTCCAGAAGGCGATGTTCAACAACATCTTTACGACCGACCCGCACGTCTACAACACGCTCAAGAACGAGTACCCGGAACTGAATCACGGGCGGCACCCCGTCCATCACTACACGGAGTTGCTGGCGGACCTCCTAGAGCGCGGGCGCCTAAAGATCACGCACTCGGTGCGCCATCGCGTCACCTATCACGATCCTTGCTACCTGGGGCGCTACAACGGCGTTTACGACGCCCCGCGCAAAGTCCTGAAGGCGGTCGGAGTTGAATTGATCGAGATGCCGCGCTCGCGTCGCGACAGTTTCTGCTGCGGCGGAGGCGGCGGGCGCGTGTGGATGGAGGAGATCGGCGAGGCGCAGTCTCGGCCGAGCGAGAATCGGGTCAAGGAAGCGGCGGCGCTCGCGGGTGTCGAGATGCTGGTCGTCGCTTGCCCGAAAGATTACGTGATGTTCACGGATGCGCTGAAGACCACCGGTCTGGAAGGTTGCCTCGTGATTCGCGACCTGACCGACCTGGTGGCGGAAGCCGTAGCTGCGAAAGAAATCGCGGCCCCTGAAACCAGGGCCGCATGATGTAGCGCCGGCCTTCAGGCCGGCACCTTGGGAATGCCGGGCTAAAACCCGGCGCTACAAAGATCAGAGAGGACACAGCCATGAACGGCAACGGGAACCACAACGCTCGAATCGGAGTTTACGTTTGCCATTGCGGCACCAACATCGCCGGCAAAGTGGACGTGAAGGCGGTGGCGGAGGCGGCGGCCAAGCTCCCCGGCGTGGTCGTGTCGCGCGAGTACAAGTACATGTGCTCCGACCCCGGCCAGGACCTGATCGTCAAGGACGTGAAGGAGCACAACCTGAACCGCGTGGTGGTAGCTTCCTGCTCACCCCACCTGCACGAGCACACTTTCCGCACGGTGACGGAGAACGCCGGGAAGAACCCCTACCTCTTCCAGATGGTGAACATCCGCGAGCACGTTTCCTGGGTGAGTGACGATGTGGCGGCGGCCACGGAGAAATCCAAGGCCCTGGTCAAGGCCGCCGTGAGCCGCGCCCTCTGGCTTCAGGAACTGGAGCCGCGGCGCGTGCCGGTGAATCCCGCCGTACTCATCGTGGGTGGCGGCATCGCCGGAATTCACGCCGCGCTGACCCTAGCGAATGGCGGCAAGCAGGTCTATCTCGTCGAGCGCAAGCCCACCATCGGGGGGCATATGGCGCAGTTCGACAAGACCTTTCCCACCCTCGACTGCGCGGCGTGCATCCTCACCCCCAAGATGACTGCGGTGAAACAGCACCCCAACATCCACCTCATGACCTATTCCGAGGTCAGCGAGGTCAGCGGCTTCGTCGGAAATTTCAAGGTCAAAGTGAAGCGTTACCCGCGCTACATCGACGAGGAAAAATGCGTGGGCTGCCTGGACTGCATCGAGGAGTGCGTTTACAAGGAAGGCAAATACGCCAACGAGTTCGACATGGGTTTGGGCAAGCGGAAACCCATCTACCTGCCGTTCCCCCAGGCGGTGCCGCCCGTGCCGGTCATCGACCCCGAAACTTGCATCGAGTTCAAATCGCACAAGTGTCCCAAGGGCTGCATGGAGGTCTGCGGAGACCGCGACGCCATCGACTTTTCGCAGAAGGTGAAAGAAGTGGACCTGGAAGTCGGCACCATCATCATGGCCACGGGCTTCAAGACCTTCGACCCCCACCGCGCCCCGCAATACGGTTACGGCAAATTCTCCAACGTCTACACCAGCCTCGAAATCGAACGACTGGTCAACGCCTCGGGTCCAACGCTCGGGCAGGTGGTGATGCGCGACGGCAAGAAGCCGGAGTCCATCGGCGTCCTGCACTGCATCGGCTCGCGGGACGAGAACACCAACAAGTACTGCTCGCGCGTCTGCTGCATGTACTCGCTCAAGCTCGCGCACCTGCTCAAGGAGAAGACCGGCGCGCACCTCTACAACTTCTATATCGACATGCGCACGCCCGGCAAAGGCTTCGAGGAATTCTACAAGCGCGTGCTCGAGGAAGGTGTTTCGATGATCCGCGGCAAGGTGGCGGAAGTGAGCGGCTGGGCGCAATCGCCCGCCGAGGAAGGCAAGCTGGTCCTGCGCGTGGAAGACACGCTGCTCGGTATCGTGCGCCGTATTCCGGTGGATATGGTCGTTCTGTCGGTGGGGATGGAAGCGCAAGCTGACGCCGAGGAGGTCCGCCGGCTCTTTAACCTGGGCTGCTCCGCGGAGGGTTGGTTCCTGGAGCGCCACCCCAAGCTGGCTCCTGTGGACACCTTCACGGATGGCATCTTCCTCGCCGGCGCCTGCCAGGGTCCCAAGGACATTCCGGATACGGTGGCTCAGGCCGGAGCCGCCGCGGCGCAGTGCATGGCGCACATCGACAAGGGATTCGTCGAAATGGAACCCAACACCGCGTGGATCGACGAGGAACTCTGCTCCGGCTGCCACGTCTGCGTCGCCATGTGCCCGTACACCGCCATTCATTTCGATGCGGAAAAGAAAGTCGCCGTGCTGAACGAAGCTCTCTGCAAGGGTTGTGGAACTTGCGTGGCCGCCTGCCCCTCAGGCGCCGCGCAGCAGAACCTTTTCCGGGATGAGCAACTCTTCGCCGAAGTGGAAGGAGTGCTGGTATGAACAACGAATTCAGTCCGCGCATCGTCGGTTTCTTCTGCAACTGGTGCACCTATCTCGCCGCCGATCTCGCGGGCACCTCGCGCATGAAGTACGCGCCCAACGTGCGCGTGGTGCGCACCATGTGCTCGGGGCGCGTCGACCCGCAGATGGTGCTGTGGGCCTTCCGCCACGGGGCCGACGGCGTGCTGATCGGCGGCTGCCACCCCGGCGATTGCCATTATCAGGAAGGAAACTACAAGGCGCTGCGCCGCGCGAAGCTGCTGCGCAAGATGCTACCGCAGTTCGGCATCGAGCCGGAGCGCCTCAGGCTGGAATGGATTTCCGCCTCGGAGGGCGAGCGCCTGCGCGACGTGATGAACGATTTCACGGCGCAGATTCGCCGCCTCGGCCCGCTGCGCCAGAAAGAGGTAGCGGCTGGTGTCGCGATGGCGGCGTAATGCTGAAACCCCTCACCCGCCCTTTGGCTTCCCTCTCCCCCAGGGAGAGGGGCGGGGGTGAGAGCGCGGAGGGTAGGAGCGGGAGGAGTTAACATGGCGAAACCCAAAGTGGCGTTTTACTGGTGCGCAAGCTGCGGAGGCTGCGAGGAATCGGTCGTCGATCTGGCCGAGGACATTCTGAAGGTCGTGGAAGCCGTGGACATCGTCTTCTGGCCGGTGGCGCTGGACTTCAAGCGCTCCGACGTCGAGGCGATGGCCGACGGCGAAATCGCCGTCGCCTTCATCAACGGCGCCATTCGCCTCGATGAGCAGGAGGAGATGGTGAAGCTGCTGCGCCGGAAGGCGGGGCTGGTCGTTGCCTACGGCGCCTGCTCTCACCTGGGGGGAATTCCCGGCCTCGCCAACCTCACGGACCGCGAGGCGATTCTGGAATTCGCCTACCACCTCTCACCCTCGACAACCAATGGCACCGGCACGCGCCCCCAGACACGCTTCCAGGCTCCCGAGGGAGAACTGGAGCTGCCGGAGTTCTACGAGTCCGTCAAAACCCTCGATCAGGTCATCGACGTCGACTACTACCTTCCCGGCTGCCCGCCTACGCCCAAGCTCACGTTGCAGGCCGTCGAGGCGATTCTGAGTGGGAAGCTGCCGGAAAAGGGCGCGGTGCTCGCCGGCGATCGCGCGCTCTGCTACGAGTGTGATCTGAACACCACGAAACCCGAAAAGCTCCTGGTCACGGAATTGAAGCGGCCGCACCAGGTCTTGATTGATCGTGAGAAATGCTTGCTCGCGCAGGGCATTCTCTGCCTGGGCCCGGTCACGCGCGGCGGCTGCGAGGCGCTGTGCGTCAAGGGCGGCATGCCGTGCACCGGATGCTTCGGGCCGCTCGATCGTGTGCGCGACTACGGTGGCAAGGCGCTTTCGGCGATGGCCTCCGTCTTGGATTCAACCGACGAAAAAGTCATCGCCAAAGCCTTCGAAGCTGTCCCCGATCCGGCCGGGACGTTTTATCGCTACGGTGTGCCGGCGTCGTTGCTGGCTAGAAAAAGGAAGGCCGCCTGACTGGAACTGAATGTCGTGCTGAGCGAAGCGAAGCATCTCCGCAGGTCCGGAAAGACTGCAGATCCTTCGCTGCGCTCAGGATGACATGAATGGTGCTTAAGGATGACACGCGAGGTGCGTCATGGCTCAGAGAATCACGATTGATCCCATCACCCGGCTGGAAGGCCACGGCAAGATCCAGATCTTCCTGGACGACAGTGGCAAGGTGAGCCGCGCCTACTTCCAGGTTCCTGAGTTGCGAGGCTTTGAGCAGTTCGCCGTGGGAAGGCCCGCCGAGGACATGCCCCAGATCACCTCGCGCATCTGCGGCGTTTGCCCCACGGCGCATCACACGGCGAGCACGAAAGCCCTGGACGACCTCTATCAGGTCGATCCTCCGCCCGTCGCCAAGAAGTTGCGGGAGCTCATTTACAGCATCTTCATGCTCGAGGATCACGCACTGCACTTCTACTTCCTGGGCGGCCCAGATTTCGTCGTCGGTCCGACGGCTCCTAAGGCCGAGCGTAACATTCTGGGTGTAATCGGCAAAGTGGGCGTGGAAGTGGGCAAGCGCGTGATCGGCATGCGCAAGGAACTGCGCGACCTGATCAGCCTGCTGGGAGGCAAGGTGATTCACCCGGTGTTCGGCTTGCCCGGGGGCGTTGCCAAGCCCATGGCGCCGGCGGAGCAGCCCCGCTTCGTCGAGGCGGCCAAGAATGCTGTGGAGTTTGCCCTGTTCACCCTGTCCGTCTTTGACCAGGTCGTCCTGAAAAACAAGGAATACGTGGACGTGATCACCTCCGAGATGTACACCCACCGCACCTACTACATGGGCTTGGTGGACGCCAAGAATCGCGTCAACTTTTATGACGGTCGCATCCGCGTGGTGGACCCGCAGGGTAAGGAGTTCGGCGTCTTCACGGCGAGAGAGTATCTGGAAGCCATTGCCGAGCATGTCGAGCCTTGGAGCTATGTCAAGTTTCCCTACCTGAAGAAAATCGGCTGGAAAGGCTTTGTGGATGGGCCAGAATCGGGGGTTTTCAGTGTCGCCCCGCTGGCGCGACTGAACGCCTCGGAAGGCATGGCCACCCGCCGCGCTAACGAAGCCTACGAGCAGCTTTTTGCCACGCTGGGCGGCAAGCCGGTGCATCACACGCTGGCTTTCCACTGGGCGCGCGTCGTGGAAATGATCTATGCGGCTGAGCGTTTTCTCGAACTTGCTTCCGATCCGGAGATTACGGACCCCAACGTGCGCACCCTTCCGACCGCGGTTCCCAAGGTCGGCATGGGCGTCGTCGAGGCGCCGCGCGGCACGCTCTTCCACCATTACGAGACGGACGAGGCGGGGGTCATCACCCGCGCCAATCTGATTGTCGCCACGCAGAACAACGCCGCGCGTATCGCCCTATCCGTGGACAAAGCAGCACGCGCCCTCCTGGACGCCACGAAAGCCAACGACCAGGGCTTGCTCAACATGGTCGAGATGGCCTTCCGCGCCTACGATCCATGCCATGCCTGTGGCACCCACTCGATTCCCGGATCCGTGGCGCTGAAGATTTTCGTTCGCGACGCGGAGGGTCGCCTGATTCGCGAAATCTCGAGGTAGGGAGCGGCGATTCCTTTTCTCCTTGAGGCCCGCCGGGTGAGGCCTCCGCCGCGACGCAAACGACATGCTTGAACCCACGCCGCCCATTCTCGTACTCGGACTCGGCAACGACCTGCTGAAAGACGATGCCGTGGGGATTCGTGTCGCGGAAAAGCTGCAGGGGAGTTTTCCGGGCGAGGTCGAAGTCCGTTCCACCTCAAGCTTCGGCCTGGCGTTGCTGGACGAGCTGATCGACCGCGAAAAGGTTCTGGTCATCGACAGCTACGTGCCGCAAGAGTTTGTCGGGTCGGAGATTCAGGAGTGCAACCTGGACGAGGTCGGCGATAGTCAGAGCACTTCTCCCCACTTCGTCGGCCTGGGAGGAATTCGCGAGATCATGCGCAAGCTGGGTCTCGGATTTCCCTCGAAGGTGCACATCCTGGCCATCCCAGTCTCCGACCCGATAACCTTCTCCTACGAAATGAGCCCCGCCGTCACCGCGCTCGTCGACGAAGCCGCCGCCCGCGCCCGTTGCATCGTGGGAGCTTGGCTGCCTGTCGCCGCTCGCTAGTGCCCTGTCACTGAAGTTCGTCATTTGATGTCGTCATTCCCGCGCCAGCGGGAATCCACCGCAAAGCTACTGGACCCCCGCCTACGCGGGGGTGACGATGTATTTTGAGGGCAGGCACTCTTCTCGAAGCATGCCCCCCGCTTGCGCGGGGGCGACGATCATGGGTGTTTGCATCCCCTCGCAATGCAAGATTTGCCTTTCGAGCGCATTGCTCCAGCTTAGAATGATGGGGATGAGAATCACTCTCCACCTTCGTGAGTTTTGCTGTCTCGGGCTCACGCTCGCGATTGTCTCGGGTGCGGGCCGTGCAGATGAACGTTCGCGCAGCAGTGGCCAAACGTCTGCTGCCTCCGTTGCTACACAGAGAAAACTGATTGCGCTGACTTTTGATGACGGCCCCAAACCTTACGTGCTGATGGGGACGAAGCTACAGAACGCCGTTTCGTCGCCGGGTTTGTTGGACCTGCTGGATCGCGAAGGCGTGAAGGCAACGTTCTTTGTGATGGGATTTCGTCTCGCCGATACCGCCAACGAATTCTGCCGGCAAGTCGACGTCGGAATCAACTGCCGGCAGGCGGCCGAGGAGGAGCACCGACGCGGGCACGAAATTGAAAATCATACCTACGGACACGGGCCATTCTCCAAGACGGCCAAACGCTACGGAGAAGCCTGGGTGCTGAACGACATTGACCGCGCCTCGCGGATTATTCAATCGGTCACGGGAGTGCGTCCCCGATACGTCCGCCCGCCCGACTGGGACATCTGGGAGACGCTGCGGGAGAAGATCGAAGGGCGCGGATATCACCTCATGACCAAGTCGAAGGGCGATGTTTCGGAAGCTCCAGCCCTCGAGGACGTCGATTCGCAGGATTACATCTATGCGAAACTCAAGTCGCCGCTATCCGCGGCGAAGACCGAGCACGATTACGTTGTGCAGAGGATCGAGCAGCGCGAGCGGAAGGGCGTCTCCACGCACATCCTCGTCTTCCACGAGCTGCCCATTTCGGTGGAGGCGCTCTCGACGCTGATTCCCGAACTGAAGAGGCGCGGTTATGAGTTCGTGACGCTGCGGGATTATATGAAGACTCTCACGCCGGCTCGAAATTAATCCTGCCGGCGACCGCGGCCTGGCGCGAAGTTGCTTTGCAGCTCGATGGTGGTTGCCCTCACCCGGGCCGTCCGCCAACTCACGGACGGCCCACCCTCTCCCTTAGGGAGAAGGGCGGGCGGTGAAGAAAAGCCGCAGACTTTGAGAACTAAATCCGCGCGACAGGCTACTCAGCGCTGGGCTCTTTCGGCTTGCGGCGCGACGCGGTTTTTCGCGCACCGGTCTTTGCGGCCCGAGGTGCGCGAGGTTTGCGCGGTTTGCGGCCGGCGGGCGGAGCTTCAACCGGCGCAGCCTCTTCAGCGACCGGCACGTGTGCAGCCTCGATCGCCGCCACCGGTTCCTCGGCGAGCCCCTCGGCGGGTGCTGCTTCCTCCCAGCGCACATCGACCTCGGCGGGCTCGGCATCCACGGGGACCTCAGGCTCCGCAACAATCGCCGCCGGAGCGTCCGCCGCAGGCGCGGCGGCTACCGCAGTGGCCGCCAGCGGGAAGACCCGCCACGTGCCCTTGCGGTCGCGGTGGAGCCGCAGCAGACCTTCGCGCTGCGCCTGGTGGAGGAGATCGAGAATGGCGCGAAAGCCGTGGCGGCGCGAATCGAAGTCCTGTCCCGCCCCGCGCAGGGCTTGGCTGATCTGGCGGAGGTAGAGCGGCTTGCCCGGCGATTTCTGCCCGGCATCGGCGACGGTTTGCCGGAGGAGGTTCATGGCCTCGGGCGCTGCCGCAGCGGTGGCGGCCGATGCGGCCGCCGCTTCGCCAGCTTCCGCGGGCGCGGGCTCGCTCGTGCTCACTTCCGCTGCCTCGGCCGGGGGAGCGGCGGGAACGCTCGCCGCTTCCGCTTCAACATTCGCCGCCTCGACGAGATAACCGCGGTCGGTGCGTCGCAGGCGGACCAACCGGGCGCGCTCCATCTTCTGCATGAACTCCAGGAACGTTCCGGCGCCATAATCGCGCTCGCTGAAAGTCGGGTCGAGCTGGAGGAGCGTGCTCTTGAGCAGGCCGACTTGCGGTGAAACCTCGCGCTCTTCCAGAATCTTCAGCGCGCGCTGAACGTTCGCAAGCGCAGCGGAGAGCGGTCGTGTGTCGGCCGCCGCGCGCGCTTGACCGCGTGCGGAACGCTGCGCGCGCGGGCTCTCCGTCGCCTTCAGCAGGTTTTCGTAGCTGATGAATTCGTGGCAGTTGCGCTGCATGATGCCGCTGGTGAAGGCGCGGCCGCCCACCACGAAAACCCGCTTGTCGTACTGCTTCAGTTTCTCAACCAGGGCGATGAAGTCGCTGTCGCCGCCCACGATGACGTAGGCGTTGATGTAGGGGCGATTGAACGCCATCTCCAGCGCGTCCAGCGCCAGGTTGATGTCGGCGCCGTTCTTGTCGCCGCGCGGGGTGACGTTGCGCTGCACCATGTGCACGGCGTGCTGGCTCATCTGGCGGCTGTATTCGCCCGCCTTGGGCCAGTCGCCGTAAGCCGTCTTGCTCATCACCTCGCCGCGCTCCTTGAGCGCCTCGAGCACCAGCGAGACGTCGAATTCTTTTCCCAGCGTCTCCTTGACGCCGATTTGAATGTTGTCAAAATCTACAAACACGGCCAGCTTCAGCCGTTCTTCCATCATGTTTCCTTCTTCCTCCCGGGCCGCGAGGCCACGGTACTTTCATCCATTTCTGTTTCGGGACACCGGCCCCTTGAAACTATGATACTCCTTTCGGAGCGGAATTGTCGCGGCCGGTGGTAGTGGTACAGTTTCAATTTCCTGCCTCTTGTGTCGGTCAGCATGGGGTTGTGGCACGGTTCGAAATCTATCACGCTGAAACAGAGGGTGGTTTGGCGGTTGACATGCCCACGGCTGCCTCGAAGTCCGAATCAAGCTTATGGAGTAGTCGCCCCTTCGTTCTGCCTGTAGTCTCCGATAGCCATGCGCTTGCTCATGCGCTCGCTCCCTCCACCAGCGCGATTTCCTCGGCGGTCGGGCCGTACAAGTCATACACGAGCCGGTCAAGTTCGGCGTGGGTCGAATTGACTTCGTGCACCAGCTGGTCGAGGTCACGGAGCTTGGCGGTTAATCGGCCAGCCTGGTTTCCCAGGGAAAAGTTGTCTTTTGGTCAAAGACCGGGGGGAGTTTTTCGCCTTTCGAACGCCATGCCTTTCGAACGTTTGGCCCACCCGGATCTGGGTACCCGAATCGGACATCGTATAGCGCGTATAGGCGTTGGAAGAAGTTCGAGAAATGAACGGGGCTCTCTTTCGGGGGATAGGCGGTCCAAATGTTTGGACCTGACGGCGTACAGCGATAAATCAGAAGGCCGACGGCCTCGTACCTCATCCCTGGGTCAGTGATCGTATTTCGCCCCGCCAGAGCTAAGAGAACTTCATAATATCTGCGGATGGCTGGCAAGGGCTGGTCGCGCTCATCAAAAGAAGCGTCCTGCACATTTCCAACTTCTGACTCTTTACTGAATTTGATTAAGTGCAGAAAGCCAAAAACGAAGCCCGGGTACATTAAGTGAATGTTTGTGCATTCGCCCAGCGCCTCCTCCATCCGATTTGTAAGGTTTCTGAATGCGTTACCTGTACTCTTCCCGGAAATCCCCAAGGCCGGACCTAAACCAGGAACCAGGACCGTAACGTCCACGTCCTTGTATTTAATGCCGCCCAAAACCCGGTGTTCGGAAACCTTGGGCGCCTTCGACCCTAATTCAAGCTCGTAAACCGAGTTCGTAACCTTCTTGCTGGAGAAAGCTTGCCGCGGTACGACCCATTCCGGTGGAAATCCCCCTTCCAACACCAACCGAGCTGCAGAGTACGAATGAATCGGCCTTATGTGTTCCTGAGATTGCGTCTTCAGGTGGGCACAGAGATTATTGATCCCGCTTGCGAGAGACACCACTTGCGGCGGCTCCTTCATTTGTGCATCCTCCATCTATGCATCTCACCAGCAGCATCCCGCAAGAGGGCGCACTCCGTCGCGCTGAGGCCCAATCCCCGCCTGAGCACATGGCGATCTACGAAGTCGATTGCGGGCTCCTCCTCCATCCGCCGCATCAGCGTGTCCAGTTCCCTGACTACTCGCGTTTCCTCTCGTGCTCGAGGGAGGGGAATCAACACTGCTTCGGCCTCAGATGGTTCAAGCTTCAGCATCCCCCCGCCCAAGGCATGTCCCTCAAGCTCGCAACTCAGCCTGGTTAGAGAGGAATACCAGCCGGCGAGAAATTTATCGGCGCGCTTTGTCTCGTCGAACCGGACCAAATGAAGTGTGTTGGGAGCGACCAGGTTGCAGCGATTCTTTACGAGTCTAGGAGCTTGGCCGGACATGTAAGAGAGGAATGCGTCGGCTATCCTAACGTGCGGCACTGAATACCACCGCTCTCGAACGCGGCACTTGAATCTCTTTGGGACACCTAATCCTTTTCCATATTTCAGATAGGTCAAGACGCTTCCCGGCAGTCGGCCTTCGCTTACAGGGGGAATTGTGAGCAAGTAAACCTTCCTACCTTCTCGGCGCAGCCTCTCCCAGTCAGCTCTGCGGACGACAATGCCATCAGAGTCTCCCAACGAGAGTAAAGCCGGCCTAAGGAAACTGGCCGGGAGGCGCCACTGGCGGCGCTCGGCCATAGATAGATGAAAGTAATCGTTGTACCCCGACACATAGCCGATTCCGACGTCGGCAACCCCGCCGAGCCTTACGACCTGCTTTTGCTCGGCGAGCTGCCCATAGAGCTCGCGAATTCTCGGCGACAGCAGATAGTGACCTAACCTTGTTCGACCGCTCCGAATCGCATCCAAGTCAACCGGGTATTCGATGTATTTATGCTCTTCTGCTTGGTGGATATCGTTGAGGATGGCGACGGAAAACCAAGTGCACGGACTTTCAAATTTCTCACAAAGTAGAAGGCCGGTGTCCTCGCTGAGCTCGGGAAAAAGCTTCTTGCGAAAGATGCAGAATTGAATCCGACCGAATTTTCTTAGGAGGAAGCTTAGAACTTCCCTGGCGTACTGAGCGTGCCCTAATTCGGCAGGAACTACCATCCCGAGCCGCCCGCCCTTGCTCAGGAAGGCCACCGCGTGAACCAGGAACGGCGCCCAAGAGGAAGATAATTTGGGGAGATGAACACCCGCCTCCTCCGCACGAGCCAGCGCAGATGATCTGCTTGAGCCGTTAAAGGCCTGGTATCGAATAAACGGAGGGTTTCCAATTATTGCATCGAACAAGGGGATGTCTCCGGGCCTGGTGGAGAAGAAGTCGGTATTCAGTAGCCTGCATTCGGGGAGGTTCGCCTTGACTGACCGGAGAGCGCCTTCGCTAACGTCGATGCCCCATATTTGAGGATGCCCACACCCCATGCCCTCGAGGTGACGGACCGCTGAGGATAAGAAGACGCCATCCCCGCAACTAGGGTCTAGCACGGAATCATTGCGGTTGCGGACGGCCCATCTGACAATGGTACGGGCGACTGGCTCAGCAGTGTAAAATGCCCCGAAACTCTTTTGGAAGGTCGCAGTCGCCACGGTTCTAACGCCGGGAGAAGTATAACCGAAATGAGGGCCATTTGGACGCACTCACCACGTATGCTTTTACCGAAGCGCAGTAAAGGCGATGCTCCGTAAAGTCGGTGAGAACAGACAACGCGAGTTTGCCGCTAAATCCGTACCGGCGGAGCTGGAAGGCCGGGGCGGGGTCCGCGCTGATGTTCACACCACACTTCTTGGCTTCGGCGTAAAACTTACGCGAGGTACCGACGCGGAAGGTGTAATCCGGGGCCTTCTGTTGCCCTTCCACGTCCAGACTGTCTTCGGGAACGACCACACGGAACTGGGGCGCGGTCATTGCCTTGTTGCGGACGTCCCAGCCCAGGCCTTCAAACAGGGGAACGATCAGCGATTGGCGGACGTGGGCTTCGTTCACGCCGGGGGCGAGAAACGCCTGGTGGTTGGTAGAGAAGAACCGACACAGCTTCGCAATTTCTGCTTTGCCTTGCTCAATTGCCTTGCTCATGCTCGCTCGCTTCTTCTCGCCTACGGAGCGCACAGGTCGGGAATGTCATCGCAGTGTGGCATGGGCTGTAGTCAGGCGCAAGAGCCGCAGAATTCAAAGTGCGCCACTACCGGCAGGTGCGTACAAGCAGGAATGTGAGTAGGAGCGCGGGCCTGCCGCGCGTGCCCGCGGCCTGCCCCTTTTCCCATGATCGCAGAACCTCGGACTTCAATCATCCGAGGCGCTATGCCAGGTACTTCAGACTGAGATCAATGAGCTTCTGCGTGCCGGCGTAAGGTTCGCCGTCGCCTTCCCATTCCATGGAGAAGTAGCCGCGGTAGCCGGCCGCCTTCGCGATCTCGAAACATTTTGCGACGTCGACGGTGACGAACTTGTTCTTGCCCGCTTCCTCGGAATCCTTCACGTGCGCGATGCCGTAAGCGTGCTTGAACATCGCCGCCATGGCGCGGTTATTAAACTCCTGGTCGTGGGTGAGCATGGAGTTGCAGAAATCCGGCAGGGCGCGGAGATAGGGATTCGCCACCTGCTCGAGAATCTCCACGATATAGAAAGGGTCCTCGGTGGTGTTGTCGTCGTTTTCGAGATTGGCCACCACGTTCTTCCCCGCCGCGTACTCGGCCACCTGCTTCAAACTCTCCACCGCGCGCGGGACATCCGGCTTGACATCTTTGACCCCCGCGATATGGAGACGCACGTTGGGCGAGCCCAAGGCGGCGGCGATATCTATCCACTTCTTGCTGGTGGCAACGGCCAGCGCGCGCTTCGCGGCATCGGGGTGATAGAAGCTGTCGCGACCGTCCACGGGCAGGTCGATGATCCGCGCGCCCGCCTTCTCCGTGGCTTCGCGGACTTCCTGAATGTAGGCCGGCTCCGTCGAACGAAAATGAAAACTGAGCGGCTCGATGTTGTGCACGCCGAATTTCTGGACCGCCATGGCGCCGAAATCTTTCAAGTCCATGCCGGGCTGCTTGGGATCGCGCGCCCACTTGTTGCCGGGCGCCTCGATGAACATTCGAAACGGCCAGGAGGCCACAACGAGCCGCTCGCGCGGAGCGGTCGGAAACTTGATCTGCGGTTCGGAAGCCGCCAGAAGGGCGTTCCGGCTCAGGGCTTGCGTGCCAGCAGCCAGCACTGCCGCACGCTTCAAGAAATCGCGTCGAGATGAGTTGTGCATCAGGGCAACCTCAAGAAGAAATTGGGTGTCGCGCCGGGCGCCTCTCCACTCGCGCGGCCCGGCAGTGATAGAATCCGCTTCCTGGCCGCCCAGCGTCAAGCGAGAAAAACCAGGCGGGCGCGGGGATCAAGGAGGAAGAATGGAACGCAGAATCCGGGTCGGAATCGTCGGCGCGAAGTTTGCAGCGCGTTTTCATTACGAGGGATTGCGGCGCGTCTTCGGCGTGCCGGTGGAAATCATCGGCGCGACTTCAAGAACCAAGGAAACCGCCGAGTCGTTTGCGCGCCAGCGCGGTCTGAAGGCGTTCGCCACCTTCGAGGAACTGTGCGACACCTGCGACGTTGTCGATCTCTGCTCGCCGGGGAATACCCACGAGCCGCTGGCGGTCGAGGCGCTCCGGCGCGGGAAGCACGTCATCATCGAGAAGCCCTTCACGGGCTACTACGGCCCCGGCGGCGAGGATCTTCGCGGGAACACCTTCTCGAAGGAGATCATGCTGCGCGAGGCAACCGCGAGCTGCGACCGGATTCTTGCCGCCGCCCGTGAATCCGGAAAGAGGATCTGCTACGCGGAGAACTGGGTTTACGCGCCGGCGGTCCAGAAAGAGCGCGAGATCCTCGTCAAGAGCGGCGGGCAGATCCTCTGGATCATCGGCGACGAATCGCACAGCGGTTCGCACTCGCCCTACTACGGCATCTGGAAATTCTCCGGCGGCGGCTCGCTGGTGGGCAAGGGCTGCCATCCCATGACCGCGGCGCTCTACCTGAAGCGCGCCGAGGGTGAAGCGCGCGACGGGAAACCCATTCGCCCCGCCAGCGTTTCCGCGCGCACGCACGAGATCACTCGTCTGAAGAATTTCCGCGACCTCGGCTTCCTGCGTACCACCTACGACGATATCGAAGACTACGGCCAGGCGCACGTCACGTTCACGGATGGAACCGTCGCCGATATTTTCTCCTCCGAGCTCGTTATGGGCGGAGTGCACAACTGGCTGGAGGTATTCGCGAACAACCACCGCACGCGCTGCAATCTCAATCCCATCGATGCACTTGAGACTTACAACCCGGATGAGAAATTCCTGAAAGATGTGTACGTTACGGAGAAGCTCGGCACAAAACAGGGCTGGACCCGTCCCGCGCCCGACGAGGACTGGCAGCACGGCTACCCGCAGGAGTTTCAGGACTTCATGGAAGCTATTGCATCGAACCGCGAGCCGCTCTGCGGGGCAGAGCTCGGTCGCGACACCATCGCGGTTCTGTACAGCGCCTACCTATCCGCCGAACAGCGAGGGGCGGAAGTCGAGATCCCAGCGTAGCGGGGCGGGTTTCAAACCCGCCGTTACCTTTAGAACATCCACTCGATACCGAGCCGCGCCGCGCGTGGCGCCTGGATTGCAAGGGGCACGCGGGATTCAAATGTCGGGCCGGTCAGGTCAACCTCCAGAGTGCTCTTGTTCAGATTCTGGATATTAAAGACATCGAGATAACCCGAAAGGGTTCCTCGCCTCAGAGCGAATTCCCTGGTCACACGGGCATCCATCGTCATATTGAACTGGGTCTGGAATCCACCGGGGTGGGCCCGCGGTGTAGCGCGCACGAAAAATAGGCCTTGGTTGAAACCCTCCACAAACAGCATCCGGCCGAAAGGCAAGCCGTCGTAGTACTTGACGACGGCGGAGAGTTGTATTTTGCCAGGAGCTATGTAATACCCGGCGGCTTTGCCGACGAAGGCGCGATCAAAATAGGTTCGGCTGGAGGCAAGAACCAATGTGTTCGGGTCCGCGCCCAGCGCCCCAACAAATCCCCAATCGTTCTCCAGCACCGAGTTTCCCGGGCTGGTTGATGCCAGCGTGCGCATGGCAGTAAAACTCGCCGAGAATGCCCAGGAATGGTCGAGTGCTTTGTTCAGGCGAATCTCGAATCCTTTGAAGCTTGCGTGACCGCCAGGTGGATTGGTCAGCAAGAAAGAATCGCGCCCAAGCGCTGCGGGGTCGCGGTTGTAGAGGGTCAAGAGCTGATCGTCGGTGTTCCCCGGAATTCCGTCGTTTCCTGGATCGGAAACTTCAATCGGCCTGTAATCCGCAGGCGGAACACCGATGTTAGTGGCCGCGATCAGCCGGTGACTGTCGCGCCGGAAGAAGCGCACGTCGGCGCGGAACCCGCAGGCCAATTTCTGATCGAGGCCGACACTAACCTCATCCGTGAACGGCCCCGAGAGTCGGCGGTCGAGCGCGGAATACGGCCCGCCAAATGTGCGCAGCAGCGTCGAAATCTCAGCCGGCTGCACCGACTGATCGCCGTTGGAGTCCTGCCACGAAAAGACCTGGCCGCCGATCGCCGCAGGATTCCCGAAATCGAGGTAGCGGCCCTGAAGAAGATGCGCGTAGCGCGACCAACTGGCGCGCAATGCCGGCCCGCGGCGCGTGGTCGGCACGACAAGGCCAGCGCGGGGTTGAAGCGTCGTCCAACGAATTCCAGTGGCCACGCCCGCAGCCTGTCCCGAGGAAGAATCCAGCCGCAGGCCAAGCGGAAGCCGCAACCATTGTGCCGGCCGCCAGGCATCCTGAATGAACAAGGCGCCGTTTTGGGTGTGCGACCGCGTGGCGGCTGGCGTGTTCCAGCGCGTCAGTTCCACGCCTAACCCGTTGACCAGCACCTGGTCAAAGCCACTCAGCGAGTCCCAGCGGTTTGAGATGGTGCTGCGCTGCCAATCCGCGCCTGCGTTCAGACTGTGGTTTCCGCGCTCTGCTTGAGCGAGCATTTTCCCCTGATAGCGAGTCCGAATTCCTGCGAGTGCCAGCGGCGCGCTGCCTGTCCGGGTCATGCGCGGCAAATCAACGATGCTGGATCCTCCCAAACGCGGTTGTATCCCTGAAGAAACGATCGCATGGGCAATTCCAAAACCTGCCGCGAGCCAGGTGGCAGAGTCCAACGTTCGTTGCCAGTGCGCCTGAAATTGGTGGAAATTTTGATTGCCGCGCGTCGTGGCACTCGGCGCGAGGCGTGGCTCCGCGCCCTCGTGCGAGTCGAAGATATGCTGGCCGGAGTAGAGCAGGTCCAAGCGCTCAGAACCACGAGAGAGTGGCGTGAATTCCGCCAAGACGCGATAGACCCTCACGTCGATAGGTTGTGCAAATCCGCCGAGGGCTTTGGAGAGTTGCTGGGTTGAAAGCAAAACGAAGAAGGGCCAAGCCGCCGCGTGCAATGGAAGCTTCCCGCCCAGTTGACCCGATCCGTCGGCCAGATGGTTGAAGCGCTCCGGCCCGGGAAAGTGAAGGCGACGGAGGCGCGCGTCCAGGTTGTCGCTCTGCAAACTGCGGCCGGAATAGAACCATCGAGTTGCCGGGTGCAAGACTCCTTCCGGCGCTGGGGTCGAGAGCATCACGTTGACGCCGGAGCCCGCGAGCAGGGCGGACTTTGCGCCGGCCACAGTGTGCAGTTCCGAAACTGCATCCAGGTCCGGGTCAGTAAGCGGACGCCCGGGCTGGTAGGGATCCGTCAAGTTGAATCCGTTGAGCTCGTACTGATTTTCGGTCCACGACGCGCCCAGGGCGCCGAACAGCGCGGGCTCGCCGGCGCGCAGGCCACCCACGTCGAGACGATCGGTCACGGTGGGAGGCTCCTGGCTTTCGAGAAGCGCCCAGACGTTGTGAGAGTTGGGAAGTTTGTTGAATGAAAACTCTCCGAACCGAGTGCCCCAAGAAACATCCAGTTCCACAACACTCCGCCGCGTGGCGGAGAGTGGCGTACCCGCAGCGGAGGCCAGAGTCAAATTCAATTCAACAGTGACTCCGGAGCGAATCTCGACATGTTGCCGGGTCACGCTGTACCCATCCGGAGTCGTCGCTTTCAATACGTAGTCGCCGGGGGGAACTCCCGCGAACTGGAATCTGCCGGAGGCTCCGGTTGTTGCCTTGAAGACGCGCCCTGTCCCAGCTTCCCGTGTGAGCCGCAAAGTTACACCCGGGAGTGGTTTATTTGCGGGTCCCCTCGCGATTCCATGGAGCACTCCTGGTCCCGGCTGGGCGCTCGTGGAAAAAGCCATGGCTCCCAAGACCCAAACAAGGAAGAAAACCTTCTCAAGTATTGCTACTATAGTTAATCGCCCAAAGGAGCCGCAAAGCGCGACACGAACCCGGTCAAAAACTCGAGCGGTTGCTCCACCCAGAGCGGGAATCTCATGATGACCGCTCACGCGTACCTCTTAACCACAGAGCTAATGCTAGAGACATTTTTTGTCGCTTTCTGTTCCACATCTCTGTCGTACTGTGATAGCATCCAGGGAGCGAGTCGAAGAAAGTCCTTAGTTTCCAGTCGAGTTCGGTTTGAGAGAGGGTTCTTGCGTTGGCACTGCACGTGCTCATATCTCATGACTGGCGAAGAGGAAAAGCGCCTGAGTGGCGGGGGTACAGGGCTAACCCGTGGTGGAGGATTGCGCCTAATGCGTCGTGATACTCGTGGATTCTCGCTAATCGAACTCCTGATCGTCGTTGCGATCATACTCATCATCGCCGCAATCGCCATTCCCAATCTTATGCGGAGCCGCATTGCCGCCAACCAGGCCTCTGCCATCGGCAGCTGCCGCATCATTAACACGGCGGAGGTAACCTACTCTTCGAGCTACGGCCAGGGGTATACAACCACACTGCTCCAGCTCGGCCCTCCCGCAAGTGGTCCGATTACTGCGTCAGCAGCGGGCCTGATCGATAGCGTCCTGGCAGCGGGAAGCAAGAGCGGTTACAACTTCAGCTACTCACCCCAATTGCCCGACTCTCGCGGCTATTACAACGGATTCGTCGTCAACGCCAACCCCGCCACCATCGGGCAAACCGGGACGGCTTACTACTTCAGTGACCAGACACTGGTGATTCGTGGCTCGACAACCGGCGTCGCGAGTGCCGCAGACTCACCTGTCGCCCAGTAAGTTCCTCAGCGCGGTGTAATCTTGACGACCCAGATTCCCTTTGAGGGGAGGGTTGCCCGGACACCCACCTTGCCTGCCGCCACATGCGCAGAAACCGTTCGATGGTCTTCCACATTCACCACCTCGACGGCAGCCCAAGGCAGGCGCACGGAGATTTCTGCCTCTACCGACTGGCTGGAATGATTGAAGGCGAAAAGAAACTGGTTCCGCTCGCTGACCAAGCGGCGGATTTCCACTTCTCCCGTGCCCGCGCCGGTAACGGCCACTTCCTGGGAAATTCCGGCGGCCCGTGCCAGGCCGAGCAACAGACGCTTTGTGGAAGGGTCGTGCTCCCTCTGGTAGGAAAGCGCCGCAAATGACCCCACCAGAATTGCCTTCCCTTTCCCGTAGGATTTCTCCACGATCGCGGGCTCGTGGTTTGAGAACCGCGCCAGGACTCGCGCGCCCGACGCCGGCTCCAGGTCTTCTTCGAACGCCTCCGCGAGAATAGCGTCGCGGGGATTCATTCCGGGCAAGTTCACAGCCGGTTCCATCACCAGGCGCGCCCTCTCGACGGGGCGAATCGCTTTTTCGCGCGCGCCAAACACCTCGTCGAGTCCCGAACCCGGCACTCGATCGCTGGAAAAGCCCCGTTCGTCGTTCCAAGCCAGGCGCGCTTCCGCCACGACCGTGCCGCCGCTCTCAATGTAGCGCTTCACGCCCTCCCCGACGTTTCGGGAGAGCATCACGGGAAAGGGCAGGAAGACAATCTTGTACTGGCCCAGGCGGTTTTGAACGACGTCCCGGGGGTGAATGAAATCGAGTGGGATCTGTTCTTCGAAGAAGGCGCGATGAAGGCCCATCAGCGAGTCGCGTTCGGCGTTGCCGAGTTTCGACAGCGAGGGCTGAGCGCCCCCCACCATGTACGACAGACGGTTGAAGAGCACCGCCACCGGCGCGGGCGCGGGCTTGGTGGCGCCGATCTCGGCAGCGTTCGCAGCGATGGTCTGCGCCACGCGGCCGGCGGCACGAGCGCGGTCGGTGAGCGTCCCGTCAAGACTAATCAGCCCGTAGCCGTTCGATTCGTAGCCCGAACTCATCGGATACCAGGCGTAAACGGAAATCTGCCGCGCGCCGTGCGCGAGCACCTTCCAGAGCCAGAACCTCAGATCTTGCGGGACGACTTCCTCCTGGATGCGCATGCCCGTGACGCCCTGCCCCGCCTGGAGTTCACCGATCCAGAAGCCCTTGTCGTAACTGTGGCCCGACGAGCGCGTGAAATCGAGCCCGGCAGCAATCATGGGATAAGGCCACGGCCGCACCGAGGCGGAATGCTTGGGATAGAGGGACGTGCCGAAGTAATCGGCCGTCTCCGCCATCTTCCAATCGTCCGGCTCGCCGTAACCATCGGTAGGTAAAGTGAATAGACCGGGCACCGCCGCGTGGCTGGCGATGGGATGAATCGTGTCCGCGCTGCGGATCGATTCGACACGCGTTTTCAGATCTCCCGCGAGCTTGTCGTCGATGAAGGCCCGCCAATCGAGATAATCGGTGTACGAAAGTATCGTAGAACCGCGGGGTGGCTCCACCTGCTCCCAGCGCTCGAAGCCGCGATACCAGGCGACGTTGAGCGCGTCGAGCGAGCCGTACCTGGCCTTCAGCCATTCGCGGAAGCGCGCCTGGCTCGACGGGCAGAAGCAAAACTCGGGATTCGAGAGATACGGGAACTCCGCCCAATTGATGACGTGCGGCTCGCTCCAGACATCCCATCCGTAGAGTGCCGGCGAACGGTTGGCGCGCCGCGAAAGCTCGTTGAGGAACTTCACGATCTCCGCGCGCACACCGGCATGATCAATGCAGAAGCCCGGCGAAGCCTGCGATTTGATCACCGCGCCCGATCGATCCACGAACTGGCCTTCCGGATAGCGTTCGCCGACCCAGTCCGGAGCCGAATCGAGGTAGATCTGAATGACTACACGCAGGCCGCGCTCTTCGGAAAGTTTCAACAGGAGTTCGAGATTGTCGAAGTGAAATTGGCCGGGTTGGGGTTCGGCGGTCGCCCAGTCCACCCAACACTTAACGGTGTTGAAGCCGACGCCTTTGATCTGATCGAGATCCCTGCCCCAGCGTTCCGCGCTCGTCGCATCCACGCGCTCGAGCATCGGCGCGCGCGCCTTGCCGCCGCCATACCAGACGGCAACAGAGAAGAAGCCGGCAGGCTCTTCCGGAGGGGAGAGCGACTTCGCGCCCGCCGCGGCAAGAATCAATGCGACTCCGCCGGTCAGCGTGAGAAGTATTCGGGGGAAAAGACGATGGGTGCCGCGCATGGGACATGCCTCCACATTTCCGGTGTGCGAGAGTCCCGGATCTGTGAGGTCTGGATGGCCTGCAAAACCGGTCTAGTCGGGCAACGCGCGGGCAAGCGCCTCGAGTTCCGGTTCGCCGGGGCCGAGGGGCAGCTTAACTCGGCCGCGCGAGACCGCCGACCGGCAGAGGGCCATCATGATCTCGAAGCCCTTGTAAGCCTGCTCACCGTTCAGGGGATGAACTTTCGAATCATCATCGAGCCAGTCGGCCATCTCCTGGACGTAGCGAGGCATGTCATGAGCGTAGTCCATATTGCCGGCGCCGGAGATCACGCCGCAGGAATCCTTCGTAACGGCACGCCAGCCGCCGCCAGTGAGCACTTCGGCGAAGCCTTTCGTCCCCTGCGCGCCGATGCGGCATTTGCGCCACCAGGCTTCGACCTCCGGAATGTCCGGAGCGCCATCGCCGCTCTCGACAATGCCGCGCACGCCGTTTGCATACTGAATCACGCCGGCGATGTAGTCCGGCGAAGGATGGTTGTCGCTGAACTTGCCTTTTCCCGACGCCTGGCCCATCACCCACTCGGCTTCCGCGTAATCGTTGTACCAGCGCGTGTATTCGATGAGATGGGTAAGCATATGGAGCATCCAGCCGGTGGCCGTGCCATACACGGTGTGGACGCGACCGATGGCGCCGCTCGAGATAATCTCCTTCACCTTCTTGTAGTGTTCTCCGTAGCGGTGCTGGTGGCTGACGACCGTCTTCACGCCCGCCTGCCGCGTGAGCTTCATAATCTCCAGCGCCTCATTGGTGGAGGTGGCGATGGGCTTCTCATAGGCAATCATCTTCGCCCCCGCTTCGACCCCCAAGCGGAACATCGGCAGGCGCAGGTTGGGAAGCGTGCAGAAACAGAAGACGTCGGGTCTGACTTTTTTCAGCAGTTCCGCAGCATCGAGGCTGGTGGCGGGATTGCCGAACTGTTTGGCGGCAGCCTCCAGACGCGCCGCATCGATATCACACAAACCCACGACCTGGAATCGCGGGTTTTTGTGGAATTCCGTGGCGTGGTGCATGCCGCGCTTGCCGCAGCCCACAACTACCACCGAATACTTGTTTGCAGAACTCATGGGTGAGTACTCCAGAATTAGAATTGGCGAGGCAGTACGGGGCGCTTTCGCGCCCCGCCCTGCCGGGAAAATGGAGAAGCTCGGTCCGCGCGGTCGCTCGCGACCGCCGCTGGCCTAGCCCTTGCCTGCCCGCCCCCGGTCCCAGGTTCGAATGGCGTCGATAACGTAGGCCACTTCCTCGCTGGTCACCTCGGGGAACATGGGCAGTGAGAGCACACGCGCCGCGGAACGCTCCGAGTGTGTGAGCGAGCCGCAAATCCTGGCGCCGTGCCCCCACGGATAGCCCTCCTGCTGGTGGATGGCAATCGGGTAGTGGGTGAGGGCCGTGATCCCGCGCGTGTTCAAATACGCCTGCAGGCCGTCGCGGTCGTCGGTCTCCACGACGTAAAGATGGTAGATATGCCGGTAGCCGGGCAGCGCCGTGGGCAGCTTGAGCGACGTGCCGGCCAGTCCGGCGTCGTATTCCTTGGCGCGTGCCCGCCGCAGATCGTTCCACTTGTCGAGCTCTTTCAGTTTTACGCTCAGCACCGCGGCGTGGATGTCGTCGAGACGGCTGTTGTAGCCCATACTGTGGACCGAGCGTTTGAGCGAGCCGTGGTTGCGCAACTGGCGAATGCGTGTTGCCACCTTCGCGTCGTTCATCACCACCGCGCCGCCGTCGCCGAAGCAGCCGAGGTTCTTTTGAATGATGAAGCTCGTGCACATGGCGTCGCTGAGCTCGCCGAGGGCAAAATTGTCGCCGCGCGCGCCGAGTGCCTGTGCGTTGTCCTCGATCACCAGTAAGTTGTGCTTCTTGGCAATGGCTGCCACCTCGCGCATCTTGGCCGGCTGGCCGTAGAGGTGAACCGGGACAATGGCCTTGGTTTTCGGCGTAATCGCCGCTTCAATCAGGTTGGTGTCGATGTTGCAGGTCTTGGGATCGACATCCACGAAGACAGCCGTGGCGCCAGCGATCCAGATCGCTTCCGCCGTGGCAAAGAAGGTGTTCGAGGTGGTGATGACTTCGTCGCCCGGGCCGATGCCGAGAGCCATAAAGACCAGCCACAGAGCGTCGGTCCCCGAATTGACTCCCACCGCTTCTTTCGTGCCGCAGTAGGCCGCCAGTTCCTCCTCGAACTTCTTTCCTTTGGGACCCATCACGTAGGCGCCGCTTTCCAGCACCTCGCTGATGGCCCCGTCGATTTCCTTCTTCAGGTTGTGATACTGCCGGACGTGGCCGTAGAAGCCCACTTTCATATCCGCCATGAGAAAGCCTCCTAGCTGTAAAGATTGCGAAACTATTCAGATTAATCAGAATTCACGCACGTCGCAAGGAGTTTGTTGGTGCCGGAGGCCCGTTGTCGATTTGGCCCCCTTAGACGAAAACGAAGGGGGCGGCCAGCAGCGGCAGTTTTCGGGGCTCAGCGCGTCGAAAGAGCCAGAACACTGATCTGGGGGTCGGGAGCCTGCGGCGGGAGGACGATCCGCAGCCGCGAACCAGCCTGTGTAAAGGGAAGTTTCTGTTTCGTGGCGAGCAGGATTATGTGCTGCACCTGCACGCCCGGGGTGTCGAACTCCAAAGGCCCACGCGGCCAATCGAAGACGTGGAGATAAACATTCTTCCCTTTCGCCGTGGTTCTTGCGAAGGGGAGACTCTGCCACGGGCCGTATGTCGTTCCATAAATCGCTTCGCCATTGACCTTTAGCCACACGCCGATGGCCAGCAGCCGCTCCCGGAATTCCGGCTGAATCGTTCCGTCCGGCGCCGGCCCGACATTGAGGAGGAAATTGCCGCCCTTGCTCGCCGCCTCCACGAGCATCCGAATCAATTGCGCCGCCGACTTGTACGCCCGATCGTGACGGTTGTACGCCCACGTCTCGTTGATTGTCATACAGGTTTCCCAGGGACGGAAGTCTTCCGGCTTTGGCACAGGCGGCGTTCCCGCAGCTTTCCGCGGCGGCTCTGAGCCGACCGATTCCGCACACGAGGTGACCGTGGGGATGTGGTCGGGAATGACTTGTTCGGGTGTGTCGTAGTCCCCGGGCAATCCGATACGATTGTTGATGAGTGTCCCCGGCTGAAGCTCATGGATGAGTCGGTGAAACCGGCGGCCATTGTATTGCTGCTGGTTCTCGAGGCCATCGAACCAGAGGATCGCGACGTTTCCGTACCGCGTCAGCAATTCGCCGAGCTGCAGCTCCATGTAGTCAAGATAGGTAACCCATTCGGGGCGCTCCGGTTCGCCGTGCCAGTTGAAGCGGGCGAGCTTCGACGTGTCGCGAAAGCCGGGATGGTTCATGTCGGGCGGCGAATAGTAGAAGCCCAGCGGCATTCCTTTCTCTCGGCAGGCGGCGGCGAGCGCCGCAAGAACATCCTTCGCATACGGAGTCCGCGTAATCTTGTAGTTGGTATAAAGGCTGTCGAACATACAGAACCCATCGTGGTGTTTCGAGGTGAACACCATGTAGCGTTGGCCTGCCGCTTGGGCAAGTTGCACCCACGCCTGGGGGTCGAAATGCATAGGATTGAAGCGCTGGGGAAGCGCGCGATAGTCGGCTTCGCTAATCTCGCCCACACCCGGTTCGCCGGGAGTCATGATGGGCCAGGAGGCTTCCACGCTGGCGCGCGAATACGGTCCCCAGTGGATGAACATTCCGAACTTCGCCTCCCGCCACCAGGCGAGGCGATCGGGCCTCGGGGCCGGTGGCGCTGGGGAGGGCTTCTCTTGCGCCGCCGCCAAACCCGAAATAGCGACAACCAGCAACACGCCAAAACAGGCCCTGCTTCTCAATGTGCATCGCGGCACGAGACTCCCTCGCCTTCTATACCGTCCGCGTTACGATCTGGAGCGAGCGCGGCTTGTCAGGGTCGAGGCCTTTCACTTCCGCAAGCGAGGCGGCGAACAACTGGCCGGGCACGATGTAGGGAATGGGAGTGTAGACTTCCGGGATCGGCCCCGGCACCCTGATGGCGCGCGTCGAGGGCGGCAATTTTGCTTCGGAGGACGAAATCAGAAGCGTTTCGGCGCGCAACTTGCCCAGTCGCAACGCCAGCTTCTTGAGGTCGGCGAAAACCTTGCCCGGGGGAATGAATATGAGGACGGGGAAATCGCGTTCCACCAACGCCACCGGGCCATGCGCGAAATCGGCGGAGGAGAAACGCTCCGCCACGACGTAGCAGGTCTCCATGAGCTTGAGCGCCATCTCATAGGCGTTGGCGAGGTTCAGGCCGCGGGCTACCACCGCACAGTGCCGCATGTAGCGGTAGCGCTCGACGAGCTCGCAGATTTCGGGCGCGAGTTTTAGCGCCTCCTCGACCCGGTCCGGGATCTCGCTGACCGCAGCAAGGGATACGTGCGGTCCCAGCCCTCCCGCCAGCAGGTAGAACATCAGGAGCTGGCCGGTGTAGGTCTTGGTCGCCGCCACCGAGCGCTGGCGGCCGGCGCGCACGAGGAAGACCTCGTCCGCGATACCGGCCATCGTCGAACGCGGCTCGTTGGTGATGCCGATAGTGAAGGCGCCGCGGCGCTTGGCGGATTTGAGCACCATGTTGATGTCGGTCCCCTCCCCCGACTGCGACACACCCACAACCACGGCGTCCCGCAGGTAAAGCCGGGTGTGATAGAGCGTGTGAACCGAAGCCGCGGCGAGCGACACTGGGATGCCCGTGGTGAGCTCGAGCAGATACCGGCCGAAGAGCGCGGCGTTGTCGGAAGTCCCGCGCGCCACAAGCACGATCAGTCGGAAACCCTTCTTCACGGCGTAGCGCTTCACGGCTTCGGCGTGGGCGCGCTCGGCTTGAAAGGTCCGCCGCAACGCTCGCGGCTGGTCGAAGATTTCTTCCATCATCAGGGACATGGCAGGACTCTCCGGAGATCATCTAGACCGCGTCAGGCAGCCTTGGGAATCATAGGCGAGACCAGCCGCCCATGCAACGAGAGGAGGCTCTGGGTGACGTAAATTTGAGTGTGTAAATAGCGAGAGGGTGTAGGTTTTGTTGTGTGAGCAACAAAATCTCCCGATGAAAGGAGCCTACACCCTTGACGAGAACCGACTATAACACAGAAGAGTTTGCAGGTTTTCTGGCGAATCTGGAGGAGAGTTTTTGGGGCGACTTACGGGGCCCGGCGCGGCAGACGCTGAAGAGCTTGTTGGAGGTGGATGCCGAGCAGCAGATGGAGGAGTACCTGGGGCTGCGCTGGTACGAGCGGCCGGCGGAAGGCGAGGTACGTCCGGACAGCCGCAACGGTTTCTACGAGCGGGATTACGTGACGCCGCTGGGGATCATCCGGCTGCGGGTGCCGCGCACGCGGCGGCGCTCCTTTCTGCCGCGCTGGCTGAAGCGGCTGGAGCGGCGTTCGC
>Ga0315282_10002761_pt1 | contig 31883 bp, 21 predicted proteins | sample YL17G07_20_MG_FD_203693 | JGI IMG/M metagenome (GOLD analysis project Ga0315282, IMG submission 203693) | Sediment microbial communities from Yellowstone Lake, YNP, Wyoming, USA - YL17G07_20 | ecosystem: Environmental > Aquatic > Freshwater > Lake > Sediment | place: USA: Wyoming | collected... | reverse complement strand
ATGGCCATTATGAAAAGACAACAGTATGAGGCAGCATTTAAGGCTAAGGTGGCACTGGAGGCGGTCAAAGGCGAGAAGACCGTTGCCCAGATAGCCAGTGAATTTGGGGTTCATCCCAACCAGGTTCGGAAGTGGAAAGATCAGTTGCTGAGCATGTTACCTGAGCTATTTTCGGATCGGAGGAAGAAGCGGGAAGAGGATCGGGATGAGCTGGAGGCAGAGCTATTTCGTCAGATCGGTCAACTGCGGGTAGAGAACGAGTGGCTTAAAAAAAAATTTCAGCAGCTACAGTAGAGGAGAAGAAGCAGTTGGTGGAGAGAGATAACAAGACGATAGCAGTGGCACGGCAGTGCGAGCTGCTAGGGCTATCCAGGTCCTCTTATTATTACGGTTCAAGCCGTGATGATGAGTATAACCTTGAGCTGATGCGGCTTTTAGACGAGCAGTATACGAAGGTACCGTTTTATGGGGTAAGGAGGCTGACGGCCTGGTTAAGGGCTCGTGGCTATATAGTGAACCCGAAGCGGGTCAGGGTACTGATGCGGCGGATGGCGCTTCAGGCTATTTATCCCCATAAGAGGAGGAGTTTTTCCTCACCCGGGCATAAGAGGTATCCATATCTTCTGGAAGGGGTGAAGATAGAGCGTCCTGACCAGGTCTGGGTAGCAGATATAACTTACATTCGCCTGGCCCATGGTTTTGTGTATTTGGTGGTGGTGATGGACTGGTATAGCCGTTATGTTCTTTCCTGGGAACTATCCAATACGCTTGATTCAAGGTTCTGTGTGGAGGCTTTGAGTAAAGCCCTGTGGAGCTAAAGGCCTGAGATTTTCAACACAGACCAGGGGGTGCAGTTTACAGCCCAGGAGTTTTCGGAGCTGCTCAGCAGGAATGAAGTAAAGATAAGCATGGACGGTCGAGGCCGGGTCTATGACAACATCTTAGTGGAGAGGTTGTGGCGGACGGTTAAATACGAGGAGGTATATCTTCATGAGTATCAGACCGTAAGTGAAGCCAGGCAAAGTCTGGAAGCGTATTTTCGGTTCTACAACGCGGAGAGGCTACATCAGGGCCTGGGATACCGCACGCCCTACGAGGTATATTTTGGACATACAGCCAGTAAAAAATCTGTTGAGCTAGGGAATTTAAATGGTTAAAATAGTAAGACAGGCAGGTCAAAAATGCACCTTAAACAAGCCTCTTTATTGTCCAAAAAATGGGGAGCACCTCACACGCAACCTCATTTCCAAACCAAATTAAATTCTTACCAACTATTGGTTCCAAAGCTGGATCACACCCGATGCGTTCTGTAAAATACAGCTGCAAATGAACTTCAAATGCTCTTTTTCTTCTTCTCAATTCATTCATTAGTGCCAGCAAATCAAAATTGTATTGCCTTTCATGTGGGTAATCCCGCCTATTTGATGATGTGATTATTCTTCTGTTTTCTGCATCCCAATCAAAGCCAAGATTGCTATTAAAATCAGCAATAGGTATACCTGCATTCTTATTTCTTATCATATCTATCAATCTTTGCCCTTCCCAAGGCAGTAAAGGAGTACACCCCCTTTTTCCTTTTAGTTTCCTATAAATTAAGCTCCATTGCATTTCCGATGCATAAACAGGCAACTTGTCCAGTGCCTCCCATTCAGGTACACCCTCAGAATACACCTCATAGGGTTCGATTAAAGTCCTATATATAAGTTTTTTTGGCAAATTTGGTTCATATCCTTCTGCCCCTCGCACGTGAAAAACGATTGGAGTTTGATTAGCAATTCTAAATACTCCATAAAAACCACCTCTCACTCTCGTTGTTGCTTCAATATAAAAAAGAACAAAATCTCCCGGTCTAACTCTTTTTATATCTGATAATAAACTAATGTTTTCATCTTCATCTCGCGCGCCTGTTCCTGCAAATAAATATCTCAAGTGGATAGGCATTGTGTTATCATTCACAATAAAAACGTGCGTTCTCAAGTTTAACTATCTTCTTTTGAACAAAAATATATATTCGTGTTTGAAGACATAAAACCCGCCGACTAAGGCCCTATAACGCCAAAGTTCTTTTTGATTTCTTTTTCCTCTTGTTTCTTCAAAGTTTTTCACAATTATACTTTTTAGTAAATATCCTCTTTTCAAAACTTCATTCATACAATAAAACCCCAGAGGGATCCATTCACCTTTAGAATATTTGTCTCCAATTACTAAAGCAAAATATCGCCCTTTTTCAAGACAAGGCGTCACATTATCAACTACTTCGCCAAACATTTTTAAAAATTCTTCTGTATTTTTCGCACAAGATAAGTCTTTATCATTATTAGAAAATTTAATGATGTCATGGTATGGAGGATGCATAATAAGCAGTTGAACCTGGCTTATACCATACTTGGTTAGAATCTTCTTTATTTCTATTGTTCTGCTATCCCCGACAATTACTTCACTAACAACATTGTCTTCGTTTTTTTCTTTTTCAATTAGCTCTTTTGCTTTCTTTGCCACTTCGGAATTCAATTCAATCCCAATACCATTTCGGCCTAACCTCCGGCATTCGATTAAAGTTGTCCCACTTCCTACAAACGGATCTAAAACCCAATCTCCTTTTTTAGTGTATCTCAACATCATCTGATGAGGAATTTGTGGAATAAAGTTACCCCAATACCAGCCAACATGCGCGCCTGAAGCATCTCTTTTATCTAATAGCCATAGACTATCAGTAATTATATCATCGTATTCTTTCCATCTAAGGAGATTTAAATCATTAACTTTGCTGGTTTTTACTTTCTGAATACCTTCTCTTAATCTTTTTATATAATACTTTGCTCGCTCAAGGGTTTGTGATTCCAAAATCTGGTTCAACTCAGAAAGAAGAATGCTCCGGCGCAATGAAATGGTATCCCCGTTGGCATCGATATTTAATATACCCTCTTTGTCATATTTATAGTTAAACATAATATTTTTTAGTGAGATTATCTTGTTCTTTAGAGAGATCAGATTATTTAATCCTTCGATTTCATTTAAAATTTGGCAAAATCTGTCTTTATTTAAAATGATCGCCTCGCGACTTAAAGGAATTTCCTCTAAATTATCTAATAAAAGTTGATTTGTATCATTTGCCTTCATAAGTAAAACTTCCTCATCTATCCTGGAAATTGAACTTCATTTAATGTTTTTCGAATAAAAAACCTATTTATTAAAGATAGAAATTTCTTTGTGTATCTTTTGGTATTAACCTTTCTGGTCATTTTTTACTCCAGCCATAACCATTCAAGACAGACAAGAACCCAAAATTAAATAAGACAATAAAGACGTGAATTTGGACCTCTTACTCTCAATATCTGTGCCAACAACTAAATTTTATCCAAATAATAATAAAAAAACCTTTATTCTTTTTTCACTATGCCAAATACTGAAATATCTTTTTTCAGCATTTTCTCTTCTATTAATTTTATACATTGTAAAATATATTATATTCAATGGTCAAGAAAACCAATTGACCCCTATTGAAACTATTTGATAAAGAATATTAAAAGGCTATTTTTTAAGATTTTAATGGGGTCGGACCATAATAATTCTTTTATTTTTAATAAAATACCATAATTTCCAAGCTCTTTTTCTGCTTTAAAAGCCACTTTTGGGTAATCAAAAAACTTCTTAACCGATAATCTTAATAAAAACTCTCTATTTAGAAGCCCTTTTACCGGCCGTGTCAAGTTTTGTTCGCAGTTTGGCCATCGTAAACACTCCATTCTTAGCTCCTAATTAGCCACCTGCGCTAACTCTTGCTCTATCAGTGGTCCCAGCTTATCAGCTTTGATATAGGCATTCTCATTAGCCCAGTCCTCAGTGTACTCGATAAGATAAGCAGTGACCAATCTAAGGTAGGACTCAATCGAAGGAAACACTCCCACCACTCTGCTCCTCCTTCTTATCTCCCGGTTGGTCCTCTCCAGAACATTCGTGGAGGAGATACGGCGCTTGTCTATCTCAGGAAAGTTATAGAACTGTAATGAGTCTTCCAGTCCTTCCTCCAGGCAACGCATGGCCTCAGGATACTTCTCCTCATACTCCTCTATGATGAGCTCCGCCAGCCTCTCCGCACTACTTCTCACCGGCTGAAGCCAGATCTGTTTCAGCTGCTCAGCCAGCTTAGCTTTATCGCGATGAGGGACCTTAGCCAGGATGTTTCGCATAAAATGCACCTTACATCTCTGCCAGCTCGCCCCTAACCACTCCTTCTTCACCGCCGCCTGTATTCCCTGATGAGCATCAGAGATAAACATCCGTACCCGCCTCACCCCACGCCTCTTAAGCTTCCTCATAAACTCCCGCCAGGAATCCTCACTCTCCTCCCACATCGGCTCCACCGCTAATATCTCCCTCTGCCCCTTTAAATCTACCCCGTGCGCTATCATTATGGCTGAGGACACCACTCTATTGTTGTACCTTACCTTCTCATATAGTGCATCTACCCAGATAAACGGATATTCCGCCTGTAAAGGCCTTGTCCGAAACTCATCCACCCGCTCATCTAACCCCTTGGTTATCTCCGACACCTGAGAGGCCGAGAGCCCTCTATCCCTAAGCTCTTGGCCAGCCGCTCTATCTTCCTCGTAGATACCCCGTTTACAAACGCTTCCTGGACCAGGCTCAATAAGGCTACCTCAGAGCGCTTCCTCTCCGTCACAAAAAACGGTATGTAACCGCCTTGGCGAACCTTCGGCACTACCAGATAAATCGTCCCAACCCGAGTGTGAAGCCTCCTCACCCGGTACCCGGAATAGTGGGTTTTCCGTTCCTTGCTGTGCTTGCCCTTCGGCGCTCCTACCTTCGCTTCCACCTCCACCCGCATCAGCTCCGTCAACAACCACTCCAGCATGGCCTTTATCGGATCCTCCTCCGTCAAAAATCCCGTTAGCAATCCTTGTAAAATTGTCTTATAATCCTTTTGAGCCATCGTAAATAAAAACCTCCTTTCTTAAGGTTAAAGTCTTTAAAAGGAGAGTTTACGATGGCTCATCCTCCTAGATCAAATTTGCGAACATTCTTATACACCAGCCTTTTACCCCTAACAAAACTAATTCTAAGTCTTTATTTATCTAAAAAAATCATTTCAATTTATTCATAATAAACAATTTGCCGTGGTCCGACCCCACTTACCCCACTTAACACTTAGGGTCAGGAGGAGGTGGCGGATTTGATTAGGGCGACTACTTCTTCACGGCTCCTGGCCTGGCGAAGGGCGTCCCGGAATTCGTCGTGGATGAGCTTTCGGGAAAGCCTGGGCAGAAGCTGGAGTCTCTGGCGCACTTTCTCGCCAGAAGGAATGGCCAGAGCCACCACCAGGTCAACCGGCTGGCCCTCTTTTGACTGCCAGTCAACCGGCTGCTTCAACCTCAAAAGAGCGATACTCGGTGTCCTGACCTCAGGCGATTGACAATGCGGAATGGCCAGACCGAACCCGATTTCTGTGGCGACATCATCCTCTCTTTTCCAGAGAGCCTGCTCCAGCTCGGCCCGGTTCGAAACCCGACCTGAAAGCTGAAGCATGGCCGCCACCCGCTGAATCACTTCAGCCTTGCTCCGGTATTCAACTTCAAGGTCAATAAGCTCAGGCGCTGTTACCTCTTCTGAAAAACGCGTCTGATAGAATTGCTCCAGGAGGCGAGCGTTGTCCTCGGCCGTGGCCGACTTCATGGCCTCAGCCACCAGCTGCTCACACTCATCAGTCCCGAGCCCGGAAAAAACCGCTTTCACCTCTGGAATAAACCCGGAGCTCATGCTAAGCTCATCAAAACCCAGTCCCACAAAGACCGGTGTTAGCCGCGAATCGCCAGCCATTTCTCCACAGAGCCCAACCCACTTCCCTTCCTCATGCGCCAGGTCAATGGCCTGCTTCAAAAGCCGCAGCAGGGCCGGGTTCAGCGGCTGATTCAAATATTTAACCCGCGGATTGCCCCGGTCAGCGGCAAAAAAGTACTGAATCAAATCGTTGGAGCCAACGCTGAAGAAATCAACTTCCGGCGCAAATTTATTGGCAAGCAAAGCCACCGACGGAATTTCCAGCATGATGCCGATTTCAATCTCGGGATTAAACGGCAGACCTTCCGCCTTTAGCTCTCCGCAGAACTTCTGCACCTGCTCCCGCAGCCAGCGCACCTCTTCCACCAGAGCCACCATCGGAAACATTATCCTGAGTGGGCCATGCACCGCCGCTCTCAGGATGGCCCTCACCTGACTGCGGAAAAGCTCATAATGTTCCTGATAGATTCTAACCCCGCGGTAGCCGAGAAACGGATTGGGTTCCTGAGGGAGGCTAACCGAGGGAATAGGTTTATCGCCGCCGATATCAAAAGTCCTTAGGATGATGGGCCGACCCTCAGCTTCTTCCGCCACCTGCCGGTAAAGCCGATACTGCTCCTCTTCAGTTGGCAGCACCTGCTTCCCGTAAAGCAGAAGCTCAGTGCGGAAAATCCCGACCGCTTCCGCTCCATCCTGCCAGGCTTTTTTGAGTTCTTCCGGATGACCAATGTTGGCCGCAATTTCAACCTTCCGGCCATCGGCGGTCATTCCCGGAAGCTGCGCCTTCTTCTTTCTACCTTCAGCCAGCAACCGCTCCGCTTCCATCTCCTTTTCATAATATCTTCTGACTGCCTCACCCGGAGTCACCACCACCACTCCCCTGGTGCCGTCCACAATCACTTCCTCGCCCGGACGAATCAGCCGGCTGGCTTCAGCCACGCCGGTCACCGCCGGAATTCCTCGCCCCCTGGCCATAATCAGAGTATGCGAGGTTTGCCCGGCTTTTTCCAGCACCAGGCCGAGAATCAATTCCGGCTTGAAGCTTAAAAAATCTGAAGGAAAAAGGTCTTCGACCACCACCACCGCCGGCTCCTTCAGCTCGGCTCTCTGCGGGCCCAGCTTTTCCCAGCCAAGCTTTTCTAAAAGCCGCAGCGCCACATCTCCGACATCAGCCATTCTTTCTCTGAGATACTGACTTCTGGCACCGCCCAGAAGCTGACTGAATTCCTGGGCAGTCTGAATAACGGCCAGAGCCGCCGCGCAATTTTCCTTTTCTATCAATTCCTCCACCCGGCTGATAAAAGCCCGGTCCGAAGCAATAGACAGATGAGCTTGAAAAATGTTTTTCTCCACACCGCTTTTTTCTGGAAGAATTTTCTGAATTTCCTGTTGAAGTTCTGAGACAGCCCGCAAAAAAACTTCTTTTTCGGCCATCGAGGATGAGGCTTTTTTAACTTTTTCTCCGGCCACAAGGCTTTCCCAATCAATGCCGGTTTTAAGAAGAAAAGCTTTTCCCTGAGCTATACCCGAAGAAGCCTGTTGACCGGCCAGATAGATTTCTTTTTCGTCAGACACGATGCGGGGAACGATAGCTCCGGCGGCCGGGACTTCCTTCAGGGCTTTTTCTTCTTTTAGCGGCAACTCCTGAATTAAAAATTGCTTGAACTCAACGGCAAATTCTTTTTCGCCGCCTCCGGCGATTATTATGCGGCACACATCCCGATGCTGAGTGTCAGATGTCACCAGCGATAAAACGCTTTGAGCATCGGCTTTTCGCCCGTTGCGAAGGTTTTCCCAGACTATCTCACCGGCGAAATTCTGACATTTTTCCTGAATAAAGCTGGCCGGCCGGGCATGGAGTCCTAAAGGCAATGGAAATTCAAAAGTAAACTCAACCGCCAATTTCTTCCTTCACCTTCTGTAAAATTCCTTCGGCATTCTTGATGGCTTCCTGAACCGAAAATTCAAAAATCTTTTTGCCTTCAAAGCGCTCGGCTTTCTGAACCGGAATGCCCACGGCAAAAATCACGGCGCTGGCTTCTTTGATGTCATTCTCTTCCAGCTCGTTTTCAATGCCAATAGCGCCCTGGGTTTCAACTTTGATGAATAAACCCATTTTTTTTGCCACCCGCTCCAGCTGCTCAGCAGCCATATAGGTATGAGCAATTCCGGTTGGACAGGCTGTCACCGCTACGAGTTTCATCTCGTCCTCCAATCCTTTTAATAATCAGGATTTATTTTAGCACGAGTCAGCAACTTTAAAAGATAGGTTATTAATTTTCTTTTTCGGAGAGATTTAGCTAGAACTCAGCAAAAAAGGCAAGATTCTAATAAAATGTTTAAATCTCCCTGGCTTCATTTTAAATCAGAATTAGCCAGGTTTTTTGAATTTTATTCTTATATTTGCCTTTCAGGCCGGGTTCCCGGCGGCTTCGGCTTTCTTTTTGCTCCGGGCTCTGAGAAAAGTCATGATGGTGGCCACAACCAGTGTCCCAACGATTATAGCCACAACATATATCAGCCGGTTATCAACCACCGGCAGCACAATCGGTCCACCGTGGGGAGCATGGTCTCCGACTTTGCCCAGCATAGCTATGACCGAGCCAACGCTGGAGCCAGCCATAATTACCGGAATTACCCGGAAGGGGTCGGCCGCGGCAAACGGGATGGCTCCCTCGGTGATGCCGATAGCCCCCATGGCCAGAGCCGCCAGCCCGGCGTCTCTCTCCTGTTCGGTCCAAAGTTTTTTATTTAAAAGTGTAGTCAGTCCGAGGCCAAGCGGTGGAATGCAGATAGCTGCGGCACACGCTCCCATAACGAAGTAATTCCCCTGCTGAATCATGGCCGCGCCAAAAAAGAAAGCCACTTTGTTGACCGGTCCGCCCATGTCAAAGGCAATCATTGAGCCGAGAATGATGGCCAGGATGATTTTATTGCCGGTGTTCATTACCTGTAACCAGTTGGTGATGCTGACCATTAAGTCGTGGATGGGGGCCCCGATTATCTTGAACATTATGATCCCAACTATAAATGACGATATTACCGGATAAACCAGAATCGGCATAACCGGCTTGATATAAATCGGCACTTTAATTTTTTTAAGATAAAAGACCAGAAACCCGGCCAGAAGACCAGAGACCAGTCCGCCTAAGAAACCTGCCCCTACTTGATTGGCAATATAACCGCCAACAAAACCCGGCACCAGAGCCGGGCGGTCGGCAATACCAAAGGCAATGTAGCCGGAAAGAACCGGAATCAGCAGCGAAAAAGCCGCCGTCCCGATGTCGTTGATGAGTTTGAGAAACGGAGCCCGGCTGAAATCCGGACCATGGGAGGTCATCGGAGCAAAAGCAATGGACAGGGCGATGAGAATGCCTCCTGAAGCCACAAAGGGAATAGCATAAGAAACACCGGAAAGAAGATATTGTTTAAATTTACTGACTTTCATGGTTACCTTCTTAATCTAATTCGGATTTAATAGGCTGATTCTGGATTTCCCGTCAATTATAAAAAAACCTGCTCACCTTGGCAATTTCAGATTACTCTCGCTTTGCAGCGGATATAAACATCCAGATCGATGTGTAAAGCACAACGCCCATGACCACCCATTTCAAGGCGGTCAGGGGAAGCGATTTAATAATATAGGCAGCCACAAGCACTCCAAAAATGCCAGATAACGTCAGGGCAATGGCAGCCTTGGCATCATAGGCCTTTTCCTTCACAAACCGAGCGCTTCCAGCTGCCATGAGCATAGCAGTGGCTGTCATCATAATCGGGAAGGCGGTTCGTGGATGCATTCCTAAGGCATAGACTGTTGCCATACAGGGAGCATAAAAGCCAATACCAATAGTCTGGAGAGCTCCAAAAACAAAGCTCATCAGCATAGCCACCACCAGTTTCCAGCCAGTGAGGCTGATAGCCTCACCCCCGGACGGAAACCAATTAACCAGGCCAGCAAAGATAATGAAGGCGATGACAAGAAGACCACAGCCCATGCCGAGCTGAATTTGACGGCGCGGCATTCTGGCTACAATTCCAGCACCGAGCACCGCTCCGGCCGGAGCAGCAATGGACATAGATACCAGAGTCAAAGGCTTGACATCGACAATAGTCATAAAGATGAAGGCCTGAACAACAGTTGGGATCGTGTTACCGACGTTCATTGTGCCAGGGATTATTCGGTCGTCCACCATCCTGAAGAACTTAAAGAGGGCTGTCTGTTGGGCAAAGCTCCCGATCCCCAGGGTATCTAACATATTAGTGATAAACCCGGTTCCCAGGAGCAGTGACCAGGGGGTCGGACTGAACTTGCCCCTGTTCTTATAAACGTCTATCAAGTAATAATAGCCAAAAAGAGACGTCAGAATGCCAAGCACGCTTTTTAAAATGACAACCATGGTTCATCTTTATATCAAAGGGCCAGGCAGACGTCAATTTACCATTTTATGCATCAAAAACTTTCCCAAATATGGCAACTCCCTGACTTAAAATTTTCTAATATTTTTTAAAAAAAAAGACATATGAATTTTCTTGATTTAATCTGTTCATTTATTTACTAAAATAAATACAGATAAATGCAGAAACCACGAGGTAAAAAAGATATGTTGAAGAAAGATTATCCCAAAAGCTTTCATAGGAAGCCATGCTCAAAAAAGAATGCCCATAGAAAAGCTGCAATCAAGTTAAATATTATTATTTATGCTTTACTTCTCATTTTTACATTTATACTTATTGGATGTTTCAGTAAATCCGCAAAATATAACTATATAAATTATAAGAAATTAAAAAAACCCGACAGAACTATAAAGCTATATTCAAGTGTTTTCGTTAAATTTGAAGATTATTCGCCGGTCAGGATTGGAATAATAAATAATTATTTAGTATTAGGTGATTATAAAGCCGAAAAAATAATAAGGATAGTTGATTTAAAATCTGGTAAATTATTGAAATCTTTTGGAAGAAGGGGACAAGGACCGGATGAATTTATTTCATTTTCTCAGATAATTCAAGATCCACAAGATCAGAATTCATTTTGGATATTTGATTTATCAACAGGAAATTTTAAAAAATTTAATATAAATAAAATTCTCAATGACAATTATTATCCAGAAAAAATAATTAAGATTGTTGAAGAGACAGGAATCCCTTTTCGATTGACACTTTCTCCCGATGGGAAAATATTGACTCTTGGCGCCTTTTTTAAAGGAAGAGTTGCCATGTATGATACAAACGGAAATTATATAAGGATTATCGGGAAAACTCCTGTAAAAGAAGAAAGATTCGCAAGCCAACACTCCCAAGGTTTTCAGGCAGAAATTATTTATAGAGCTAAATCTAATGAAATTTATGTGGCAACATTATATGGTTCAATTGTTGAAAAATACAATCTAAACGGTGATTTAATTTCAACTCTTTATGGACCCGAGCCGTTTTTCCCTCAATACGACATAATTCCTGCTGGCCAATCCTATACAATGACTCCCAACAAGAAAACAAGATTTGGATATTTTGACATTTGCTATAACGAAAAAATAGATAGGTTGTTTCTACTTTATTCAGGAAGGAATTTCTTCGATAAAGAAAATTTGGGAAATATTGTTTATGTTCTTAATGAGAATGACGAGATTTCAGAACATATTGAATTGGATAAGAATATTTTTGAAATTGAGATAACTGAAGATGGCTCCACCATATTTGGGCTGACAGAAAATGGGGTGGTATTGAAATTTCAATATAAAAACATGGGAGATACTCTAAGAAATAAATAAGAGGTGGAGCTTGATGTGAGGGGTGAGAGGAAGATGTTTGGGTGGTTCAGGAGGAAGAGATTCGCTGGCCGTGTCCTGAGTGTGGGGAGCTTTTTTCGGTATATGATCATGCGCCGGAGCGGGTCTGGCGTCATCTGGACACCTGTCAGTTTAAGACTTATCTTCATGCTCGGATACCGCGGGTTAAGTTTCCGGTTCAAATCGCTATCTACTTCCATTGCGGTGGCTTAGACCTTTACCCTGTTACCCATTAAAATTTTTGATGAGCCCTTTAAAATTTTAGAACACTGATTTAAGGTTATGAGCCATAGCAATTAAAGGCACTCTATCTCCTATTTATCAATAGGAATAGGCAGAAATCCTTCCTTATTAAGCACTTCGATAATTGCTCTTAAAAGATAATTGTTTTCAAATCGAATTACATATTTTCTTGCTTTTTCTTTTGCCGGCATCAGCATTTTCTTTTCTTTTAATCTTCGAATAATTCTGGAAATCTCTGATGGACTCTTTCCTGAAAAAATAATTTCCAGGTCTTTTGCTCTAATTATTTTTTTTCTTATAGCTATTTCAAGGATTTTAAATTCATAATCAGTTACATACTCTCGTTCTAAAGCAAACCGGATTGCTGGAAGCAATATGTTATTTCGTAGGTAACTATAATCAAGCAGCCTGTCTATTTTATTTATCTCGCGGGCAAGACCGCTAAGCACATATTCACACCAATTTAAATAACCTTCTTCATTGCCTGCATCTGCCCCTGATAGATAACGATAATACTTTTCTCTATCACTGCAGAAAACAGCAGTTGGATTTAGGATCCTTCCTGCCATCTGAACCCTAAATCCATATTTCAGGAGCATAGCATAGGTCAACAATCTGACCACTCTGCCGTTTCCATTATCAAAAGGATGAATCCAGGAAAATCTATGATGAGCGAGGGCAACTTTTAAGAGATCATACTGTGGTGGGTCTTCCCTATTTATAAAATTAAAAAGCTCGTCCATATAGGCGGGAATACTGGCCACATCTGGTGGTATATGACTTGACCCTGCTATTCCCACATTTATTTTTCTGTATTGCCCCGGATATCTACTACCTTCACCGCCGGGTGGGGGTGATAAATCTTTGGTTATAATTTTATGAATTTCACTTATAAAAGCACGGTCTAACCTATAATCTATGTTTTCTTCTATGAACTTAAGTGCTTTTTCGTTGTTATAAATCTCGGTAAAAGATTCATCTTTTTGCTTATCTCCGTGAATTCTCTTTTCTACGTATTCAGCAAGTGTAGTCCTGTTGCCTTCTATTCTTGCAGATCCGATACTTTCCAATAAATGAAAAATCTGTTTTAACTGGGTAAAGATGGGCCGCGGTGTTTCGCTGACTATGATTTTTTTCCTTAGATTTTCAAGCTCCAAAATGAGAGAAACAAGCGAAGAGCCGTAAGGAGGATTTATTAATTTCAAATCAAAATGCCTAAAATTTGCTTTCATTTCATTCAACATTTGACATATTATAGCCATAATTTATTATTTTTCAAGTATTTTATATTATTTTCTGAATAAGGTTATTTGACAAAAGCCAATTTTACCATTTGACAAAAGTTACCAACAGGAATTGATAATTATCTAATATCCAAATCCCTAAAACCAGAACTTCAATGATTTTTTCTGAAGTGTTGCCAACTGGATTGAATTGTGCTAAAGTCAGAAAAATTTCTGGAGGACGGAACCACGAAATACGGAGTGGTGGTCCTCAAAGACGGCACGGTCTTTGAGGGCAGAGGATTCGGAGCCTGCGCTAAAACCTGGGGGGAAGTCGTTTTTAACACGGGGATGGTGGGTTATGTGGAATCAATCACCGACCCGTCCTACCACGGCCAGATTCTGGTTGAGACCTACCCGCTTATCGGCAACTACGGGGTTAATCCGGAAGATTTTGAATCCGAGCGTCCCTGGATAAAAGGCTATGTCGTCTCCGAATATACTCGCTTCCCTTCCCATCATTCTTCCAGAAAATCCCTGGCCCGCTGGCTGGAAGAAAGCCAGATTCCTGGACTCTGCGGGATTGATACCAGGGCCCTGGTCAAAAGGCTGAGACACTACGGCGTTATCCCGGGACTTCTGGTCGCGTCTGAAAAACCAATCAGGATGACTCCACTCCTGAAGGAAGCCAGAGCCCTCCCCAACCCCAACGCTTCTAACCTGGTAGCTGAAGTTTCAACCAGAGATATCCACATTTACAACCCGGAAGGCAAAGCCAAACTGGTTCTGATTGACTGCGGGGTAAAGCTTGGCATCATCAGGAGCCTCATAAAACGCGGCGCTTCGGTCATCAGAGTCCCGGAAAATTTCCCGGCGGAAAAAATTCTGACTCTGAACCCTCAGGCTGTGGTAATTTCCAACGGACCCGGTGACCCGCAGAAGTGCCGGGCTGTGGAAACAGTCGCCGCCCTGTTTAAAGAAAACTTGCCACTTCTGGGCATCTGTCTTGGCCATCAGATTCTGGCTCTGGCTGCCGGCGCCCGGACCTACAAGCTCAAGTTCGGCCATCGCTCCCAGAACCAACCCTGCCTGGAAGAGGGCACTAAACGCTGTTATCTTACCAGCCAGAACCACGGCTATGCGGTTGAAGCAAAAACACTGCCGCCAGATTGGCTACCCTGGTTTACCAACGCCAATGACCGGACCAACGAGGGAATCAGGCACAGGAAAAAGCCATTTTTTGGGGTGCAATTCCACCCTGAAGCCAGCCCCGGGCCAACTGACACTGAGTTTATCTTCGACCTTTTCCTGGAGCAGCTTCGATGAGAAAACCCAAAAAGGTCTTAATTCTCGGAAGCGGCGCCATTAAGATTGGTGAAGCCGGCGAATTTGATTATTCCGGAAGTCAGGCCATCAAAGCTCTCAAAGAAGAAGGACTGGAAGTTATACTGGTAAACCCCAACATCGCCACCATCCAGACTTCAGAATTCCTGGCTGATAAAATTTATTTTCTGCCTGTCCAGCCCTATTTTGTGGAAAAAATCATTGCCCGCGAAAAGCCAGAGGCTATGATGATTTCTTTTGGCGGGCAGACAGCTCTCAACTGCGGGCTGGCCATGTGGAAGCAAGGAATTCTGGAAAAGCACAAAGTTCAGGTTCTGGGCACACCGCTTCCTTCCGTGGAAATCACCGAAGACCGCGGCCTGTTCAACCAGGCTTTAGCCAAAGCCGGGCTCAAGACCCCGCGTGGTCAGGCCGTCTCATCAGTGGAAGAAGGTCTCCGGGCGGCTGAGGACATCGGCTATCCAGTCATGGTCAGAGCAGCTTTCGCTCTCGGTGGGCAGGGCAGCTCGCTCTGCTATAAAAAGGAAGAGCTGGAAGAAAAGCTCCATCTGGCTTTGTCTGAACTCAGTCAGGTCCTGGTGGAAGAATACTTAGAAGGCTGGAAAGAGATTGAGTACGAAATCGTCCGCGATGAAGCCGATAACTGCCTGGCCATCTGCAACATGGAGAATCTGGACCCGATGGGCATTCACACCGGCGAAAGTGTGGTCGTGGCTCCCTCGCAAACTCTGACCAATCGGGAATACCACAGGCTGCGGCAAATTGCCTTCAAAACGGTCAGGAAATTAGGAATTATCGGCGAATGTAATATCCAATTTGCCCTCAATCCTGAAAACAGCGATTACCGAATCATAGAAGTTAACGCCAGGCTATCGCGCTCTTCAGCTCTGGCTTCCAAAGCCACCGGCTACCCGTTGGCCTTTATGGCCGCCAAATTAATGCTTGGATACACTCTGTCAGAGCTGAAAAACACTGTCACCAGAGCTACCACGGCCTGTTTTGAACCGGCGCTTGATTACCTCACCGTCAAAATACCCAGATGGGACCTCAAAAAATTCGCCCGCGTTTCTAAAAAAATCGGCTCGGAAATGAAATCAGTGGGCGAAGTGATGGCTATCGGCCGAAGCTTTGAGGAAGCTCTCCAGAAAGCCATCCGCATGCTTCAGGTCGGGATGTACGGGCTTGTCGGCAACGAAAATTATTCTTTTAAAAACCTGGAAAAAGAACTGGCTCATCCGACCGACGAAAGGCTTTTTGGAATTGCCGAAGCCTTCAAAAAAGGCTGGTCGGTGGAACGGGTGGCTTCGCTTACCAGAATCGACCCCTGGTTTTTGCATAAGATGAAAGGGTTGGTCGAGCTGGAAAAGGAAATCAGAAAATATTCCTTAGACACTCTGCCCGCTGAGTTGTTAGCCGAAGCTAAAAGAAAAGGGTTTTCTGACAAGCAGATTGCCATTTTCACCGGCGCCAGCGAAACGGAAGTAAGGGAAAAAAGGAAAAGGCTAAAGCTTCAGCCGGCAGTTAAACAGATAGATACCCTGGCCGCCGAATATCCGGCCAGAACCAATTACCTCTATCTCACCTACAACGGACAGGAAGAAGATGTCAAATTCCGTCCGGCAAAGAAAAAAATTATGGTGTTGGGCTCCGGACCGTATAGCATTGGCTCTTCGGTAGAATTCGATTGGTGCTGTGTCAATACTGTTCTAACGCTAAGAAAGCTCGGCTTCAAGACTATTATGGTCAACTACAACCCGGAAACCGTCTCCACTGATTATGATATGTGCGACCGACTTTATTTTGATGAGCTAAGCCTGGAGCGAGTTCTTGATATTTACGAGAAAGAAAAGCCGGCCGGGGTAATAGTTTCCATGGGTGGCCAGGTGCCCAACAACCTGGCTTTGAAACTCTACCAAACCGGAGTGCGGGTGCTGGGAACCTCGCCTGAAAGCATAGACCGGGCTGAAGATCGCCATAAATTCTCAAAGCTTCTGGATGAACTCAGAATTGACCAGCCGCCTTGGAAAGAAGTTACCACCATTGAAGAAGCCAAAGAATTCTGCCGGCAGGTCGGCTACCCAGTAATAATCCGTCCCTCCTATGTGCTGAGCGGCGCGGCCATGAGTTTGGTTTTTGAAGAAAAATTTTTGGAGCGCTACCTGAGGCGGGCTTCGCTGGTTTCGCCCGAACATCCGGTGGTAATTTCTAAATTCATAGTCGGAGCCAAGGAAATTGAGTTAGAAGCTGTGGCCAGCAAAGGCAAAATTGTGGCTTCAGCCATCATCGAGCATATAGAAAATGCCGGTGTCCATTCCGGAGACGCCACCATGGTCGTCCCGCCGCAAAAGCTTTATTTGGAAACAGTCCGCCGGATAAGAATAATTGGAGAAAAAATCGCCCGGGCTCTAAACATCACCGGACCGTTTAACCTGCAGCTTCTGGCCAAGGATAACATACTTAAAGTGATTGAGTGCAACCTGAGAGCTTCCCGTTCCCTGCCCTTTGTCTCCAAGGTTTCCAGGATTCCCTTCATTGAGCTGGCCGTAAAAGCTATGCTCGGGCTTCCGATCAGTAACAGCCGCTCTATCTTTGAGTTGAATTATGTTGGGGTGAAGGCTCCACAGTTTTCTTTTTCCAGACTGAAAGGAGCCGATCCCTGTCTCGGTGTGGAAATGGCTTCAACCGGGGAAGTGGCCTGCTTGGGCGATGACGCTCAAGAAGCTTTGTTTAAAGCCATGCTGGCCGCCGGTCTCAAGCTCCCCCAAAAATCTATCTTGCTCAGTCTCGGCGGAGAAGAAAATAAAGCGAAATTTCTGGAGTCAGCCCTCCATCTCCAATCGCTCGGACTGACCATTTATGCTACTGAACATACTTCAAAATTTCTCAAAAGGCAGGGCCTAGATAACATTCTTCTTTATAAAATCCACCAGGCCAAGCAGCCCAATCTGAAAGATTTCCTGATGGAAAAAAAGATTGATTTTCTGATTTCCATCCCCCACACCGGCAAAAGAATAGAATTTGATTCTGACTATCGCCTGAGACGTTTAGCCGTGGACCTGGGCCTTCCGGTAATTACCAACCTGCAGCTGGCCGAAGCTTTCGTTCAGGCTCTGATCTCAAAAAAACCCGATGATTTAAAAATCAAGTACTGGGCAGAATATATCTGATTTAGCCACATAATTTAAAAGACAAAAAACCTCGTTTATTGTTTATCTGACATAAAGATAGCAGGACAGCCGAAGCTGGCAGGAATTAGTTTCTTCTTTTCTATTTACAGATCTTTCATTTATTACTTCAAATCAACATAATACTTTTTTGATTTTTAAGCTTGCTCGCTAATCCTAATTTTAACGAAATGTTTAATTTCGATTTTTCCATAACAACACACAAAAAAACTTGACTTATTTTTTTAGATAAATATAAAGAAGGCAAAGGCTGTTTCTGGAGGGTATCAAACAGGTATCCCGCCTTATAAAGAAGGGCAAGAGCAGTCTTTTTAAGGAAAGGAGTTTATTATGTCCGATCCTAAGAATCCCGCCGATGAAAAAGATGAGGGGAAAACAGGCCAGCTATCCAGAAGAAAGTTTCTGTCTTACGCCGGAATACTCGGGACAACTCCTTTAATCGAAAACCTCAACCAGCTCCAGAAAATCCAGCAAAAAATAGCTCCGCAGACTCGGCTAAAAATTCCCCAGACAGGGCTGATAATTTCAGCTTTAAGACCTGAAGATTTGCTGTGTCTGGATTTTGAGTTCATCAATCTGAAGATGTCCGGCCCACGTCTTATCAGAGAAAATCGCAATCAACCGGCCTATATGATTGTTCATTTCCCCCCACAGCACATTGCTGAAGAAGCCTTTTATGAAACCAGCCCTGAGATGAAAGATTCCAGCGGTTCAGAAATTCCCAAGTCCCCGCCTGTTTTTTCCCGGATTGCCGGTCCAACCAGGTTAAGCTTTTTAATTCCTGATGAAATTAATGAGATACCGCTGACTCTGGAAGCCCTTTTAGCCTGGCATCTCTACCAGCCGAGCCTGGTTCCAGTTGCCCTGCCACCGGAAGTTGCGGGAGGAAGTCAGATAATCCTGCGAAAAACATCTGGCCGGACTACTGGCTCAACAGTTAGTCCGGCTCCAGCCAGCGGACAGAATCTGTATGTTCAGAAGAGCCGGCTGATTCCAACACAGATTAACAAGGCTCTTCTTAAAATCATTCCACCAGAAAAACATCACACCGCGATCGAGTTGCCTTACAGATTGATTCTATCGCCTAATGCTTTCAATGTCTGGCTGCACACTGATAAACCGACTTCAAAGAACGGCTGGACAGAACTCTGGCATACCAGACTGGCGGCCTTGAACTCTGATGGCTCAGTTAGCGAAACCGACAATCCTTATCTGGCCGTCAGAGCTATCTGGTCACCCGATGTTGACCTGAGTAATCTCACTGGCCCGGACCCGGGGCATCTGAGTAAACCAAGACTTTCTCTCGATCCCAACGACCGGCATCAGATTGTTCATCTGACCAGCAATTTCTCTTTAAGAAATCCTGATAACACCGCCTACCAGCCTCATACCGTTAAAATAAACCGCTTGATGCTCAGCCCCCTCGGTGGCTGGCTGGACTCAATCGGCAACTGGTCGCCGATGTCTCCCCTGTCAGTGGTCACCTGGCGCCATTTAGCCACCATGGGCAGGGATCATTATGTGAAGGTGGTTTACAAAGGTTATCTCTTGCCCTTCGGCCATCAGGCCGCTTTGGTCAAAGTTACAGAAAGGAGATTTTACAAGGCCCAGGACGGCCAGAATATCGCCTATCTCTTTCAAAAGATGTATGTGGTCGTCCGTAATCCGGAAAAAACTTTCCCGGTTCCCTTTCAGCAGTATGAGGGCCGGGAAATACCTTTCAGTCAGGTCAGAATTACTGACTTGCAGACACCGCCCTTAGACCGACCGGACGACACCCAGCTCCTTTCTACTTCCGGCCAGCAGGCTTTCTGGCCCAAGGTCGGCGGAAAAGATTATCTCTTTCATCTGGTGGCCACCGATGCCGAAGGAAATGAAGTTGAGTTCTATATGCCAATGGTTTTTGTTGACAACGATTATGCCTTCAACCAGAACAAACTCAATCAAGTAATCAGTGTTTATAATTCTAAATCGCTAACGCCTATTCAAAAAAGACAGCCTGACCTTTTAGGCCAGACCATAGCTTTGGCTAAGGAAAAGAAAAAAGGGGACACTTCGTTTGAAGTTGAATCACTAACCTGGCAGTTGAAAGAAGCTGGCCCGAATGCTTCAAAAACTGCCTTCGAAGTCAAAGATCAGCCGCTGTGTTTTCCTGCTATGGAAGAAGCCACTATTGCTATTCCTGCCCTTAAGAACCTGGTTGGCTTTGACAGCACGGTGGTTAAATATCCGGATGTTTACATCAAAAACGCTTTCAGCCCGTCCGGCAATAAAGGCGAGCTCTTTTTCCAGGTGCTAAACCCACCTCGACTTGACTTTGCCTCAGGCGGGAAAGCTGAAAAATCAGGAGGTATTGCCACACCCAGCTTTTCCATTGTTGGCGTCTCCAGAATTCTGGGGCCGGTGGGTGCTGGATTTCCTTCATCTTCACCCGAACCCGCGCCTGGAGGCAGTTCCGGCCCGCTGGTTGTACCTTCAGGAGATGGCCTGACTGAGGCTCTCGATGATATTATTTCCGGAAGATTTGACCCGAAAAAATTCTTCACCAACGAGGCAAAAATTCTGGGTGGAATTCTGCTTCAGGACGTAATTGATGAAGTCAACGATTTTACCAGTCCGGCCAACACCGGCAAAGCTCTGAACATCAAGACCGAGCAGATTTATGAAAGTGATGGGAAAACACCAGCCGGAGTTAAGACCCTCCTCAAATGGACCCCATCCGTCCATGATGTCCTGATCTTTGTGGCTAATCGGGATGGAACCAGATCCACCCTGACCTTAGATGTCCAGGCTACAGCTTATTTCAACGGCCAAGAAGCTGAGTACAAAGTAAAAGGAGAGCTGACCAACTTCACCTTAGACCTGATTAAAGGCATCACCACTTTTATTCTGGTTAAATTCTCCAAATTTACTTTTACCGCCGAAAAAGGTAAGAAAACCGACGTTGACCCCAAGATTGCTTCCATCGAATTTCAGGGGCCACTCAAGTTCATCAAAGAATTGCTGGATAAAATTCCTCTGCCTGGTGGATTTAGTGATTCGGATGGCGGCGGCTTTGGCGGAAAACCCATTGTTCACGTTGATGCTTCAGGCGCCAAACTTGGCTATGCCATCTCCATCCCGGATGTAGCTTTTGGCGTCTTTTCACTCCAGAACCTGAAATTCACCGGCGAAATCAATCTACCTTTTACCGGAGATCCGGTGTCCCTGCGCTTTGCCTTTAATGAAAGGAATAACCCCTTTCTGCTGACCGTGGCCATGTTCGGTGGCGGCGGCTTTTTCGCTATCGTTCTCCAGCCCCATGGCATCAAGCTGATTGAAGGCTCCTTAGAATTCGGCGGCAGTTTTGCCATGAACCTCGGCGTGGCCAGCGGTGGGGTTACCCTGATGGCCGGAATATACTTCAAATATGAAGACGAGGCCATCACCATCACCGGCTATGTCCGCTGCACCGGCGAACTCGATGTCCTCGGACTCATCAGCATTTCCGCTGAATTCTATCTCTCGCTGACTTATGAAGAAGCTACCAACAAGGTTTGGGGCCAGGCCTCCCTGACGATCAAAATTAAAATAATATTCTTCAGCATCAAAGTAACTCTTAAGGTGGAAAGAGAATTCGGTCACTCGCTGGCCCCGCTATTCTGCGACCTGATGGAAGAAAACGACTGGCTGGCTTACTGTGAAGCTTTTGCTTGAAATGGAGGAAACCAATGCCTAAATCAACCATAATCTGGACATTACTTCCAAACGGAATCAAGGATGGAAAGCTGCAGTTCTCCGCAGCTGTTTCCATCCGTCTGGAAGATGAAAAAGGCGGTAAAACACCCAGCTTGAACCTTTTCCCCGAAATCCTCGACTGGCCGGAAACTCTCAAATCAATCAACTTCAAAGTTATCTATGACAAGAAAAAATCTCTTGAGCCGGCTGAGGCTAAAAGAATTTCTCCTGATCCGGAACTTGAACTCTGGCAGGCGATTTTTAAGCCAGAAGCCCAGGTTTTCTCCTACAAATTAGCTGACCTGAGAAAAAATCCAGTCATCTCCTTTCCAGTCAAAAATGTTTTGACTTTTGTCGCTTCCCAGTATCTTAATGTGGCTGCCGACTCGCCCGAAGAGCCGCCGCCCATGGAAAAAGTTTTCCATACCGACGGCTTAGCTCAGATAAGACTTAAGCCAATTACCGATATGCGTTTTGCCCGAACTGTCCAGCTAAGAACCACCGCTCAGGTAATGGCCCAGTCGGTCAAACGCGAAGTTGAATCTCAAAAAGTCAAGACTGTCCAGATATCACCAGTGCCTGAACCGCCCAAAGATTTTTTCTTGCTCAGAAACTTCTATAAGCCCAAAAACAAGATAACCATTGACCCGAGAACCAAACAACCCATTGTCCAGAAAATACCGATCACCAAACCAGAAATCGATTTCCACCAAGCACTGGCTTTCCTCACCAACTATCCGGCTCTGATGAGACTTCTGGGACTGGCGATTGATTTTGAGATGGATATTCCCGCCGATTTTCCGGCTAATGGCTGGGTAAAAATAATCCCGGAAGGCAGAAGCGATGAAACCCCAAGAACGATGTATGACTTTGACTTGGTTCGAGGAGTTTTCGCAGCCGCTTGCCGGACAAAGCCGCCAGAAATCGTCGATGGCTTTTTAAACCTGGCTGACGAAGAACAATATGACTTGATCCAGCTTGATGTGGATGCCGTAGCTCTCAAGACAGCTGATTTAGCTGATACCGCTGAGACCAAAGAGAAAGCTGAACTGCCCGCTCTGAGGTCAAGCGGTCTTGGGGTGATAAAAAATAATCAGGCAAAAGCCATCGCCCAAAGCCTTCGGTTAGCGGTGGAATTTAACGACAACCTGATCAAGAAAAAGGAAGTCACCCTTTTTGCTGAAGATATCATTCAGGGTTACCGAGTTGATGTCTGGGACGAAAAGTCCAGAAGATGGTATTCGCTCTGCCAGAGACTCGGCAACTATAAGTTCTTAAGGCTGGACAAAGAAATTACAGTGGAAGACGAAGGCTTCATCTCGCCTTCTGTAACTCAATCCGCTGATGAATCCTCAGATGAACTCTTTGCCCATGAATCACTTTTCCACTGGGATGGCTGGAGCCTGGTGGCTCCAAGACCCGGAAAGACCATTGACCCGAACGACAATCCTCAGACCATTGAAAACAAGGCCATGAGTGATTTTCTGCTGGAAACTAAGTTCAAACCGAAACCGGGTTCCCTGCCCCGACTTCGCTACGGGGTTGGCTATCGTCTGCGGGCCCGGGCTGTGGATTTAGCTGGAAATAGCCTGCCTCTGGAAAACAATGATGAGACCAAAGCTATCCCGGCTCCTTCAAAACAACCATTCACTTTCTCCAGGTTTGACCCGGTAGCTTCTCCGATAATCATTCCCAGAGAAACGCCCGAGAGCGGCGAAACAGTTGACCATGCGGTCATCAGAAGCTTTAACGATTCTATCGACAAAGATACAGTTCCAACAACCGCAGCGACTGACCGGCATCTGGCCCCGCCCAAGATTTCTCAGTTCGATGCCGAACTTCATGGAATGTTTGACAGCAGCTCAGGCTTGAAACCGGAAGTTTATTCTTTAATCTGCCAGAAAGACGCTGGACAACTTAAAGAACTGGAGCCGGGTGAACAGATAGAATTACCCTATTTTCCTGACCCCTGGGCCAGAGGTGCCTGCATCCGCGGATTGCCTTACGGTTCACCCGACCCGATGATGATCGAGTTTTCTGGCGACTGGCCAGATTTTCGCCCTTTCCGCCTCCGGCTGGAAGAAGGCAGCAGTCCAGCAGTCTGGAATGATTCAGCCCGGGTTTTCACCGTTTATCTAAAAAAAGGCGAATCAGTAACCCTTAGAATCAGCTGCTATTTCCCCGAAAGATTCCTGCCCATTCAGGGGCTTTACCGCTGGCTGGAAAAGCCTGAGAGAATTCTGCCGCCAAAGGTGCTTCAGCCGCCGCGTGGACTGCCCGAAGGCCAGATTCAGGTCTTAAAGACTCTTCAGCCGCCCAAAATTAATTTAATCGCCATGCGAAATCTGTCTCTTCAGGGTAGAAACTGGCTGATGACTCCCTTCAGGGAAGTTACCCTGATCCATGCCACCTTGCAACCGGTGGGCAAACCGATGAAGAAATCCTTCGAAGCAGTGAAAAATTATGGGCAAACCTCAGCCACTCTTTTTGCTGAATTTGAAATTCACGGTCAGAGCACTTCAAAAGTCGAACTGGTAGCTGACTGGAAAGAGCCAGTGGATTATTTAAATGAAAAGACCTGGAAGACTATCGAAGGCAAAGCCCATGTGCTGGAATTTCCGATAACCCCGACCATGAAATCATTCGAGTTGACACCAAAACCGGGAAAAGCCCAGACTCAACTTCAGGCCCAAAGACCTATGGTTTCTGCTTTAGCTACTGCCCCAAAAACGCCTGTTTACAAACATGAATTCGGTGATACTAAATACAGAAAAGTAAATTATCGAGTGATCTCAACTACCCGCTACCAGGAACAATTTCCCGGGAATGAACTCCCCGAGGAAACCACCTACACCCGAACCAGTGACCCGGTCGAAGTCAAGATTCTCAATTCCGCACCTCCAGCCATGCCCAAGATCGTCTATGTGATTCCATCATTCAAATGGGAAAAAGATAAGAAAGGAAGCCAGATTTTAAGTGTCCGAAAAAGCGGGCTCAGGGTTTATCTTGAAAGACCATGGTTTTCCTCGGGAGATGGTGAACTACTAGCTGTGGTCCTGCCGCCCGGAATAACCATAACGCCAAAGAGACCTGTTGCAGCTACCCAGGCTACCCCAACTGTAACCGCTCAGCCAGGAGCCACCGGGAAGGTTCAGACTCAACCCCAGATTTCCAAACGAGTGGTTCCCTCTGGCTTATCAGTGAGCGTTCCGCCAGTAGCTGAAAAATACAAGCCTTACGTCACCATGTGGGGAGCTGACCCAATCTGGAGATCGGGCAGAGTGGCTCCACCCGAGTATCCTTTGCCTGACGCTTTCCCTTCGGCGGTCGAAATTATGGGCGAGCTGCCGCTTCCAGATTTACCCGATGAAAAGAAGTTCATTGCTCTCGGGCATCGGGTCGAATTCGATGAGGAAAGAGGGTTGTGGTATTGCGATTTAGAGCTTAACTCCGGCCAGGCTTATTTTCCCTTCATCAGGTTAGCTTTAGCCCGTTTTCAGCCAGATTCAGTGCCGGGAGCTCATCTATCCAAAGTGGTGGTGGCTAACTTTGCCCAGATTCTGCCTGAGAGAAGCCTGGTGGTAACCTTCAATCCGTCTAACCTCAAACAGATCGGCTTTACTCTTTCTGGAGTTTCTTACATTCAGGATTATGCGGCCAGCGGACCCGGGGTAGTGGAAGTCGCCCTCGAAACCAAGAACCTCAGTCTGCCTGATGAAATCGGCTGGGAGCCAGTTCCTAATACATTGGTAACCCTGACTCCTCAAAGAGCTGGCGCGGCCGAAACTGGTTCTTTCATCTGGAAAGGTGCTCTCAATCTACCCAAAGGAATACAGCTGAAAGATTACCGCCTGGCTGTCCGTGAATATGAAGTTTTTGATACAGACCAGATTGACAAAACGGCCAGAACTGTAACCGCTGTTCCTAAAAAATATAAACGCCTGGTCTATGCTGAAACCATAAAACTCCTGGATCTCTAAGCCGGTTCGATATTTACTGCTGGGTTAGAGGCAGAGTGAGATACTGCTTAGAGAAAGTTGTCCCCGTCCCATCTCTCCCCGAGTCACTTAGATAGTTGTGCCTGGCCTTTAATGATGAACTATATTTTTGACGATGATCAGCGGTCAGATCCTTAAGACCATCAGGTCCAAAGTCAGGAACTTTTTTCTCCAGTTGTGGCGACTCGCTTACTTTTTCTGATAGGGCGTCCATAGTCATCGAAGATTGTGAGAATAAACAAAAAGACAAAAAGAAAATAGCCGGAAAGCTAATAAAAGAAAAATTACCTTTTTTAGCCTCAGACCACTTCTGCCTAAATCTTAAAAACATCTTTAAGGTCCCTGGATTTTTACCTCTGGATAATCTCTCTTCCAATAGCCAGCTCTAACGCCAGACGGCTTATGGTAAATTGATAAACAGCTTGCAGCCGAATGAACTCAGCTTCAGTATAAGCATCCTCAGTGTCAGTAAGGTCAAGGTTGGTGATGGTCCCGGCTTCGTAATGTGATCTGGCGAATTCCAGGGCTTTTTTGGCTTGTTGAATATTGGCTTCAACTGACTGAAGTTTTTGCTGGCTGGATTTTAAATCAGACAGCGCTTCAAACACCTCAGCTTTAATCATATCCTCAACCTCTTGCTTCTGGCTTTTAATCATTTTGAGATTGGCTTCAGCTTCAGCCTTCAGGGCCCGGGTCAAATAACCATCAAAAATCGGAAGATCAACCTGGACGGCTGCTACAAAATTGAGTTTCATGGTGTTGAGATTTGGTATATAGCCATTTTTCGTTCCGCCTAAAAAATTTAGGCTTACCGCAGACCTGTTATGCAAATTGGCCAAATGCAGTCCTATATTGGCTGTCTGGATTTGATCTTGCCTGGACCTGGCTTCAGGTCGGTTCTTTAAGGCCTCCTCAACCAAGGCTTCAGGCTCGACAGACAGGGATTCGGTAAAAAATGAGCCCTCGACTTTAAGTGGTTTGGTCTCCACGGCACCCATTAATTGCTTTAACCTAAGTTCCTGCTTTTCCAGATTGTTTTTCAGATCAGTGATTACATTCTCGGCTGAAGCAATTCTGACCTTGATATTAAGAACATCGAGCTCAGTAGCTGTCCCGGCCTCTAATTTTTTCTGGGCAGTTTTTAGATGTTCATGAAGGTTCTGGAGATGCTCGTTTTTGAGGCGCAAACTTTCTTGAAGATAGAGAATAGAATAAAAAAGCTGGGCAGTTTTAAAGTTTAAATCTCGCTTTAAAACTTCCAGCCTATCCACAGCTTCTGTTTTGAGCGAACGAGACAGGTTAATTGATTCCTTCGTCCGGTAGCCATCAAAAAGTAACTGGTGGACCGAAATCTGAAAATTATAATTATTAGCCGGATAGAATTTGAAGGCTCCCATTTCAGGAATAACCAGTTCCGGAACCGGTCCGAGCCGGGTGTAAGAAAGGTCGCCCCGGATATCGGGCATCAGACCGGTGCGACTCTCGTCAATGCGGGCCTCAAAAATAGCAATATTTTCAGTGGCCTTTTTAATAGAAGCGTTGTTAGCCAGGACCAGATGGATAGCCTCTTCCAGAGTCAAAGAATCGGAAGTATTTGTTTGAGAATATGCTGGAAAGCCTACCAATAGGACAGCCAGGATACTAATTATTCTTGTCATTGCTCTTTTCATGGTTGTCATTGCTCCTGATCTTTCTCTATGTATGGTTATCATCAATTTCTCCGGATAACTTATTCTAAAGAAGCCTCTGCAGATTTCTTTTTGATTCCGGGAGATTTTAGAAGAAATAAGAAAACGAGGCACAAGGCGGTTATGCCAGCAGCAATCAGGAAATCATCACAGATGGCTGCTACAGTTGCCTGTTTGGTTATATGAGAAAAAATCATATATCGGGCTCTGGTGGCGGCATCAGCCGTTCCTCCTCCTAAGGCTTGCTGGGCGAAAGGCTGCAGTCTACTGGAAATATTTTTAAAGGCTGGAGAATAGACATTAACAGCTCCACCGAAGTTAGCCGAATGAAGAATAACCCGTCGAGTCATCAAGGTGCCGAAAATTGCCACTCCAAAACTTCCCCCGATCTGACGAATAACATTAAACATACCCGAGGCTTGAGCCATTTTCCTGGGGGGAATTTGAGCTAAGGCCATGGTGCTAATAGGAGTAAAAAGCAACCCCATACCAAAACCGCGGACAATCAGAGCCGCAGAAATCTGCGACCTTTCTGAAAATAGGGAAAGCCAATGATTTAAATAAAAACTAAGGGTCATTAAGAAGATGCCCGCGGCAGCCGGAATTTTAGGATTAATCCGATCGGAGAGAACACCGGCTACTGGAGCCATCAGCCCCTGAATAACTCCCATGGGCAGAAAAAGAAGTCCGGCTTGAAAGGCTGTATATCCCAGTGAATTTTGAAGATAAAGAGGCATAAGAAAAGTACTGCCAAACATACCCAGGCCGAAAACAAAAAGAATAATATTGGACAGACTAAAATTAAAATTGCGCAAAAGGCTTAAATCTATCAGCGGATGTTTAACAGCAAACTCGGTGATGAGAAAGACAACCAGGCCGACGGCAGAAAGGGCAAAGCAAGTTAAAATATAGGTTGATTTCCAGCCACCAGTATTCCAGGCAGCATTGCCATTGGCCAGAGCCAGTAGCAAAAAAACCAGAAAAGTGGCCATAGAAATGAAGCCAAGAAAATCAAAAGAACGGGTTTTACTTTCTTTAAACTCCCGCTGGATTATGTAGGTGGCCATAAGCCCTACCAGACCAACTGGAATATTGATATCAAAAATGGTATGCCAGGCAAAATTATCGATAAGGTAGCCACCAATCAGCGGACCTAAGGAAACAGAAGCAGCGGCAGCAATTCCCCAGAACCCCAGAGCCATTCCTCTCTGTTCTAAGGGAAACTCACGGGTGACAATGGCCATGCCCACAGGCATCATTAAACCCGCTCCAGCACCCTGAACAACCCTGAAGAAGATTAAACTGTCCAGATTCCAGGCCGTTGAACATAAAAAGGAGCCCAGAGTAAAAAGGAAGAGAGCCAGAAAATAGGTTCGTTTATACCCAAAATGGTCAGCTATCCATCCTGAAGTGGTCAACATAACAGCAAAAACCAGCATATAAGCTGTGACCACCCATTCAACCCGGTCCAGAGTTACTCCAAACACCCCCATTATTTTGGGCAGGCCAACATTAACAATGGTCGAATCCATCACCGCCATAAAGGTGCCAATCATAATATTAGCCAGAACCCACCAGCGATAAGAGGGATGTTCGTGGTGGAGAGACGGAATGAAGGACACCGCCTGGCTTCTCACCGACCTGTTCTTCTTATTATCCATGGCGAATTACCGCTCAGAATTTACTCTAATTTTTATTTCCACTGACATCCCAGGGCTGAGAGGAAATCTCACTCGGTTTTCCGGAGTCAAATCATCAATGGATATTTTTATCGGTACGCGCTGGGTCACTTTGGTGAAATTGCCAGAGGCATTGTTGGGCGGAATAAGAGAAAACTGGGCAGCAGTATAATCTCCTATAAGAAAAATTTTCCCGTGGAATAAATGGTGAGGATAAGCATCAACATGAATCTCTGCGGGCGAATTAAGGCCTATACGGCCTATTTTAGTTTCTTCCAGGTTAGCTGTAACCCAGATATTATCGTTTTTATAAATAGTAAAAATCGGCTGGCCAGGTTGAACCACCTCCCCGGGCAGCACCCAGCGCTTGGCTATTATTCCATCCACAGGTGAATAAACAGTCATATTAAGAAGTTTTGCCTCAATCAAAGCTATTTGAGTACTGGCCAGCTTAATGCGAGATTGGGCAATAACATATTCAGCCTTGGCTGCCTCCAGAGCTTTGGCAGCATGATCAAATTGTTCCCGGGTAATGGTATTGTGCTTGAACTGAAAGTCAGCCCGGTTAAAATCATCGGTTGCTTTTTCTACATTAACTCTGGAGAGAAGAAGACTGCTTTCAGCCAGAGCCAGATTGGCTTTGGCCTGTTCCAGCTGGGCTTTTAATTCAGTATCATCCAGAACGACCAATAAATCGCCAGCCTTAACCTGGCTTCCTTCATCGGCCTTTAGCTGGGAAATGCGGCCCAGTACCTTGGCACTAATTGAAATTTTGTCAGCATCAATATAAGCGTCATCCGTGGAAACAAAAAGACGCAGATTATTATACCAGTACCAGGTACCGGCTATTACGGCGACGATTAATAGAACAAAGGGAATAATCACTCTTTTCTTTTTGAAAACTGGCACCTGTTCAACGTCTTCTATCTCTTCTTCTGAGGAAGACTTCATTCCCGCCGCAGAAACCGGGCTTGATAAATTGTTACTTTCCTTGGTGGCCGAATCAGTCTTAAATTTGTCTTCCATAACTACCTCTCCTTTTTATCTTTTCTTGATTCCGCATAAGATTGAATTTCAGTTAAAAGAGCCAGAAATTGCTGCCTTTGAGATTCTGTCAGCCGGGAAAAAACTTGAGCCTCCTGTTTCTGCCATATTTGAAGGGCCTTTCTTTTAAGTTTCAGGCCCTTGGCTGTCAGACTGACCCGCATTTTTCTTGCATCTTTCTCGTCGGCGCTTCTCTTTATTAGTCCCGCCCTGGCCATCCTTCCCAGCATGATGCTAATCGTAGCTTCTTCTACTCCTAAGGCTCTGGCCAATTGTGATTGTGATATTTCTGGTTGACTGCTGAGGTGAAAAAGAATTATGTCCTGGCCCAGGGACAAACCTAACTTTTTTAGTTCTTTACCGTTTTGCCTCCGCACGGCTTTATAAGCACAGGCAAACTGCATCATCAGGCTCTTTCCCAATTCAGGTGGTCTTAACAAAACAGTTTCTTCCCTTTTTAAAGATTTTAAATTTTTATTTATTTACTTGATTTAAGCTCTCAGCTTCTGGAAAGAAGCTAAAAGCTATTAATAAACCTATAAATTAATTAGACGTCTAACTATTATAGGAGCAAGGGCAGTTACTGTCAAGAGTTAAAATTTCTTCCCCTGGCCAGGATAAGATCCGCTGGCCCGAAGCTCAATAGCTTATTAATAAATTTATAATTCTTTTTTTGACTTGGGCTTCTCTTTTAAAGCAAATTTTTCAGGGTTTTTCTTTATTTCTTCCCTTAGCCAGTCCTCGGGGTAACCCACTTCCTGTGGCCTACCCTTTTCACCATGAATATAGCCATCGTTGTATTTGGTTATGAGTAAGTCAGCCAGCTTCCACCAGCTTTCGAGATTAGTCTGGGCATTGGACAGGCAGTAGCGGGTCAGAAAAACAGGAACGAGTTCTGGCTTCGATTTTAAAAGTTCCATAGCCGTCTGTTCAATCGCTGGCTGAAGGTTAAATTCCAAATCTTCAATGTTCTTTTGAACCTTTTGAATATCCTGAATCATATCGCGGTAACGCAGGTTGGCATAGTTGGCTACAAAATTGAAAGTCCACCAGGCTGAATCCCGGCTGAAAGCCTGCATTGAACCTTTGGTATAGGCTTCAGGAATATCAGTAATACTTGTATAGAGAGGAATAAAAAAGTTGGTATAGGGATTATCCATCCCATACCAGTAAACCCCACCGACCTCATCTGGAATGGAAGTTCTGGACTGAGAGACAAAGATGAAACCTACCTGCTGAGTAGAAATAGGTCGCTCCCAGGAATACTCCCGACCGTCAACCTGCCAGTTTATGGGGCGCCAGCGATCAGGAGCACCAAAAGGACCAGCAGTTAAATCTTTGGTCATATCAAATTGAGTCCCTTCATAATGGTCACGATGCAGAGCCATAACATCCCGCACACTCAGCTTGTGGTCTGGCTTAATCCACAGGGGATAGGGCTTGGCCCCTTTAACCAAGGAACTGTAATCTGGTGAGAGCTGAAGAGAAGGAGCTACCCGTCGGAATATACTCCAGACCCTGCGGGCTGAATATTTAACCTGCTGTTCAGTTGGCGGGTTGTAAACTTGAGAGAAGTTAAAAGGACCATTTTTGGGATTGTAATAACCCTTCTCTATAGCAAAGGAAATAACATTTTTAGAATATAAGCAATTTTCAGGATCATTCAGCGGAAATTCCCCAATTCTTGACATATTGGCATGGGCGCAGACCATCCCATCGGGAATTCGCAGAGCCACCCAGATCGCTCCATGGCCACCTTTGCCTGTTCCTATCATTTCCATAATCCAGGCTTCATTTTTATCAGCGATGGAGAAGGATTCGCCGCTGCTGGCATAACCATATTGTTCGACCAGATCAGTCATAACCTTGATTGCTTCTCGAGCAGTTTTAGCCCTCTGCAGAGCCAGGACCATAAGCTGAGGATAGTTGAGAAGGCCATCAGGATTTACCAGCTCCAGCCGGCCATCAAAAGTAGTTTCGCCAATGGCTACCTGAAATTCATTCATCAGGTCAAGAACTTTATAAGTATAAGCCACCTCTGGGATCTCTCCTTTCTTACCTCTAAAACCCATAATTTCCACCATTTCACCAGGTTTATGATCGGCTGCGGGATAAAGCCTCAGATGAGGCAAAAATTCGCCGTCGCAGGAATAAGTAATGATAACTGAACCATCAGC